>Ga0207681_10001417_pt1 | contig 15465 bp, 11 predicted proteins | sample KBSS53metaG_FD_184324 | JGI IMG/M metagenome (GOLD analysis project Ga0207681, IMG submission 184324) | Switchgrass rhizosphere microbial communities from Kellogg Biological Station, Michigan, USA - KBS S5-3 metaG (SPAdes) (version 2) | ecosystem: Host-associated > Plants > Roots > Rhizosphere... | reverse complement strand
CACGAGTTCGGTCAGCGATGCCGGTGCCGCGCTGACCGAACTCGTGGGCGATGCGCCCGTGCTGCAGGTCATCGTGAGCGGTGGCAACCGCGACGACTGGCTGGCCGACAGCCAGGGCCTGCGCCCGCGCGACATCGCCATGCAGATCTCGCTGCCCGAGATGGACGGCCGCATCGTCACGCGCGCCATCAGCTTCAAGGGCCTGTCGCACCGCGACGAGCTCACGCAGACCGAGGTGGTGACCTACCGGCCCGAGCCCGACCGCATCGCCTTCGTGGCCGAGCTCGCGCGGCGCTGGTGCCGGCTGCGCAGCCTGCCGGCTGCGGACAAGCGCATCGCGCTGATCCTCGCCAACTACCCCGGCAGCGAAGGGCGCATCGGCAGCGGTGTCGGGCTCGACACGCCGGCGTCGGTGATGGCCATCCTGCGCACGCTGGCGGCCGAGGGCTATGCGCTCGGCGATGCCATCAAGTTGCCTGCGGACGGGGACGCGCTGATGCGCACGCTGCAGCAGGGCATCGCCAACGACCCCGCGCAGTGGCCGATGCGGCCGGCCTGGCAGAGCTACGCGCTGGACGACTACCGCGCGCGCCTCGCCGCGTTGCCCGAGGGCATGGCCGCGGCCATCGATGCGCGCTGGGGCACGCCCGAGCAGGACCCGTCGCTGCGGCAGGGCCGCTTCATGATCGCGGGGCTGCGGCTCGGCCAGGTCTTCGTCGGCATCCAGCCGGCGCGCTCGCTGGCGGTGCAGGGGACGCCAGAGCCAAATGCCTACGCGAGCTACCACGACGCCGAGCTGGTGCCGCCGCACGCTTACCTCGCCTTCTACTTCTGGCTGCGCGATGTGTTCGCCATCGATGCGGTGGTGCATGTCGGCAAGCACGGCAACCTCGAATGGCTGCCCGGCAAGAGCCTGGCGCTGTCGCAGACCTGCTGGCCCGACGCCATCCTGGGACCGCTGCCCAACGTCTACCCCTTCATCGTCAACGACCCGGGCGAAGGCGCGCAGGCCAAGCGTCGGACGCAGGCCGTGATCGTCGATCACCTGATGCCGCCGCTCACGCGGGCCGAGAACCACGGGCCGCTGCAGGACCTGGAGCGGCAGGTCGACGAGTACTACGACGCGCTGCTGGTCGACGCGCGCCGTGCCCGTGTGCTGCGCGCGCAGATCCTCGCGACGGTGCGCGACCAGAACCTCGTGGAAGAGCTGGCGCTGAACGCCGCTGCTGCCGACGACGACGCGGTGCTCGCGCGCGTGGATGCCTACCTGTGCGAGCTCAAGGAAACGCAGATCCGCGACGGCCTGCACGTCTTTGGCCAGTCGCCCGAAGGCCGGCTGCGGCGCGACACGCTGCTCGCGCTGGCGCGCTATCCGTCGGGCGATGGCGCGGGCGAGAACGCCGGTCTGCTCAAGGCGCTGTCGCGCGACCTGCTGCCCGGCGATGCCTTCGACCCGCTCGACATCGATGCGGCGGCGCCGTGGCAGGGCGCGCGGCCGGCACCGCTGCAGTCGGTGAGCGACGACGCGTGGCGCCACCACGGCGACACGCGGGAGCGGCTGGAGTTGCTGGCGCAGCGGCTGCTCGACGATGCGCCGGATCTTCAAGATCTGCCATACACCCGCGCCGTCCTCGCCCGCATCGAACGCCGCGTCGCGCCCGATCTCGACGCCTGCGGCACGCAGGAACTCGCGCAGCTGTCGCGCGCGCTGCAAGGCCGCTTCGTGCCCGCCGGCCCGAGCGGATCGCCCTCGCGGGGCCGGCCCGACGTGCTGCCGACCGGGCGCAACTTCTACTCGGTCGATACGCGCGCCATCCCGACACCCACGGCATGGATGCTCGGCCTCAAATCGGCGGCGCGGCTGGTCGAACTGCATCTGCAGGAACACGGCGAATACCCGGTCGCGATGGGCCTGTCGGTGTGGGGCACGGCGACGATGCGCACCGGCGGCGACGACCTGGCGCAGGCCTTCGCGTTGATCGGCGTGCGTCCCAAGTGGGCGGCGGGCAGCCAGCGCGTGGTCGACTTCGAGGTGTTGCCGACCGTCGGCATCGGGCGCCCGCGCATCGATGTGACGCTGCGCATCTCGGGCTTCTTCCGCGATGCCTTTCCCGCGGCCGTGCAGATGTTCGACGCGGCCGTGCAGGCCGTGGCTGCGCAGGAGGACGAGGACGAAGAGCGCAACCCGATCCGCGCACGCATCCTGCGCGAAGCCGCCGCGCTCGAGGCCCAGGGCGCCAGCGCCGAAGCCGCGCGCACGCAGGCCGGCTGGCGCGTCTTCGGCTCGGCGCCGGGGCACTACGGTTCGGGCCTGCAGCCGCTCTTCGACCGTGGCGACTGGCAGAGCGACGAGGACCTCGCGCGCGCCTATGTCGACGGCGGCGCGCACGCGTACGGCCAGGGCAGCGACGGCGTGCCCGCGCAGGAGGCGCTGCTGCGCCGCCTGCAGACGATGGATGTCGTCCTGCAGAACCAGGACAGCCGCGAGCACGACCTGCTCGACTCCAACGATTACTACCAGTTCCAGGGCGGCATGGTCGCTGCCGTGCGGCACCTGAGCGGCCAGCAGCCCGCGATGTACCACGGCGACCACGGCAACCCGCAAGCGCCGCGCATGCGCACGCTGAAGGAAGAGATCGCGCGCGTCGTCCGCGCGCGCGTGGTCAACCCGAAGTGGATCGACGGCGTGAAGCGCCACGGCTACAAGGGCGCCTTCGAGATGGCCGCGACGGTCGACTACCTGTTCGGCTTCGATGCCACCGCACGCGTAGTCGGCGACCATCAGTACGCGATGGTGGCCGATGCCTATGTGCGGGACGCGGCCACCCGTCGGTTCATTCAAGACCACAACCCGCAGGCGCTGCATGACATCCTGAGTCGCCTGCTCGAAGCGATGCAGCGCGGGCTGTGGCAGGCCCCGGGCGATTACCGACAACAACTGGAAGACCTGCTGCTTCAACAGGAAGCGCAGATGGAAGGACGCCGATGACCACCCCCGACAGCGCGGCACTGCCGCTGCCGTTCCCCTTCGCCGCCATCGCGGGCCAGCCGCAGCTGCGCCAGGCACTGCTGCTCGCCGCGGTCGACCCCGGCCTCGGCGGTGTGCTGATCGAAGGCCCGCGCGGCACCGCCAAGTCGACGGCGGCGCGCGCGCTGGCCGAGCTGCTGGCAGGCGCGCCCTTCGTCACGCTGCCGCTCGGCGCGAGCCTGGAGCACCTGGTCGGCACGCTCGACCTGGGGCATGCACTGGCCGGCCATGAAGTCCGCTTCGCGCCCGGCCTGCTGGCCCGCGCGCATGGGGGTGTGCTGTACGTGGACGAGGTCAACCTGCTGCCCGACGCGCTGATCGATTCGCTGCTCGACGTGGCGGCGAGCGGCGTCAACCGCGTCGAGCGCGACGGTATCTCGCACCGCCATGCCGCGCGCTTCGTGCTGGTCGGCACGATGAACCCGGAGGAGGGCGAACTGCGCCCGCAGCTGCTCGACCGCTTCGGCCTGTGCGTGAGGTTGCACAACATCGACGACGCGGCGGCGCGCACGGCCATCGTGCGGGCGCGGCTCGCCTTCGACGCCGACCCGCAGGGCTTTCGCGCCTCGCATGCCGAGGCGCAAGGCGCGCTCGCGCTGTCGCTCGGACGCGCCCGCGCGACCGTGGCGGACCGCGACGCGCTGCCCTACGACGATGCGGTGCATGCCGCCGTCGGCGCGCTGTGCCTGGCCGCGCAGGTCGATGGCCTGCGCGCCGACCTCGTGATGCTGCGGGCCGCGCGCGCGCTGGCGGCGTGGGAGCAGGCCGAGCGCCTCACGCCCGGCCACGTGCAGCAGGTGGCCGAACTGGTGCTGCTGCATCGGCGCAAGCCCGGTACCGAACGCGACGCGGCGGCGGCGACGAGTCCGTCGGCGGGCGCTTCGGCATCCGGCACGCCGCCTCCAGCATCCGATGACGCCGACTGGGGCGCCCTGCCGCCCGAGCCGGTCGGCATCGAGCGCGTCAAGCCGCTGCGCCCGTTGATCGCCGCGTCCGCACCGCAAGGCACCGCAAAAAAAGCCTGAGCCTCCGGGACGCCGTCCCCGCTGGCGCGCGCCAGGGTGACCGGAGGCAGGGCACGCAACGGGACGCGGGGCGCATCGCATCGTCGATGGGCGCTGCCTACGACTGGCCGCGCACGCTGATGGCGCGCGGTGCCGATGCGCTGCGTGCGGAGCACCTGCGCCGTCGCCCGCAGGCTGCGCGCAGCGGTGCGCTGCATTGCTTCCTGCTCGACTGCTCGGCCTCGATGGTGGCCGGTGGCAAGCTGGCGCGCGCCAAGGGCGTGCTGCTCGCGCTGATGGACGAGGCCTACCGGCGGCGCGACCGCGTGGCCTTGCTGTGCTTCGGTGGCGACACGGTCGAGTTGCGCGTGCCGCCACGCCGCGCGGGTGCGTGGAACGATGCGTGGCTGGCGCCGATCGGCGGTGGCGGCGGCACGCCCCTGGCCCTCGGCGTGCAGCAGGCCGCCGCGCTGCTCGCCAGGCACGACAGCGCGCAGCGATGGCTGTGGCTGCTGACCGACGGCCGCAGCACCGAGCACCCGGCACGGCCCGCGGGCCTCGACGCGATCTCGGTGCTCGACTTCGAGCCGCCGCGCCAGGCGCTGCGCCGTGCCGCGGCACTGGCCGAACGCTGGCAGGCGCGCTACCTGCACGCCGACGAAGCGGCCGTTATCGGTTGAGGCGTTTTGGCCCGGTGGCTACTGCGGCCCGTCGCAGAACGGCGCGGCATCGCCGCCGCGATCGGTGAAGCGGGCCACGCGGGTGCGCGTGGCGCGGGCCGGCTTGTGCGCCGCCCAGTCGCTCTGGCGCCAGGTGTACGACCAGCCGTAGTCGCCGCCAGGTTTCGACGGCGCCGCGTAGGCGATGCGCAGGCTGCCGGTGCTCTCGTCGTGGCAGTGCGGCGAGGTCCTGTATTCCATCTCGCTGAAGCAGGCGCGGACCATCTTGTAGCAGTCGAAAGGCACGCCGGCATGGGCCAGGCCGTCGGCCTGCTTCGGCCCGTCCACCGGCACGAAGTCCGCCGTGCGGAAGGACGCACCGCCGCCCGAGTAGCTCTCGGTGACGGACCACAGCACGGCCACCGCCCAGCGCCCGTCGGCCAGCGGGTACAGCGCCGGCGCGAGCGACAGCGGTGGCGGTTCCGAGGCGCCGTTGTCGGTCTTCGGGTCCGCCATCGAATGGCGGTAGCCGCGGAAGTCGTGCAGGGTGTCGAGCTTCCAGCCGGCGCCCGGCACGTGCATGGCGCGCGCCATGGCGAGCGGCTGGGTGGACAGCACGACATAGGCATCGGCGCCTGCGGCACGCGGCCGCAGCAGTTGCAGCGACGCCGCCTCGCACGGCTGTGGCATCAGCGCGCAGATGCCGGTGCGCCATGGCGGGTCGATGCGCTCGGGCTTGTCGACGGCATCGAAGGGCTGGGCCGCCGGGCCGGCAGGTGCGGCCGATGCGTGGAAGGCCGCGGCGGCGGACAGCAGAAGTAACGCGGGCAGAAGAAGCGGAAATCGCATGGGCGCATGCTAGCGCCGCGACGCCCTCAGGGCAGCCGCGTGCTCAGCCGAGCGAGGCAGGCGACCACCTCGTCGGCGGCTTCGTCCAGGCGCGGGCCGGGCCGCATCATCACGTCGAGCCGGTCGGGCGCGAACGCGCAGGTCTGGCTACCGCGGATCGCCTTCATGCGCGACCAGCCGGGCCGGCCGGTCATGGCGATGAGTTCGCTGTGCGCCGAGGCCATCAGCAGGTCGGGGTCGGCGCGCACCACGAACTCCGGGTTGACGCGCGCGAAGGGGCCCGACGCGGCGGGCACGATGTTCTTCAGCCCCAGCCGCGCCAGCGTCTCGCCGATGAAGGACGCCTCGCCGGCGGCCGAGGCGCCGTGCACCTCGAAGTAGACGCGGGCGCCCGACCAGGCCGGTGGCACGCGCGCGGCGGCGGCTGCGAGGTTCTTCTCGATGCGTTGCCAGGGCGCGTCGCCGGCACCGGGACGCCCCACCGCGACGGCCAGCGTCTGCATCACCCGCCGCACGTCGGCATGCGTCTTCGCGTCCAGGGCCAGCACGGGGATGCCGAGGCTTTCCAGCTGGTCGGCGACCTTGCTGCGCGGTTTGAGCAGCACCAGGTCGGGCTGGAGCACCACGATGCCCTCGACCTGCGGGTGGTCGACGCTGCCGACCTTGGGCAGCGCGCGCACCGACGCGGGCCAGCTCGCGTAGCGGTCGACGCCGACCAGGCGGTCGCAGGCGCCGATGGCACAGACGGCTTCGGAGAGCGACGGCGTAAGCGAGACGATGCGCCGGGCCGGCGCCGGCAGGGTGACGGCCTGCCCGCGGTCGTCGACGATCCGCACCTGGGCGTGCACCGGATGCGCCGTCGAGAGCGCCGCCGCAGCGAGCAGCAGGAAAGCGAATAGACGGGGAGCGCGAGGGAGGGTCATGCAGGCGGGGCGGAATCCTAAACGATCGCCGCCTGCGCCCGCCGGCGCGCCGCTCTACGCGCCGCCAGCCGCCAGCAACGCCATCGCGCCCACGAGCAGGGGCGCCTGCGTCCACCAGGCGCGCAACGCGGACGACGACCGCGCGTCGAGCAACGAACCGACGACCCACAGGCCCGCGGTGGCAAGCACGAGCATCGCGGCGTCGTGCGTCCATGCCAGGTCGTCGGCTTGCCACAGGAACCCCATGAGCACGCCGACCCAGAGTACGAATTGCAGCAGGGCCGACAGCCGCTGGTTCGGTGTGATCTCCGGCGCGCGCGCAGGGCTTTGCAGCGCTTCCATGGGAAGGGCTTCCTCGGGGAAGCGGCGCGCCACATCGGCCGGCCGCCAGCCCGGCGCCTTGAAGAACACGCGCAGCTTGTCGGTCCAGCGCCGCGTGTGCCAGGCGTCTTTCAGCAAGGGGCGGTAGGGGCCGAGCACCGCTTCCACCGGGCTCGCACCTTCCAGCGGCTTGCGCGTGCCGTAGACGCAAGGGGCGGCTTCTTCAGAGAAGGTACCGAACAGACGATCCCAGACGACGAGCATGCCGCCGTAGTTGCGGTCGAGGTATTCGTCGTTCACGGCATGGTGAACGCGGTGGTTCGACGGCGAGGAGAACACGCGGTCGAACCAGCCGAGCTTCCCGATGTGCTCGGTGTGAATCCAGAACTGGTAGACGAGCACGATCAGCCCGGCGATGCCGAACTGTTCGGGCGGCACGCCGAGCAGCGCCATCGGAAGGTAGAAGGGCCAGCCCAGGAAGGCGACCATGCTTTCCTGGCGAAGGGCCGTCGAGAAGTTGAACTGCCGGCTCTGGTGATGCACCGAGTGGGCGGCCCAGAAGACCGCGCTTTCGTGCCCGGTCCGATGTAGCCAGTAGTCGCAGAAGTCGAACAGCAGCACCGCGGCGATCCAGCCGATGGCACTGCTCCAGAACGCGGGCTGGGGCCACAGCGCGATGAACGGATAGACCAGCGCGTACAGCCCGACCTGGAACAGTTGTGTGCATGCCGCGACCACCTGGCTCAGCAGCCCCAGGCCCAGGCTGTTGATGCTGTCGTCGAGCCGATAGGTGTTGCGCTGCCGGCGCCGCCCGACGGCGTATTCCGCCGCCATCAGGAGCACGAACACCGGCACGGCATACACGATCAGGCGGTACACGGTCCGGGCTTTCGCATCATGGCCACGTTTATCGTGTCGCGGCACTGACCTCCCACTGACCCGTGCATCGTGGGGAGATGCGCGGATTACGGTGCTAGCAAGCGTCTTCGTACCAGCGGTCCTTGGCGAGCATCACGCGGTGGTGGCCCTGGCCCGACGGCATCATCGGGAAGCAGTTCTCCTGCGCGGCCACCTGCACGTCGAGGAAGAAGGGGCCGTCGTACGCCAGGCATTCGGCCAGCGCGGCGTCGAGTTCGGCCGGGTCGCTGACGCGGGCCGCGCCCCAGCCGAAGGCCTTGGCCAGCGCGACGAAGTCGGGCAGCGCCTCGTTCCAGCTGTGGGAGAGACGGTTGCCGTGGTTGAGCTCCTGCCACTGCCGCACCATGCCCATGTAGCCGTTGTTCGAGAGCACCAGCTTCACCTTCGCGCGGTGCTGCACGGCGGTCGACAGTTCCTGGATGTTCATCAGCACCGACGCGTCGCCGCTGACGCACACCACCAGCGCATCGGGATGCCCGATCTGCGCGCCGATCGCGGCGGGCAATCCGTAGCCCATGGTGCCGGCGCCGCCCGAGGTGAGCCAGCGGCGTGGCCGGTCGAAGCGCAGGTACTGCGCGGCCCACATCTGATGCTGGCCGACGTCGGTGGAGACGATCGCATCGCGGCCGTGCAGGCGCTGCTGCAGCGTGGCCATGAGCTGCTGCGGCAGGATCGAATCGGCACGCGGCACGTAGGCCAGGCAGTCGACGGCGCGGCGGCGCGCGATGCGTTCCCACCAGGGCGCGAGCCGCTCCGGCGCCAGGCCGTCGAGTTCGGGCATGGCCAGCAGCGCGTCGAGCACGACGCCGCAGTCGCCCACCATCGGCACATCGACCTTCACCACCTTGTTGATGCTGCTCGGGTCGATGTCGATGTGGATCTTGCGGGCGTGCGGGCAGAACTCGTCGAGCTTGCCGGTCACGCGGTCGTCGAAGCGCGCGCCGACGCACACCACCAGGTCGGCCTCGTGCATCGCCAGGTTGGCTTCGAGCGTGCCGTGCATGCCGAGCATGCCGATGAACAGCGGGTCGGACGCGGGGAAGGCGCCCAGGCCCATCAGCGTGAGCGTGCAGGGCGCGCCGAGCCGCCGCACCAGGTCCGTGAAGGCGGCGCAGGCGGCGGGCCCGGCATTGACGAGGCCGCCACCGCCGTAGAGCACCGGCCGGCGCGCGGTCGACAGCAGGTCCGCGGCGCGCTGCAGGCTGCCACGCGGCGGCAGTGCGCGAGCGCTACGGCCCTCGTCGCGGCGCGCGCGGGTCGGCATAGCCGCTGCGGTACCGGTCAGGGGCATCAGCTGCACGTCCTTCGGCACGTCGAGCAGCACCGGCCCCGGCCGGCCCGAGCTGGCGATCTGCAGCGCGCGTCGCACCGCGGCCGGCACGTCGTCCGGCGCGCGCAGCTGGTGGTTCCACTTGGTGACCGACCGCGACATGCCCAGCGCGTCGCTTTCCTGGAAGGCGTTGGTGCCGATCACGGTGGTCGCCACCTGCCCGCTGATGCACAGCACTGGTACCGAGTCGCTCATGGCGTCGAGCAGGCCGGTGATGGTGTTGCCGACACCCGGCCCCGAGGTGACCAGCACCACGCCGACGCGGCCGGTGCTGCGCGCATAGCCTTCGGCCGCATGCACCGCCGCCTGCTCGTGGCGCACCAGCACGTGCCGCAGGCGCGGCTCGCCGTGCAGCGCGTCGTACAGCGGCAGGGCCGCGCCGCCGGGGTAGCCGAAGATCGTGTCGACGCCGCAGGCGACCAGGGTGTCGAGCAGGGCCTCGGCGCCGTTGCGCAGGGTGGGGGCCGGGGCCGGGACGGCAAGCGCCTCGTGATCGAAGGTCGATGCGGCGGTGACGGTGGCGGTGAGGTTCATGCCTCGATTCTTCAGGCGTCGAGGCAGAATGTGCTTCATTCTTTCGACTGAATCGGGGTATAAATTGAAAGCCATTCGCGAAACAGGCAAATCGTCCGAAGATTATTTCGACAAGACCGATCTGGCCATCCTAGCGATCCTGCTGAAGGACTCGCGCCGCACCCTGCAGGACATCGGCGCCGAGGTCGGCCTGTCGCCCACCACCTGCTGGAGCCGCATCAAGCGCCTGGAGGCGCAGGGCGTGATCCGCCGCTACACGGTCGACATCGACCCGGCCAAGCTGGGTTATCACGACTCGGTGATCGTGCAGGTCACGCTGGAAAGCCACACCGACGAGACGCTCTACGACTTCGGCCGCGTGCTGGCCACCATCCCGGAGATCCAGGAGGCCTACTTGGTCTCCGGCGACTACGACTACTACATCCGCATCGCCGTGCGCGACACGCGCGACTACGAGCGTCTGCTGCGCGAGAAGCTCTACAAGATCCCTGGCATCCGCCACAGCCAGTCGCACTTCGTGCTGCGCGTGCTCAAGGAAGCGAGCGTGCCGCTGGGGTGATGGCCGCGCATCAAGGCGCCGCCGGCGGCAGGATGGCCCAGCCGGCGCGCACCGTGAAGTCCCGGCCGAAGCGGCGCACCTCGAGCGCCAGCGGCGGCTGCACCTGCAGCGTGGGGAAGCGCGCCAGCCAGTCGGGCGGCGGTGCATCCAGCGGGCGACCGGGCGAGGGCTCCCACACGAAGACGCCGCCACGTGCGCGGGTCTTGGCGTCGTCCAGCCACTGCGCGGCCACGGGGTCGAGTTGGATGTAGACCGACGGGCGGCCACCGGCCTGCGGCGGCAGGTAGGCGGCCACATTGCCGGCGGCCCACATGTCGCCCGCGACGATCGGCACCGGCACGCCGGCACCGCGCGCCTGCTGCCAGCCTTGCGAGACCGCCGCAGCCAGTTCCCGTCCCGGGTAGTGGATGCGTGAGAGGTTGCCCCGCAGCAGTGGCCCGCCGATGGCCAGCGCGCCGTACAGCGTCACCAGGATCAGCGCCCAGACGCCGAAGACGCGGGCGAAGCGCTTCGGGTGTCGCACCTGCAATCCCCAGGCCATCGCGATCGCCGGGCCCGTCACCAGGAGCACCGGCGACCCCCACATGTCGTGCAGCCGCACGCCCACCACGCCGGCCACCAGGTAGACCGCGAGCGGCCCGCCGCCCATGGCCAGCAGCACCCAGCCGTCGCGCCCGGGGCGGCGCCAGAGACGCCCGCCGTCCGTGGCCGAACGGGGCCGACCGCCGGCAGCCCACAGCAACACCAGCATCGGCGCCAGTGCAGCGAGTTGCGCAGCGCTGAAGCTCAGCAGCACCTCGAGGCGGCTCAACACCGGGTTGGCGATCGTCGATTCGCCCCGGCCGGTGGCGTAGCGAAGCGTCGGGAAATCGTGGGCCTGCGCCCACAGCAGGTGCGGCGCGAACACCGCCGCCGCGATCGCCAGCGCGAGCCAGGGGCCGGCACCGCGCCACTGGCTGCGCAGCCCAGGCACGGCGACCAGCGCCAGCACCATCGAGGCAGGCAACAGCAGGAAGGAGTACTTGCCCAGCAGGCCGCCGCCGCAGGCCAGGCCCAGCAGCGCCCACCAGCCGAGGCCGGCGCCCTCGGTGCGGCGCACCGCGCGCCAGAAGGCCAGCGCAGCGAGACCCCAGAACGGGTACTGCACGACGTTGGCGTTGAACTCCAGGCTGGTGAGGTTGTAGTAGTGCACGCCCTCCAGCGCCATCGCGGCGACCAGCGCCGCCGGGGGCGACAGCACGTCGCCCATCATTTCCCACACGGCCCAGAAGGCCACGCCGACGACCAGCTGCGACAGCAGCCACAGCGGCCAGTCGGCCGAGCCCCAGCGGAACAGCTCGGCCAGCCAGCCGGACATCGGCGGGTGCTTCGCATAGCCGGCGGCCCATTCGCGGCCCCAGCTCAAGGCCTCGATGGTGTCGAGCGGGAGGTTGTACGTGAGCAGCACGGGGAGCAGCGTCCACACCAGCACGTGCAGGGCGACGAAGATGCCGAAGGCCCGGGCCGGTGCACCGGCCTTGCGGCGAGAATTCGCGGATATGTCCATGGGCCGCGAGCGTACATGTCCCCCGGGGCCCGCCGCCGGCCCCGACCTCCTTCAGACCGAGACCATGACCCTCCCTACCCCTGCCGCCGCGCCGGTCGTCCGCCCGCCGCTTCGCCTGACCTGCGTGGTGCCGGCGTACAACGAGGCGGCGCACCTGGCCGCCTTTCTGGAGGCACTGCACGCCACGGCGAAGACGCTGACGAGCGAGGTCGAGATCATCGTGGTCAACGACGGCAGCCGGGACGCCACGCAGGCGATCGCCCGCGAACTCGGTCCCCGGCTGGGCCTGCGCTACCTCGAGCTGTCGCGCAACTTCGGCAAGGAGGCCGCGCTGACGGCCGGGCTCGCCCACGCGCGCGGCAATGCCGTGCTGCTGATCGACGCCGACTTCCAGCATCCGCTGTCGCTCGTGCCCGAGATGGCGGACCTGTGGCGCAGCGGCTACGACATGGTCTACGGCGTGATCGCCGAGCGCGCCGGCGAGGCCTGGACCAAGCGCGTCGGCACGCGGCTCTTCTACGGCCTGCTGCACGCCGGCAGCTCGATCGACATGCCGCAGCACGCCGGCGACTTCCGCTGGATGGACGGCCGCGTGGTCGAGGCCCTGCGCCAGATGCCCGAGCGCAACCGCTACATGAAGGGCCTCTATGCCTGGGTCGGTTTCCGGTCGGTGGCGCTGCCCTTCACGCCCGACACGCGCCGCAGCGGCGAGTCGCATTTCAGTCTGCGCAACCTCGTCATGCTGGCGCTCGAGGGGCTGACCTCGTTCAGCTCGCTGCCGCTGCGGGTGTGGAGCGCGGCCGGGTTGATCATCTCCTTCCTGGCCATCTGCTATGGTCTGTGGATCGCCATCGAAGCGATGCTGTTCGGCAACCCGCTGAACGGCTGGCCGACGCTGGCCGCCGGCCTGATGCTGTTCTCGGGCGTGCAGCTGCTGTCGATCGGCATCCTGGGCGAATACATCGGCCGCATCTACACCGAGGTGAAGGGGCGCCCGCTCTACCTGCTGGCCGAAGACCTCGACCACAGCGCGCTGAACCCCGCGACGAGGGCCGCGACCGACGATGCAGACGGCCGGCCGCGTGATGCATGAAGGCCTGATGCCCGCCGTGTCGGCAGCCCCCACCGGTGGCAAGCGCGTGCTGCTCTGCGCGGACGACTACGCGCTGCATCCCGCGGTCGACGCCGCCGTCGTCGCACTTGCCCGGCAGGGCCGGCTGAGCGCCACCAGCTGCATGACCACCTCGCCCCGCTGGGCCGAGGCGGCGCGCCTGCTGGAGGCCGTGCCCGCCCTGGCGCGCGGGCTGCACCTGAACATGACCGAAGGCCACGGGCAGCCGGCGCCGACGCTCGGCGCGGTGCTGCGCGGCGCCTATGCGCACCGGCTGTCGCCGGCGCAGGTGCGCGAGCAGGTCACGCGCCAACTCGACGACTTCGAGCGGGTGCTCGGCACGCCGCCCGACTTCGTCGACGGCCACCAGCATGTGCACCAGCTGCCGGGCGTGCGCGAGGTGCTGCTGGCCGTGCTGGCCGAACGCTACGGCGCGGCGGCGCCGTGGGTGCGCACGACGGTGCCCGCGACCTGGCGATGGGGCGCGGGCAAGGCCGGCGTGCTGGCGCTGCTGGGCGGATGGCGCTTTCGGCGGCAGCTCGCGGCGCGCGGTGTGCCGCACAACGCCGGCTTTGGCGGCGTCTACGGTTTCGACGCACCCACGCCGGCCGCCTACGGCCAGCACATGGACCGGTGGCTCGCCGCCAGCCCCGACGGCACGCTGCTGATGTGCCACCCGGCCGACGCGCGGGTGGACGGCGACGCGATTGCCGACGCGCGGATGGTCGAGTACGCCTACCTCGCCTCCGATGCCTTCGCCGAGAGCCTGCACAAGCACGGCGCGCAAGTGGGCGTCCTGGTGCGCGGTGCAACGCCCGCCTGAGCGTCGGGGCAAAAATCCCCGGGCCGGCGGCGGGGCGCCAGCGGGAGGATGATCCGCCCATGACCGCGTTCTCCATCCTCGACCTGTCCCCGATCTGCGAAGGCAGCGATGCCGCGCAGTCGTTCAAGAACTCGCTGGCGCTTGCGCAGCACGGCGAGAAGTTCGGCTACCGCCGCTACTGGCTGGCCGAACACCACGGCATGCCGGGCATCGCCAGTGCCGCGACCGCGGTGCTGCTGGCCTACATCGGTGCCGGCACCTCGACCATCCGCATCGGCGCCGGCGGCGTCATGCTGCCTAACCATTCGCCGCTGGTGATCGCCGAGCAGTTCGGCACGCTCGAGTCGCTCTACCCCGGTCGCATCGACCTGGGCCTGGGCCGCGCGCCGGGCTCCGACCAGCGCACGGCGCAGGCGCTCCGGCGCAACCTCGAGTCCGACTCGGACCAGTTCCCGCAGGACGTGGTCGAGCTGATGGATTTCATGAGCAAGTCGCCGCGCCAGCCGGTGATGGCCGTGCCGGGCCGCGGGCTCGAGGTGCCGGTCTGGATTCTCGGCTCCAGCACCTTCGGCGCGCAGCTGGCGGCGCACCTCGGCCTGCCCTATGCCTTCGCGTCGCACTTCGCGCCGCAACAGATGATGCAGGCCATCCGCATCTACCGCGAGACCTTCAAGCCGTCAGCGCAACTCGCCAAGCCCTACGTGATGCTGGGCTTCAACGTGTTCGCGGCCGAGACCGACGAAGAGGCGCAGTTCCGCGCGAGCTCGTGGCAGCAGGCCTTCGTGAACCTGCGCAGCGGCCGCCCGGGTCGTCTGCCGCCGCCGGTGAAGGACTACTACGCCAGCGTCGGCCCGTCGGAGCGCGCGCTGCTCGACTCGGTGTTGTCGTGCTCGGCCGTGGGGTCGCGCGAGACGGTGCGCGACGGCATCGCGGCCTTCATCGAACGCACCGGTGCCGACGAGCTGATGATCACGTCGCAGGTGTACGACCATGCGACGCGGCTGCGGTCGTACGAGATCGTGGCGTCGTTGAAGGACGACGTGGCTTCGGCGAAGGGTTGATCTTGGTCAGGCCTGCACCTGCGTGCGGGCCCGGGGGCGATGGGTACACCCCCCCCGAAGTCATCCCCAACCGTCAGACGGGAAACGTCCCCGGCAGCAAGATCCGCTTGTCCACATTCCGGATGTCCGTGTGCCCGCAGAAGGCCATCGTCACGTCCAGCTCCTTGTGGATGAGCTGCAGCGCCTTGGTCACGCCTGCTTCGCCCATCGCACCCAGGCCGTAGGCCATCGCGCGGCCGATCATGGTGCCGCGGGCGCCCAGGGCCCAGGCCTTGAGCACGTCCTGGCCGCTGCGGATGCCACCGTCCATCCAGACCTCGAGCTTGTCGCCGACCGCGTCGACGATCGGCGGCAGCGCCTCGATGCTCGACGGCGCGCCGTCGAGCTGGCGGCCGCCGTGGTTGCTCACGACGATGGCGTCGGCGCCGACGTCGACAGCCAGTTGCGCGTCCTCGGCGACCATGATGCCCTTGAGGATCAGCTTGCCGCCCCATTGCTGCTTGACCCACGCGATGTCGGCCCACGACAGCGTCGGGTCGAACTGCTCGTTGGTCCAGGCCGAGAGCGACTTCATGTCGCTCACGCCCTTCACGTGGCCGACCAGGTTGCCGAATGTGCGGCGCTTGGTGCCCAGCATGCCCAGGCACCAGCCGGGCTTGGTGGCGAGGTTGATCATGTTCCGCAGCGTCGGCCGCGGCGGCGCGGTCAGGCCGTTCTTCAGATCCTTGTGGCGCTGGCCGATCACCTGCAGGTCGAGCGTGAGCACCAGCGCGCTGCACTTGGCGACGCGGGCGCGCTC
>Ga0207681_10001415_pt1 | contig 15492 bp, 16 predicted proteins | sample KBSS53metaG_FD_184324 | JGI IMG/M metagenome (GOLD analysis project Ga0207681, IMG submission 184324) | Switchgrass rhizosphere microbial communities from Kellogg Biological Station, Michigan, USA - KBS S5-3 metaG (SPAdes) (version 2) | ecosystem: Host-associated > Plants > Roots > Rhizosphere... | reverse complement strand
CGGCGGCGCACTCGGCACCGGCGCGCGCGTGTTGGAGAAAGAAAAAGAAGCGGAGATTAAGTCGGGCACGGAGTTCGGCGTGATTCTCAATCGCAGCGTTTCGCTGCCGGCAAGCACGGTGCGGTAGAGCTTCTGAGGAGTACGGCTCGTCATGTAGGGGGCGGACCGGTGTCCGCCCCGTTTCGCAGCAGAGGGCGGACACGTAGGTCCGCCCCTACAATTCGTGCCTGCATGGACTTGAACAGAAAAGTCGCAATCGTAACCGGCGGGACCAAAGGTATCGGCCGGGCCATCGCCGAGTCGCTGGTACGTGAACAACTAAACGTCTGCATCACCGCTCGCAGTCAAGCCGAAATCGAAGCGGCCGTCCAGTCGCTGAATAAACTCGGCGCTGCGAAAGCTATCGGCATTGCGTGCGATGTTCGCGTGCATGCGGAAGTGAAGTCTCTTTTTCAATGTGTACAGGCAGAGCTGGGTGGCGTTGATGTCCTCGTCAACAACGCCGGCATCGGAATCTTCGCGCCGGTAGTCGAGATGTCGCCGACGGACTTCCGCGCGGTTCTCGAAACCAATCTCTTTGGCGTCTTCTACTGTTGCCACGAAGCCATTCCGCTCATGAAGCAACGCGGCGGCGGATACATCATCAACATTTCATCGCTCGCCGGCGCCAACCCGCATCCGCGCATGGCGGCTTACAACGCGTCGAAGTTTGGGCTTAACGGTTTCAGCGAAGCGTTGATGCAGGAAGTGAGACACGACAACATCAAAGTCAGTTACATCATGCCGGGTTCGGTGAATACGGAGTTTGGCGGCGACTCACCAGGCGACCAGAATTCCTGGCAACTGCAGCCAGCCGACATTGCCAAAGTTGTAATCGATCTGCTGCATCATGATGAACGCAGCCTGCCGAGCCGCGTCGAGATCCGGCCAAGCAAGCCTCCAAAAAAATAATGCGAGCAGTGGTGCAGCGCGTGACCCGCGCGAAGGTAACTGTCGCCGGCGAAGTCAGCGGAGAAATTGCCGCCGGTCTGGTGGTCCTGTTGGGCGTCGCGCGTGACGATACGGAGGCCGATGCCGAATACTTGGCTGCGAAGATCGTGGCGCTGCGCATCTTCGACGACGAAGCGGGCAAGATGAATCGTTCGTTGAAAGAGATTGCAGGCGGGCTCTTGGTAATTTCTCAGTTCACGCTCTTCGGCGACGTGCGTCGCGGGCTGCGGCCTTCGTGGTTTGACGCCGCGGCGCCAGAGGTTGCGGAGCCGTTGTACGAAAAGTTCGTAGCCCATGCACGGAGCCTGGTGAAGGAAGTTGCTTGCGGCAGTTTTCGCAGCATGATGCAAGTAGAGCTGGTTAACGATGGGCCGGTGACGATTCTGCTTGATAGCCGCAAGCAGTTTTAGGTTTTAGCCGCGGATTTTATGCGGATAAGCGCGAATCTGAATTAGGAACCGGAATCAGGAGGCGAAGGGAAAGTGAGCAGAGTCTTGGCTCGTGGTTTGAATCCGCGTCCATCCGCGTTAATCCGCGGCCAATTACTTCTTGCGTTTTTTCTTGCTATCGTTCTCAGCGGTTGTAATTCATCGGACAAGCTGGGCGTAAAAGAATTCGACGTACCGTCTCCCGCTGCCCCGCGCAACGACGTGAAGAAGGGAATCACGCCGCAGCCCGACGATCAGGTCGCCGTGATCGCCACTGCTGATTACGGCAACATTGTGATCGAGCTCTATCCAAATATCGCGCCGCAGATGGTGGCTCGTTTCAAGAAACTTATTCAGGAAGGTTTTTACGACGGCACCGCCATTCATCGAATCAATGCTGCTTCCGGTCTGATTCAGGGCGGCGACCCCTTATCGAAAGATGCCGATCCGGATAACGACGGCACCGGCGATTCGCCTTACCCAAACGTCCCCGGCGAATTTAGCGATGTTCCTTTTGAACGCGGCAGTGTTGGCGCGGCGAGGATGGGCGCCCATCCTGCTTTCGCGGGCCGGCCGGCGGTTACTGAAGCCGAGGCGCGCAACACAGCGAACTGCCAGTTTTTCATCACGCTTTCGCGCGCGCAGCAGTTTGATGAAGACTACACGGCTTTTGGTCGAGTGATTGAAGGAATCGGAAATGCGGAAATCATCATGCGGGCTCCGGTGGTTGAGGGAACGGAGCGGCCGGCTGACAAGATCATTGTGCGTAGCGTAACGCTGCAACCAAGGTCAAACTATCATTGAAACTTGTAGGCGCGGACCTACGTGTCCGCCCCGTTTCATAACCAAAGGCGGACACATAGGTCCGCCCCTACATTTCTTCAAATCGTATCTTCACTCGCCTTTGAACCTTCGTCCAACTCGTAGCGATCACGATCACGGCGCTCAATCTTGTCGAGAAAATCCAGCTCTTCATTGTCCTCGAAATTCACCCCGACCGCGTTTGCGTTTTCTTCCACCATCGACTGATCGGGCGTCGGATTATCGCCGCCAACCGCTTCCGAACCGCTCTCGTTCACGTCTTCCCAGGAGGCATCGAGATCACCGCCCGCGTCTTTGGGTGACGCGGCCGTGTTGTTGCGGAGCCGATGCGCAAGCTGGTCAGGATCCTTCGGCGCGCGCGCAATCTCTTCTTCCATGAACTCTTCGATTTCCGGATTGGGAACGAAGTCGGGGTTGTTGCTCAAGTATTCAAACTCTTCGGCGACCTTCTTCGGCATATAGTCTCCTCAATCAACCTCATCCGGCTCGGCGAATCATTCGCTTTTGGAAGCCGGAAGGTGTTCTTCGATTCTGAATTCGATGGAACGCTGCGGGGGATGCGGAGACTATAACAAACCGATGAGACCCCGGCAAAGCATGGCCGCGAGAAAAAGTTTGGCCGCGGATTTACGCGGAAACACGCGGATAAGAATCACAACCGGCTATCTTTTGTTTTTATTCAGATCTGTCTTTGATCCGCGTGAATCCGCGGCCAATTTACCTTCCTTGACGATCATTCACGTTAACTTTACACTTAACACGTCAACTAAACATTCAAACTTCTCCGCGTGATTGCCGCCGATACGCGTCTGCAAATCACGGTTACCGTTCTGCGGATTCCCTATGCCATCAGGTTCCTTCAACGCGCTGCAAACATTCGACACAGGTTCCGGACAAACCGGCCGCTTCTATTCTCTTCCGCAACTCGAAAAAGACGGTCTCGCCAGTATCTCGAAGCTCCCGGTGTGCATTCGCGTCGTGCTCGAGTCCGTCCTTCGTAACTGCGACGGAAAAAAGATCACGGAAGACGACGTGCGGGCGCTCGCCAACTGGCAGCCAAATGCTGAACGCACCGAAGAAATTCCTTTCGTAGTCGCGCGAGTTTTGTTGCAGGACTTCACCGGTGTTCCTTTGCTGGTCGATCTCGCGGCCATGCGATCCGCGGTTTCGCGTCTGCGCAAGAATCCGAACGTGATCGAGCCGCTCGCGCCCGCGGATCTCGTCATCGACCACTCCATCCAGGTTGACTTCTCCAGCACTAAAGATGCTCTGACCAAAAACATGGAGATGGAGTTCAAGCGCAACAATTCGCGCTACCAGTTTTTGAAGTGGGGAACACAGGCGTTCAGTGGTTTCAGTGTGATTCCGCCGGGCATCGGCATATGTCATCAGGTAAATCTGGAGTATCTGGCGAAGAGCGTGTGGGACCGTCACGAGGTTTATTATCCCGACACGCTTGTCGGCACCGACTCTCACACCACCATGATTAACGGCTTGGGAATCGTGGGTTGGGGGGTTGGCGGAATCGAAGCCGAGGCGGCGATGCTGGGCCAACCTGTTTATATTCTGACGCCTGACGTGGTTGGTGTTCACTTGACGGGTAGCCTGCGCGAGGGTGTGACTGCCACTGACCTCGTGCTGCGAGTGACGGAGATGCTGCGCAAGGCGAAGGTCGTCGGCAAGTTTGTCGAATTTCATGGCGACGGCGCGACCAGCCTTTCAGTAACTGACCGCGCCACCATCGCCAACATGTCGCCCGAATACGGCGCTACGATGGGTTTCTTTCCGGTCGACGAACAGACTTGCGTTTATCTCACCGCGACTGGGCGGAGCGAAGAACACGTCGCCGCGGTGCGCAACTACTATAAGGCGCAGGGCATGTTTGGTATTCCGCGCCAAGGTGAGTGCAATTACACGGCCGTGCTTGATCTGGATCTCGGTTCTATCGTGCCGAGCGTCGCTGGACCAAAGCGGCCGCAGGATCGCATCGAATTATCAAATCTAAAAAATCAGTTTTGTGATTTGTTACTAAAGCCGACCGCGGACGGCGGCTACGGCAAGACGAACGACGATGCCGTCGCCAGGTATTTCACCCGCATCGGTACACTCAACCTTGCTCCTACAAAGATTGCCGGCGGCGGTGAACAACGTCCGGAAACTGTGCCGGTTGGTGCGGGCGGAGTTAATACGCCGCATAACACCAGCGTCTGGACTGAGACCGAAATGGTCAACAACAGGCCAACTCCCGATCGCCTGGTGGAGATCGATCCGGATGAGTTTCCGCACGCCGAAGTTGATCTGGGCCACGGCGACGTTCTAATCGCAGCCATCACGTCGTGCACTAACACTTCCAATCCGAGCGTAATGCTGGCAGCTGGCCTACTCGCAAAGAAAGCTGTGGCGCGCGGTTTGACAGTACGCTCTTCAGTTAAGAATTCACTCGCGCCGGGTTCGCGCGTGGTGACTGAGTACCTGCAAAAGACCGGCCTGCAGGAATATCTCGACCAGCTGGGCTTCAACCTGGTGGGTTACGGCTGCACCACTTGCATCGGCAACTCCGGCCCGCTCGATCCAAACATCGAACAGGTACTCACCGATCACGACTTGATCGCTGCGAGTGTCTTGTCTGGCAATCGAAACTTTGAGGCGCGCGTTCATCAAAGTATCAAGGCAAATTTCCTGATGAGTCCGCCGCTCGTAGTTGCGTTTGCCATTGCCGGAAGAGTTGATATCGATCTGACGCGCGATCCACTCGGCAAGGATAGGGACGGCAAGGACGTTTACCTTCATGAGATTTGGCCCGACCTGAACGAGATTAACGAACTATTGAGTGCCGCCATGGATCCGGAAACGTACCGCACGCTGTATAGTGATTTTGAAGCGCAGAATCCTTTGTGGAACGACATCCCAACCAGCACCGGCAGCGTCTATCAATGGGACGCTGAATCGACTTACATTCAGGAACCGCCCTACTTCACAAACTTCAGCAATGAGGTTGAGGAGTGGCGAGATGTACACGACGCGCGACCGCTCGCAATTTTCGGCGACTCGGTAACCACGGATCACATCAGTCCCGCCGGAGCAATCAAACCTAATTCGCCGGCCGGTCTTTACCTGCAAGCGAAGGGCGTGAGGATCGAAGATTTCAATAGCTACGGCTCGCGGCGCGGCAATCACGAGATCATGGTGCGCGGTACTTTTGCCAATGTGCGCATCAAGAACCTGATGGTGCCGGGTGTCGAAGGCGGGGTTACACTGCATCAACCCGATGGCGAACGCATGAGTATCTACGATGCCGCGATGAAATATCAGGAGGAAGGTATTCCGCTCGTTGTCATTGCCGGGCAGGAATACGGCACCGGCAGCTCACGAGATTGGGCCGCGAAGGGCACGCGTCTATTGGGAGTGAAGGCAGTGATTGCGCAAAGTTTTGAACGCATTCATCGCAGCAATCTGGTCGGCATGGGAGTTTTGCCTTGCCAGTTCAAGGAAGGGACCAGCGCTGCAACCCTGGGGCTCGACGGCACGCAAACGTTTGATCTGATCGGGCTCGAGCAGGACGTTCGACCGTTGAAAGAATTGACGCTCGTAATCAAGCGCGCGTCAGGCAAGAACGAAGAGGTGCCGGTGATTCTGCGCATCGATACGCCGATCGAAATCGACTACTACCAGCACGGTGGAATTCTTCCTTACGTGCTGCGGCAATTGCTCGCCGGCACGACAGATTTTTGATTTACGTCTCTGTGCGCCCTTTGTGATCTTTGTGTCTCTGTGGTGAGTTTTTGCTTTAGAACTTCACCGCAGAGACACAGAGATCACAAAGGCTGCACAGAGAAAAGCAATGAGAAGACTAGAGGAGGCATTATGTCATCTGCGCAACCAGTCGAAGTGAACACCCCGCGAAAGTATCAACTGCTAATCGATGGACAGTGGATCGACGCCGAGTCCGGCAAGACTTTTACCACGCCGAATCCCGCCACCGGAGAAACGCTGGCCGAAGTGGCTGAAGCCGACAAGGCTGACGTCGATAAAGCCGTAAGCGCCGCCCGCCGCGCTTTTGAAGGGCCGTGGTCCAAGATGAGCGCTCGCGATCGCGGCCGGCTGCTCTACAAACTCTCGCAGCTAATCGAAAGTAAGACACCGGAACTGGCGGCGCTCGAAACTGCCGACAATGGCAAGCCGATCAAGGAATCGACGTACGTCGATCTGCCCCAGGTCGCGGAAAACTTTGAATACTTTGCCGGCTGGGCCACGAAGATCGAAGGGGAAACGATTCCAGTTCCCGGGCAGATGTTCAACTACACGCTGCGCGAGCCGGTTGGAGTTTGCGGACAAATCATCCCCTGGAACTTTCCGCTGCTGATGGCCGCCTGGAAGCTTGCGCCCGCGCTTGCCGCCGGCAACACCGTGGTGCTGAAGCCGGCCGAACAAACGCCCGTGAACGCAATGGAGCTGGGCAAGTTGATTCAGGAAGCGGGCTTTCCCGATGGCGTCGTCAATATCGTCCCCGGCTACGGCGAAACCGCGGGAGCCGCGTTGGCGGCGCATCCCGGTATTGACAAAGTGGCGTTTACCGGTTCAACCGAAGTCGGAAAGATTATTGCCAGGGCCGCGTCTGACAATCTCACGAAGGTTAGCCTCGAGCTTGGCGGCAAGGCGCCCAACATCGTGTTTGCCGATGCCGACATCGAGCAGGCGGTGAGCGGCGCCATGATGGGCATCTTCTTCAACCAGGGCCAGGTTTGTTGTGCCGGCTCGCGTCTGTTTGTGCAGGAAGGCGTCAAGGACGAGTTTATCGACAAACTAAAAGAGAAGTCGGCAAAGATCGTGGTCGGCGATCCGATGAACAAGGCGACGCACATGGGCCCGCAGGTATCGCAGGAACAACTCGACCGGGTGAAGAGTTACGGCGACATTGCCCGCGCTGAAGGCGCCACGGTGGTTGCCGGCGGCGAGTGTCCCACGCTGGAAGGTGCATTTCAGAAGGGTTACTTCTATCAGCCGACGATCTTTTCAGACGTGAAAAATCAGATGCGGATTGCGCAGGAAGAAATCTTTGGCCCGGTCGTGTCCGTGATTTCCTTTGCCGACGAAGACGACCTGATCAAGCAGGCCAACGAAACTATCTACGGCCTGTCTGCCGGCATTTGGACCAGCAACATCACGCGCGCGCATCGTTTCGCCAAAGAGATCAAGGCCGGCGTGATCTGGATCAATACCTACAACATGTTCAATGCGGCGTCGCCGTTCGGCGGCTACAAGCAATCAGGCTACGGACGCGAAATGGGCAAACACGCGCTGGAACTGTACACGAACGTGAAGAGCGTGTGGGTTGATCTGTCAGGGAAACCGATTGGCTGGTTCGGGAAGTAAGAAATCTTATTCTAAGGATTCAACTGCTAAGCAGGCGTGGCAGAAGCCCGACCGTTAGGGAGGGTTTAGATGGGATCCAAGCTGGATAACTGCTGGGCTCTGGAATTTCATAACCCTCTTCCCGAACGCCCTCAATATGAAATTCCAGCGCCTCCTGAATGTTCCTCTCGACTTCTTCCTTGGTGGCGCCGGTCGAACCGCAGCCCGGCAGGTCAGGAGAAAATGCTGAATAGCCTGTCTCGGTTTCTTCGACAATGATCAAATATTTCTTCATGGTTTAGACCAGCCTGCTTCAGAATGTTTTTAAGGGTTCCAGTGGCGCTATCAGAACCGGGAGCCGTAGCGACCGGCCGAATGTTCAACCCTGGAATTGAGTGGAATTAAATGCAATGCTATTACGTCCTTCCTAAAGGTGTCTCTTTGGCCGGTCGCTACCGCTTCCGGTTCTGATACAGGTGGCCTTTTTGTGTCAAGTAGCATCGCAGTCCGATTGGACTAATGCAGCGAACACTTTTAAGATTCTCGGCATCTGTTCAAGTGCCGCAGTGTTTCCCGTTGCCAAAGTCTGATGCGGCGCTCTCCCTCGAGAACCATCAAACGAAAAAGGAGACGCGTATGCATGTAGCCAGAAAATTAGGATCCGCTTCGCTGCTTTTGGCGGCGGTGCTCCTGCTGACCGCCTGTCCCAGCCAAACAACAATTTCCAAGATCAACGCCGACCCGGCGCGCTATCGCAACAAGGAAGTGGCGATCGTCGGAACCGTGCGCGACAGTTATGGCGCGCTGGGCCAGGGAGCTTACGAGCTTGACGATGGCACTGGACGGATTTGGGTGGTAACCCGGCGAGGCGTTCCGTCTCGAGGCGCGCGCGTGGGCGCCAAAGGACGCGTCTACACCGGGTTCAACTATGGCGGTCGCAACTACGGCACCGTGCTTGAAGAGACGGACCGGCGTTCGGCTGAGAAGTAGACTCGCAATTCGTCCCGCTTGGTATGACCGATACAGAAAACGCGCAGACTCTCGAGCGTGCGATTGTCGAAAGCCTCGATCGAGAGTTTGCGCATTTGTATGTCAGTTGGTGCGCCGCGATCGCTGATACGCCGCCCGATCTCTTATACGCAGAACCAACGCCTTCACAGCAGCTGCCGTCAGCTTCCATCGGCGAATGCGTGCTGCGATCTGCCGCGGCAGTTGAGCAGACATTCGGTGGCATAACCGCGAACCTCTGGGACGATCCCTTTGAATGGACCCTCCCGGAATATCTTTCAACACCCGCGCGTATGCGCGACTATCTCGACGAGGTCGAGGAAACGCGTCGGCGCGCCTTCAGCAGCTTCACGGATGACGATTGCCTTCGCAAACAGGTGGCTATCCCCTCAGGCGAGACGGTGCTGCTCATTAATTTGTTGAAAGAGACGCTCGCGCGAGCTGCCGCGTATCTGAGCGGGGCGTAAGAGTTTCTTAAATGGTGAGCAAAGGGGCGTCGAGGCGGCAATTCATATCTCAACTCATCAGATCCTTTGCTTGGTGTCGATTCTTGTTTTGATTCGTGCTTCTTGGTGGTTCTGAATTTCAAACCTAACCACGAAAAGGCACGAACAAAAAATCCAAATCACACGAAAGTTCATCACAAGGCGGATGGCGGTAATGGTGCGAGGGGTTTATTATCTAGACGAAATCAAAAACGCTAACGAGGTTCGAGAATGTATTGTCCTCAGTGTGGACAGCAACAAGTAGCTGATGTGAGGTTCTGCTCGCGATGCGGTTTTCTGCTCGACGGCGTCGCCGTGGTGATCGCAACCGGCGGGACCTTGCCCACGGCGAATGTGCAAAAGGGCTATCAGCAGCTTTCGCCGCGCAGCAAGGGAATCAGGCAGGGCGCTCTGCTGATGCTCAGCACGATGTTGCTGGTTCCGCTCGTCGCCATCATCAGCGTTTTCTTTTTGGGAAATCCGGAAGTGATTGTTCCGATCACGGCGCTCACCTGCTTCGTGGGCGGCTTGCTGCGGATCTGTTACGCGCTGCTGATGGAAGAAGCGAATGCGCCGGTTACAGTTGGACCAATGCCAGCGGTGCCACCGGCACAGTTCGCTCAGCCCGTGCGTAACGCCGCCTTACCATCCGCAACGGCAACTCCTGCGGGCGGCTGGAGGCCGCGCCCGAATACGGCCGAGCTGTATCAGCCGCCAAGCATCACTGAAAACACTACGCGCCTGCTGGACAAGAACGAACCCAGGAACGACTAACCGAACGCTGGGAGCGCAGACATCTTGTCTGCAGTGAGCGCGGAGCGCGAAAAGTTCTGAGGAACATTGATAGGTCATCAGAACCGAGAGCGGTAGCGACCGGCCGAATACTCGCCTCTGGTGATGTGGGTTTTCGTTCTTCCCGAATCGACTCCTTGGCCGGTCGCTAACGCTCCCGGTTCTGCCATGATCGAAGTAGCTTCAAACGCCTCGCCCCTGGCTGCCCAACTCCGCGAACGAATCACGCGTGAAGGGCCAATCACCTTCCGTGATTGGATGGCCACTGCGCTCTACGATCCAACCTACGGTTACTACTGTCGCGCGGACCATCGGAAGTGGGGCAGGGAAGGCGATTACCGCACCAGTCCGGAACGCAGTCCACTGTTTGCAGCGACCTTCGCTCGCTATTTCGCGAAGCTCTATGAACAACTCGGCGCGCCTACAGCCTGGATCATCGTTGAAGCGGGAGCCGGCGAAGGACGTTTCGCCGAGCGCGTGATGCAAACGTTCGCTGATTATTTCCCTGGCGTTTTCGCGGCCACAACTTTTGTTCTCGATGAGGTTGGCCCACACTCGAGTGCAGAAGCGAGGCAACGTTTGGAACGTTTCGGCGATCAAGTTCATTTCAGCCAGCTTGCGGATTTGCAAATCGATCAAGGCGTCGTGTTTTCTAACGAACTGCTAGACGCGCTGCCGGTTCACCGAGTCAAGCTGGACGCAGGTCACTACAAGGAGTTCTATGTCAACATCGACGAAAACGGAGAGTTCCAGTGGCGGCTGGGCGAGTTGAGCGTCGCCTTGCAGGCAAAGCTTTGTGAATATCTGCAGACAATCGCAGTTGAACCGCAGGAAGGACAGGTGTTTGAAGTCAACCTTGAGATTGACGAATGGCTGCGAAGAGTTGCCGGTAGTCTGCGCCGAGGTTATGTCGTTACCGTTGACTACGGCTCAGCGGCCGAAACACTCTTCTCATCTGATGAAGGAACGCTGCGAGGATTTCGACGGCATCAATTCGTCGACGACTTAATAAAAGACCCGGGTGAACATGACCTGACCACGACGGTGAACTGGGACTTCGTCAAAGCTTGCGGCGCGCGCCTCGGCCTTGATGCGGCGGAGTTTGAGCGGCAGGATCGTTTTCTGCTCGCGAATGGATTCCCCGAACAGTTGACCAGTGAATTGGCCCAGGCTGAGACTGACGCTGAACGGCTTCGGCTGAGCACTGCCGCTCGCGAGATGATCTTGCCTGGCGGCATGGCGGTCCATTTTCAAGTGCTGGTCCAGAAAAGAAGACTGTAGGGGGGCGGACCTGTCTGTCCACCCCCTTTAGCGTCACCGGCGAAGGGAGGACACCCAGGTCCGCCCCTAAATGACGGCGGCCGTGCCCCGACTTTGAGCCAAGGAGTGATCGTTGAAACAAACCAACCGATTAGTTGATGTTTCCCACACCGTCGAGCATGGCATGATTACGTACAAAGGCTTGCCGGCGCCGGTCATTGCCGATCATCTCACCCGCGAGGCCTCGAGCGAACATTATGCTCCCGGGACACAGTTTCAAATCGGCAGGATTGAAATGGTAGCCAACACGGGAACTTATCTTGACAGTCCGTTTCACAGGTATGCCGATGGCGTCGATCTGTCAGGTCTCGAGCTCGCGTCGCTCGCGAATCTCGATGGCGTCGTAGTGCGAGCGAAAGTCAGAGCCATTGCGGTCGACGCACTCGACGGCCTGGATATAAACGGCAAGGCGGTGCTGTTTCACACCGGATGGGATCGACACTGGCGCACCGAAACCTATTCCAACGGCGAGCATCCTTTTGTAACCGCGGAAGCGGCCGAGCATCTGGCGCGACATGGCGCGGCCCTCGTTGGCATCGACTCTTACAACATTGACGATACGAACGACCGCAGTCGCCCGGCCCACTCCATCTTATTGCAAAACAATATTCCGATTGTCGAACACCTGTGCGCTCTCGATCAGCTGCCCGATCAGGGTTTCAAATTTTTCGCCGTGCCGGTGAAGGTTAAGGGAATGGGCACCTTTCCGGTGCGTGCGTTCGGTTTGGTTTACAGCAACATCGCAACCTGAGGGCCCATGAGGTCAGTACCACCGCGCGGTAGCGCGTGGCAGCAGATATTGATCGATTAACCCACCCGTTACCGCGTGGTGGTACTGATCTCATTACGCGCCTCGATGGTCTTCAACGCAGCAAAAGGTCAACAAACACCAGAAGGAGATTAAGATGGCACTTAGTGAAATGCTTTTACCTGAGTTTGATCGGGAGATGGTTGGCACGCGCAAGACTTTGGAACGCGTTCCTTATGAAAAGTTTGACTGGAAGCCGCATCCGAAATCGATGGCGATGGGCGGCCTGGCCACGCACCTGGCAAACATAGCCACCTGGGCGATCCACACAATCGATCAGGAGTCGCTGGATTTGTCACCGGGCGGTACTCCTTTGCCGGGCGCGGAGCTGGCCAACTCACAAGCCGAGCTGCTGGAAACCTTCGACGCAAACATTGCCAAGGCCAGAGCGGCTATCGCCGGCGCCAGCGATGAGGAACTGTTCAAGCCCTGGACCTTGTTGTCTAACGGCAACGCGATTTTCACCATGCCTAAGATCGCAGTGTTGCGCGGCTTCATCATGAACCACCTGATTCATCATCGCGCACAGCTCGGCGTCTACCTGCGTCTAAACGATCTACCGGTGCCGTCGATTTATGGGCCATCTGCTGATGAGAGTTCTTTTTGATAAGCTGCCTCAAGAGTCGTTGTTTACAGACCTCGCTCAGCCCTCGGCCGGGGGTTGAACGGTTAGCGATAGCCCGCAGCCGTCTTGTGAAAGGGGATTGAGCAGCGCGGTTGGATGAACGCGGACGAACTATTCGACGATCACCGGTCCAACCGGGTCATCGCCTGGGCGGCCCGTCGACTTATGGTACCCAGAATTCTTTCCTAAAATTCCGGGTCTCGTATATCATGACGCCCTCAACTCGAACCTCGCTCGTCAGGATTCACAAGTGGATCGTTTTCTGGTACATCAAAAAAAGGCCGCAGCCGCCGCAACTCACGCGATTGTTATCGGCGCGGGCGATTATCCCCACCTGGTCAATGGGTCCCAGAAATTAAGTGACTACCACGACGGAATGGGACAATTAAGTTCTCCGCCACTTTCGGCGCGCGCCTTCGCTGAGTGGCTGATCAACTCGTACGAGAATCCCGATAGACAGCTGGAAACAGTGGCACTGCTGCTGGCGGAAAATCCCGCGACCACTTTCACAAACCCAGCGACCGGCGCCCAACTAAATCCGGAAAGGGCTAACTACTCAAATGTCGCAGCCGCGATTCAGGATTGGGCCAGGCGAGGCGCTGAGAATCCAAACAACCTGCTGATTTTTTATTTCTGCGGGCATGGTGTGGCCCAGGGCTCTGATATGAGCTTGCTGACGGCGGAATATGGCGCCGATCCTCTGGCGCCGTTGGACGAAGCATTGGATTTTCGAAAATTCCGCCTGGCGATGTCTCGCAATTTACCGAACCAGCAAATTTATTTTGTTGATGCCTGTCGCGCCAGTTCCGACAGCCTGATTCAGTCGCAGGGTTACGCGGGCCGCACGCCCGTGCAGGTGGGACAACAATCCGCGGCTGAGACGCCAATTTATTTCGCTACTTTGTCCGGTGAAGATGCCTTCGGCAAGCAAGGCGAAGTCAGCTTTTTTACCAAAGCCCTGATCAAGGGATTGAACGGCATGGGCAGCGACAATCCGGAAGGCAAGTGGCTCGTTACTACCACGCGGCTGAAAGAAGCGATTGATTATGAAGTGAAGCGGGCCTTCGAGGGCGGCGTAAAACGCCGGCAGGTCCCGCCGACCGACGAGCTCAGCACTTTTGTGATCCATCGTTTGAAGTCCCAGCCTGAAGTTCCGGTCACGGTTACGTGCGAACCCGATTCACATAATCAACAGGCTGAGTTTTCTTATGCTTACCAGGGCGTTGAAAAAGACCGACGTACTCCGGCAAACGAAAGTTGGTCAATCATGCTGCCCGCAGGCGATTACGAGTTTCGCGCAAAACTGCCGCAAGGCATTCGTGAACCAGTGGAAAAGCCTGTCCACATTAGACCGATTTATCGCAAAGTGATTATCGAGGTATAGCGTGAGTTCCGGACTGCAACTGCGACTGGAAAAATTTCTTTTTGGCCAGGAGGTGCCAGCCAATGGCGTCATTGCGAATATTTACGCGCTCGATCCTAAGAAGCACAAAAACAGCAAACGCAATGTTGTCATTCCGGTTGGCTCAGGTTCAACTTTCCGGAGCGTGGAAGTGGAACCCGGTCACTACCTGGTAGAAGCGATCATGCCCTCGGGAGACATTATTAGTAAGGAAGCTGAAGCCGTTGAAGGGCAGTGGGCCAAAATCGAGTTGAAGGGGGAACACAGCGCTCACGAATGGCATAGCTGGCAAAATTTGCTCGGAAATGTACAGTCGTCTTCGGGGTACTTCGCCGCCACGGAAAAAGTTTCTTTGCCGAACTATGACGTTTTGCTTATCGATAAGCCGCGGCTGGAACTACAGAGCGGCTCCGCGAGATCGAGAGACGTATGGCGCGTCCTGGCCGCCGTAAGTGCCCAGAAGGGCGGAAACTTCCCCTCGCTTTCGCTTGCTCCACTGCAACGGGAGCATCCCATACAAACAGACGCCGGCACGCAATTGCATTCTTTCAACACAAACTTTCACGGCGATCGCACCAATCTGCCTCGCTGGTATGCGGTGGTCGTGACGCCGCGCACGGTGCGTCTGTCGACCGTGCCCTGTCCCTGGTTTACCGTGGAGCATGAAGTAAATTCTGAGCTGCTCGTCATAAGGAATGCGGACCAATCAGTCGGCACATCCTGGGTGGTCCAGGACACAACCCTGGGCACCGTCCTCGGTTATCTGGCTAACGGCGCGTTAAAAGTGGCGCTCGATGTTGCGAATCACCAATCGGCTCTCGAAATGTTGTTTGCAAAATACCAGAACCCGCTGGGAGCTGCGGCCGGTGGGTACGTGTTAATTGGCACTATGAAGGCAGGCGAAAAGTCTCCGTGGCATGACTGGATCAAAAATCTGCGTCGAGACTTTAAGTTTCTTCCGGACGGCGCCATTCAATATGCCTGGCTCAAACTAAAGCAAGCTGACGTAAGGAAGAATCGCGCCGAGGCGCGCAACGCGCTTTTCGAAGCCTTTGATCGTGGTCTTCCTTATTATTCGCTTGGTCTACAGTGGCTACTCGATGGGCTCACTCTCCTGGGCGAGCAAGATCATGAAGCCACAGAGCGGCTGAAGGTAGTGCAGCGAATATCGTGGCTGGCTGACATGTCAAATCTCTTTACTACGTTGGACCTCGGACGTTGAGTTTCACCCAGGGAAAGTTGCGTTCATGCTCGAACTCGAAATGTTGCCGGCTCGCGAAGGCGATTGCCTGCTGCTGACATACGGACATCCTGAGTCGCCGCGTCGCGTTCTGATCGACGGTGGTCGCTCCGCGACCTATGGCGATCTAAAAACGCGTCTCAACCAGTTACCCGAAGCACAGCGGAATTTTGAGCTGGTGGTGGTCACGCATGTGGACCGTGATCACATTGAAGGCATC
>Ga0207681_10001413_pt1 | contig 15506 bp, 12 predicted proteins | sample KBSS53metaG_FD_184324 | JGI IMG/M metagenome (GOLD analysis project Ga0207681, IMG submission 184324) | Switchgrass rhizosphere microbial communities from Kellogg Biological Station, Michigan, USA - KBS S5-3 metaG (SPAdes) (version 2) | ecosystem: Host-associated > Plants > Roots > Rhizosphere... | reverse complement strand
GTTGACCTTGCGCGACGTTGCGCTGCGCCACGCCACGCCGCGTGGGCTGTTCGTGGGCACGCCCGAACAGATCGCGGACCGGTTCGAGGAATGGCTGGAACAGCGCGGCGCCGATGGCTTCAACCTGTTCGAAAGCCTGCCCGGCCAGCTGGAAGCCTTCGTCGATGAAGTGGTGCCGATCCTGCAACGGCGCGGCATCTACAAGACCGATTATCCCGGCGGCACGTTCCGCGAAACGCTGGGCCTGGATGTGCCGGTCAACCGCCATACTGCCGCCCGCAACGCGCGCAGCGCGGCCTGATCGAAGGGAGCAAAGCCATGACCACCGACATCCTCGCCCGCAACGACCACGGGCTGGCCTTCACCCGCCTGCAACCCACAATCGGGGCGGAAGTCTCTGGCGTGGACCTGTCTGCCCCCATCACACCGGTCCAGCGAGAGGCGATCCGCGCCGCCGTGCTGCGCTACAAGGTGATCTTCTTCCGCGACCAGGTGCTGACCGACGCGCAGCAGGCGGCCTTTGCCGGGCAGTTCGGGCCGCTCTACACCCACCCCACCACGCGCCACAACGCCGGGCTGCCCCCGATCCACGCCATCGCGGCCGAAGACCTCAAGCACGCCGGGGATCGCTACCTCGATCACCTGGACAAGGGCGACGCCTATCACACCGACACCAGTTGGCGTCTGGTGCCGACCTGGGGCGCCGTGCTGCGCGATGTGAAGCTGCCCGAAGTGGGCGGCGATACCATCTGGGTGGATGCGCACCTCGCGTGGAAAAACCTGCCCGAGGCGCTGCGACAGCGGCTGGAAGGCCTGCACGTCACGCACAATTTCCTCGGTGCGCTCAAGGCGGTGGGCCACGAATACCCGATCGTGGCGCATCCCCTGGTGCGCACGCACCGCGAAACGGGCGAAAAGATCCTGTGGGTCAATTTCTCGCAACAGCCGCAAATCCTTGGAGTGGAACTGGCCGAGAGCCGCGATCTGCTGGCGCAGGTGCTGCAACAATACAAGCGGCCGGAGTTGCAGGTCCGCTTTTCCTGGCGCCCCAATTCGGTGGCGTTCTGGGACAACCGCGCAGCCGTGCACTATGCCGTGCGCAACTATGGCGATTTCCCGCGCGAGCTGCACCGCGTGCTGATCGCCGACGAACCGCTGTGGTCCGATCTGTGAGCGATAGGCCCACACACCGTCTGTCCCTCACCCGCCGCCACGCCATCCAAGCGGCGGGTGGTTTGCTCGCCCTGGCCGCCTGCGGCCGGGGCGGGGCTGCATCGGGCACCTTGCGCGTGGGCAACCAGCGCGGCACGACCAAGGCGCTGATGCTGGCTGCCGGCGCGCTCGACGGCGCGCCCTATCGCGTGGAATGGTCGGAATTTCCCGCCGCGCAAAGCCTGCTGGAAGCCATTGGCTCTGGCGCGGTGGACGTGGGGCTGGTGGGCGATGCACCGTTCCAGTTCGCCTACCAGGCCGGCAGCCCGATCGTGGCCGTCGGCGCCATGGCCGTGGTGCCGCCCACGCCCGAAGGAGCGCTGGCGATCATCGTGCCGCGTGGGTCTGCCGCACACTCGATCAGCGACCTGGTGGGCAAGCGGATTGCCTCTACACGCGGCTCCATTGGGCACTACCTGGTGCTGCGCGCACTGCAACAGTCCGATCTGCCGGCCGACGCGGTGCACATGGTGTTTCTTTCGCCCAGCGACAGCCAGGCGGCGCTCCAGACCAGGGCGATCGATGCCTGGTCCACCTGGACGCCCTATACCGTGGCGGCCCTGGCCCAGGGCGCACGCATCGCCGTGGACGGCCGCGCCTTTTCCAATGGCGCCGGTTTCGACGTGGCCCATGCCGGGGCGGCCAAGACCAAGCGCGCGCTGATCGCCGATTTCCTGGCGCGCGAAACCAAGGCGTTGGCCTGGGCCGCCAGCCATGACGACGACTATGCCGCCGTGTTGGCGCGCGAGACCGGGTTGCCGCTGGCCATCGCCCGCGCCACCGCCCTGCGCAATGGCCGCCAGCGCGTGCCAATCGACTCCGGGCTGATCGCCGCGCAGCAGCAGGTGCTCGACACGTTTCGCCAGGCCGGCGAAGTGAAAGCGGTGCGGCCGCTGGCGCAGGCTTTCGCGCCGATCACCTGAACGGCCTATTGCAAGACATCATAGCCCATCAAACAACCTCAATTGGATTGGTAGAGTATAATCCCGCAAAGCGGCCCCACATTTGAACAAAATCCGATGGGGGCCATTTCATGCGAGCGACTCTTCTTTCCACCGCGCTGGTCGGTGTGCTAGCCGCCGTGCCGGCACAGGCGGCGGAAACGGCCGCCACGCCCGAGGCGCAGGGCGCGGCCGAGGCGGGCGATGCTGGTGGCAGTTCCATCGTCGTCACCGGCACGCGCGGCGGGGCGCCGCGCACCGTGACCGACAGCCCGGTGCCGATCGACGTGATCACCCCGGCCGATCTCAAGCAGACCGGGCGCACCGGCCTGAAAGAAATCCTGGGCAATATCATTCCTTCGCTCAGCATGCCCGCGCTGGGCGGTGGCGGCACATCGGCCAGCGTGCGGCCCATTTCGATCCGCGGGCTTTCGGGCGATTATCTGCTGGTGCTGGTCAACGGCAAGCGGCGGCATACCACCGCGCTGATCAACAACCTTAGCCGTGTTTCGGGCGGTTCCACCCCGGTGGACGTGGACCTGATCCCGACCAATGCAGTGGGCCGCATCGAGGTGCTGCGCGATGGCGCGGCGGCGCAATACGGGTCGGACGCGATTTCAGGCGTGATCAACCTGATCCTCGACGATGCGCCGCAAGGCGGCGAATTCACCACCACCGCCGGCCAGCTTTACGAAAAGGGTGGCGCCCTGCTGCAACAGACGCTGTCCTATGGCACGCGGCTGGGCGACGATGGCTTTGTCCGCGTGGCGGTGGAAGGCAAGTATCACGACCGCGCCGACAGTTCCGCCGATCCGGTGGCCCGCGTTTTCCCGCTGGTCAACGGCCAGCCCGACCCGCGCGAGGCGAGCACCAACCACCTGATCGCCGGCGGCTATGGCCGATCCAACCGCGACAAGATCGTCAACAGCAGCGTCAACGCCGAACTGCCGCTGTCCGACGCCACGCGGCTCTACAGCTTTTCGACCCTGAGCTATCGCGACATCAAGGACGCGCGCGGGGCCTTTGTTCCGGCCACTTCGATCGGCGCGCTGCCGCAGCTCTATCCTTCCGGCTTCCAGGCCTATCGCCGCTTGTGGGAATTGGACTATCAGACTACCTGGGGCCTGCGCAGCGATCTGGGCGGCTGGGCGGCCGATCTTTCCAGCAGCTTTGGCCGGGATTCGGTAAAGCTGGGGGCGGAAAACACGCTCAACCCCTCGATCGGGCCGACCAGCAAGGCCAGCTTCACCATGGGCCGCCAGGTGCAAACGCTGTGGGTCAACAACCTTGACCTCTCGCGCGGATTCGATGTCGGCCTGGCCGACAAGCTGAACCTGGCCGTGGGCGTCGAGCACCGGTACGAACAGTTTACCAGCCGCGCGGGCGAGCCCGACAGCTACCGCGATGGCGGCTATGTCGTGCCAAGTGACGGCACGCCGTTCGGCAACCTCTATGGCGGGCAATCGCCCTCGCCCGGCCTGGTCTCATTCACCGGCACGTCCCCGGCCGATGCCACGCAGGTTTCGCGCAACAACGTGGCGGCCTATGTCGACGTGTCGACCAAGATCACCCAAGCCTGGTTCGTGGGCGTGGCCGGGCGGTTCGAGCATTATGCCGACAGCGCCGGCAACACTGCATCGGGCAAGTTCAGCACGCGCTATGAACTGGCGCGCGGCCTGGCGCTGCGCGGTGGTGTCAACACCGGGTTCCGCGCGCCCTCCCTGGCGCAGACAGCCTTTTCCACCACGCAGAACACCGCCACGGTGGTGGGCAACGAGCGCGTGCTGACCACTTCGAAATTCCTGCCAGTGGATTCGGCTGCGGCTCGCGCCTTGGGCGCCCAGCCGCTAAAGCCGGAAACGTCCCTGAGCTTTACCGCGGGGCTGACGTTCGAGCGCGGGCCGGTGCGCTTCACGGTCGATGGCTATCAGATCCGCATCGATGACCGCATCGTCAAGACCGATTTCCTCGGCACGGCGGCCAACGGCGGCAGCGCGATCAAGGCAATCCTGGTGGCCAATGGCGTGACCGGGGTGGACAGCGCGCAGTTCTTTACCAACGCGATCGACACGCGCACGCGCGGGGTGGACGTGGTGGGCGAATATACGCTGCACAGCGCGCGTGTGGGCACCGTGCGCCTGAATGCGGCATGGAGCTATTTCGATACCAAGATCCTGCATGTGATCGCCAATCCGTCGCAGCTTTCCTCGCTCAATGTCGTGCTGTTCGGGCGACAGGTGCAGCAAGACCTGCTCGTCGCCGTGCCCAACAGCAAGGTCGTGCTCTCGGCCAACTGGAGCCTGGGCCGTTTTTCCGCGCTGGTGCGCGAGACGCGCTATGGCGCCTATACCGAAAGCAGCACGACGGCGGCGAGCGACCGCACATTCGGCGCCAAGTGGGTGGCGGACCTTGAACTGGGCTACAAGCTGTCGGACAAGGTCACTTGGTCGGTGGGCGCGAACAACCTGTTCGACACTTATCCCGATCGCAACGGCATCGTCGCGTCCGATGGATCGGGCGCCTATGGCAGCTTTGCCCCGTTCGGGCTTTCCGGCGGGTTTTATTACACCCGCGTTGGCGTGACGTTCTAGGCTAGCGGCGCGCCGCCATCCCGCAGGGGGGTGGCGGCGCACGCCAGAGTCAACGCGCGGCGATCAGGCGCTGGTAATGCCGGTCGGCAATTTCCACCCCTTCGCCCAGCAAGGGGCCAAGCAGGCGATAGGCATCGAGTTGTCCGGCATCTAGCGGCGCATTCCAGCCATGGTCGCGCTTCACGCGGCCAAGCTGGCCCGAGGCGAGGAGATCGGCCGGCGGCGGCGCGCTGGCATCCTGCGCATCGGGATTGACCCAGAGCGCATCAGAAGGGCAGGCCAGTTCGCACAGATAGCAGGTCTGGCAGGCATCGGGCGCCGCGATCACCGGCAAGCCGCCGTCCGCGCCGGATTCGAACACGCGCGTCGGGCATTGCTCCACGCACGCGTTGCAGCCCGTGCAGCGCTCGGCCAGCAGGGCGGCGATCACAGCGCAGGCTCCAGCGGCCGTGCGGCGGGCGTGGCGGCCTTGACCCACAGCGTGTCCAGCCCGCCCACCAGCAGGCTATGGGCCAGCGCGGGATCGGTTGCGGGCAGATCGCTGCGCACGGCGATGCCCCGCGTTTCCCGGCGGGCCGCTGCCGCTGCCGTGCACCAGCGGGCGGTGGCGGCCATCGCCGCCGTCGCTCGCCATTCGACGCGGCCGCGCGGATCGGGTGGCGCGGCATGGGCGCCGATCTCGTCCCACAGGCCTTGCAAGACCGTGGCGGACTGGTCCAGCGAAGCGGCATGCCGCCACAGGGCGCGGTCATAGCCGTGCATTTCCGCCTCGATCGCCCGCTGCAAGGGCAGCGGGTCTGTTACGCGCGGCCGCCCGGCAGTGCGCAAGCCCGGCCCACCCAGCGCTAGCGCCGGACCTGCTGTCGCACTGTCGCGATGGCGCGCTGCCGCCGCGCCCGCGATGCGGCCCGAAGCCAGGGCCCAGGCGGAATTGACCGCCCCGCCGCCGCTGATCGCGCCAGCCACGCGTTCACGGGTCGCGGCGTCTCCGGCGGCATAGAGCCCGGCCACGCCGGTGCCGCAATCGCCGTCGACCACGGCGATGCCGCCCGTGCCGCGAATGGTTCCCTCGCCAAACAGGCGCACGGGAAAACGCTGGCGGAACAGGTCGATCCCGCGCCGCTCGAACGCGGCCACGGTCAGCGGCTGGATTTGGCGCAAGACGCCCGGCAGGCCATCGGGCGCCGCGGAAAGATCGGCCAGGACCGGCCCTTGCAGCATCGCCGCGCCCAGCGCCTGGAAATGGGCGTGCCCGGCCTTGAGCGAGGGAACGGCCAGTTCGGTGCCGTCCTCGCGAAAGAAGCGCGCCGCCGTGAACGGCAGGGTGCGGGTGGAGGCCCAGGCCGGCGAGAGCGAATAGGAAATCGAAAACTCCATGCCCGAAAGCGCCGCCCCGGCTTCAGCGGCCATCAGCAGTCCGTCCCCGGTCTGGCTGTGGCTGCCGATCAACCCGGACCGGAACGCGCAGCCGCCGGTCGCCAGCACGGTGGCGCCAGCATGGATTTCCCAATCCTCTCCGCTCGCCAGGGCCAGACCGCGCGCACCAACGATCGCGCCGTCGCGATCGGCCACGAGTTCCAGCGCGGGATGATGATCGAGCACGGCGATCCCGGCAACCGTGCACATGCGGCGTAAGGCGCGCATATATTCCGGGCCTCGCACGCCCTGGACATAGCGGCCGCCGCGCCCGTCGCTGCCAAAGGGATACCACGGAGCAATCGTCGGTAGATAGCGCCAGGTCAGGTCGAGCACGCAGGCCATCCAGTCGGCCTGCGCCAGGTCTTCGGTGCGCGCCATCTGGCGAGCGATCGCGGCGTCATGCGCTTCGGGCGGGACGAACCAGTGGCCCGGCCCGCCGGTGGCCGTGACGCCACTGGTGCCCATCGCGCCCTTGTCCACCACGATCACCGTGGCCCCGGCTTCGGCCGCAGCCAAGGCCGCCCAGGCTGCCGCCATGCCGCCACCCACCACCAGCACATCGGCGCGCAGCGTCAGCGGCAACGCGCTCATTCGGCGGCTTCGGCCAGCGCGGGCTGCGCATGGCGATGCGGCGGCACCGGCACGCCAAGATGGCTGCGCAGCGTCTGCCCGGCATAGTCGGTGCGGAACAGCCCGCGTTTTTGCAGGATCGGCACCACCCGTTCGCGGAACAGGGCAAATTCGCCCGGCCGCGTGACGCGCAGGTTGAAACCATCGGCGGCGCGACCCACGAACCAGCGTTCGATTTCATCGGCCACAGTTTCCGGCGATCCGACGAACGGGCTGCGCCATTGGCCAAAGCGCCAGGCCGTCTGCCGCAAGCTCAGGCCCTCGGTCCGCGCCGTGGCAACGATGCGTTCGGCGTGGCCCTTGTAGCTGTTGAGCGAAAGGCCCGTGACATCGGGGAACGGCGCATCGGGATCGTATTGCGCGAAATCGTGATAGTTGAACGCGCGGCCCAGTTGCACCAGCAGCTTGCCGAAATCGAGCGCCTCGTCATGCGCGCGCAGGATGGCCTGTGCCTCGGCATCGGTATCGGCAAGAATGGGCGAAAGGCCGGGCAGCACCTTGATATGATCGGGATTGCGCCCCAGCGCGGCAGCGCGCGCTTTCAGATCGGCGTAATAGGCCTGGCCCGTGGCGAGATCGGCCGCGATGGTAAACGTGCCATCGGCAATCGCCGCACCCAGGTTGCGCCCTTGCGTGCTGTCACCGGCCTGGAAGATGACCGGCTGCCCCTGGAGCGAGCGGCTGAGCGCGAGCGGCCCCGCCACGGAGAAGAATTCGCCCTTGTGATCGAGGCGGTGCTGCTTCGCCTTGTCGAGGAATACGCCGGCAGTCTTGTCGGCCACGAAGGCATCGTCTTCATAGCTGTCCCACAGCCCCTGCACCACATCTACGAATTCACGGGCGCGGGCATAGCGCTCGGCATGCGGGAAATGCGCGTCGCGACCATAGTTGCCTGCTGCCCCTTCCAGCCCGGTGGTCACCACGTTCCAGCCGGCGCGGCCCTTGCTGATATTGTCGAGCGAGCCGAACTGGCGCGCGACGTTATAGGGTTCCCAATAGGACGTCGTCAGCGTACCGACTAGGCCGATGTGGCTGGTTGCCAAGGCCAGTGCGGACAGCAGCGTGAGCGGTTCGAGCCGGTTGAGGAAATGCGGCGCGGTGTCGGGCGTGATGAACGGGCTGTCGACGATGAACACCAGGTCGAACTTGGCCGCTTCGGCCAGGCGCGCCTGCTCGACATACCAATCGATGCTGATGCTGGCATTGCTGGGCAGCGCCGGATCGCGCCAGGCGTGCTGATCGGTGCCGACGCCGTCCAAGATGGCGCCGAGATGCAATTGGCGGGACTGGGTCATCGGTTCCTCCTGTTTGGCAAGAGACTTAGGCCGACCGCCGCCGCGACGGATAACGAGCATTGCTGATAGGGTGATTGAACACACTCAAGCATGACGGGAACGGCTGGCCTGACCGTTGAGCAGGGCCAATAGCAAGTCCGCACGATCTCCCTGCGCGGCGGATGTTGCACGCCGAATTTCCATTTGTGCGGCGCAACATATTGTGATGTCAAAATCGAAACCGACATAATGTCAATTATTGTAGTTGAGTTTTGAACCTACTCCCAAGCCGTAGTATCGCCGCCTATGGCGACACCGCCACGCAGATCGTGGGTGTGTTGCGCAAGATCGAGGCGGCGCTGAAGCAGCAGGGCCTTGGCCTGGGTGACGTGGTCAAGCTCACGGTCTATCTGGTGGGCGATCCGGCCAAAGGCGGCAAGCTGGACTTTGCCGGCTTTTCACAAGGCTATGCCCAGTTCTTCGGGACGGCCGGGCAGCCCAACAAGGTGGCGCGCACGACAGTGCAGGTTGCCGCGCTGGCCAATCCCCGGCTTTCTGGTGGAAATCGAGGCAACCGCTGCCAAGGCCCCCTGAACGACGGTGTTTCCCCGGCAGGCCTTTCAGGCTGCCGGGGAAAGATCTGCCGCAGTGGCCTCAGCATAGCGGTCAACGTCCAGCAGCCCTTCCCGGCGCGCGACGATGACCGGCACAAGCATCTGCCCCGCCACGTTCACCGCGGTTCGCCCCATATCGAGGATGGGATCGATCGCCAGCAACAGGCCCACCCCATCCAGCGGCAGCCCAAGGGTAGAGAGCGTGAGCGTGAGCATCACGGTGGCGCCGGTCACCCCGGCGGTGGCCGCAGAGCCGAGCACCGAGACCAGCACGATCAGCAGATAATCCGTCGGCACCAGGGCCAGATGATAGAACTGGGCAATGAAGATTGCAGAAAGCGCCGGGTAGATCGCCGCGCAGCCGTCCATCTTCGTGGTCGCCGCCACCGGTACGGCAAACGCGGCATAGGCCTCAGGCACGCCCAGCCGCTCCACCACCAGCGCCTCGGCAACCGGCAGCGCGGCAATCGAGGAGCGGGACACGAAGGCCAGTTCGATCGCCGGCCAGGCCTTGGCGAAAAAGCGCACGGGACTGAGCCCATGAAGGCGCAGCAACAGGGGATAGACGCCAAGCAGCACGAGGCCGAGCCCGAGATAGAGCGCGAGCGCAAATTGCCCGATGCCAAGCAGGGTGCCCCAGCCATAGGTCACCACCGCATTGCCGATCAGCCCGGCACTGCCCAGCGGCGCCAGTCGCACCACCCAACCCAGAAGGCGCCGCACCACCGCCAGGACAACGCCGGCGCCGCGCAGCACCGCATCGCCGGCCTCGCCACTGCGCAGCGTGGCAAACCCCAGGGCCAGGCCGATCACCACCAGTTGCAGGATATTGAACCCGATCGTGGTCCGCGCGGTGCCGTCCTTGATCTCGGTCGAGGCGACCAGGCCCAGGAAATTTCCAGGAATCAGACCTTTGAGGAAATCGAGCCAACTGCCGACGGTATGCGGCGGCGCCGCCTGCGCCAGCGACACCTGGGCACTGGCGCCGGGGCGCAGGACCAGGCCCAGCGCAATCCCGATCGTCACCGCGATCAGCGCGGTGATCGCGAACCACACCAGGGTTTGCCCGGCAAGCCGCGCGGCATTGTTGAGATCGCGCAGCCGGCCGATGCTGGCGATGATCGCCGCCAGCACCAATGGCGGCACCAGCGCCTTGAGCAACTGGACAAAACTCGACCCGATCAGCGCCAGTGCCACGGCAAGGCCGTTGGCGTCACCCGCCGCGTTCGGTCCCAGCGCGCGCGCCGCCAGGCCAAGCGCCACGCCGGCGCCCATGCCGATCACCACCTGCAATCCGAACCGGTGGACCTGGCCGCGCCCGGCACGGTCATTCTTGTCTTGCGTCATGCTGGGGTATCCTGTGAAGCGCCGCCCACCCGCGCCACGAAGGCCGAGAGGCGAAGCAGAAAGGCGGCGCGGCTGGCGCCATCGAGGTAAAGCATGTGTCCCGCGCGATAGGCGGCGATGGAGACCCGGCCCGGCGGCAAGGCCAGGCGGTCTGCCAGCACGCGATCGGCGCCATAGCCGCCGACGCTGTCGAACACGCCACTGGCCAGTAGCAGATCGGCGCGCGATCGACGCAGCACCGCGCCAAGGTGGTCTGCCAGGGCATAGCCGTCGGCTGATCCCCCGGCTGATCCCCCGGCTGATCCCGGCCCCTCGCCGCCCCAGGTCCGCCGCACCTCGGGATTGTACAGGACATAGCCAGTGCCATCGACCGGCGAGCGGGCAAGCCCGAGCAACCTTTGGTTGTAGCGCTGCATGGCCAGGCCCAAGGCGGACACCAGCGGCGCGAGCGAGGGATCGCGCCAACCGCGCGGGTCATCGAGCCGCGCGGCGCGGCGGCTGTCATAGAGGCCGAGCGCCAGGCCTTGGCTGTGCAGCATGGCCAGGCGCGCCTGCTGGCGATCGATGGCAGGAGAGGCGCGGCGGAGCGCATTCCTGCCCAACCCCGTCAACCGCGCCAGGCGATCAACCAGGCCAGAAGGCACCGCGCCGCCGCGCAGGGCGCGCAGATAGGGGCCTTGGGCCAGTTCTGCCGCCGCATCGGCACAGGCCAGGGGATCACGCGGCGCGGCGGTGGACCGGCCATAGTGGCACGCCGTCGCCGCAACGGTCGGCAGCCCCATGGCCAAGGCCTGAAGGCGATCGGTCTGGCGCAAGTTGCTTTCACTGAGCACGGTTTGCGAAACCATGGCGATGCCGGCCAGCCGCACACGGGGCGCATGGTTGAGCCAGTGTTCCGCGACGGCCACCGCGCGTTCGGCGCCAAAGCTTTCGCCTAGCAGGATCACCGGGCTGTTGCGCCGACCATGGCGCGCCAGCCATTCCGCCACGGCCCGCGCCAGATAGGCGCCATCGGCCGGGCCGCTGCGCACGCGGCCGGGCGCGACAGCAGGATCACGGCGGCTGAAACCGGTGTCGAGTGGATCGACGAACAGGATGTCGGCCTGCGCGCCGAGGCCCTTGTCCGCCACGCGCAGCACGGGCGCGGGCGGCGCGGCGCCTGAGTTGTCGACCGGCAGCGACACTTGCAACGGCCCCAGCAGGCCCAGTTGCAACCAGCCCGATGCCGCCCCGGGGCCACCATTGAACACCACCAGCATCGGGCGAGCCTGACTCACCGGCGCGGAAGGCGTCAGCGCCGACCAGACTAGGGTGCCGAGCAACGCGCCATCGTCCGCGCGCGCAGGAATGGTTTCCCACGACAGGTTCAGGCCTGGCGCGGGCTGCTCAAGCCCCGGCAGGCTGCCGCCGAGCAACGGGAGCATGCCGACGACAAGGAAGAGCCGGCCCAGAACGCGCGCCGGCCGAACCAGGCGGCCCGCCACCTTACAGCCGGAAGCCGAATGAGAGGCCGACCGATGTTTCGCCCAGCCGGACATCGGCGTCTCCTCCACCGAACGTGGCCGGGATGGAGCCTGCGCCACGCACCGTCCGTGCCGGGGCATGCATGGCAAAGGCGGTGATCTCCGGCCCCGAGGCCGGGGTCCAGGTGGCACCCAGGGTGAAATGATCGCGCACCACGCCTGGCGCCAGAATGTTGAGCAGCGTTTGCGAGGACGGCACCGGATTGCCCGAACGGCCATAGCCGGCGCGCCACGCCCAGCGCGGGCTGCTGCGATAGGTCACGCCCAGCTTGACTACCGAAATGCTGCGCCAGCCAAAGCCTGGCCCGTCGCTGCTGCCAAAGGGCTGGCCGGCGAAGAGGCGCGACAGCGGATTGCCGATCGAGGCCACGCCGGCATATTCGATCCGCTTGAAATCAGCCGCCAGCGTCAACGCCGCAACAGGTTCGACAGCGAGACCGAAACCCCACGAGGCCGGCACGGCAAAGCCGCCCTGCCCGGCAAACAGCCCGGCATACTTGTCGAAACGGCCAGGCACGATCTTGGACTGGTAGAAGGCGCCGGCGCGCACGGCATGGCCGAAATGGCCCAGCCAGCCCACCCGCACGCCCACCCCCGCCGACCAGTCCGTACCCTGGTTGGTGAAATGGGCCGGATCGGCCGACGCGCTGGCAAAAGGCTGTATGCCGGTGGCACGGAACGTCTGGACAACCACGACCGGCGAAACGCCGAGCGATTGCCCGCCCCCCAGGCGCACCGCCAGCGTGGGCGAAACGAAAATCTGCTTGAGATCCACCCCGGCCGTCCCGCTCGCGCCAAACGCGGCAAAGGGATTGCGCCGGTAGGTGGTATTCATGCCCCCGTTGCCGTTGATCGCCAGGCCGAGCGACACCGTGGCCGACAACGGACGGACATAGCCCAGGTCCGGCAGCACGAAGGGATTGGCGCCATTGCCGCTGTACGAACCGTTGAGGCCTGCGCCATTGCCCAGGATCGTGGCACCGCGATCGGGCACGAAGAGTTCGACGCCCACATCGGCACGGGCGCCGATCTCCGTGGCGGAAGCGGGATTGGCGGCAATCGCCAGGCTATCCTGCGGATCGGCGATCTGCGCCCCGCCGGCACCCTTGGCCTTGGCCCCCACGCCATTGAGGAAATAACCATCGGTAGCATGGGCGGCCCCGCCTGCGGCCATTGCCGCCATGCCGCCAAACGCGGCCAAAACCTTGTAAACCCGAATACGCATGAGCCCCTGACCCTTTTGCAAATCGATCGATGGGCAACGCATCCAGCGCAGGGTAGCGGAACCGGCGTGACGCCACGCCTCCTTTGTCTATCTCTAAAGTAGATAAATCGCGCAAGCATGGGCGATCCAAGAAAATCCATGCGCCAGGCAAGTACGATTTTTCACGCGATCGTTGAAAAACTCTCAAGACACAGGCGGTTGAAATGCGCTGCCGGCCGGCACACCTTGCGGGGCATGACAGCAAAGCGGCAGCTTCACCTCGGCGCGTTCATGCGCCCGATCTCGATCCATACCGGGGCCTGGCGCTATCCCGGCGCAGTGCCGGATGCCAATTTCAACCTCTCGCTTCAGGTCGAGCTGATCCGCCGCCTGGAGGCGGCCAAGTTCGATGCCTTTTTCATGGCCGACCACCTCGCCGTGCTCAACATGCCGATCGATGCGCTGAAGCGCAGCCACACCGCCACCTCGTTCGAGCCGTTCACGCTGCTCTCCGCGCTGGCCATGGTGACGCAACGCATCGGCCTAGTCGCCACGGCGTCCACCACCTATGACGAGCCGTTCCACATCGCTCGGCGCTTTGCCTCGCTCGATCACATATCCGGTGGGCGGGCCGGATGGAACATCGTCACCACCGGCAACCCCGAAACGGCAGCCAACTTCGGGCAGGACGATCACCTGGAACACACGACGCGCTATGCCCGCGCACGGGAATTCCACCAGGTCGTAACCGGCCTGTGGGATAGCTGGGCCGATGACGCCTTTGTGCGCGATGTCGACAGCGGCGTGTTCTTCGACCCGGCCAAGGTCCACACCCTCAACCACGCCGGAGAATTCCTGCAGGTCAAAGGCCCGCTTAACATTGCCCGGCCGGTCCAGGGCTGGCCGGTCATCGTCCAGGCCGGGGCATCGGAGGCCGGGCGGCAACTGGCCGCCGAGACCGCCGAAGTGATTTTCGGCGCGGCGGACAGCCTGGCGGGCGGACAAGCCTTCTATGCCGACGTGAAAGGCCGCATGGCTGCCTTGGGCCGCAATCCCGACAGCCTGAAAATCCTGCCCGCCGCGTTTGTGGTGGTGGGCGAGAGCGAGGCTGAAGCGCAGGAGAAGCGCGCCAGGCTCGACAGCCTGGTGCATTACGACAGCGGCATCCGCTCGCTCTCGATCATGCTGGGCCACGATGTTTCCGGCTTCGATCCCGATGGCCCTCTGCCCGACATCCCCGAAACCAACGCCAGCAAATCCGGACGGGAACGCACGATCGCGCTGGCCCGCCGGGAAAACCTCACGATCCGCCAACTCGCCGCGCGCGCGGGCAGTTATGCCGGGCTGGCGTTTGTCGGCACAGCCAAGACGATTGCCGATGAAATGCAGCAGTGGCTGGAAGAACGGGGCTCGGACGGTTTCAACGTGATGTTCCCGTTCGTGCCCCAGGGCTTGTTCGATTTTACCGACAAGGTCGTTCCCGAACTGCAGCGCCGTGGCTTGTTCCGGCAGGACTACACTGGCACAACCCTGCGCGATCACCTGGGCCTGGCGCGCCCCGCCAACCGCTTTTTCGCCTGAGCCGGAAAGGGTATTGCTTGAGCATCATCACCCCTGCGATCGGCCCCGCGCTGATCGGCGGCGCCATGATCGGGCTGGTGTGCGGCACGATGTGGCTGCTGCATGGTCGCGTGGCGGGCATCGCCGGGATCGCGCGGCTGGCACTCCAAGGCCCCGACCGCGTCTGGCGCCTCTGGTTCCTGGCGGGTTTGATCCTTGCCGGGTTGATCGCGCGCCTGGCCTGGCCGCATGAGCTTGCGGCGGGTTATGCCAGCCTGGGCTTGGTGCAGTTGATCGTGGCCGGGGCGCTGGTCGGCACCGGCACCGCGCTTGCCAATGGCTGCACCAGCGGACACGGCATCTGCGGCTTGGCGCGGCTCTCCGCGCGGTCGCTGGTGGCGGTCGTCACGTTCATGGCCGTGGCGGCGATCACCGCCTCTCTTGTGGCGGCCGTGGCATGAAGCCGGTCAGCGCCCTGTTCGCAGGCCTGATCTTTGGCCTCGGCCTGTTGATATCCGGCATGGCCGATCCGGCCCGCGTGCTGGCCTTCCTCACCCCGCTGCAAGGCTGGGATCCCGCGCTGGCTTTCGTGATGGGCGGCGCGCTGGCCGTGGCCGTGCCGCTGTTTGCGCTGGCCCGCCGACGCGGCAAGGCCCTGGATGGCGGGATTCTGCCCGATCTGCCGCGCCACGGCGTGAATCGTGCACTGGTTGGCGGCTCCATCCTGTTCGGCCTGGGCTGGGGCTTGGCGGGCATATGCCCCGGCCCGGGCATCGTCGGCCTGGCGCTGCATCCCATGCCGGCGCTCGCGTTCCTAGTTCCGATGGCAATCGGCCTAGTACTGGGCCAACCGCGCAAGGAGCGCGCAGCGGCCAAGAAAATCCACTGAGCCAGCCGGCGCGTCAGCGGGCGGAGTGGCCCTTCGCCCGCGCCGCCTGCCATACGCGCAGAAAATTCCCGCTCCATAGCTTGCCGATCGCCGCCGGCGTATACCCCCGCCGAACCAGTTAGGCTGTGACGGCTTGGGCCTGGCTTGCATCGTCCCAGCCGACGATGCCGCCACCATGTTCCGAGGTTGCCACCCCGCGCCAGAATGGAGTGAACAGGCCGGGCGGTGGAAGAGCGCGCTTGGGACGCCTTGTCGGCACCTTTAGCATCACGCCTGGACATGCGCGCCGACCACCCGGCCGG
>Ga0207681_10001405_pt1 | contig 15546 bp, 10 predicted proteins | sample KBSS53metaG_FD_184324 | JGI IMG/M metagenome (GOLD analysis project Ga0207681, IMG submission 184324) | Switchgrass rhizosphere microbial communities from Kellogg Biological Station, Michigan, USA - KBS S5-3 metaG (SPAdes) (version 2) | ecosystem: Host-associated > Plants > Roots > Rhizosphere... | reverse complement strand
GCGCCACGGCCTTCATCGCGGCGTTCCTCGAAATTGTCCTGATGATCTGGATCGGTTACGAAATCGGCCGCTGGTTCGACTGGAACACCATGGATTCGCTGTTCCTCGGCGCGATCCTGGCGATTTCCTCGACCACCATCATCGTCAAGGCGCTCAACGACCTGAAGATGAAAAACGAGCGCTTCGCGCAGCTGATTTTCGGCGTGCTGATCGTCGAGGACATTCTCGGCATCGGCATCATTGCCTTGCTGTCGAGCATTGCGGTCAGCGGCACGGTGAGTTCCGGCGAAGTGTTTTCCACTGTCGGCAAGCTCTCGCTGTTCATGATTGTCGCCCTGGTGGTCGGCATCCTGCTGGTGCCGCGTCTGTTGGCTTACGTCGCCAAATTCGAAAGCAACGAGATGCTGCTGATTACGGTGCTGGGCCTGTGTTTCGGTTTCTGCCTGTTGGTGGTCAAGCTTGAGTACAGCATGGTGCTGGGGGCGTTCCTGATCGGCGCGATCATGGCCGAGTCGCGGCAACTGCTGAAAATCGAGCGCCTGATCGAGCCGGTTCGCGACCTCTTCAGCGCAATCTTCTTCGTCGCCATCGGCCTGATGCTCGACCCGATGATCCTGCTGCAGTACGCGTGGCCGATCGCGGTGATCACGGTCGCCGTGGTGCTGGGCAAGATGCTGTCGTGCGGGCTCGGTGCGTTTATCGCCGGCAATGACGGGCGAACCTCACTGCGGGTCGGGATGGGACTTTCACAGATTGGCGAATTTTCTTTCATCATCGCGGCGCTGGGGATGACCCTGCAGGTCACCAGCAACTTTCTCTATCCGGTGGCCGTGGCGGTTTCGGTGATTACCACGTTGCTGACACCGTACCTGATTCGGGCTGCCGATCCGCTGTCGATCAAGCTGTCCGCCGCCATGCCGCAACGCCTGGGTCGAGTGTTCGGAATGTACGGCGAATGGCTGCGCAGCATTCAGCCGCAGGGTGAGGGCGCGATGCTGGCCTCGATGATCCGGCGAATCCTGCTGCAGGTCGGGGTCAATCTGGCGCTGGTGATCGCGATCTTCTTTGCCGGGGCTTTCTTTGCCGGGCGCCTCTCGATCTGGATGCAGGACTGGATCAGTGATCCGAGCTGGCAGAAAGCGTTGATCTGGGGCGGGGCGTTGCTGGTGTCGCTGCCGTTCCTGATCGCGGCCTATCGCAAGCTCAAGGCGCTGTCGATGCTGCTGGCGGAGATGGGCGTGAAGCCGGAAATGGCCGGGCGTCACACGCAGCGAGTGCGCCGGGTGATCGCCGAAGTGATCCCGATCATCTCGCTGCTGGTGATTTTCCTGCTGCTGGCAGCCTTGTCGGCCAGTATCTTGCCGACCAACAAGTTGCTGGTGCTGATCGCCGTGGTCGCTGCCGCCGTGGCGGCGCTGCTCTTGCGCGTGTTCATCCGGGTGCACACGCGGATGCAGGTGGCCTTGCTGGAAACCCTCGACAACCACAAGGAGCCGTCGGGGCACTGACCACCAATCGAGGCGGGGCGTGTCAGCTTTCCAGCCAGACGTCCCGCGCCCAGTGCCAGACCGATTCCCAGGACTCTTCGGTGATCAGTTCTTCTTCGCCGGACCACAGCACCACGGTGCCGTCTTCTTCGACGCAGTAGTAGTCGTCACCGTCCTGGCAGATCGGGATCAGGTCGCGCGGCACGCCGGCATCCCAGGCGTTGGCGGCGACGTCCGGCAGGTAGGTGTGGGATTGCGGGTCGGTGACGGTCACCGGCTCCAGACTGCCGTAAACCACGTCGCTGACGGTCAGCAGAAACTCTTTGAAGACGAACGGGATGTTGATGAAGAGTTCTTCTTCGATTTCCACCAACTGGTCTTCGTCGGGCAATTCCAAAGGAACCGGTACGGGTTCGTTGGCTTCGCGCAGTTGTTCGATGATTTCTTCCACGTCCGGGATCCTCTTGCTTGAATGGCGCGGTTCATATGGGCCGGTTTATACAGTAGCTCGCTATAGATGCAACCGCGAAATAGAAAACCCCGGCCGAGGCCGGGGTTTTATTGCAGCGAGTAAGACGTCGAAGGTGATCAGCCGTTCTGGCGGATACCGGCGACCAGCCAAGGCTGGTTGTCACCCTGTGGACGTTCCATGTTCCAGCTTTCGCTGAACACTTCGCCCTGCTGGTCGAAACGCGAAGTCTTCGACACGCCGTTGAAGGTCAGGGTAGCGATGGTCTTGTCCGCACGGTCATCCACGCCATCCAGTTGTACCTGGAGGTTGTCGATGTAGGTGGACTGGAACGCGTCGCCCAGTTCCGCGCGCTCGCGCTTGAGGAACTCGAGCATCTGCGGGGTCACGAACTCGGCGATCTTGTCCATTTCGTTGGCGTCCCAGTGCTGCTGCAGCGCCTGGAAGTGGCTGCGGGCGGCTTCAAGGAAGCGCTGTTCGTTGAACCAGGCCGGTGCGTTGATCACCGGACGAGCGGCAGCGGGAGCCGCCGAACCACCGAAGATCGAACCCATCGCCGCTGGTTTCTGTTCGAACACTTCACGCTGCATCGGCGCGCCGGCCGGAGCGAACTGCTCCTGCTGTTTGCGGCGACGGGCGGCAATGAATCGGAAGATCACGAACGCGATCACGGCCATGATCAGGATGTCGAAGATCTGCATGCCTTCGAAGCCGCCGCCCATGAACATGGAAGCGAGCAGGCCACCGGCCGCGATGCCGGCCAGAGGGCCGAGCCATTTCGAAGCGCCGCCGGCCTTGGCCGCAGCGCCCGCGGCACCGGCAGCACCAGCGGTCGCCGCAGCGCCGCCCATGCCTGGGGAAGAAGGAGCCATCTGGCTGGTCTGGTGCGTCGGCGCAGCGCCGGCGCTTTTGCCACCACCAAAGCGCTTGGCGTTGGCGTCGAGGCTCATCGTCAGGCCGATGCACAACGCCATGGCGATGCTAAGAAAACGTTTCATAAAGGGAATTCCCGTTTGTGGAGACACGCGCGCCATGTTGCACAGCTGAAGTGTTACTGGCTAGCGAGAGAGTGTTTCGGGCTTTTGCCTGACAGGTTACGTTCAGCTCGGTCGGGGCAATAAGGCCATGTACTTTTGTCTGTAGGAAAAGGAGATAGGTTCAGCAGGAAATGAATCAGCGCCGCAAGGCCAGCATCACCACACCGGCGGTGATCAGGCCGATGCCGCCCCACTGGCGCAGGTCGAGTTTCTCGCCCAGCAGGATCACCCCGAGCACCGCCACGAAGACCACGCTGAGCTTGTCCACCGGGGCGACCAGCGATGCCGGGCCGACTTTCAACGCCCGGAAGTAGCACAACCATGAAGCGCCGGTACCCAGGCCCGACAACAGCAGGAACAGGTAGCTCTTGGCGGAGATCGATCCCAGGGACTGATATTGGCCCGTGGCGTACAAAATCAAGGCCAGACTGACCAATACGACGATTGTGCGCAGCAGGGTGGCAAAGTCGGAGTTGACGTTTTCGATGCCGATCTTGGCGAAGATGGCCGTCAGCGCTGCGAAAGTGGCCGAGAGCAGGGCCCAGAACGTCCAGGAAGAAAAGAAGCCCGAGCCCATGGATGTTGCCTCCAGTGTTCGTGTCCGATCGTTCCCACGCTCTGCGTGGTAACGCCGCCATGGACGCTCAGCGTCCACAGTGACGCAGAGCGTCACGGGATGCATTCCCACGCAGAGCGTGGGAACGATGAGCAACGACGGGCTGCCCTTAAATGGCTTCCAGCTTCGCGTACCCGAGCATCAGCCACTTGCTGCCTTCGGCGAAGTTCACCTGCACTCGGGCCTGGGCGCCGGCGCCTTCGAAGTTGAGGATCACACCGTCGCCGAAGATCGAGTGACGGACAGCCTGACCGAGGCTCAGGCCGGTTTCCGGAATCTCGCTGCCGCTGAACAGGTTGCTGCCGCCCATCGACTGGTTGCCGCCGAACGGCCGGCTGACGCTGTTGGACAGACGCACTTCCTGAATCAGACCCTTCGGTACTTCCCGTACGAAACGCGACACCTTGTTGTAGGTTTCACTGCCGTACAGGCGTCGGGTTTCAGCATAGGTCATCACAAGATTCTGCATCGCCCGGGTAATGCCGACATAGGCCAGTCGCCGCTCCTCCTCAAGGCGCCCCGGTTCTTCCAGGCTCATCTTGTGCGGGAACAGGCCTTCTTCCATGCCCACCAGGAACACGTAAGGGAATTCCAGGCCCTTGGCGCTGTGCAGGGTCATCAACTGAATGCTGTCTTCGTGCTCGTCGGCCTGTGTGTCGCCGGCCTCCAGCGACGCGTGGCCGAGGAATGCCGCCAGTGGCGTCAGCTCTTCGTCTTCTTCGGTGTTCTCGAAGTTGCGCGCGGCGCTGACCAGTTCCTCAAGGTTTTCTACCCGGGCCTGGCCTTTCTCGCCTTTTTCCGCTTCGTGGTAGGCGATCAGTCCGGATTGCTCGATGACGGTCTGGGTCATCAGGTGCAACGGCATCTCGGCGCACTTGGCGGCGAGGTTCTCGATCAGCTCGATAAACGCACCGAGTGCACCGGCGGCGCGACCGGTCAGGCCTTTATTGGCCACCAGCTGGCGCATGGCTTCCCACATCGACACATCGCTGTGGCGTGCATGATCGCGGATCGCTTCGACGGTTTTCTCGCCGATGCCGCGTGCCGGGACATTGATCACCCGTTCCAGCGCCGCATCGTTGCCGCGACCTTCCAGCAAACGCAGGTAGGCCATGGCGTTCTTGATTTCCGCCCGCTCGAAGAAGCGCTGGCCGCCATAGATGCGGTACGGAATGCGTTCACGCAGCAAGGCTTCTTCCAAAACGCGCGATTGGGCGTTGGAGCGGTAGAGAATCGCGATATCGCTGCGAGCCAGGCCGGTTTTCAGCGCGCTTTCGATGGTTTCGACAACGTAGCGCGCTTCATCGTGTTCGTTGAACGCGGCGTAGAGGTTGATGGCTTCGCCGTCGCCGCCATCGGTCCACAGCTCTTTGCCCAGACGCCCGGTGTTGTTGGCGATCAGGGCGTTGGCGGCTTTCAGGATGCCGGCCGTGGAGCGGTAGTTCTGCTCCAGACGGATGGTCACCGAGTCCGGGAAGTCGGAAGAGTACTGGTGGATGTTTTCGATTTTTGCGCCGCGCCAGCCGTAGATCGACTGGTCGTCGTCGCCGACCACCATCAGGCTGTCGCCGCCCTTGCCCAACAGACGCAGCCAGGCGTACTGCACGGCGTTGGTGTCCTGGAATTCGTCCACCAGAATGTGTCGGAAACGCTTCTGGTAATGCGCCAGCAGGCCCGGGTGGTCGCGCCACAGGTCGAGGGCGCGCAGCAGCAGTTCGGAGAAGTCGATGACGCCGGCCCGCTGGCATGCCGCCTCGTACGCTTCATAAATGCCGCGCATCGTCGCCAGGAACAGATCGCCGCTGGCTTGAATGTGTTGCGGACGCAGACCTTCGTCTTTCTGCCCGTTGATGAACCATTGGGCCTGACGGGCCGGCCAGCGTTGCTCGTCCAGCCCCAGCTCGCGGATCACCCGCTTGACCAAGCGTTGCTGGTCGTCGCTGTCGAGAATCTGGAAGGTCTGGCTCAGCCCGGCTTCCTGCCAGTGCGCCCGCAACAGGCGGTGCGCCAGGCCGTGGAAGGTGCCGACCCACATGCCGGCCGGGTTGATGCCCAACAACTGCTCGATGCGGTGACGCATCTCGGCAGCGGCCTTGTTGGTGAAGGTCACCGACAGAATAGAGTGGGGCGAGGCGTTCTCGACCTGGATCAACCAGGCGATACGGTGCACCAGCACTCGGGTTTTGCCGGAGCCGGCACCGGCCAGGACCAATTGACGACCAACGGGAGCCGCTACGGCCTGGCGTTGGGCATCGTTGAGGGAGTTCAGCAGAAGGGAGAGATCATCGCGCATCGGGGCATTCTAGGGTGCGCCGCAGGCCCGGGCAAACCGAGCTTTGCATTAGCCGATGAAAGTGCCGCCCGTGACGACCGGTCGGTCACCGGCTACAGGCGTTGGCCCGCCTGAGCTCAGGGCTTTGGTGGGGGCTGGGCGGCGGAAAAGTTTCGGTGAAATTATGATCTGGGGCAGTTTGGCAAGTGGTTCGGCTTGTGTATGCTCCGTCCACGTTTCCGGGCGCATGCTCACACTTATAAGAACAAGAACGTTGCCTATGACCCTCAGCTTCGACCTGTCGGGCCCCTCTGTGGAACCTCGGGTGATCCGCAAGCTTTACGCCACCCAGATGGCGGTCGAGCGCACGCGCCTTCTTTATCAGGGTTCGCTGTTGCCCACCCTGTTCATGTTGATCAACGGTCTGGTCTGCGCCGCTCTGCTCTGGAGCCCGCAGCGTTACTTCGTGGTCAGCGTCTGGCTGGTGTGGCTGTTGTCGCTGGTGGCGTTGCGGGTGATTCAGGTCGCCGCGTTCGACTCGGCGATTCCCGATCGCCAGGCCCAGCCGATCTGGGGGCGCATGTTCCTGCTCGGCTCGAGCATGACCGGCCTGACCCTGGCCGGCGCCGGCATCGCCCTGGTCCCGGCCGACAACTTCATGCAGCAAGCCTGGGTGTTCGGCCTGATCGGCGCCGCAACCCTGTCGGCCAGCGTGGCCTACGCCGTGAGCATTCCGGCGTTTCTTTCCTTTACCTTGCCGTGCCTGCTGCCGGCCATCGGCTACCTGTTCTGGGGCGGTGACGAACTGGCGCGGGGTTGGGGCTGGCTCGGGCTGATCCTGCTCGGCTCCCTGAGCGTGGTGGCGTGGCAGGTCAATCGGCTGATCGATCGCGGTTTGCTGCGGCGCTTCCAGAACCAGCACCTGATCGAGCACCTGCAACAAACGCAAACCCGCAGCGAACAGCTCAATCAGGAGCTGGCGAAGGAAATCGAGCAGCGGCGTTGCGCCGAGGGCAAGCTGCGCGAGGCGCAGGTCGAGCTGGAGGACCGGGTCGCCCAGCGCAGCCGAGAGCTGGACGTCGCCAACCAGGCGCTGAGCAAAAGCGAGGCGCGCCTGGCCCTGGCGTTGAAGGCCAGTGAGCTGGGGCTGTGGGACTGGAACCTGCAGACCGACGAGGTTCACCACACACAGATTCAGGAACTGTTCGGCCTTGACCCGCAATACGTCACCGGGCTGCTCAGGCATCTGCGGCCCCGGCTGCACCCGGAAGATGTGCCGCCGCTCAAGCGCGCGCTGATCGAGCACTTGAAGGGGCGCACCGAGGATTATCAGATCGAATACCGCGTGCGCCATGGCGACGGCCACTGGGTCTGGATCGAAGACCGAGGCCGTGCGGTAGAGCGCGACGAGAACGGCCGGGTCATCCGCATGGTCGGCACCCGCCGCGACATCAGCGTCAGCAAAAGTCTGGAAGCCCAGCAGCAATTGGCGGCGACGGTGTTCGAGGCTGCCAGCGAAGGCATCGTGATTCTCGATCCGAATTACTCGCTGATCGCCATCAATCAGGCTTTCAGCCGGGTCACCGGGTATGACATCGACGACATGCTCGGACGCAACGTTGTCGAACTGCCGTGCAGTCGCGACGCCCGCCGTCATTACGTCGCGATCCGCCACGCGCTGGAGCAGCACGGCAGCTGGCAGGGCGAACTGGTGGAAACCCGCAAGAACGGCGAGCTGTATCCGCAGTGGCTGCAACTGAATGCCGTGCGCGACAGTCGGGGAAATGTCAGCCATATCGTCGGTTTCTTCGCCGATCTGTCGGCGCGCCGCGAATCCGAAGAGCGCATGCGCTACCTGACCCACTACGACGAGCTCACTGGCCTGGCCAATCGCTCGCTGTTCCGCGAACGCCTGCACGAAGCCCATCAGCGCGTGCGACAGGGCGGGCGTCGGAGTCTGGCGTTGCTGCACATCAATCTGGATCGCTTCAAGCTGCTCAACGACAGCCTTGGCCACGAGATTGCCGACCAGTTGCTGCAAAAAATGTCCCGGCGTCTGGTCAATGCTCTTCCGGAAGCCGACACCATCGCCCGGCTGTCCGGCGATGAGTTCGCGGTACTGTTCGACGCCTACGGCAACCTGTCGAGCCTGGCGCGGGTCGCCACGCGACTGTCGAGCAAGCTGCGCCTGCCGTTGACCGTGGAAGGGCATGAGCTGGTAGTCAGCGCCTCGATGGGCATCAGCATGCTGCCGGACAACGCGCGGGAGATTTCCGCGCTGGTCAGCCAGTCGAACATGGCCATGCAACATGCCAAGCACCTGGGCGGCAACAACTTCCAGTTCTACACCGATAGTCTGCAGGCCAGCACGCTGGAGCGCCTGCAACTGGAAAACCAGCTGCGCAAAGCCATCGAGGACAAGCAGCTCAACGTCTTCTATCAACCGAAACTGTGCCTGGCGACCGGCCGTCTCAATGCAGCCGAAGCGCTGGTGCGTTGGGATCACCCGACCATGGGCCGGGTGCCACCGGGGGATTTCATCGGTCTGGCCGAAGAAACAGGGCTGATCGGGCCGATCGGCGAATTCGTCCTGCGTCAGGCCTGCTGGCAGGCGTGTGAATGGCAGCGTCAGGGGCTGGCGCCGATCCGGGTTTCGGTGAACCTGTCGGTGCATCAATTGCGCCAAGGCAAACTGGTCAGTCTGGTGCGCCAGGTGCTGGAAGAAACCGGCCTGGCGCCGCACTACCTCGAACTGGAACTGACCGAAAGCCAGCTGCTCGACAGCGTCGAACACATCATCGCCACGTTCCAGCAGTTGCGGGATCTGGGGGTGAAACTGGCCATCGACGATTTTGGCACCGGCTATTCATCGCTGAGCTATCTGAAGCGGATTCCGGTGGATTACGTGAAGATCGATCAGGCCTTTATCCGCGGGTTGGGCGAGGGCAGCGAAGACGCGGCGATCACCCGGGCGATCATTGCGATGGCTCATGGGCTGTCACTTAAAGTGGTCGCCGAAGGTGTCGAGCGATCCGAGCAACTGGCGTTTCTGAAAGCTGAAGGTTGCGATGAGGTGCAGGGCTATCTGATCAGTCGTCCGGTGGAGGCGGTTGGCCTTGCCGCGTTGTTGCGTGAACAGGAAAAACCGCTGTAAGGGCTACATGCAGCGCATGTCGCCTGATCCGGGGGGATCCGGTTACGCATTGAGCAGGCAAAAAGCCGATTCATGTAGTATAACTACAAGCTTGCTACATCCCTGGCATCTGGCCAAAGCACATCTTTCCATAACAAGAGTCCAGCCCCTTGAATCTGCTGCAACACATCGCCCAGTCACGTCACCTGTTACGCAAGTCGGAGCTCAAGGTCGCCGACCACGTGCTGCTTGACCCTGCGGCAGTGATGCACAGTTCCATGGCCGACCTGGCCCACAGCGTCGGCATCAGCGAGCCGACCATCGTGCGCTTCTGCCGTGCCATTGGTTGCTCCGGTTTCCAGGATCTGAAACTCAAGCTCGCGCAAAGTCTCGCGGCCGGCGCCAGTTTTGGTCAGTTCGCGATCCATGAAGACGATTCCGTCGCCGACTACAGCCTGAAAATCTTCGACACCACGTTGCACACGCTGATGGAGGTTCGCGAGAAGCTCGATCCTCTTGAGCTGCAACGGGCGGTGACGTTGATGTCCCAGGCCCAGCGCGTCGAGTTCTACGGTTTTGGTGCGTCGGGTGCGGTGGCGGCGGATGCGCAGCACAAGTTCTTCCGTCTGCTGCTGACGGCAGCGGCGTATTCCGACCCGCACATGCAGGCGATGTCAGCGGTGACGCTGAAGCCGACCGATGTGGCGATCTGCATTTCCCAGTCCGGCCGTTCCAAAGATTTGCTGATCACCGCCAACCTCGTTCGCGAGAGCGGTGCGTCGCTCATTACCTTGTGCCCGAGCCAGACACCGCTGGCCGAGTTGTCGACCGTCAACCTGGCGATCGACGTTCACGAAGACACCGAAATCTACACCCCGCTGACCTCGCGTATCGCTCACCTGGTGGTGATCGACGTGCTGGCGATGGGCGTGGCCATGGCGCGCGGGCCGAGCCTGGTCAACCACCTCAAGAGCGTCAAGCGCAGCCTGCGCAGCTTGCGGCTGTCGCCAAAATCGGTGAAAGCGCTGGATGACTGATAGTGATGGGGTGAAGGCAATCTTCATCTGCCTGTAACCCCGACGAAGCCAAACCGTCATCCCCCGGGCCTATCGTGAAACTCCCGTAATCGCCTTGGGAGACTCGAAATGGCTCAGCCTTACGAAGAACGCAACAGCGCCGCGAAAACCCGTCGTCAGCAGGAAGACCAGCGCCGCATGGAATTTCGCCGCGCTATCGAAGATCGCTTCGAACTCCGCCAGCTTCAGGCCGAAATCGGCGATTTTCCCGAGGACATCAATCACTGGCAGGCAGCGCCGGCAGCTTCCCGTCGAAGCGCTCAACCAGCGCGCTGATCTGCACCCGTTCGCTGCGGATAAACGCCAGGAAGGCGTGGGCCACCGGTGACAGCCGTTTGGCTTTGGCTTGCACCAGGCACCAGCTGCGAAACAGCGGCAACTCTTCGACCGGCAGCTCGACCAGGCCGCCGGTCGCCAGCTCCAGGTTCAGGGCGTGGCGCGTCAACAGCGCCAGGCCCAGACCCGCCACCACGCATTCACGCTGGGCTTCGGCCGACGCCACTTCCTGGGTCTGGGTGAAGTGCACGCGCTTCTCCTTGAAATACTCCTCGCAGGCCAGTCGCGTGCCCGAACCGGGCTCGCGGATCAGCAGGGTGTATGGTTCGAGGTCCTGCAAGCGCAGCGGGCCCATGTGCGCCAGCGGATGATCGGGACGCGCCACGGCAACGATCGGGTTGTTGAGGAACGGCAGGAATTCCAGGCCCATGTCCTGCGGCACCATCGACATGATCACCAGATCGTCGCGGTTGTCGGAGAGTCGACGAATCACCTGGCCACGGTTGACCACCGTCAGTTGCAGGTTCACTTCCGGATGCTGACGCTTGAACGCCGCAAACAGGTGCGGCACGAAGTATTTGGCGCTGGATTCCACCGCCAGTTTCAACTGGCCCTGCAGCGAACCCTGCATGTCCGACAGCTGCATGTCGAGGTTTTCCAGGCGGCCGAAGATGTCCCGGCTGGCGCGCTGCAGTGCTTCGGCGGCCTCGGTCATGTAGAGTTTTTTGCCGACGTAATCGAATAATGGCTGGCCGATCAGCTCTTCGAGCTGACGAATCTGTAGGCTGACGGCCGGTTGCGTGAGCGACATTTCCTCGGCCGCGCGGCTGTAGGAACGTAAATCACACACTTCGTTGAAGATCTGCAATTGACGCAATGTCATACGCATCAGGGACTTACGCATTTCCTACCGACTCTGGCCATTGGCTGATGCGATGACTATAAGTCTTTACTTATGCCTGACCCAATTTTTATTCATTTTTGTTAATCCCTTGTCAGCGCTAGTGTGGGGCCGAGACCAGATTGAAACATTTGGTCACGTGCCGACCTGGGTCTAGCAGGTCGTGGTGCCACCGGCTCAAGGGAACCTCCAAGTGATAACAAAGATCCTGATCGCCAACCGTGGTGAGATTGCCGTACGAATCGTGCGTGCCTGCGCCGAGATGGGCATCCGTTCGGTCGCGATCTATTCCGACGCCGACCGGCATGCCTTGCATGTGAAGCGTGCGGACGAGGCCCACAGCATTGGTGCCGAGCCACTGGCCGGTTACCTGAACCCGCGCAAGCTGGTGAACCTGGCCGTGGAAACCGGCTGCGATGCGCTGCACCCCGGCTACGGTTTCCTCTCGGAAAACGCCGAGCTGGCAGACATCTGCGCCGAACGCGGGATCAAATTCATCGGCCCGTCGGCGGAAGTCATCCGCCGCATGGGCGACAAGACCGAAGCACGCCGCAGCATGATCAAGGCCGGCGTACCGGTCACGCCGGGCACCGAAGGCAACGTCTCGGGCATCGAAGAAGCGTTGAGCGAGGGCGACCGCATCGGTTACCCGGTGATGCTCAAGGCCACCTCCGGTGGTGGCGGTCGCGGTATCCGTCGCTGCAACAGTCGCGAAGAACTCGAACAGAATTTCCCCCGGGTTATTTCCGAAGCCACCAAGGCTTTCGGTTCGGCGGAAGTGTTCCTGGAAAAATGCATCGTCAATCCGAAGCACATCGAAGCGCAGATCCTCGGCGACAGCTTCGGCAACGTCGTGCATCTGTTCGAACGTGACTGCTCGATCCAGCGCCGCAACCAGAAGCTGATCGAAATTGCTCCGAGCCCGCAGCTGACCCCGGAACAGCGCGCCTACATCGGCGACCTGTCGGTGCGCGCGGCCAAGGCTGTCGGGTACGAGAACGCCGGCACCGTGGAGTTCCTGCTCGCCGAGGGCGAGGTGTACTTCATGGAGATGAACACCCGGGTGCAGGTGGAACACACCATCACCGAAGAAATCACCGGGATCGACATCGTCCGCGAACAGATCCGCATCGCCTCCGGCCTGCCGCTGTCGGTGAAGCAGGAAGATATCCAGCATCGCGGTTTTGCCCTGCAGTTCCGGATCAACGCCGAAGACCCGAAAAACAACTTCCTGCCTAGCTTCGGCAAGATCACACGCTACTACGCCCCCGGCGGCCCTGGCGTGCGTACCGACACGGCGATTTACACCGGCTACACCATTCCGCCGTTCTACGACTCGATGTGCCTGAAACTGGTGGTCTGGGCGCTGACCTGGGAAGAGGCGATGGACCGTGGTCTGCGCGCGCTCGACGACATGCGTCTGCAAGGCGTGAAGACCACCGCCGCGTACTACCAGGAAATCCTGCGCAACCCGGAATTCCGTAGCGGCCAGTTCAATACCAGCTTCGTCGAAAGCCATCCGGAACTGACCAACTACTCGATCAAGCGCAAACCCGAAGAGCTGGCCCTGGCCATCGCCGCCGCCATCGCCGCCCACGCAGGCCTGTGAGGAATACAAGAATGAGCAAGAAGATCTTTGTCACCGATACCATCCTGCGCGACGCTCACCAATCGCTGCTCGCCACCCGCATGCGCACCGAAGACATGCTGCCGATCTGCGACAAGCTCGACAAAGTCGGCTACTGGTCACTGGAATGCTGGGGCGGCGCAACCTTCGACGCCTGCGTACGTTTCCTGAAAGAAGACCCGTGGGAGCGTCTGCGCCAACTGCGCGCTGCGTTGCCCAACACCCGCCTGCAAATGCTCCTGCGCGGCCAGAACCTGCTGGGCTATCGCCATTACAGCGATGATGTGGTCAAAGCGTTCGTCGCCAAGGCCGCGGTCAACGGCATCGACGTGTTCCGCATCTTCGACGCAATGAACGACGTGCGTAACCTGCGCGTGGCGATCGAAGCGGTGAAGGCTGCCGGCAAACATGCCCAGGGCACCATCGCCTACACCACCAGCCCGGTGCACACCATCGACGCGTTCGTCGCCCAGGCCAAGCAAATGGAAGCCATGGGTTGCGACTCGGTGGCGATCAAGGACATGGCCGGTCTGTTGACCCCATACGCCACCGGTGAGCTGGTGCGTGCACTGAAAGCCGAGCAGTCGCTGCCAGTGTTCATCCACTCCCACGACACCGCCGGCCTGGCAGCCATGTGCCAGCTCAAGGCCATTGAAAACGGTGCCGACCACATCGACACCGCCATCTCCAGCTTCGCTTCGGGCACCAGCCACCCTGGCACCGAATCGATGGTCGCTGCGCTCAAAGGCACCGAGTTCGATACCGGCCTGAATCTGGAGCTACTGCAAGAGATCGGCCTGTACTTCTACGCCGTGCGCAAGAAGTACCACCAGTTCGAAAGCGAATTCACCGCCGTCGACACCCGTGTTCAAGTCAACCAGGTGCCGGGCGGGATGATTTCCAACCTGGCTAACCAGTTGAAAGAGCAGGGTGCTCTGAACCGCATGGGCGAAGTCCTGGCGGAGATCCCGCGCGTGCGCGAAGACCTCGGCTTCCCGCCACTGGTCACCCCGACTTCGCAGATCGTCGGCACCCAGGCGTTCTTCAACGTGCTGGCCGGCGAGCGCTACAAGACCATCACCAACGAGGTGAAGCTCTATCTGCAAGGCGGTTACGGCAAAGCGCCTGGCACCGTGAACGAGAAGCTGCGTCGTCAGGCCATTGGCAGCGAAGAGGTGATCGACGTACGTCCGGCCGACCTCCTCAAGCCGGAAATGGCCAAGCTGCGTGCCGATATCGGCGCACTGGCCAAGTCCGAAGAAGACGTGCTGACGTTCGCCATGTTCCCGGACATCGGCCGCAAGTTCCTCGAAGAGCGTGCCGCCGGCACCCTCACCCCGGAAGTGCTGCTGCCGATCCCGGAAGCGGGCAAGGTGGCTTCGGCCGGCGGCGAAGGCGTACCGACCGAGTTCGTCATTGACGTTCACGGCGAAACCTACCGCGTGGACATCACCGGTGTTGGCGTCAAGGCTGAAGGCAAGCGTCACTTCTACCTGTCCATCGACGGCATGCCGGAAGAAGTGGTGTTCGAACCGCTCAACGAATTCGTCGGCGGCGGCAGCAGCAAGCGCAAGCAGGCTTCGGCACCGGGTCACGTCAGCACCACCATGCCGGGCAACATCGTTGATGTGCTGGTCAAGGAAGGCGACACCGTCAAGGCGGGCCAGGCCGTGCTGATCACCGAAGCGATGAAGATGGAGACCGAAGTCCAGGCCGCGATTGCCGGCAAGGTTACTGCCATCCACGTTGCCAAGGGCGACCGGGTGAACCCGGGCGAAATCCTGATCGAGATCGAAGGCTGAGATAACGGCCTCGATACAACGCTTTAAACCTCGGGGGGGCATGTGCTCCCCTTTTTTTGCCTTCAAGTTGCTGCCGCAACGTGCGGCAGCAGCCAGTCTGGGCTCAGAACGCCATTCGCCACTGGCCTGATACGCCGTGGTTTCGGTTGTCGGTACCGATCTCACCCGACAAGCCAATACCGAGTGTGTGGTTGGCCGAGACGGCCAGATCAAGCCCGGTGTCCAGCGTCAGGCTGTTGCGGTCCAGCTCTGCGCCATAAACGGTGTAGTCATGGCCACCGGTGACCAGACGTTGTCGGGTACTGGTGTCGGTCTCGCCATAAACATGTTTCCATCCCGCGCTGAATCGTGGCGTGAGGCGCATGCCGTTATCCAGCGTGCTGACTTTCGCCATGCGCAGGCCGACGGTGGTGTTGAAGTTGCCTTGGGATTGAGCGTGAACCTTGAGCGCCGCCGCACCGCCTTTCTCGGTGTAGCCGTCGCGCTGGTAGCGTTGGTAACCGAGGCTGGCAAATGGCTCGATGCTGACGTTAGCCCGACCCAGGTTGTATCCCGACTCGATGAACACTTGCTGGGTGCTGGCCTGGTAGTTGCCTTTCAGTCGGTCATGGAAGCGGCCGAACGCGACTTCGCGGCGGGTACTGCCTTCATGGTTGCTCCAGGCTGTGCCGAGCCGAAGTGACAGCGGGCCGGTCTGACGCAAGGCGTAAGCGCCGAGGTGCCAACTGTCGAGGTCGCCGTCCAGTTCCTTGCTGTCCATGCGCGTGTCGGAGGTGCCGCCCATCAAGCCCAGGCGCCATTCTTCGTCGAGACGCCAGTCCGCGCCGAGCAGCAGTCCTTTGGTGGAATG
>Ga0207681_10001402_pt1 | contig 15555 bp, 16 predicted proteins | sample KBSS53metaG_FD_184324 | JGI IMG/M metagenome (GOLD analysis project Ga0207681, IMG submission 184324) | Switchgrass rhizosphere microbial communities from Kellogg Biological Station, Michigan, USA - KBS S5-3 metaG (SPAdes) (version 2) | ecosystem: Host-associated > Plants > Roots > Rhizosphere... | reverse complement strand
CAACGGCCTGACGCTGCAGGATTTCGATCTCTACGAGATCCACGAAGCGTTCGCCGCGCAGGTGCTGTGCACGTTGCGCGCGTGGGAGAGCGAGGACTACTGCCGCACGCGCCTCGGCCTCGACGCGCCGCTGGGCCGGATCGATCCGGCCAAGATGAATCCGCTCGGTTCCTCGCTCGCGACCGGCCATCCGTTCGCCGCCACCGGCGCGCGCATCGTCGCCACCGCGGCCAAGCAGCTCAAGGAACGCGGCGGCGGCCGCTGCCTGATCTCGATCTGCACCGCCGGCGGCATGGGCGTGGTCGCGATCCTCGAACGCTGAGCCGCGCGCGGCGCGCGACTGCCGCCACCATCCTCGCGAATGCGGGGACCAAGCGCGCATTCCCTCATCTCCGCGGATGAGGGGATAAGGTGTTTCCGCCATCCCCGCCGATGCGGGGATTAGGTGTTTCCGTCATTCCCGCGAAAGCGGGGACCCAGCGACTTCATGTCTGTGGTCAAGGCACTGCGTTCCCGCTTTCGCGGGAATGACGGAAACACCTGTAGGCGGTGCTCGAAAACGCGATCCGCCGATCGCGACATGCAGCCCAAACCCCACTCCCCCACGGCATCCGTTGGCCCTGGCATTCCGCGCATGCGGAACGTCGATCGCCCGCGCGGCGGCGGCGCCGTCTAACGCCCGCGACGCGGGCATCCACGAGGGGATCGAACATGCGTACGACGTTGCATACCGGGCTGCTGGCCTGCTGCCTGACGCTGCTGATCGCGGCCTGCTCCAACCAGCACCAGGCCGAGACGAGCGCGGCCGCCGACGCGATGCAGAGCGCACCGGCCGCGCAGGACAAGGCCGCGCCCGCGCCGCCGGCGCAGGCCGGCATCGTCGCCGAGGCGCGCGAGGAAGCCGCGTCCGCACCGACGGCGCCGGAAGCGCAATTGCAGTCCGCGGCGATGACCGTGCCGGACGGCGAGCGCCGCTTCATCCGCACCGCCGGCGCGCAGTTCCGCGTGCGCGACGTGTACCGCTCGGCGCTGGCGATCGAGGACATGGCCGGCCGCTTCGGCGGTTTCGTCACCAGCAACCGCATCAACGCCGAGATCGACAGCACCGATGCGCGCCCGAGCGGCGACGGCAGGATCATCGAGCTCGCCACCTACACCACCCGCGGCGCGCTGCAGGTGCGCGTGCCGAGCGCGCGCACGCAGGATTTCCTGCGCGAGCTGGCCTCGCAAGTGGAATTCCTCGACAACCGCAACTTCGCCGCGACCGACGCGCAGTTCGAGCTGCTGCGGCAGAAGCTCGCCTATGCGCGCGAGCAGGACGCGCAGCGCGCGCTCGGCGACGTCGCCGCGGCCGGCGGACGCACGTCCGACCGCGTCGACGCGGTCGATGCGCGCAATGCGTCGCAGGCGCAGCGCGACGAAGCGCTGATCGCGCAGAAGACGTTCGAGGACCGCGTCGCGTTCAGCACGATCGACCTCGGCCTGTACCAGGCGCCGCAGGTGCGCCGCAGCGAACGGCTCGACGTCGAGGCGATCGTCCGCGACGAGGCGCCGGGCTTCTTCGTGCGGCTGTGGCATGGCGTCGCGGGCGGCTGGTACGCACTGCTCGATGTCGTGGTCGCGCTGTCGCAGCTGTGGCCGCTGTGGCTGCTGGCGCTCGCCGGCTTGTGGTTCGCGCGGCGACGCCTGTCGCGGCGCCCTCCGCTCTGAGGGTCGAACGCATCGGGCCTGCCGCGCGAAAGCGTGGCTGGCCGCGATTGCGCGCGCACGGCGATCGTCGGGGCGTTCCGGCGGCGGGAAAGTGCGTGAACGACGTTTGGGTCCGAACGGCAATGCGTGCAGGAACGAATCGGCAAACCGATCCGATCGACGTCTCCGGCCAAAGCGTCTCGGTCATGCCGCTCGGGCTTCGAGTGAATCGCGAACGGCGTCACAGTCTCCGCCGATGTCCCGCACGTTGCGAATGCTCGGTGCGTCCATCCGCGACCGTTGATCCCCGATGCCGATGCCTTCGTCACAACCGCCTTGTCGCTTCGGACACGCGATGGGATATTTTCTGCGAAGGGGCGATGCGATTCCCCCCGGCATCGCATCGTCGCCTTCGCCATCCTGGCGCTCAGCAAGGTCTGTGCGATCCCTACTTCAAGGATCGTCGCACGCACGAATGTCATGGCGCTCAAAGACCATGGGCGGCCACACTAAGGAGGGTTTCGTCATGTCGTGGACTCGCGCAATCGCGGTTTCGTTCGTATCCCTGTTGCTGTGGACGTCCGCAGCAGTCCAGGCCGCCACACCGCCGCGCGTGCGGCCCGCCGCGGCCGTCGGCGGCGACATCGTGCGCGATGCGCGCGGCACGACGATGTATGTGGTCGATCTGCGCTGGGACGCGGCAGACGGGTATGCCGCGCGATCGGCGGCCGATACCCGCTTCGCGGCGTTCCATGACGGTCGCGTGGTCAACCTCACGCGCGCGATCGAGGCGCGCTACGGCGTGCATGCGCTGCGCATGACCAGCTGGACGCGACGCAGCTTCACCGCGCCGCTCAGCGACGCCCAGGTCGCGGCGCTGCGCCGCGATCCGCGCGTGGTCGACGTCACCCCGGACCGTTACGTGTTTCCGAGCACGCCGCCCAGCGACACCACGGCGGTCTGGCGCGACTCGGCCACGACCTCGGCGGAGCCGCCGAACTCGCAGTGGAAACCCATCATCGCGCCGCCGCCGGCGATGCGCGGCTGGGGCACGGTCGCGATCAACGTTACCGCGCCGCCGGCGGTCACCGCGAACTCGCCGCTGGTCTACGTGCTCGACACCGGCGTCAGCCAGCATCAGGCCTTGAACGTGATCCAGCGCGTCAACGGCGTCACGCCGGCCGGCTACAACTGCGGGTCGCGCAGCGGCCTGACGGCGTGCACGACGGCGCAGCTGAACCGCCTGGTCGGCTGCTACACGCATTCGAGCATGGTGGCCGGCGTCGTCGGCGCGAGTTCGACGCTCGGCGGCACCGCCGGCGTGTACCCCGGCGCGAATCTGGTGTCGGTCGCGTTCGAGCCGGCGACGGGCGGCGAATTTCCGAATCCGCCGGAATGCCTCACCGACGCCAACGCGACCTTGTCCGCGCTGAGTTCCGCGCTCGACTGGATTGGCCACGACATCAGCGTCAACAACCACACTGGACGTCCCAGCGTCATCACGCTCTCGTTCAACTGGGGCGGCGTCGACGCCGATTCCGATCATCTGGTCGACCAGATGGCGACGATCGCGAGCCAGACGCCCGGCGCCTTCATCGCCCATTCGGCCGGCAACTTCTTCCTTGATGCGTGCAGCTACGCCTACAACCTGCCGGGACCCGGCGGCGTCTATCCGGCGACCGCGGACGGCGTGATGGTGGTCGGCGCGATCAATGCGCATGCGCAACCGGTGGTGCCGCTCAACGGGCTGCCCGGATTCTGGAAGGACGTGCAGGCGCTCGACGCCTCGCACCAACCCGGCAGCAACTACGGCAAGTGCGTCGACACCTGGGCGCCGGGCGACGCGATCCTCACCACCGTCGGCAGCGACATCATCAATCAGCGCGGAAGCGCGCTGTATTCGAGCTATGCCTACGTCTCCGGCACGTCGCTGGCGGCACCGCACATCGCCGGGCTGGCGGCGTTCTTCATCGCCGGCGACGCCACGCTGACCACGCCCGCGCGCGTCGAGGCCAAACTGCGCGCGGCGTTCCGCAATCTGGGCACGCACGATCCGGACCCGGTCGCCTCGCATCCGCATCCGTTGCTGATGATGCCGACGACGAATTCGGCGTCGAAGCGGATCAATTCGCCGTACGCCGAAATGTGGGTCGCGCAGCGTTGCTACGTGCCCGATTTCATCCCGCCGGTCAGCGGCTGCACCTATCTGTCCGGCGGGCACACCGATCCGGGCGACATCACCCGCAACTACGGCACGCTCTATCACACGGCAGGCGGCTCGCTGCGGTTCAGCATCGATTCGCGCGGCGACGATGCCGACTGCGACGTGTCCTACGTCGACACCGGCTTCGAAACCCATCCGATCTTCGCCGGCGGGCCGCGCAACTTCGCTTACCTGCCGTTCGGCAGCAGCGGGACGCTGCCCGGGGCGTTCGTGTCGACGCGATGCCCGAGCGCGACGCTGCGCCTCGCCAACGATTGACTGCGGAAGGCGTGCGGGCACGGCCCGCACGCCGGATCATTCGCGCAGGCGCGGCATCCCGTGCTCGTCACGTTCCTCGAGCACGGCCTGGTCGTAGATGGTCTGCCGCAGGTCGCGACCGCCGAGTTCCTGCACCGCTTCGCCGCGGCCGGCGCGCAATGCGTTGGCGTAACTCTGGCGCGCGCGTGTGTCGTCGCCGATTTCGGCATAACCGTGGCCGAACTCCTCCCACGCGTCGCTGCCGGCGCCTTGTGCGAGCGCACGGTGCAGGTAGTCCTCGGCCTGCGGCCATTGCCCTTGCGCACGCGCGAGGCGGGCCAGCGTCAGCAGCAGCGACGGGCTCGCCGGATGCGTCTGCAGCCAGCGTTCGGCGTTGCCGCGGCGCTGTTCGAAGCGCTGGATCGGCAACGCGCCGTAGGCGGCGGCGAGGCGTTCGTCCCAACGCGCGTCGAGCGCCTGTTCGATGCTCTTCGCGGCGGCCTCGTCCCAACGCAGCGCGGCGGCGCGCTCGGCGTAGGCGATGACGACGTCGGCTTCGGATTTCTGCGCCTTCGACAGATGTTCCCAGCGGTCGGCGAGCACGTTGGCGTCGCCGGCTTCGCGCAGCGACGCTTCCGCCCACTGCGATTCGCGCTCGGACAGCTGCGCGGCCGGCAGCGCCTGCTGCTGGCGCAGCGGACCGAGCAGGCCATAGGCCTGCGCCGCCTGGCCGGAACTCGCCAGCGCCTGCGCGCGCAGCGCGAGGCCGCGCGGCGGCAGCGGTTGCGCGGCCGGCGCGTCGAGCGCGACCAGCGCGTCGGTCGGGCGGCCGTCGGCGAGCGCGAGCTCGGCCATGCCGACCGCGCGCGCGGCGGCATGGCGTTCGCCGAGCGCGTCGAGATGGGCGACCGCGGCCGGCGCGTCGCCGCGCGCGAGCGCGGCCTGCGCGGCGAGGCTGCGCGCGGCGCCGGCCACCGTATCGTCCTCGGCGGCCTGGGTCAGCAGTTTCTCGGCGCGCGCGTAGTGGCCGTGGTGCCAGGCGTTGACGCCTTCGCCCAGACGCGCGCGCGACTGCCGGGCGCGGCGTCCGCGCCAGGCGCGGAACGGCAGGCTCAGCAGCTTCCACGTGATCCAGACCGCGAACAGCGCGACGACGACGATCAGCAGCGCCGACACCGCGGTCATCGAATACTCGAAGCCGCCGTAGCGCACCAGCACGTAGCCCGGATCGCGCAGCAGCAGTTGCGCGAGCAACGCGCCGACCAGCGCCAGCACGATCCAGAACAGCAGATTGCGGAACAGTTTCATCGCCGCGCTCCCTCGTCGAGTCGCCTCACCCTAACGTGCGCGGCGTGAATGCGCATGCGTTCGCCGCTGCAATTCGCTGAACGCATGCGCTCAGTGCGCGCTGCGGGTCGCGCGCAGCTGGTCCAGCGTGGTGCCGAGCGTGGGCAGCGCGATCTTCAGGTTCAGCGCGCGCAGTTCGCGCAACGTCGCGCGGCGCTGACGCAGCGCCGCGGAGTCGGGCCACAGCCGCGGCAGCCACGCGTCGGCGCGCGCGAGCGCGGCGCGGTAGCCGTCGACGTCGCGGCGCTCGACCGCGGCCTGCGCCAGCGACAGTTCGAGCTGCAGCGCGGCGAGGCCGGCGGCGCGGTCCTCGGGCGTGATCGCCAGCGCGCGGCTGGTCGGGCGGATGTCGACGAGTTGCGCAATCGCGCGCCGCCACCACGGCGCCGACTCGGCGCCCGGCGCCGACGCGACCTCGGGCAACGCCGGCAGCGACGCGGCGAACGCGTCCAGGCGCCCGGCCGCGACCGCGCGCGGATCGTCCTTCAGCGCGTCGATCGCGCTGCGCTCCTGCGTCAGCGTCTGGCGCAGGCTCAGGTAACCGGGGTCGTGGATGCCGTCGAGCAGGCTCGCGGCCAACGCATAGGCGTGGCGCGCGCCGTCGAGGTCGCCGGCCAGATGCAGGCGCTGCTGGGCGAGGCCGAGCACGATCTCGAGTTCGTCCAGACGCAGCGCCTGGGCGCCGTTGCGTTCGGGATCGGCGAGCTTGGACACGCTGTCCTCGATCAGCGCGGCGCGCTGGCCGAGGCCGAGCAGTTCGTCGCGCAGCACGCGGTTGGTGGCGTCGGCCTGCTGCAGGCGCTGCGCCTGCGCGCGCTGGTCCGTGCGCAGGCGTTCGAGGCGCGCTTCCAGCGTGTCGATGCGTTCGGCGGTGCGCGCCTCGAGCTGGCCGCTGCGCGCGCGGTCGGCCTGCCACCAGCGCCAACCGAACCAGCCCGCCGCGACCAGCGCGATCAGCACGATCAGCCAGGCCAGAGCGTTGCCGCTGCGACGGGGCGCGGGGGGCGTCGTGGAATCGGGTGCGGTGCTCAAGGGCGGGCGATGCGGGGGACTGTCGGCATGCTAGCGGATCGGCGCGGCGCGCGTGATCCGGCGACGACCGCGGCGGCGATCAGGCTGCGCGGGCGCGCGTCGGCGGCGATCACGACGGTGCCGCGGAATCCGTGCGCGCGCGCGGCATCGGCGAGGCGTTCGCTGGCGGCGCTGACGCGGGCGCGGCGCAGCCGTGCGGCAGCATCGGCCGGCAGCGCGGCGAGCACGTGCGCGAGCGCCTCGCCGCTGCTCAGCATCAGCCAGGGCGTGGCGTCGAGCGCGCGCAGCGCGGCGATCGCGCGCGGCGACGGCGCGATCGGCACGCGCGCGTAGACGTCGACCCGGCGCACGTCGACGCCGCGGGCGCGCAAGGCCGGCGCGATGCGGTCGCGGCCGCCGGGCGCGGTCAGCAGCGCGACCGGCGTGGCGTCGCGCGCGTGCAGTTCCGGCAATGCGAGCACGCCGTCGCTGTCCATGCGCTCGGGCACCGCGATGTCGGTGATACCGATGCGGCGCAGCGCCGCCGCGGTGCCGGCGCCGACCGCGATCCACCGTTGCCCGCGACGCACGCGCAGCGCCGGCGCGAGGGCGTGCAGCGCGCGCGCAGCGTTCGGGCTGGTGACGATCACGCGCGGCGCCGCGAGCGCTGCGCGCAATGCCGCGCGCAGCGGTGCGGCGTCGGGAAACGCGATGCGCCACGGTGACAGCGCCAGCACCCGCGCCCCGTGCGCCGCGGCGGCGCGACGCAGCGCCGCGTGTCCGCCGACCGGACGCAACGAAATGACGAGGCCGCCGGCGAGGCCGGACGCGGAGCGGGGTTCGCGCGACATGCGACCGCAGCTTGGACGCAGCCGCCGCACGCCGCAAGCGCATCGCCCGCGTTTGCGGACGCGCGCACGCCGGCTAGAATCCCCGCGCATCCCGTTGCCTCGGACGTCCGCCTCTTGTCTTCTTCCCCGGCCCTGCTCGCGCTCGACGCCCACTACCAGGCGATGCCGCCGGTCGCGGCGATGCGCATGCGCATCCTCGGTTACGACGGCGCGCGGCTGCGCCTGCACGCGCCGCTCGCGCAGCACGTCAACGACAAGGGCTGCGCGTTCGGCGGCAGCCTGATTTCGCTGCTGACGCTCGCGTCCTGGGGCCTGGTCACGCTGCGCGTGCAGGAGGCGGGACTGGATGCCGACGTCTTCGTCGCCGACAGCGACGTGCGCTACCTGGCGCCGCTGTTCGCCGACATCGAGGCCGAGGCGCGCCTCGACGACGGCGGCTCCTGGGACACCTTCGTCGGCACGCTGCGCGAACGCGGCCGCGCGCGCGCCACGCTGCTCGCCGAGGTCGCCCTGCCCGACGGCCGCCCGGCCACCACCTGCCGCGCGCGTTACGTGGCCATCCTCAGGCGGTAGGATGCGATCCGGCACGACACGGAGACGCCCGATGCGACACCTGAAATTCCTGCTGCCGATCCTCGCGGCACTGTTGCTGCTGACCGGCTGCGCCAGCGCCGGCAAGGGCAACAAGCTCCAGGAAGCGCAGTACGCGTGGTCGGCGGCGATCCGCTGGGGCGATTTCGAGGGCGCCTGGAACCTGGTCGACCCGGAATATCGCAAGGCGCATCCGATGGCCCAGGCCGATTTCGACCGCTACAAGCAGGTCCAGATCGCCGGCTACCGCGACCTGGCCGCGCGCGCCGACGAAAGCACCGCGATGCGCGAGATCCAGATCAGCGTGATCGACGGCAGCAACATGAGCCAGTACGACATCCGCTACACCGAGCGCTGGCGCTACGACAGCAAGGAGAACGCGTGGTGGATCCTCGACGGCCTCCCGCAGGTCGTGAAGGCGCCCTGATCGCGCGCTGACCCGCGCCTGCCGGCCGGAACTCCGCGCTCGCCCCGGCGCCGCGCGGCGCTGTGCGACAATCGCCGCCCGCTCCGCACGCCCCAAGCGCCCCGCCTCGTGACCTTCGACGCCCTGCTGGCCTTCGCCGGCCGCAATCCGCTTCTGTCCGCCGCCTTCGTCGGCCTCACGCTCGCGATCATCGTCAACGAGATCGCGCAGCTGTTCCGCGGCTACAAGGCGTTGCCGCCGGCCGGCCTGACCGCGCTGGTCAACCGCGAGAACGCGCTGGTCGTCGACCTGCGCCCGAGCGCGGAGTTCGAGAAGGGCCACATCCCCGGCTCGAAGAACGTGCAGATGAGCCAGTTCGACCCCGAGAACAAGCAGCTCGCGGCCGCCAAGGCGCTGCCGATCGTGCTGGTCTGCAAGACCGGGCAGAGCGCCAGCGACGCCGCCAAGCGCCTGAAGAAGGCCGGATTCGAGCAGGTGCACGTGCTCGACGGCGGCATCGGCGGCTGGCAGCAGGCCGACCTGCCGCTGGTGAAGGGCCGCCGCTGACCCACCGCGCCGGGCGATCGCGCGCCGACGCCCGTCCCGCAAACCCGTCCGGCGCCGATGCCGGCTTCGCCGACGCCGGCCGGAACCGGCGCGGACAGGCATGCAATAATCGCCCTCTTTTCCCGAATTTCGCCGGAGTGTTTTCGAGATGTCCGACCAAGCCACGAATGGCGCCAACGCCCCCGCCGAAGCCAACGGCCCGCAGTTCAGCGTCGAGAAGATCTACATCAAGGACATGTCGTTCGAGGCGCCGAACACGCCGCAGGTATTCAACGAGGCCGCGCAGCCGCAGCTGCAGATGAACCTCAACCAGCGCGTGCAGCGCCTCAACGAGAACGCGTTCGAAGTCGTGCTCGGCGTGACGCTGACCTGCACCGTGTCGGAAAAGACCGCCTACCTCGCCGAAGTGCAGCAGGCCGGCGTGTTCGGCCTGTCCGGCTTCGACGACAACACGCTCGACGCGATGCTCGGCACGCATTGCCCGAACATCCTGTATCCGTACGTGCGCCAGACCATCGGCGACCTGATCCAGGCCGGCGGCTTCCCGCCGTTCCTGCTGCAGCCGATCAACTTCGAAGCGCTGTACGCCGAAGGCCTGCGCCAGCGCGCGCAACAGGCCGCCGACGGCAACGGCGACCTCGCCAGCAGCGAGCCCGCCGGCAACGCCTGAGGCATCGGTGCGACGCGTGCTTCGGCGATACGCCGTCCGCTTCGCGCCGGCGGTTTCGACGCCATGACGGCCGCACGGCCGCTTTCGGTCGCGGTACTCGGCGCGGGCTCGTGGGGCACCGCGCTGTCGGCGCTGATCGCCCGCCACGGCCACGACACGGTGCTGTGGGGGCGCGACGCGGCTGCCGCGACCGCGATCGCGCGCGATCACCAGAATGCGCGCTATCTCCCAGGCATCGCGCTGCCGCCGGCGCTGCGCGCGACCGCCGATCTGGCCGACGCGCTGGACGGCGCCGACCTCGTCCTGGTCGTGGTGCCGTCGCACGCGTTCACCGAAACCCTGCACGCGCTCGCGCCGCACCGCCCCGCCGCGGCCGGCGTGGCCTGGGCGACCAAGGGCTTCGAGCCGGGCTCCGGACGCTTCCTGCACGAAGTCGCGCACGACGTGCTCGGCGACGGCGTGCCGCTGTCGGTGGTGACCGGCCCGTCGTTCGCGAAGGAAGTCGCGGCCGGCCTGCCGACCGCGCTGACCGTGCATTCCGACGACGCCGCGTTCGGCCAGCTCGTCGCCGACGTGCTGCACGGCCCGGCGTTCCGCGCCTACACCGGCGACGACATGCGCGGCGCCGAGCTCGGCGGCGCGATGAAGAACGTGCTCGCGGTCGCCACCGGCGTCGCCGACGGCATGGGCCTCGGCCTCAACGCGCGCGCCGGCCTGATCACGCGCGGGCTCAACGAGATGCTGCGCCTCAACATCGCGATCGGCGGCCGACCCGAAACGCTGATGGGCCTGGCCGGCCTCGGCGATCTGGTGCTGACCTGCACCGGCGACCTGTCGCGCAACCGCCGCCTCGGCCTCGCGCTCGGCCGCGGCCAAAGCCTCGACGACGCCGTGCGCGAGATCGGCCAGGTCGTCGAATCGGTGCAGACCGCGGACGAGGTCATGCGCCTGGCCGACCGCCATGGCGTGGAGCTGCCGATCGCGATGAACGTGCGCGACGTGCTGCACGGCGACCTGACCCCGGCCGAAGGCCTCGCGCGCCTGCTCGCGCGCGAGCAGAAGGCCGAATATCCGAGCAATCTGTTCGACTGAGGGTATTGCCGTCGCCGCCGCGCGGTCGGCTCGCCCGCGATCACTGACATTTACGTCGCGCGCATAAAACGAAACCCGGCCATTGCTGGTCGGGTTCCGTGCTTGTGAGAGACCGGTCAGGCGCCGAGGGAGGGGAGAGAACCGTCGGGGAAAACGGTGACGCCTGAGCCGGTGAAAACGTATTCTCCAGCCGCCGCGACAATGCGGCCTGAATCCGGCGGGCGACATCGTCGGAACTTTCGCGGAATCGCAAGGTCGGCGCACGCCGGCGCAACGGTGCGTCGCATGCGCGCATTCGCAAGATCGGCGTTCGCCTGCTTTGCTTTGGGTAGGAGCGACGGAAGTCGCGACGCTTTTTTTCGGCTGGTTTGCGCGCGTCAGGATCGCGGTCGCGACTTCCTCCTACCAAAAAGCGATAACGCGCGACGCGCGTCGGATGCGCGATCGCGTTATCCGCCGCAGGCCCGCACGACCGTCGACTTGCCGCCTGGCGCAAGATCGAAGCGGCACGTCACGTTCGTCTCCGGCGCATAGGTCGCGGCGCCGGTGATGTCGACGCGGACGCCGCTTTCGGTCGCGGTGACGGTCGGCGTGCCGACGCTGTACATGCCCGGCGCCACCAGCTCGGCGGTATGCACGACCTTCGCGTTGCCGCTCTCGTCGCCGTCGGCCTTCCATTCGGCGACCACGCGCGAGGACACGTGCTCGAACCCCTGAGTGACGACGACGACGCGGTAGACGCCGTCGCCGGCGCCGTCCTCGTGCCAGCGACCGGCCTGGACGACCGCGTCCACGTTCGGATCCGCGGCCGGCGTCTGCGCGAATGCCGCGGTCGCGGCGAGCAGCAATGCGTAGGCCAGACGCGCGGCGCGCGCGGAAGGTCGGTGTCCGAGGCTCATCACGTCGCTCCTGTCGAGAGAACAACCGCCTGGGCACTGATCGGCCCGCATGCGGCGGTTCGCACGATACACGCGTGCTTCCGCGCCCGCCGTGACGCATGCCGCGACGGCCGGTGCGCATCGGCTTGCCACGGTCGCCGCACGCGCATCGGCGCCGGCGCGCTACGCCGCCGGCAGCGGCATCCCGCGCAGGCGCTTCACGGTGCGCAGCACGAAGCTCGAATTCACGTCGGCGACGCCGGCGTTGTTCAACAGGCCGTCGAGCAGGAAGTGCGAGAAATGCTCGAGGTCGCGCACCGCGACCTGCAGCAGATAGTCCATGTCGCCGGTCAGCGCATGGCAGGCGACGACTTCGTCCCAGGCCTCGACCGAACGCGCGAACGCGGCGACCGCGGCGGCATCGTGATTGCCCAGCTGCACGCGCACGAATGCCTGCAGGCCCAGCCCCAGGCGTTCCGGATCGATCTCGGCACGGTAGCCGGCGATCACGCCGTCGCGCTCGAGCCGCTGCACGCGGCGCAGGCAGGCCGACGCCGACAGGTGGACGCGCTCGGCGAGTTCGGCGTTGGTGAGGCGGCCGGCGCGCTGCAGCTCGGCCAGCAATTGCAGATCGGTGCGATCGAGCGCGACGGCGGGCATTTGTGGCGCCTTTCAGCTGAATGGCGCAACGATCTTGCGTTATGGACCGGTTATCGCGCAACTTTGCAAGACGATTGCGCGAATTTGCGGTTATCGTCGTTGTTTCCATCGGCCGCATTCCGGCCACCGCCCCGGAGTTCGCCATGTCCGCCCAGCCGCAGCCCAAGCGCGTCGAGAACCTGCATACCGACAAAGGCAAGGTGCCGGTCTACGCGACCGGGATCGTGGAACAACCGTGGAAGACCTACTCCGCCGACGACCACGCCACGTGGGCGCAGCTCTACGCGCGCCAGCGCGAGGTGCTCGACGGCCGCGCCTGCGACGAATTCCTCGCCGCGCAGGACGCGATGGGCATGACGCCCGACCGCATCCCGAAGTTCTCCGACCTCAACGTCGTGCTCGGCGCGGCGACCGGCTGGACGTTGATGGGCGTCGAAGGCCTGCTGCCGGAACTGGACTTCTTCGATCACCTCGCCAACCGCCGCTTCCCGGTGACGTGGTGGATCCGCAAGCCCGAACAGATCGACTACATCGAGGAACCCGACCTGTTCCACGACCTGTTCGGCCACGTGCCGCTGCTGATGAATCCGGTCTTCGCCGATTACATGGAGGCCTACGGCCGCGGCGGCGTCAAGGCGCACGGCATCGGCGCCGACGCGCTGCAGAACCTGACGCGGCTGTACTGGTACACGGTCGAGTTCGGCCTGATCCGGCAGAACGACGGCCTGCGCATCTACGGCAGCGGCATCGTCTCGTCGAAGGGCGAATCGATCCATAGCCTCGAGAGCGACGCGCCGAACCGGATCGGCTTCGACCTCGAACGCATCATGCGCACGCGCTACCGCATCGACACGTACCAGAAGACCTACTTCGTCATCGACAGCTTCGAGCAGCTGATGGCCGCGACCGAACCCGACTTCACGCCGATCTACGAACGCCTCGCGCAGTTGCCGTCGTTGCCGGCCGGCGACGTGCAGGCCGACGACCGCGTCGAGCACCGCGGCAGCGGCGAGGGCTGGTCCAGCGATGGCGATATCTGAAATCAGCGCCGAACGCCCTGGCGGCGCGATCGCATGAACGATGCGCTTCTGCGCTGGTATTCGATCGATGCGCGTTTGCAGCTTCAGGAGCACGCGCCGGTCGACCTGCCTCGGGCGATCGAGATCGCGACGGAATACTACGCGCGCGGCCCCGGCACGTACGAAAGCGGGGAAGAGGCGCTCTCGGCGACCACGTTCGGCTTCAGCCGCTCACCGACGGAATTCGTCGAGTTCTGCGCGCACGGCTGGACGGAAATCTCGTGCCGGTACGAGTACGCCGATCCGGGCGCGTCGTGGTTGCGCAAAACGTTCGGTGGCACGTTCCGGCATGAATCTACGCTGCGTTCGAAGGATGCGCTGACGCGAAGGATCGAGCAGTTTTTCACGCTGAGTCCCGCCGCGATCAGGACCCAGCTCGAAAACGCGTCCTGATGCCGCCGTGCTGACGGCGGCCCGCCGCACGATGCCGTCGTATCGACGTGCCGCGACGTCACCTGCCCGCATGCGGTTCCGCGGACGCCAACCCTGGGCGACAATGCCGCCTCCCCGCCCAGGACGCCCACCGATGCAGTCGATCTCGCTGACCCGCCATCTGCTCGAAGCCGAACGCGCCGGCCAGATCAACGCCGACTTGCGGCTGCTGCTGGAAGTCGCCGCGCGCGCGTGCAAGAGCATTTCGGTGGCGGTCGGCAAGGGCGCGCTCGGTGGCGTGCTCGGCGAGGCGGTCGCCGCCGCGGGCGGCGCCAGCGTCAACGTGCAGGGCGAGGCGCAGAAGAAGCTCGACGTCCTCAGCAACGAAATCCTGCTCGAAGCCAACGCCTGGGGCGGCCACCTCGCGGCGTGCGCGTCGGAGGAAATGGATCATTGCCAGCCGATCGCCGACGCGTTCCCGCGCGGCAATTACCTGCTCGTGTTCGATCCGCTCGACGGCAGTTCCAACATCGACGTCAACGTGTCGGTCGGCACGATCTTCTCGGTGCTGCACTGCCCCGACGACGTCACCGAGGCGCGCGACGAGCACTTCCTGCAGGCCGGCCGCACCCAGGTCGCGGCCGGCTACTGCATCTACGGTCCGAGCACGATGTTGGTGCTGAGCATCGGCCACGGCACGCACGCGTTCACGCTCGACCGCGAGCAGGGCTCGTTCGTGCTGACGCAGTCAGACATGCGGATTCCCGACGAGACGAAGGAGTTCGCGATCAACATGTCGAACCGGCGCCACTGGGAGACGCCGATGCAGGCCTACGTCGACGATCTGCTCGCCGGCCGCGACGGCCCGCGCGGCAAGGACTTCAACATGCGCTGGATCGCGTCGATGGTCGCCGACGTGCACCGCATCCTGACCCGCGGCGGCATCTTCATCTATCCGTGGGACCGCAAGGACCCGTCGAAGGCCGGCAAGCTGCGCCTGCTCTACGAAGCCAATCCGATGGCGCTGCTGGTGGAACAGGCCGGCGGCGCCGCCACCGACGGCCGCGCGCGCATCCTCGACATCGCGCCCGACGCGCTGCACCAGCGCGTGCCGGTGTTCCTCGGTTCGAAGCGTGAGGTGGAGACGGCGACGCGCTATCACCTCGAGCACGATCGTACGACGCAAAGCTAGACTTGCTCGGTATACGGGCCGGCGTACTTCAGTTGCAATCAATCGGTCTTGCTGTCGCCTGCTTCGGCGCCTGACAATGCGTTCAAATCGAATCCGCTTTGTTAGCCGTTTTGATTCGAGCGTTAGATTCCAGGAGAAGACATGTGGTGGTTAGCCGCGCTTGCAACATATGTTGCCATCCTGATCTTTCTGTTTTTTCTTAATAGCCGTGAATTTAAGCGATGTCCTGAGAAATGTGAGAGATATCGCAAGCTGCCGGTCATCTATAAATCCGCATGTTGGTTTGCAGTGGTTCCCCTGTTCGTAGCTTCGATCTTCATTCACCCGGCCCTCGGGTTGCTTGCCCTGTTGGCATTCGCCGTCCTGGAAGCTCTTTGCGTACGCTGGTATCGCAAACAGGGTTTGCTGATGTGGTAGAGGTCCTGAATCTCAGGTCTATCCATCGATGAAGTGCTCGCGATGAAGTGCTCGCGACTTACGACGTAGAAAACGGCCCTTGGCATCGAGTCCACTTCGCGGATCGGCAGTGTGCCTTGACGTCGCGCGTCAGCCCGGCTCGCGCGGCTGGTTGAGCACCAGCCAGTGCTCCGTCTCTCCGAGTCGGATCAGAGCCGCGCGCAGCAGCGGTCCGTTCTCCAGATCGAACGGCGTCCGGGCCTCCTCCCGGGCCAGGCGGAGCGCCTCCCCCT
>Ga0207681_10001395_pt1 | contig 15607 bp, 17 predicted proteins | sample KBSS53metaG_FD_184324 | JGI IMG/M metagenome (GOLD analysis project Ga0207681, IMG submission 184324) | Switchgrass rhizosphere microbial communities from Kellogg Biological Station, Michigan, USA - KBS S5-3 metaG (SPAdes) (version 2) | ecosystem: Host-associated > Plants > Roots > Rhizosphere... | reverse complement strand
AAGCGCGGCGAGAAGAAGAGACTGTCTGGCCTTTCTCGAGCTTATCCAGATCCAAAAGCATTTCGCTGCCCGACTGGTATCGTTGCTCGCGATCCTTCTTCAGACATCGTTGGACAAAAGGCTCAATACTTTTAGCAGCAGAGGCTGACTGCGTGATTGGTCCGGGAGTAAGGGTAAGAATCGACGAGATCGTCTCGACGTTGCCTTCGCCGGCAAATGGATTTTTGCCGCTGGCCAGCTCATACAGGACGGTCCCTACGCTGAAGATGTCGCTGCGATAATCCAACCTTTCCCCACGCAGTTGTTCGGGCGACATGTAAGAGACAGTTCCCGGGACCAGACCTTTCTGGGAAATATGGCTGACGCTATCCTCTACGTCGAGGGTCTTTTGCTGAATTGTTTTGGCGAGTCCGAAATCCAACACCTTAACCTGGCCGCCTGGGGTCACCATGATGTTCTTCGGTTTGATATCGCGATGGATGATCCCGTGAGCATGTGCTTCGGCCAGCGCGCCAACAATCTGTTTCGCCAGAGCTACCACTTGCGCCGCCTCTGGCCGCCTTGAGCGAATCAGATCGGCGAGCGTTTCGCCCTGGACATATTGCATGACGATAAAGCTGCGTCCCTCGTTTTCTTCGATGCCGTAGACCGGACAAATATTGGGATGATCGAGCATGGCAGCAGCCTGCGCCTCTTTGATCAATTGCCGCTTGGCCCAACTGTCGTCCACCAATTCACCGGAGAGAAACTTGAGCGCCACCTTACGGCCGAGCTTCGTGTCTTCGGCCAGGTAGACTTCTCCCATTCCACCGCGCCCGAGCACGGAGACAATCCGGTACGGGCCTACGTTCCTACCTATCATCGAACCGTTTGAGGCAGCAGCTATCACACTCATGCTCAATTTAAACGCAGCCCCGTCAATCATCTCTGGGGCCTGTTCGTGCGCCGCGATGAGGGATTCCACTTGCTCTCGCAGCGGCTTGTCGTGCAGACATTCGCGGCTGAGATAACTCGAGCGGTCAGCCGCCTGCAGCTGCAAAGCTGCATGAAACAACTCCTCTACACGCTGCCACTCTTTAGCTTCCATGTGTAATTTCCCGCCAGATCCACGCCTTGGCCAACCTCAAATCGCGATTAACGGTGGCCGTCGAGATCCTCAGCACTTCCGCCGACTCTTCCACGCTCAAGCCGCCAAAATGACGCAGTTCAATTACCCGGCTTTTTCGTTCATCGATCAGAGCAAGTTTATTTAGCGCGTCATCCAGAGCAATCAAGTCCAAAGATTTTTGCTCCGAAAGGATGGCAATGTCGGAAAGCGAAATCTGCAAGGCATGACCACCACGTTTTTTGCGATGCTGATCGCGCGCATAGTTGCAAAGAATGCGGCGCATGATCTGAGCAGCGATACCAAAGAAATGCGCGCGGTTTTGCCAGTGAGTGTTTTTCTGATCGATCAACCTGATATAGGCCTCGTTCACCAGGGCCGAGGTTTGCAGCGTGTGATCCGGATTCTCCTTCCTCATATAGCTGTGGGCCAGACGATGCAGTTCGCGCTCGACCAATGGCAGCAACTTCTCGAGCGCCGCCTTATCGCCGTTGCCCCAATCTACTAACAAGCCGGTGATTTCCGAGGAAGAACACATCCTGCTGAACGCTCCAAGAATATTGAGTGGGTAAGAACCTGAGACCTGACGCAGATCTACGGTGACAGTGCGAAAGAAAGTTGTTTCCGGTGATAGGTTTCAGACCGAATTGGTGCGTTGTTCAGTGAAGGCACAAAACGGCTGGCATGAAACTCACCCTACCGTGTGGCCGAGTTCAAACACCCCAGCAACCTCTCACGCAGAGCGTGAGAATTTATATTCGGATGCCAGTAGTTTTGCAAGTGCCTTCTCACTCAGGAAATACGAACTTGGGAAAACGAAACTATGACGAAAGAACGTGAAGAGAAACTCTCCAATCCGACAACGGCCGATTTTCTTAAGGGTTGGACCATGGTCGCGCTGACCTTTATTTTCGTCCTTCTATATGGGGCCGCTCTTCTTGGCTGGATCAAGCCGTTAAGTGACGTAACGATGATCACCCGGCTGGAACCAATCATCTTCGTGATCGTCGGCTACTACTTTGGCCGCCTGCCGGCGCAACAAAACGAGAAAACTCTCAAGGACGAGATCGGCCGCCAGACACAAAAGGCCGACGCCGCCCAACACGCCAAAGAACAAGCCCAGCAATCAAGAGAAGCTTTGGAAGAGAAAATCAAGAACGTGAGCGCGGCGCTGACGTCGGCGGGGCCCGCTTCTTCAGCAGCTCGGTTCGCCGAGGACGTACACAAAACGGCCGGGCCGATAAATGAGAATGGCTTGCGTTACTCGGTCGGCGCGGCACTGCGGATTTTGAATTCGTAGCCGCTGCGATGATTGCAGCCCACACCTATTCAGATCAAGAGGAGAAGCACATGAATCACAGGCACATCAAAACTTCGGGTTCGCTTAACTCAGGTAAACAGCGCCATTACGCATCAGCTTTGATTATCCTGAGCCTGATCGGACTCTGTGTTTTCTGTTTCCGCGTTGACGCCCAGCAGACCATACCGGAGACCATCGATCTGAGGCCTGGCTTTGTCGGGGTTCGCTACGTTCTGCCATTGGTTAGTCTGTTGCCAGCCGGCGCTCCCAGGGTTGACTGGAGATTGGTCTGCGGTGGTACCGGGATTGGTGGCGCCAAGCTTGAATGCCCCAGAGGCTTGTCACTGATTAACCTGGAAGATTCCACGCGAGCAGTGGTGGGGCAGGGTTTGCTAGTCGAACCAATTGCAGAGGACGTTCTCGCAGATCGCACAGACCCCGGCAAGGGACGACGAAACGCGCCTTACACCTTCGAAGTTGTCGGCACGTATGACAATCGCGCTTCGACAAGCATCAGGTTCCGGCTGCCGGTTAAGCCACTCGGCGTCGATGAAACTCGCTTTCGACCCATAACCGCCGACGATCGCCGGCCGACCGACGAGAATGACTTGCGCAATATCGTGGTGGGATTTACGCCGGCGCGCGTTGTTCCACCGCCGCCTCCTGCTCCGGCGGCGCCGCCACCGTTTGTACTCGTCAAGTCAACTTCAGATCAGGAAACCCTGGCGCTGACGGAGGTGTTAGACGACACCTTCGATCCGACCACGGTTATCCAAAATGACCAAACCAACCGAGCAAATTTTGTAATCAAGGATGCTGACGTGGCGCCGCTCGTAGCCGCCACTCTCAGCAAAGACTCCACCACCGTTTTCGAAAAGGGAGACTATCTTGTAGTCCACATCATCAGGTGGAAGCCTCTCAAGGATGAGAAGAGCGATCCCGAACGAGAACTGTGGGCTTTGTTCGAAAAGATTAATAAGCGGCAGATCGACGGCCACGAATATGAATGGTTGCCTCACTTCCTCGCTTCAGAAAAGGGCAAACTTCAGGAAAAACGAATCTACGACACTCGAATCTTTGGCAGCAAACGCGTCTACATTCTTCCCATACATCTCAACACGCCAAACAGTTGGGATATCAAGTACAAGCTGAACATTAACCAGCAGATTCCCACACCTATTCAGAATGCGCTGCTACTCGCAACGACCATCCTCGGTGGCGGTGGACCAGGACTCGCGGGCGAGCTGCCGCAAACTAAAGACATTTGGGGCGCGCGTCTCATGCTCTTCAGGTACAGCGCCTCTGACATGATCGTCCAGGTCAACGCCGTCACGCCCACTTCAGATATCCAGGTAAATCAGCAAAACAAGGATTACAGCAACAAGTTTGTCAATGAAGGACGCTACTGGTGGGATATCAGCGTTGGCATGCCCGCCAACAGCATCAAGGAGCTCGAATACACTGTTGACACCACCGGGCAGAACAATGTGGTCTCAGTGAAAAAGAAGGAACGTCAGAATGCTTATGGTTTTCTCAACCTCTTTCCGATGAAAGTCGATCTGCAAGCCAACAGCTTTCTGACGAAGCCACACTTCGTCCTCGGCGTCCCGATCTCAGGCAAACCTCTGGACCGGCCCATCGTCGGGGTTGGAACCGGAGTCTATCGTGATTTTTTCAAGATTAACTTTTTTGCCGGGGTCGCCTTTAACAAAGTGCGCCAGCCCAGCACCCTCCAAGTGGGCAGTCAGAGCACGGAAGGAGAACTTGAAGCTGATCTGCGCACCAAGCGACAGGCGAAGTTCGTTTTCGGCATTAATTTTCCGGTCAGACAGTTCGTGACCGCCCTGAAAAACGATAAGAAGTAGGTTGGGCGCGATGCCTTTCCTTTTTCAACGAGGTAAGAATTTCATGTCACTGCCTGACTTATTAAACCGCACCAGACGTCCGCTAGGGATTTCCCTACCGGAGTTGGAGGCTGATGAGATCGCTAGGGAAGGTTTGTTACCCGGAACCGGCCCGATCCTTGGCTTTGACATTGAACCGCAAGACCCGGATCTCAATTTTTGGTGCTGGGCCGCCGTTTCGGTAAGTGTGCTCCGTTTCCTGCGCGGCGAATTCATGACGCAGTGTGAACTGGCGCGTGCCGTTTTTAACAACGTGGTTGATTGCTGCCAGAACCGAAATGCCTGCGACAAAATGATGGCTCTGGAAGTGGCCTTAACTAAAGCCAAGGTATTTGCCGGCAAGTTGATGTCGCCTATTACGCCAGCCGCGGCGGGCGCCCAATTTCAGAGTCAGCGGCCACTTGGTTGTGCAGTGAGGTGGGCAGTCGACGGCACCGCGCACTTCGTTGTTATGTACGGTGTTTCGGTCGACGCAAACGGAACGTTCTGGGTCGCCATCGATGATCCTAAGTACGGCAAATGGCAAGGCGAGTTCGTCAGTTTTCGTAACGCTTATCTCAACGGCGCCGGCCGCTGGGTCGCTAGTTATTTCACAGCTTGAGGCAGTCCAACCATGGCTATTTCAATCGCGACGGAACCACGCCACGTTGAGAATGCGCTTCGCAAGGGCGTCAGCAATGTGCTAACGGTCTATAAAGACACACGCCGTTTGATGTCGGCTGCCCTGGACCGACCCGAGGGAGTGACGATCGCCTTGCCGCATCCTGTTTACGCGGGCGGGTTGAGTGACATCCTTGACCGTACGCTTACTGAAACGGCGCAACTTTCCGGCTGGCGCTACATAGTCCTCGACGGCGATAACGCAATGGCTGCCGCCGATATTCGACTTGTGAGCGGCCGGCGCGAAGCAAGATTCTCCGGTCTCAATCTGGGGCCTTTCGTAGCTAATACTGTTGAAGGGATGGCTGTCGCCGAAGCATGGGAAGCGCGGCAGCAAGACGACTTTGAACTCCGTCTCCTGGCTATCCCGAGTCTCTACCTCATCGCCCTTTGGCTATATGGAAAGACCAGCGTCTTCGTAGTGCTTCCGCCCGCGCCAAAAATATTTGAACCCTATGGAATTTATTCCGCCTCGGACCTGGTCGATCAACTGCGGGAGCCGGCATTGGCCCGAATGGAGTTGGATGAAGAGTCCCTTTTTTAAAACGGATCGCAATTCAAAACGAAACCTGCACGGGTCGAGGAGATAACGATGCCAAGAGAAATTGATTTCGTGTTCTTCGACATCGGCGGCACGCTCGGTGAAAGAAATTCAACAACGGGCGACTTCGTTCCCTTCCCCAGCAGCGCCGGATTGTTAAAGGCCATGCGCGACCTCGGTTTGCGCGTCGGCATCATCACCACTCTAGGCGCGCAACTCACGAATGCCGATGGCTTAGCACTTTTGAAAAAAGCCGGGCTCAGTCAGTTTCTTGATCCGGCAGGGTTCATCTCTGATCACGATGCTGGAGTCGCGAAACCAAGTCTGGAAATCTATCGCTTCGCGGCTCAAACGGTTGGTGTTTCGCCTGGCCGCTGCTTATTTGTCGGCGAGAACCTAATCGAAGTGATAGCGGCTATGGCTGCCGGCATGAAAGCCACTCTCAAGCCTTGCCCACCCGGGCGCGACCTGCCGAGTTAAGTCTTGCCTCGACGGTTTGCCACAGCACAAGACCAATCTTAAGGAGACTTTGATATGTGCAAGCAACGGATCCCAATTAACTGTATTGTCCCCCCACATATTTTGGAGGCGATGCTTCGAAGCGACGATGCTCGAGTTCGTGAGTCGGCGCTGCGCACTCTAACCACCTCGGTCCGAATACGAGGCGAGCGCGAGATTGTAGGCGCGATTCGCTCGGCGATGATCACTAATCCGATCGGCAAGAAGCACCGTTCGATCTACGACGCAAAAAATCAAACGCTGTCTCCCGCGCAACTGCCGGGCACACTAATTCGCGACGAAGAGCAATTGCCTGCTGGTGATGCTTCAGTGAACCAGGCATACGATGCGCTGGGCGCCACCTACGATTTCTACAAGAATGTTCTGGGCCGCAATTCCATAGATGGTCATGGAACGCGACTGGTGGCGACCGTCCATTTCAGCAAGAAGTTTAATAACGCTTTCTGGAATGGCAAACAGATGGTCTTCGGCGATGGTGACAACATTATTTTTAGAGATTTCACTCGCTCACTCGATGTGGTCGGTCACGAGCTCACGCACGGAGTTACTGAATTCACCTCCGGACTGGAATATCACAATCAATCAGGCGCACTCAACGAATCGTTCTCCGATGTCTTCGGCTCGTTGGTAAAACAATACGCGAGGAAGGAAACTGCGAGCCAGGCCGATTGGCTTATAGGCGCGGAAATAATGGCGCCGGGAATTAACGGGGTAGCCCTTCGGTCTATGAAAGATCCGGGCACCGCATACAACGATCCTCATCTCGGCGGCAAAGACCCTCAACCAAAGCACATGAAGGACTATATTGAGTTACCCGATAATGATGATGGCGACTTCGGCGGCGTGCACATCAACTCCGGAATTCCAAACTACGTCTTCTATCTTGTGGCTCGGACGCTCGGCGGCTACGCGTGGGAACAGGCAGGCGCAATCTGGTATCAGAGTCTGCAACAACTTTCGCCGCTGTCCGACTTTCAGGCTTGTGCTGATATTACTTCACAAGTCGCCGCTGCAAAATTCGGTACTGGAAGCAAGCAGCAGGATGCCGTGATATCGGCCTGGCAGGAGGTAGGAATAAAGATTACGGCTCCTCAACCGGCAACCTCGTCGCAGCCGTCGTATCAGCCCAATGGTTCCAACGGCGCGAACGGTTCGCAACTGAAACAACGGCTGGAAACGATCGCCGAGCAATTGCGCTTGACCGTTCAACAAATGGGGACTTGAGGCCGGCGCAATGTTAGATAGTGGATTCAGCGGAAACTACTACTCTGCAAGCGGTAAGGATTGCCTCACCGCGAGTGTATTATGGGTTGGGTTTTCGCTGAGTTCATTGCCGGAGCTTCGCGACATTCAATCCAAGATTGGCTGAAGGGGCACGCCTACAATGAAAATCGAGTTCTCACGATCCGGTGGTTTTGCGGCTCCCGCAATGAAACAAAGCCTGGAAATCGACACCGACGAGCTTCCGGAGAACGAAGCTGAGGAGGTGCGAAATCTGGTTAACAACGCCGGGCTAGCAGATCTGGAGAACGCTAATGCCCGCCCGAACCGGCCGGACGCGTTTCACTACCGGATCAAAGTTAGTGACAAGGATCTCAATCAAACCGCCACGACTTCCGACGCCGATATGCCTGAGGCATTACAGCCTCTGGTTGATTGGTTAACTGAACGCGCGTCAGGAAAAAGCGGCTGACGTTTTTCAACGCAGGGAAATCCCGCTAGTCGGGATGGACGGTGGGCGCATCTGCGTGCGGCACGAAGCACTGGCGGCAGCGGGCTTCGTACATGCCTTCGCCGCCGACCGCTACGCGCTCTTCTGATTCAAAGGTGCGTTGGGTGTAGTTGGCTGGTTGGCCACACTTCATGCAAATCGCATGAGTCTTGGTGATGTATTCGGCGACGGCTAAAAGTTGCGGCATTGGTTCCCAGGGCTTGCCAGTGTAGTCCTGATCGAGCCCCGCAATTATTACTCGCACCCCGCGGCCGGCGAGTTTGGTAGCAACGTCAACCAGTGCGTTATCAAAAAACTGGCCTTCATCAATTCCCACCACTTCTGTGTCGGCTTCCACTTTCGCCAACACTTCCGTGGCGCTACGAATGTTGGCTGACTCGTGTCGCATCTCTGAATGCGACACGATGTGGTCCTGCGAGAAGCGCGAGTCGATCTCCGGCTTGAACACCTGGACCTTTTGCCTCGCAATCTTCGCTCGCCGCAGACGGCGAATTAACTCTTCCGACTTCCCGGAAAACATCGAGCCGGCTATCACTTCAATCCAGCCGGCGTTGGCGCGCGAATGATGCATCGGCTCGCCGTCGTTAACTTGTGCAATAAGTTCTTCCATGGTCCCTAATATTTGCCGCAGAGACACAGAGACTCAGAGAGTTTCAGATTAGCGGCGATGTTTGACTTTGATTACTGGTTGATTAGCCGGCCTTTTTGTAAAAGTCTCTGCGACTCTGTGCCTCTGTGGCCCAAACTCTTTAAGAATACATCTTTCGGTTGTAGAACGGCGCGAACGCGGCGACCAGCGCCACTTCAAAACTCATTGCACGTGTAACCAGATCGCGCGACAAAATTCCCCAAGCGCCCTGCCGGCTGCGCACGTCTTGTATGCCCGCAACTTCGTCGATGACCAGACCAAGTTCGCGGCGTCCCTCAATTACTTTTTTGGCAAGACTATGCGGAACGCTGATCGACGGCGTGGCGCCGAAGGTTCCGTTCGTCCCATCGCTTGCATAAGCCCAGCCGCGCAGGAAGGTGTGCCACTCGCCTTCAATTGAGATGGAATGAAACCCGCCTTCGAGGCCCACATAAATATCCGCCGTTCGTCGTTGCGCTTGCAGCTGGTCGCGCACGGCGAGCGCTCTTTCACGCGCGCCCTGCATTAGCTCCCAATCATTCAAAGGCATCGCCGGCACAGTTGTTTCAACTTTTCGCGCCAGCACCGTGGCTTCCGCCCAAGAGGAATCGATTGACGCGACGCGCGCGATGCTGGCGCGCACCGCCATGATTTTCGCCGCGCGGTCTGATCCCAACGCGACCGTCTTAATTTGAGCCTGAGGTTTGGAATTCAAAGTGCCGGCGTAGAACAAACGACTACATGATGAAAGCGCGTGAGAGGCTATAACAGAGCGGCGGTTGCCGTCAAAAGCACACATTCGCGTGAGCACAACATCGGACAACAACAGAATTGAGCCTCACAACAATAGATTGTCTTACGCTCTAGCATGAGTTGTCGGGGCCATCTTTCGCGGTGGTCCAAATACTGCATTATTACGCCTCGATTAGTTGAAATAGTTGGAACTTAGAGCGAGAATAGCGCCCGCTCAGCTTCGTTCGTTTTCCTTTTCCACGAATTTCTCGCTAACCGTTTAGTCGCTTCGTTTCTGAAATCTGAGGCAGCGCTGCCTTTATGATCGGTCAAACTTTCTCACACTATCGAATTATTAAGGAACTCGGCAAAGGCGGCATGGGCGTCGTCTACCTTGCTGAAGACACCGTACTCGGACGGCGCGTCGCCATCAAAACACTCACCAATACCAAAGGCACAGGTAATCAACACTTTCGCGGCCGCTTCCTGCGCGAGGCCCGCGCCGTCTCTGCGTTGTCCCACCCGCATATCGCTACCATTCACGACTACGGCGAAACTGACACAGGCCAACCTTATATCGTGATGGAATTCGTCAGGGGTGGAACGCTCGCGGACCTGATGCTGACAGACAAGCTAACCGTCATCCGCGCTGTCAACATTATCAGCGAAGTAGCCAAGGCCCTGGCCGAAGCGCACAGTCATGACATCGTTCACCGAGATATCAAACCATCCAACATAGCCTTCGATGAACAGGGCAACGTGAAGGTACTCGACTTCGGCTTAGCGAAACAGTTAAACAAAGGCGCTGTAATTGAGAGCTTCATAGATGAAGGCGGTCAAGCTCAAGATCTACCCACCGAAACGCGTGAAGGAGTCATACTTTGCACGCCTGAATACGCTTCACCGGAGCAAGCTATGGGTATCGAGGTGGACGCTCGCACTGATCTGTTCTCGCTTGGTTCGGTGCTTTACGAATGCATTACCGGCACCCGTGCTTTCTCGGGCTTAACCGCGAACGATATCCGCGCTCAGGTTATTCGAGAGGATCCGCGACCTCCATCTGCCTTGAATTCACTCGTTCCAACGGAATTAGATCGCGTCACTCTAAAAGCGTTGGCTAAGAGACCTGACGCTCGGTACCAAACCGCGGAGGATTTAGTACTGGATCTGGTAGCAACAAGAGAGTCGTTGCAACAAAACGGAGTGGCCCCACAGATTCAACCTGCCCTTCAACCAGTTACAACTGTCTTACCACTGCTCACGCCCCCAACCCGCGGAATCTCAACCATCACCGCTGCTTTATCTAAAATGCGCATTTCCGTGCTCTACCTGATCTTAGCCGCTATGATCGCGGGACTCATAGGCTGGGGTGTGTGGCGTCTTTTGAGCACCAAACCCCACCAGCCCTCACCGGCGGCCCAGCGTTGGTATGACGAAGGCACCAACGCTATCCACGATGGCACCTATTACAAAGCCAGCAAGCTGTTTGAAGAGGCAGTCAAGCAGGATGGCGAGTTTGCCCTGGCCCACGCACGTCTCGCTGAGGCTTGGACCGAGTTGGACAACGATGACAAAGCGAAGGAAGCCATCGCCAAAGCGAACATGCTGGCGCTCGGCGATTCTTCGAAGTTGGCGCCGCTCGACAGTCTCTATTTACAAGCTATCAGCGCAACTGTCTTGCGAAATCTAACTGCCGCGATCGAGATATATCAAAAGATCGCTGCAAAAGCATCCCCCGCGATGAAGGCATCTGTTGACATCGACCTGGCACGCGCTTACGAGAAGAATGAGGACGTTGGAAAAGCGATAGAGATGTACTCCATCGTCGCGAATACCTCGCCCAATGCTTTGGCTTTCCTGAAGCTGGGGGTCCTTTACGGACGAGAACAAAAGCTCCCCGAAGCTATAGAAGCATTGAAGAAAGCCGAGAATGTTTATCGCTCGGCAAATAATGACGAGGGTGTCACCGAAGTTCTTATCCAACGCGGGGTTGTCTACGATAACCTCGATAGGTCAGCCGATGCCTCTGAACAATTGCGCGCTGCTCTCGAACTCTCAAGGCGGACTGGCAACAAGCCGCAGTTGGTGAGGACGCTCTTGCAGTGGGGGAGCGTGCTGAACACCGAGGGTAAATCCGATCTGGCGGCGCAATACATTACTGACGCAATAGACGCGGCACAGGCCGAAGGTATGGAAGAATTAGCAACAAGGGGCCTGATCGACCTGGGAAATGCGTTCTTTCTGGACGGCAAATACGATCAGGCAGAGGATTGCTTTAAGCAAGCCTTAGAGAATTCCAGTAAGCATAAAGGGCTTCGCAGCGCAGCCCGGGCGCTGCTATCGCTCGGCAGCCTCAGAATGCAGCAAGGTAAGACTGACAGTGCCATCAACTATATCGAGCAAGCGCTTACTTTCTATCAAGATCGACGGTATCGAAAAGAAACTTCACAAGCGCTGTTGCTCCTGGGACGCGCAAACGACTACCGGGGAAATTACGATGCTGCCCAAAAGGCTCTTACCCAACAGCTTCGCATGGCCCAGGAAACGGGTGACCAATCGCAAGAAGCGCGAGCGCACATGGAACTGGGAAGTTCGCTTTATCACCAAGAGAAATACGTTGAGGCACTGAATCACTTCCGAGAGTGTTACCGACTTGATGATCTCTTGGGCAATCAATCACAACTTGGCTATGACCTGTTGAATCGAGGCATTGTGTTCCAACAACTCGGTCTTTCAAGAGAAGCCCGCGAGGACTTCGCGCAGATTATTAATCAATTTGGCCAGAGCAATAAGCAATTGTTGGCATGGGTGCATCTCTCTTCCGCGCGTCTGGCCCTAAGTGAGGAAGACTATCGGTCTGCAAGAGCGGAAAGCTCCCTCGCCCTTTCCCTGGCTGGCAGACAATTCAGAGACATTGCGGTTCACGCCAGGTACATCAACGGATTGTCTGAAGTTTTTTCTGGCACGCCTGGTGCAGGAGTAGCTTCATGTAAGGAAGCAGTAGATTCAGCCCTGCTATCAGGTGATCCTCGGCTCATCTCTTATGCTCGTGTTGCCTATGCCGAAGCACTACTTGTTGGCGGAAATGCAAGACAAGCGCTGGCCAACGCGCAACAGGCTCGACAGAGTTTCGTTGGCTCAGCACAGCAGGACTCAGAGTGGCGCGCCTTGGTGATTGAAGCGCAAGCCACAATGATTCTTGGGGACGCTGCGCAGGCGAAAGAGCAAGCTTTGCAAGCTCTCGAACTAATCTCCCAGATTGAACGGGATTGGGGGAAGGATACTGCTGCTCTCTATCTGTCACGACGAGATATCGAGCGTTATCGTAGGTACCTCAATAAGTTACTTACGGTGAGCTGACCAATCATTGTCCTATGAGGAGAACAACCATGAAGAACAATCCCAGACCTGAACAGCCCAACGCGCCGGTGGATCAACAGCCGGACGAAAAAGCCCCAGTCGAGCAACCCGGACCTATTATCATCAAAAGTGGCCTGGATGGAGAAGATTTGGTAGCGCAATCAACTCCAGTGGATATTCAGAGTGTCTTGCATGATTTCAGGGATGATGCCGGTAATACATCCCGTCATTACACTTCAGTCAAGCCTCTAAGAATCACTTCGATTCTGTTTGAGCTTGACCAAAGTGGGGATGTCCAAACCTTTGATTTATCGGATGCCGAAGCAGTACGGATCGTGGTTAACATGGAGGCTTAACGGAAAGAGGCCGGTGAAACCGAGCCTCGAGGCGCAGATCGGGTCCGGATGGTCCAATACCATCCTGGCCCTTTCTTATTTTAGATATACATCCCTCGGCAATCGGTTCAATTCCTGAACGGTCGAATCGTCATCATTAACAAAAGGAGTTAACCCGGCGTGGAAGGTTGAATTGGAACCGTCAGAAGCTGTAACCAGGTCGCGGCTCACCTACAGAGGAAGGGTTGAGGAGAAAATCTGTATATGGATTGAGTTGCTGATCACCAGCCACATCGGGGAGGCCTAACGAGGGTTCATGAGATCTCTCATCGCTTGGAAAACTTGCGTCGATTACTAAGACGTTTTTCGCTAGAGTCCTTTTTCGGTAGACCGAGGGCAGATCAAAGGCACCGTACACCGGATCTGCATGAACCCATCGGCCTTCCTCATTTTGAAACTCGGTGCAAGCATGCGCCACCGGTTTGATAATCTGAAACTTGACGAATTTGATCACGGCTGGAATCTCCAAAGCGCGTAAATGACTAACCATCATTACGGCGAATTCATCGCAGATTCCTTTTCGACCCAGTGGGCCCTCAACAAGAACATCCGCAAAAGTAAATTCGCGGATGTTAGTTATCGTAGCATCATAAGCATAATTGACTCTGACACGTTGCCAGATACGCCGGGCCTTTTCAGTAACTGTTGCGGCTCCAGTCGTCCATGCGAGCGCCTGTTCGAGAAACTGCGCAGGGTGATGCAGATCGTTGCTGGCGAGCGAGTCGTCGGCAGTTGAGTGCACGAGTAATGGCTCGTCAGCGCGATCGAAAGCATCTATTAGTCTTTGTTCAATTGACTCAATACCACTCTCCTTGCTGGCTCGAAACGTTTCCAAATGGTGGTCTCTGAGCAGCTCGATTTCCCAAGTCAGTTGCGGCGGTCCAACGTCAAAATTGACTACGGGGCGGATGGCTTGTAACTGCTGACTGGATACTTTTCTTTCCGCTATGAGAGCAAATGCAGCAGAGTGGGAACTAAACTTCTCAACCAGCAGATCGAACTGGGCCACGTTCGCGACTTCAGCGATTGGGCCGGCAGAAAGCGGATCGTTCTCCTTCAACCTGAGTAAAGCAGCGAATAAGTGAAGCCGGTCAAGTGATTGGACGACGATGGTGATAAGACCTTGCTTTGAGAGGTGTGTCTCGTGCCAAACTTCCGCGCCGTACCTGGCTGACCACGCCAGGAACTCTTGGTTTTCAAAAAGCTCAGGGTGGCGACCCAAGAGATGGATTATGGACGAAAATTCGCTCATGCAGCTCTCCAGTAGTGCGAGACCAGAGGATTGTGGCCCTGGCTCAGGTTCTAATATCGATCCGGTGACGGGCCAATTCGATTGCGCAAGCCAGGCAGAGGTGATGGTCACCCCCGGAAGAATCAATGGCGTTGGGGCGAGGTCGCTCGCGCCGCCTTGCGTGCGACGAGGCACTCCGCGCTTAGACGGAACAAACAGTGTTCGCCAAGCTCATCAAAAACTCCAGGGCGGCCGCAGCCTTGGCGCCGAAGCCGGGAATCTTTCTGAGGATCTTCACCAGCACTTCGAGCGAGCCCTTTAGAGCTTTGTATTTTTCGCATAAGTTTTCACTGCTGGCAGCGAAGGCCTTAGCTCCCGCGGGTTGTCTTAATTCTGCCTCGATTTTTTGGAGGGCAATCGTTTCTTCTTTGGTAAGCTTCAATTCGGTAGCCATGTTCATTCCCCTTTCCCGGTTATCACGGTGAATTGAATTCAGTTTGAGTTCCAGCAACTATTTTTGATTCATCGCTCTTAGAGCGGCTTCCGATGTCTGGGGAACTGCGGCGGCGGGCACGACATCAACGTTCGCCGAAATCTTCGCCGCCGCATCGTTCTTGACATCCTCTTTCTTGTACTTAAGAAACTTCAGGATCGAGTTGATACCCTCTGTGCCGGCGCTGATCACCAGCCCCGTCGCGAAGTAATCAATAGGAGCCAGTATCTCGCCGGGACTCGGAACAATGGCAGCATTGAGGAGCGGCTGTAGGACACGCAAGTGAGCCTCGAACGCCAGAACGATACCAGCGATCAGGGCTACCGCGCCCAGAATCGCTTTCTTGTACTTTTGAAAAGTAGGCTTAGTATCCAAGTCAAGAAACGAAGTTAGGATTTCCAGCAGTTGCTGAACGGCAAAGCCTGCAGCAAACACCGGCGCGAGGATTGTCATTAGCTTGTCCATCAGGAATATGCCTTTCTGAGAGTTCTATTGATGCTACTGAGCCCTTACTTTGGATTTGAACAACAGACCGAATGTCCACTTATGGTCGACCAGCTCATAATTGGGAGGCAACCGACCCCATTCGTAACCAACATAGGGTCCGAAGTAATCATTGATCTTGATTATGAATTTTGAGTCTGAGTAATCCTTTGGTCCCTTGCTGAGCGCGAGCGCGATCAGATTCCCGTCGGCGTCTTTATCAACCAATAATTCGCGTTTGAGTGGCCAGCGGCGAATGTAAGAAGAATCGAACTCAAATCCTTTTAGAGCAGTCAGCTTCCTGATGGGAACCTGAATTGTCAGATTCACTCCGACCATCAACCGGAAGAGACCTTTCCCCTCCGCGGACTTGAGCGGACTTTTCAAATTCTTACCGAGCTCAAGACCCACAAACGGATCCAGAAAACATCTGACGCGCTTACAGGCTTTGAAATGAGCACTCTGGAATAGCAACTTGCTTTCCCATCGGCCGTTAATGTTGTTGAAGTTTTTTAGCGCTTCTA
>Ga0207681_10001394_pt1 | contig 15607 bp, 12 predicted proteins | sample KBSS53metaG_FD_184324 | JGI IMG/M metagenome (GOLD analysis project Ga0207681, IMG submission 184324) | Switchgrass rhizosphere microbial communities from Kellogg Biological Station, Michigan, USA - KBS S5-3 metaG (SPAdes) (version 2) | ecosystem: Host-associated > Plants > Roots > Rhizosphere... | reverse complement strand
CGGCGGCGGTCATTCTGTGGCCGGCCACTCGACCTGTGACAACGGGATCGTCATCGATCTCACGCGTATGCGCGGCGTTGAAGTCGATCCTGAGTCGCGCATCGCCCGAGTCCAGGGTGGCGCTCTGTGGGGCGACCTCGATCGCGAGACGCAGGCCTTTGGCCTCGTCGTGCCGGGTGGCGTCGTGTCGGAGACAGGTGTGGCCGGACTAACGCTGGGAGGCGGCGAAGGCTGGGTACGTCGGAAGTACGGGCTCACGATCGACAGTCTCTTGTCGGCCCGCGTCGTCTGCGCCGACGGCTCTGTCCGCACTGCCTCGGCAAAATCGGAAGAGGATTTGTTCTGGGCGCTACGCGGCGGCGGCGGAAACTTCGGCATTGTGACGTCGTTCGAGTTCCGCGCGCATCCGCTCGGTCCAATTGTGGCGTTTGCCGGCGTCTTCTATCGTGCTGCCGACGCGGCAAAGATTCTTCCGCGATGGCGCGACTACTGCCTGGATGCTCCCGACGAGGTGACGTCGGTGGCAGTGGCCATTACGATGCCAGCCGCGCCCACTCTGCCGCCGCCGATTCACAACCAGGCGTGCCTCGTCATCGGCGGGGTGTACGTAGGAGAAGCGGAGCAGGGCATGAAAGTGATGCAGCCGCTGCGCGAGCTGGGGACGCCGCTGGCCGACATCTCGCAGCCGATGCCGTTCCGCGCGGTGCAGACGGCGTTCGATCCGCTATTCCCGATGGGCAAGCTCCAGAGTTACTGGAAGGCCCAGAACCTCGCCTCCCTGCCGGACCGGGCGATCGAGATCATCGCGGCCAGGGCGAACCAGCGGCCGGCGCCTGTCACGCTAGTGGTCACCTTCCAGATGGGCGGAGCGATTAACCGCGTCGCCGCGACGGACACCGCCTATGCGGAGCGCTCTGCACTTTGGATGTCGTCGATTGACGGCAACTGGGAGAATCCCGCCGACAACGCGAAGAACATCGCCTGGGTGCGCGAGAGCTTCAATCAGATCGCGCCGTACTCCACCGGAACGACGTATACGAACTTTACCGGTCAAGCGGACGAGAGCGCGGTCGCCCTCGCGTCTACGGCATATGGTGCAAACATGGCGCGTCTGAGTATGATCAAGGCGAAATACGATCCGGACAACTTCTTTCGGTTGAATGCCAACGTCGCGCCGGCGGCGACCGCTCGGGTATAGCGGCGTAAGATCAACACGGTCCCGGGAATGGCGGTGCACAACCTTTAGCTCGGTTCGTCCTCCAAGGCCTCACGGAGGCTCACATGCCGCTTTACATCATCGAGCGCAACTTCGCTGAAAAGATAGACGTTAACGCCGAGGGCATTCTTGCTATAACGAAAATCAACGGCGAGGTCGGAGTGAACTGGCTGTTCTCCTTTCTTAGCGCCGACAAACGCAAGAGCTACTGCCTCTACGAAGCCAAGAATCCTGAAGCGATACGCGAGGCGGCGCGGCGGGCGAAGGTACCGGCCGACGTGATCGTCGAGGTGTCACAGGCGTTTGGAACCGATCCTCGCTCCGCGGTGACGGCATAGGAGTTTGGCGCGCCGCTCCATGATGGAGAGGGACGACGAGCGCGTCCGTGCGTCTTACCGCGACGACTACGAACGGCTGGTTGCCGTGAAGCGCCAGTTTGACCCCAACAACCTGTTTCGCGTCAACCAGAATATCCGCCCGCGTTGAGCGCTCGATTCGCGTGGGCTTGTCGATCACTTCTTGAGCAAGCCTTCGCGATTGGCAAATGCTGCCGCTTCCGTCCGGTTGGCGGTGTAGGTTTTCTGCAAAATGCTGCGCACATGGTTGGCCACGGTGTTCGGGCTGATCCCCAGCACTTGGGCGATTTCGCGGTTGTTGCGGCCAATCGCCATCAATCGCAGCACGCCGACTTCGCGCTCGCTCAAGCCGCAGGGATAAGCCGCCGGCGGCTCGGCGATGGCTTCAACCAGCGCGCTGATGCGAGGCGTCAATGCATTCATGCCCAGTGCGGTGCTCTCGGCTAGTGCGTCGGCGAGCAGCACCCTTGCCCGGTCCAGGTCACCGGCTTGCGCGCGCCGATGGAGCATCACTGCGTAGGCATAGCGGCTGTGCGCCAGCCAGACACGCGATTCGGACTTTTGGTCCATGACTAGGGCAGCCTCAAAGTGAGTCTGCGCGAGTTCCCAACGCTCCATTACAGTGTTAAGTTTGCCCAGCAGCCGGTCGACTGAGCCCAGGCAGGGGCCGCCCCAGTCGACGATCGGCGTGGTCCCGGCATAGTCCTTCAGCAGCTGATATAGCTGCGATGCACGAACGGCGTCCCCGAGGTAGACACAAACCTCGGCTGCCAAGATAACGATCGTTAAGGTTCCAGTGTCCCGCGGCGCGGTCGATGCCCGGCCCCACGGCAGGCTCTCAAATTGAGCTTGGCACTCTGCACGCATGTCGAGTTCGGCATACAGCAAGGCCAGCCCTGGCTGCCAGACCTGGCCTTTGGGCGTGGTGCGCACGAAGTGCTCCAACATGGGCAGCGCCTCGCGCAGTCGTCCCTGCTCGCGCCGAATGCAGAACATCTGCATGCCGTAAGCGGCAGCGGCCTGATTCTCGTCAAGTCGACGGCCGCTCTCAAGTGCCTGGGTGGCCCACGCTTCGGCCTCCGAGAAGCGGCCCTCGTTGATGGCCACAAGCGCCTTAGCGTGCCGGCACAGTGTTTGCACATACGGCAAACGAGTCTGTTTTGCGAGGCCCAGTCCCTGGTCGATCAATCGGCGCACGCCGGGCGCATCGCCCACACTGAGGAGGTTCGCCAGGAAGTAAGGCAACAAGTCCCCGACAGGTAGCGCCAGGCTCCGATCTTCGCCGAGGCTCCAAGCCTCCTTCGCCGCAGCTAAACACTGAGGCCGCAGATCGGGGTGCCAGAAACTGGCCGAGGTGATCGAAGCCAAGGCCAGGTAGAGGGCATTCGTGTCCCCAATCTGATGGGCCAAGGCGACCGCCCGAACGTGGGCGTCTTTCGCTTCATCGACACGGTCGCAGTAAAGGTAAGCCCGGCACAGCCGGGCCAACAGCTCGACTCGCATTGCGTCATCTGCGCGGTGCATTGCGATCGCCTCCAACAAGAGTTCGACCGCGGATTCGCCTGACCGGGCTGTCATGACATTGCCTTGTTCGAATCCCAGCGCGGCCTCAGCGAACGGCGCACCCAAAGCGTGATTGCGTGCCAGTTCGGCCGCTTCCTCATACGCCGTACATGCCGGTTCACCGTGCCCGAGCGAAAGTTCGACCTCGCCTAGGGCTAGTAGCAAGCCGCAGCGCTGGGCCACGTTCTTTGTAAAGTGCTGCTGTTGAAGGTGAAGTGACAGGCGATACAGGCGAACGGCTTCTTCAAATGCGAGCACGCGCGTAGCCTGCACGGCGGCGCGAGTCGCATACTCGATCGCTTTTCCAGCTGCATCGCCTGACCCGGCTTCGCTGAAGTGGTAAGCCAGTTGTGACAGCGCGGTGGCGTCATCGGCGCCGCGGCGCTGTTCCAGCATCTCACCGATGCGCAAGTGCAGCCGGGCGCGGCGCAGGCCTAGCATCTCGTCGTACAACGTCTCTCGAATCAGGGCATGACTGAAGCGAACCTGTTGCGTGTGCGGCACCGCTTCGATCAAGTGCACCGCGAGCGCCTCCTCGAGCGCCATCAAGACGTCGTCTTCGGACTTATCGGCTTCGAGTTGCGCCAGGAGATCCAGCTCGAAAGTCCGTCCGATGCAGGCGGCGATGGCCAAAAGCCGGCCGGCAGACGCCGAAAGGCGATTCAAGCGCTTACCGATGACTTCGCGGACGCCGGTCGGAATTTTCGTCAGTAGGTGTAGGTCCTCGCCTGCCGAGCCGACCGGTTGGGATGCCCGTCCATCCACCATGAAACGCAGGGTCTCTTCAAGGAATAGGGGATGGCCTTCGGTGCGCGCGTGGATCGCGCTGGCGAAAGTGGCGCTTGCAATGCCGCCGCTCGCTGTCGCCATAAATTCTTCTGTCTCGCGGCTGCTCAACCCGGTCAATTCAAGCCTATGAAACGTCGGCGAGCGCGCAAGCTCCGCCAGCGTTTCAAACAACGGATGCTGGCGTGACAGCTCAGTATCGCGGTAGGTTCCCACCACCATCACAGCGCTGTCCTCGAGTTCGGCGGCCAGGAAGGCGAACAGTCGCAGAGACGTGGCGTCGGCCCAGTGCAGGTCCTCGAATATCAGCAACTGCGGCACGCGCTGCGCCGCGCGGTGCCAGAACGCCACAACTGCGTCGAACAGGCGGAAGCGCGACTGGGCAGCGTCACCTGCATCTGCGCCGACTTGCAGTGAGGGAAACTGCTCCGCCAGCTCCGGAACGATGCTTGCAATGTCGGCCAGCCCGGCGCCAAGAGTCTGGGCTACATCGGTATCGCCGCTGCGGAGATAGCCGCGGATCAGTTGCCGCCATGGCCAGTACGGGGGTGCCCCGGGCTCTTCGCGGCAGCGCCCCCACAGCACGGCCACGCCATCTTGTTCGGCTTGGGCGCCCAACTCTTGCGCGAGACGTGTCTTGCCTATGCCGCCGGAGCCAGCCAACAGAATGACCTGCCCGCGCCCCTGACGGGCTCTCGCCAGTGCCTTGGTCAGGTGCGTCAGTTCTTGACGGCGCCCGACGAACAGGCTCGACGAGCGTTGTGGGTGGCGTGGCGCTGCCGAAGCTGGTCGTATGGCTGGCCCGGCTGAGGTGGACGTGCTCGCTTGGGACACAGGGAGCGCTGCAGGGCCTTTGGAAGCCAGTCCCGTGGAGCCCCCGTTTGCGTCGCTGGACGCCGCGGTCGGACGGCTCTGAACTTTGAGCGCATAAACGCGAATCGGCCGTGGAATGTTCTTCAGCCGCTGCTCCCCCTGATCAACGAAGGTCGTGTGTATCCGGCCGCCGACGACACCGTGCACCGCATCAGAGACGGTGATGCCACCCGGTTCAGCAAGAGCCTGCAAGCGCGCCGCAACATTGATACCGTCGCCATAAACGCTTCTGTCCGGTTTTTCAATCACGTCGCCGAGATGCACGCCGATGCGAAACCGCATGCAGCGAGATTCGGACAAGGTTGCGGCCTGTGAGGCTAGGTCCTGCTGTATGGACAGCGACGCTTTAACCGCGTCTACGACCGCCTCGAAGACGGCCAGCACCGAATCTCCCGCCATGTCGACAATGCGTCCGTCGCAGGCCGCGACGTGCTCGCGAAACACGACGCGCGCAGCGTCTAGCGATTCGACGGCGGCCCGATCGTCGACACCCATGAGACGCGAATAGCCCACGGCGTCGGCTGCCAAGATGGCCAGGAGCCGATGACGAAGTCCGGCGTCACCCATGTCTCAACGTGATCGCGACAATGAATCGAGTAGCGATCTGCAGCGCGAAATCAGTGCATCTAAATCGACCATGCACGCGCCGTCACCCGCAAGATGCGATGCGTTTAAGAGCGGATTCTGAACTTCCCGGAAGGTGAGATCTAGGCTGGCGCTTTCGGCGCCAGCCACCGGCGGGTAAGGTGCCCCCCGCCCCGCAGTGTGCTCATGCGCGGAGGGTGTCGGAACTACCTTCCTGCATCGTTGCGCTAACAAACCTGGACCTTGCGCGCGAACGTCTGCTCTAGTGGCGTATGGGCGTCCGCAATGGTGCATTGCTGCCGCTCGCCGTTCCGAAGTGATCGGCAGCAACGGGTCGACCGCTGCCTCTCCCACTTCCGATGGGCGCGGCGGAGAGCTGTCGTTGAGCGTTGGAGTGCCTTACAGCGGACGATCAAGTGCGCCCGCACCCGGCCAAGAATAGACATTCCAGCAGGTCTGCTCGGCGAACCTCGTCGGCTCCGCTACCTGATGATTTCGTCCGCCCGATAAAGGATCGAGTCTGGAACAGTGATTCCGAGTGCTTTGGCGGTCTGAAGGTTGACGACCAAGTCGTAGACGGTGGGCTGCTGAACGGGAAGGTTTTCGGGCCTTTCTCCCTTGAAAATGCGATCCACGAAAACGGCTGCGCGGCGGAAGAAATCGAGATATCGGGCTCCGTAGCAAATCAAACCTCCTGATTTGCAAAAGAGCGATTTGTTGTAGAGCGCCGGCAAGCGCTCTCTGGTGGCAAGTGCAGCGGTCTGATCCTGCTGTGCATCCAAACTGGTGCTCGGCAACATGAGGACTGCGCCGGGGCGTGTCGAGCCCAATCTGCGAAACACGGCGTCCAGTTCGTTCATGTTCCGCGCTTCGATCATGACGACCTTCATTCCGAGTGCCCGAGCGGCCGACTCGACGTGTGGAATCGCGCGCGCATGGAACGACTCGTTAGGATTTCACACGAACACGACGTTCGTGATTGAGGGCATCAGTTCCTTAAGAAGTTGCAACTGCTTCGCCGTCAGATCGAACGCAAGAGAGGTGGATCCCGTGACATTGCCTCCGGGACTTGACAGGCTTGCAACTAGGCCGCTGCCGACCGGATCGCCGACGATGGTCATCACGATCGGGATCAAGCTGGTCGTCCTCTTGGCGGCGGCGGTGGCAAGACCACCCTCGGCGACGATGACGTCTGGCCTTTTTTCAACCAACTCCACTGCGAGATTGGTGAACCGCGAGGAATCCCCCAGGGAATACCGTCCTTCAATGGCGATGTTGGTCCCCTCGACGTACCCGAGACCTCGAAGCGCATCGCGAAAGGCATCCCACTGAGGCCCGGGGGTGTCGCCGAGTATTCCGATCCTTCGAACCTGTCCGGCGCTTCTAGAAGGTCCAGCGGCCAGCGCGACCCCAAGTCCCAGCATCGCCCGTCGACGGACGCGTCCCAGGCGATCGAGGCACGACGCGAGTCCCTCGCTCTTCATACCGCTCCCATCTTCGTTACCGCCATTCAACTAGTGTGCCAAACGACGCTGAGCGAGCATAGGAAAGGCGACGCCCGCCAGCCGCGCTGCGCCGCCCTGTGGGGCCGAGGCTTACCCTGACACTCGACCTCCCTGATGCTTCGGTGGGCTGATCTCATGTCGCTGGACGACCCGTTTCAGACCCCGTACTCATCCGTCCGTACTTCCGCTTCGGGTCGACTGCTGGCTTCCTGATCCCGATTGCGTTGCCCCAAAACCTGCCGTTCGCGTGGTCACGCAGGGCTTTCGTGCGCGGCAAGTGCCTGGGTGAGCTCGCGGTTCATGACCTCCAGCGAAGTGCCAGTTGCCGGCAAGCGTTGGACGTTGCTACCGTCGATGAGCAGGAGCGTTGGGTAGGTCGTCGCCCCTATGTTGCGCGCCAGCGTGAAATCGGGTTGGGCCAGCTTCGAAGATTCGGCCGAGGCCAGCATCTGCTCCGTACGATCCGGATCCAAGCCACTTGCAGTCGCACTCCGGACGTAGGTCTCAGGTCCGAGAGCGAGCGTCCCTCGCCATAGAACGCCTGTTGGACCTGGTGGAAGAATTCGATACCGCCGCGTTCGTCCTGCGCTCGAAGCGCGGCCAAGCCTGCCGCTGCAGCGGCCGAATCCATCACGAAGTACAAGCTGCACAGGTATCCGCTGATCAGGGTAGGGGACCTCGACCAGCGAGCAGGCCGGGCAGGCTGCTACTGCGGGACACGAAGAACCGGAGCGATCACAAGCCGCTGCTCTCCAGGGAGGCGCTGCAGATCCCGAAGCGCAACTGTGCCGGTCGTAAAGCGGATGAACCCCTGTTCCAGATCGTCGACGCTAGGAAGACGTTCAGTTGAATCAACGAGAAGGCCGGAACTAAGGTGCAGACGCGTAATCGGACCGTGGCCCTTGCCGCGCGAGGCATGGACGATGCGGCGCTGTTGAGCGCCGGTGACGAGCAACTGCTGAAGGGACGGGGCGACTGCGTTCATGGCGGCATCCTTGTGAGGCTGGACGCAGCGTTAGGCGGACGCCACCCATCCGAGAAGCCTATATCTCTCGATGAAATCCATCGTGTCGTACGATGGATTCCTCCGCAGCGCCGAGGAACCCCACCATGCTCGACGGCGTCACGCTCGACCAGTTGCGCACCTTCATCGCTGCCGCGGAGCAAGGCAGCTTCTCGGCTGCCGGCCGCAAATTGCGACGCGCCCAATCGGTGGTCAGTCAAACACTCGCCAACCTCGAAGCGCAGCTGGGCGTCCGGCTATTCGAACGGCGCAATCGCTTTCCGGTGCTGACTACGGAAGGCGAGGTGCTCCTTCGTGAAGCACGCGCGGTAACCGACCACATGGACGCGTTCAAGGCGCATGCGCGATCCATCCGCGAGGGCCTCGAGCCGGAGCTGTCCGTCGTCGTGGACGTCATGTTTCCGATGGCGGCGCTCACGCAGGCGGTTGGCCATAGCCGCGAGCAGTTTCCGCATACGCCGCTGCGCCTGTACGTCGAGGCGCTGGGCGGCGTGGTCCAGCCGGTACTCGACGGCACCTGCAACATTGCCGTACTCGGCTCCTTGCCCTTGGTTCCCGAGGCGATGGTTGCCGAGCCCCTGGCCGACATCCCCATGGTCACTGTCGTCTCGCCCGCTCATGACCTGGCCCGCTATCGCGGATCGATCTCGCTCAAGGCCATGACCGAGCATGTGCAACTTGTTCTGACCGATCGAACGTCGCTATCAGAAGGACGCAATTTCGGGGTGCTGTCTCCGCTGGCTTGGCGCCTTGCCGACATGGGTGCCAAGCAGGCCTTTTTGCGTGCCGGCTTCGGTTGGGGCCACATGCCCGTGCACATCGTGCAGGAAGATATCGACCAAGGGCGCCTGGTTCGCATCAAGATCCAGGGCCAGCAGCGGCATATTGCTTACTTGCCGGTGCAGGTTGCATGGCGCAAGGACACGCCACCCGGTCCCGCGGGACAGGCATTCATTGCGCAGTTGCGCTCGGCAGCGGGTTGATATTCGAGAAGCCGGAGTCCGCCTTGGGTCCGATTGCGGACTTCGAGCTTCCCGGGCGGAACTTCTGCAGCCGCTGCCGAACTGCCTTTGACTACGAGGCTTCTATGATGGCGACGAACGGACTGCTATGAAGCAAAAGAAATCGAACTCGCTCCAACGCTCAACGGCATCTACTTGCCGCACGCAAAGACGCACACGTCTCGCTTCGTCCTCAGTGAACGGCTATGGGCTTGTTGCTGCCGGCAGGGCGGATGACAAGCGGGCGAGACGGCTTCTGGACTTCGATCCAGCTTCACTTCTTACAAGGTCGAAGTAACACGGCAACGCTCACTGGAGCCAAATGGCCCAGTGCCGGGCAATCGCCCGATGCTTGATTCGCATCGAGGCACCTCGGGAGGCGTCGGGACAACTGAATCTGGCCTGTCGCTAACGGCCGCTGACTAGATCTGGGCGCTGGGGCACGAGATCACTCGATCCTCTCTTCGAATGGTCACGGTCGCTTTTGTGAAAGCGACGCCTTTCACCACGACTTGGACAAGCGTGGCAAGAAGCCACGGACCTACGGACTATTCCAAACGAGGTCTGACGTTGGAGAGGAAACGGAGAGTGCTGTGAGAGGTGAGATTTGGTCCTGACACGCGAAAACCGGAGCGTATCGGGCTGCGATTTCGCATTATTCTTGGCTCCCCAAACCTGGGCTCAAACCAGGAACCTACGGATTAACCGTTGTGATCCGGCTGATCTTCTAGACCGCATGAGACGACACGGGATTCAAAATATTCTCTACCGATCAATGGGTCAGACAAAGTTCTTTTTCTCGGTTGATCTCGATTTGTCGCATGCGTGCTATCGATTTTTCGGACACCTTTCGGACAGCCGATGCCTCTCGTGACCGTGCGCGGGGTCGAAACCTATCGACCCGAGTACGAAGTTACTCTCGATCGCGGCCTACACCTGCGGATTGGACCTGACGGCAAGCGCACGCCGCACTGGAGGCGGTAATAGTCCGACGCGATCTGCGACGGTGCCCTCTCGGCGGCGCGCCACCGCGCCCCGAGAAGCTCCGGAGCCCGTTCTGCAGTGCGGCCTGGCCCCGCTCACCTCAGCCTGACGACGACCTTCCCCTTGGCTCGGCCTGATTCCACGTGGGCCAGGGCTTTCTCGATGGACTCGATGGGATAGACCCGATCGACGACCGGCCGCAGGGCGCCTGCATCGACGAGCGCGCCGATCTCGCGCAGCTGGTCCCCGCTGGCCTTCATGAACAGGAACGAGTAGCTCACGCCGCGGCGTTTCGCGGCCTTCCTGATTCGATAGCTCAGGAGGCCCGTGACCTGCCTGACGCCCCAATTCAGCCCCATCTCCTGCGCGAACTCCGGATCCGGCGGGCCCGAGATGGAGATGAGCTTGCCACCGGGCTTGAGCACGTTCAAAGACTTGCGCAGCGTCCGCGCGTCGAGGCTGTTCAGGACGACGTCATAGTCCTGCAGCGCCTCTTCGAAGTCCTCGCTCTTGTAGTCGACCCCCACATCCGCACCCAGGCTCTTCACGAAGTCGAGGTTGGCGCTGCTGGTGGTCGCCGCCACCCGTGCACCAAGGTGCTTGGCGAGCTGGATGGCGATCGTTCCGACGCCACCCGAGCCGGCGTGGATCAGGATCTTCTCCCCGCGCTTCAGTTTGGCCCTGTCTACCAGTGCTTGCCAGGCAGTCAGCGCAACCAGCGGGATCGAGGCCGCTTCTTCGATGCCGAGCGTCTTCGGCTTGAGTGCGACATCGGCCTGATCGATGGCAATGCGTTCGGCGAAGGTGCCGATTCGACCTTTGTCCGGCCGGGCATAGACCTCATCGCCCGCCTTGAAGCGCTGCACCCTGGGTCCGACTCGAAGCACCACGCCGGCCGCTTCATTGCCCAGGATGAGAGGCAATCGATACGGCAGAACAAGCTTGAACTCACCGTTCCTGATCTTCAAGTCCAGCGGGTTGACGCCGGCGGCGTGGACCTCGACCAGGACGTCGTCCGGCCGCAGCTCGGGTTCTGGCATCTGGCCAAGCCGCCCGCTTGCCTTGCCGTAACGATCGACGATGAACGCCTTCATGACGGCCGAACGGCCGGCCGCGTGTCGACCATCGCGCACAAGGCGGCGGTCAGCAAGGCCAGGCCCATCTGCAGTGCATAGACCGCATCGAAGTCGCTGCGCTGCACGGTCGCATGGCCGAGCAGCAGCACGATGATGGCGACGCCGATGACCGAACCGATCTGGCGGATCGCCTGGTTGACGGCACTGCCCACCGCGTAGTGCTGCGCGGGCAGTTTGTTGACCGCCGCGGCCGACAGCGACGGCAACACGAGGCCGACGCTGGCGCCGCTCATCAGGAGCCCCGGCAACCAGTGCAGGAGATACGACGGCTCATGGCCGGGGACGAGCATGAACCAAAGCGCGGTCGCGGCATACAGCAGCGCGCCGCCGATCAGGAACGGCCGGTGGCCGAAGCGGGCGGCGAGGCGACCGGTGAGCATGGCGACCGGAATCACCGTGAGCGGGCCGGGCGCGATCGCCAGGCCGGCGCGCGCCTGGCTGTAGTGCCAGACGTTGCCCATGTAGAAGAAGAAGGCGAAGAACATCATCGCGAAAGCGATGCCGAAGGTCAGCGTGGCGGCGTTCACCGCGCTGTACGTCCGGTGGCGGAACAGCCGCAGGTCGATGAGCGGATCGCGCGAGTTGCGCGCCCACACGACAAATGCCACGAGCGAAATCAAACCCGTCGCGACGGCGCCGACGAGCTCGGTGCGCGTCCAGCTCGGCGAGTCCGCCTCGACGATGGCGAGCGCGATCGCGGCGACGGCGACGACGAGCAGCGTCATGCCCACACCGTCGACGCGTCGACGCGTGCCGCTCCGATCGGATTCGCGCAGCAGGGAAGCACCCCACCACAGCGACATCGCGCCGATCGGCAGGTTGATGAAGAAGGCCCACGGCCAGCCGACGTTCTGGACGATGAACGAGCCGAGGCTCGGCCCGACGGCGGCGGCGAAGCCTCCCACCGCGCCCCAGAGGCTCACGGTCACCGCGCGCCTGCTCTGCGGGAATGCCGCCAGCACGATCGAGAGCGATGCCGGGGTGAGGAGGGCGGCGCCGATCGCCTGGAGCGCGCGCGCCGCGATCAGCCAGCCCACCGCGCCGGCAAGGCCGCACAGCGCCGACGCGGCGATGAACAGTGTCACGCCCAACAGGAAGACGCGCTTCCTGCCGTGCGTATCGGCGAGGCCGCCGGCGGGGATCAGCATCGCCGCGTAGACCACCGTGTAGGCATTGAGCACCCACGACATGTCGGCCGCGCTGGCGCCGGGAAAGCCCGCGCGCAACGCACCGAAGACCGAGTACAGCATCGTGCCGTCGAGCGAGACCAGGAAGATCGCGACGCTCGCGACCCAGAACACGGGCCATGGCGATGCGGGGCGCAGCGGCGGGTCGGCGGCGGCGGGTGCGCCGGTCAGGGTGGCATCGATCATGGGTGGCTCCGGTGCTGCTGCGCGAGGGCGGATCAGGCGAGCTGCGGCAGGTAGCTCGGCCGCGCCGCCGTCAGCCCTTGCTTGACGAGTCGGGTGCGTTCGTCGGCGAGCACCTCGTCGAGCCCGTCCTCGAGCCCGTCGAGCGCGCGGGCGACGATCTCGTCGGCGCTGGCCTTCGGGCCGTCGAGCGCGCGCACGAGGTCGGTGTCGACGAAGGCCATGTGCAGCGCCAGCACCTGCGTTCGCTGCGCGGCGAGCTCGTGACGCAGCGCGTTCGTGAGCGACCAGGCCGCCGATTTGCTGGCCGCGTACGCGGCGAGCTGCCCGCCGTTGATCCACGACACGATCGACAGCACGTTGAGCAGCGCGCCGCCGCCGTTGGCGGCGAGCACCGGAGCGAAGGCGTGGCTCATGCGCAGCATGCCGAAGAAGTTGGTTTCCAGGTGGCGGCGCGCGCTCTCCTCGCTGTCGGGCGCGAGGAAGCCGCCGATCTGGCCGACGCCGGCGTTGTTGATGAGGAGTGTCACGTCGCGTGCTCGCGCGGCGACCGCTGTCACCTCGTCGGGCTTGGTCACGTCGAGCCGAACCGGCTCGACGCCGGGCACCTTGACCGTTGAGGGATCACGCGCGCCGGCGTAGACCCTGCGCGCGCCGCGGGCAAGCAGCGCGCGCGTGAAGGCGAGGCCGATGCCGCGGTTGGCGCCGGTAACCAAGGCAACGGCGTTGTCGATCTTCATGGGAGTCTCCTGGATGGGGTTGAGGCAAGGCGGGTAAATATGACATCCGTCATATTCGTGGGCGAGTGAGAGAGAGGCGATGTTCCTTCGCTGTGCGGCTCAGCCTGCCGCCGTGCTGGGTGTGTCGTACTGCTGGACGAGCGCCTTGCGTGCCGCCGAGAGCAAGGCGCGGCCGTCGGTGTTGTTGCCCAGGGCACGCGCGAGCTGAAGCGTGCCGACGAGCGTGCCGGCCACGACGCTCGCCGTTGCGCGCGAGGCGTGCGGCAGGGCCGATTGCACGCCCGCGACGAGGCGGCGCACGCGCGCGGCAGACGCTTCGCGGACCGCGTCCGACTGGCGCGGCATGTCGCACGCGAGCGCGGCGACCGGACAACCAGTCTCGAGCGACGCGAGGTGCTCGTCGTCGAGATACGCCTCGACGAGCGCGCGGAAGGCGCTCACGCCTCTTGCCGCCCGGCGCTCGAGCGCGCGGGTGACGGCTGCGCCGCTGTCGCGGCCGGCCCTCTCGAGCGCCTCGACGAGCAGCGCGTCTCGCGAATCGAAGTGAGCATAGAAGCCGCCATGGGTGAGGCCGGCCTCCTTCATGACGTCGGCGACACCGACGCCCGCGTACCCGTGGCGCCTGATCGCCCGCGCGGCGACGTCGACGATGCGCTCGTGCGTCTCCTGCTTGCGGCTGTTGGGCGTGCGGCTCATCGAGTCATCCTTATATGACGCTCATCATATTATCTCTCGGATCGCCCGTCAACCCACGGCCACAGTGCCAGGCTCCTTTGAACCGTGGCGGGCGGAATGTCAAGAAGCGCGCTCTCGTCGCAGCAGGCCGGCGCGGGCCCGTGCCGTGATTGCACGGAGCCCGCGCTCTGCCCGATCCACCCCAGGGTTTCCTCTAGGAATTGGATCCGGCTGCCCGGACGGCGCAGGCGCCGCGAATCCGGTCGCTCGGCAATGCAGCACGCCGACGCTGGGCGCAACCTCAGGCAAATCAATCACTTGTGCGTTTCGAACGGCTTCGCGCGGGATGGCACGCGCGTTGCGGTACGCAAGTGCTGGGTGCATCGGCTGGTGCCCAACGAAACGACAACAGGCAGGAGACAGCGATGAGCACGATGGGCGACCTCGACCCCACGGAGACAGTCGAATGGGTCGATGCCTTGCGCGCGGTGCAGCAGCACCGCGGCGGCGAGCGCAGCAACTACCTGATCAACCGCCTGGTCGACCAAGGTCGGCGCGACGGGGTGTACGTGCCGCGTTCGCTGACCACGGCCTATTGCAACACCATCCCGCCCGAACGCGAAGAGAAGAGCACGGGCGACCGCGCGATCGAACACCGGCTGCGTTCAATCATTCGCTGGAACGCGATGGCGATCATCCTGCGCGCCAACAAGGACTCGTCGGAGCTCGGGGGCCACATCGCCAGCTTCCAGTCGGCAGCCACGCTGTACGACATCGGCTTCGGCCACTTCTGGCATGCGCCGACCGACACGCACGGCGGCGACCTCCTGTTCATCCAGGGCCACAGTTCGCCCGGCATCTACGCCCGCGCTTTCCTCGAAGGCCGGCTGACTGAACAGCAGCTGCTCGGCTATCGGCAAGAGGCCGAAGGCAAGGGCATCCCCTCGTACCCGCACCCGTGGCTGATGCCCGACTTCTGGCAGTTCCCCACCGTCAGCATGGGCCTGGGCCCGTTGATGGCGATCTACCAGGCGCGCTTCCTCAAGTACCTGCACGGCCGCGGCCTGGCCGACACCGCGAAGCGCAAGGTCTGGGCCTTCATGGGCGACGGCGAGATGGACGAGCCCGAGTCGCTGGGCGCCATCTCGTTGGCCGGGCGCGAGAGCCTGGACAACCTGGTCTTCGTCATCAACTGCAACCTGCAGCGGCTGGACGGCCCGGTGCGCGGCAACGGCAAGATCGTGCAGGAACTCGAGAGCGTGTTCCGGGGCGCCGGCTGGAACGTCATCAAGGTGCTGTGGGGCAGCGGCTGGGACGCGCTGCTGGCCAAGGACACCAGCGGCAAGCTGCTGCAGCGCATGGAAGAGTGCGTCGACGGCGAGTATCAGGACTTCAAGAGCAAGAGCGGCGCCTACGTGCGCGAGCACTTCTTCGGCAAGTACGAGGAGACCAAGGCCCTGGTGGCCCACATGAGCGACGACGAGATCTGGGGGCTGACACGCGGCGGCCACGACCCGGTCAAGGTCTTCGCGGCCTATGCCGCCGCGGTCAAGCACACCGGCCAGCCGACGCTGATCCTGCCGAAGACGGTCAAGGGTTACGGCATGGGCGAATCGGGCGAAGGCCAGATGATTGCCCACCAGGCCAAGAAGATGACGCAGGACGCGCTGCGCGGCTTCCGCGATCGCTTCCAGATCCCGGTGGCCGACGCCGACCTGGCCGAAGTTCCGTTCATCAAGCTGCCCGACGACAGCGCGGAGATGAAGTACCTGCACGAGCGCCGTGCCGCGCTC
>Ga0207681_10001390_pt1 | contig 15625 bp, 12 predicted proteins | sample KBSS53metaG_FD_184324 | JGI IMG/M metagenome (GOLD analysis project Ga0207681, IMG submission 184324) | Switchgrass rhizosphere microbial communities from Kellogg Biological Station, Michigan, USA - KBS S5-3 metaG (SPAdes) (version 2) | ecosystem: Host-associated > Plants > Roots > Rhizosphere... | reverse complement strand
GCTGCTGGTGCTGCAATCGATCCTGATCGGCGGGGCGGCGTTTCCGCTGTTCGTGTACGCGCGCCGCCACCTGGGCGCGTGGACCGCGTGCCTGATCGCGCTGCTTTGCCTGTTCTACGCGCCCCTGCACGGATCGAACCTTTACGACTTCCACTACCTGCCGTTCGCGCCGCTCTTTCTGTGGACGACGCTGGCGCTGCTGGACGCGCGCCGCGATCGCTGGGCGGCCGTCGCCATCGTGCTGACGCTGGCGAACCGCGAGGACATGTCGGCGCTGCTGGTCGTCGTGGGCCTGTTTCTGCTGCTGACCGGCGAGCGCCCGCGCGCCGGCCTGGTCGTCGCCGCCGTGGGCGCCGCCTACTTCGTGATCGTGAAGTTCATCGTCATGCCCCGCTTCCTGGGCGGCGCGACCGCGTACGTCCATCAGTACAAGGACCTGGTGCCGGCGGGTCAGCACGGGTTCGCGGGCGTGCTCGAGACCGTCGCCGGCAATCCCGGCTACACGGCGACCACCGTGCTTCACAGGGACAAGTTCCTTTATCTGCTGCAGATCATGGCGCCGCTCGCATTCTTTCCCTGGCGGCGGCCGATCGGCCTGCTGTGCTCGCTGCCCGGGTTCTTCTTCACCATGCTGGCGACGCAGTACCCGTGGCTGACGCGGCTGGGGTTCCAGTACACCGCGTACTGGACCAGCTTCCTGTTCCTGGCCTTGGTCGCGAACCTGCGCTGGCTGAACAGTCGCGAGCGCGCCGCGCCCGATCCGGCGGCCGCGGCCCAGGTTCGCGACAGCCGGCGCGCGTGGAAGATCGCGATGGCCGGCGCCACGCTGGTCACCTGCTATCAGCTGGGCCCCGTGTTCCAGCAGCACACGACGATGGCTGGCTTCCTGCCGTTGCGCGTCGACATCAACGCGTCAGACCGCCTGCGCCACGCGAACCTTTACGCGCTGATCGACCAGATCCCACCCGACGCCAGCGTCGCCGCGTCCGAGATGCTGGTCGCGCACGTCTCCAGCCGGAAGCACGCCTACACGCTGTACCACGGCGCCTACGACGCCGATTACATCCTGGCCCGGTCGCCCCCGGAGTCGCGGGACGTCGACAATTACATCGCGGCGCTGCGCTCCGGCGCCTACGGCGTGGTGGCCGAAAAGGGCGTTTTCGTTCTGTTTCGCCGCGGCGCCCCCACCGACAAGGTACAGCTGTATCTGCGTGAGGCCGGCGCGGCGGGCGAAGTTCCTATAAAATAGGCCCCGCATGGAAAACACTGCCCCACCGAGCCCCTCGTACGGGCGCGGCCATCGGGCGCTCGAGATCGCCGGCATTGCCTTCGCATTCGGGTCGCTCATCTGGATCGGATACCGCATCGCGGCTACCGCCGACAGCGCTGGCGCGTGGATCGGCATCGCCCTCGCCGCGCTGGCGGGCTACATCGTGTCGGACATCCTGTCCGGGGTCGTCCACTGGGCGGGCGACACCGTCGGTGACGAGACCACGCCGATCTTCGGCCCCAACTTCGTGCGGCCGTTCCGCTTTCACCACGTCGATCCGGAAGACATCACCCGCCACGACTTCGTCGAGACCAACGGCAACAACTGCATCGTGGCGGCGCCCGTGCTGGCGCTGGTGCTGTTCCTGCTTCCGCACACGACCGGCCCGCTCTTCTACACATGCGTCGTCATCGCCTGCACGGCGCTGTTCGTTTTCTGCACCAACCAGTTCCACAAGTGGGCGCACACGAAGAACCCGGCCGGCTGGGTCCGCCTGCTGCAGCGGGCGAACTTGATCCTGTCGCCCGAGCACCACGTCGTTCACCACACCGCCCCGCGCGACAAGTACTACTGCATCACCGTGGGCTGGATGAACCCCGTGCTCGACAAGATCCGGTTCTTCCGCTTCATGGAAGCGATCTTCACGCGCATCGATCCGAAGTCGCTGCGCCCCGATCCCGCGGACCGTCCTCAGAAAGAGGCGGAGGCGGCGATCGCGATGCCCAGCTGACCCAGCCAGTAGACGCCCATCGCCAGCAGGGGAATGTGCGGGATGGGCTTGCGGAAGTGGCTGAGCGCCAGGCTGGAATCCGAGACGTAGAACAGCGTCGCGCCCACCGCGGCGAAGGGCGCCATCGCGAGCGGGCCGCGGATCGTCGCCCACGCCGACACCACCATCACGCTGATCGCGACCGCGTACGCGATCGCCGGCGCGCGCGTCCCGGCGGCGCCCTTCCAGATCGCGCGCAGTAGCAGCAGCGTCGACGCCAGCATGATCGGCGCGACCAGCAGCAGGTGCGGCGACCACACGGCGACGCCCAGGAACGCGATGATGTAAGTGACGTGCGCGAGCAGGAACGCGCCCAGGCCGATCAGGAACGCGCGGTTGGTGTTACCCAGCAGCGCGACGTCGCCGACCAGCGAAAAGACGATCCCGGCCGTGACCCAGCGGGCGAATGTCGTCTCGGGCCAGCCGATGATGACGAAGAACAGCAGCGTCGTCAGCGGCTTGAAGACCACCTCCAGCCAGCGGATCTTCTTGTCCGCGCCGACGATCGCGAGCGTGCTGGTGACCCACAGGGCGGCGATCGTCAGCAGGTGCACGACGCCCGATTGTAAACGTTTCCGCGCGCCGCCGCGATTTTGTCGCGTCCGCGGCGGGCGGCGCCGCTAACCGCTAGCCGCCCCCGCCGTTGTCGCAGGCAGTTCCGTCGCTGTTGCACATATCTGAATTACAGTCGACCGGCGGCGGGGTGATGCATGCCCCGGTGTCGCAGATCTGGGCCGGCGTCAACCGGGCCGGCATGCCCTCATTGCACGACGGGCCCGCGCCACAAAGTGTGCTGTCGGGCTTGTTGCCGCTGTCGACGCAGGTCTCCGCGCCCGTACCGCACCAAGTGACGCCGACCTTGCAGACGCTGGGATTGGTGTTGCAGGCGACACCGGCGGTGCAGTCGACGCAGCTGGCGCTGCCATTGCAGACCTTGTTCGTTCCGCAGGACGCGCCGGTCGCCCTCTGCGTGTTGTTGTTGCAGACCATCGACCCGGTGGCGCAGCTGGTGATGCCCGTGTAGCAGGGGTTCGGATTTCCCGTGCAGCTCTGGTTCGCGGCGCACGCGCCGCAGCTGCCGTTCCCATCGCAAACCTGATCGGTGCCGCAGCTGACGCCCGCGGCCTTGTTGCTGGTGCTATCGACGCACGTCTGCGCGCCCGTCGTGCAAGCCGTCGTGCCGATCTTGCAAGCCCCGGGGTTGCCTGTGCAGGTGTTTCCGGGGGTGCAAGAGATGCAGGAACCGCTGCCGTTGCAAACCAGGTTCGTGCCGCAGCTGGTGCCGCCAGCCTTGTTGGTGCCGTCGATGCAGGTCATCGCGCCCGTCGTGCAGGACGTCGTGCCGTTCTTGCACGCGGTCGGGTTGCCGGTGCAGGCGATGCCCGGCGTGCAGGGAACGCACGTGCCCGTTCCGTTGCACACCATGTTCAAGCCGCAGCTGGTCCCCGCGGTCTTGTTGCCGCTGTCGACGCACGTCTGCGTGCCGGATGAGCAAGACGTCGTACCGGTCCTGCAGATGCCCGGGTTGGTGGTGCACGCGGTGTTCATCGTGCACGGACCGCAGGTTCCGTTGTTGCACACCTGGTTCGTCCCGCACGACGTCCCGTTCGCCTTGTTTCCCATCTCCGCGCAGACGGGCACACCGGTCACGCACGAGGTCGTGCCGACCTTGCACGCGTTCGCATGCGTGCAGGCTGCGCCCGGCGTGCAGGCACCGCACACGCCGCTTGCGTTGCAGACCATGTTCGTCCCGCAGCTGGTACCGGCGGCCAGGTTCCGGTTGGTGTCCGAACAGGTGATGCTCGGCGAGCAGGTCTGCGTGCCGGCGTGGCACGGGTTCGTCGGCGCGCACGCGAGCCCCGCCGTGCACGACACGCAGCTCCCGGTCTGGCAGACCATGTTCGTTCCGCACGACGTGCCGTTGGCGACGTTCCCCGACACGGTGCAGACCGGCGCGCCGCTGGTGCACACGTTCGCGGCCGTCTTGCAGGGCATGCCGCTGACGCTGCAGCTCGAACCGACGGTGCACGGGCCGCACACGCCGCTGGCGTTGCAAACCATGTTGGTGCCGCAGCTGGTGCCGGCGGCGGCGTTCACGTTCCGGTCGGTGCAGACGGGCGCCCCCGTCGAGCAGGCGAGCATCCCCAGGTGACAGGGATTCATCGGCGTGCAGGCGGCACCCGCCTGACAGACCATGCACGTCCCGTTCTGGCAGACCATGTTGGTCCCGCACGAGGTGCCGTTCGCCTTGTTGCCGGTCTCGGTGCACACGGAAGCGCCGCTGGTGCAGACGGTCGCCGCGGTCTTGCACGGGTTCGTCGTGGTGCAGGCAGTCCCCGCCATGCAGGGCACGCACGTGCCGTTGTTACACACCATGTTCGTGCCGCAGGCGATGCCGTTCGCCTGCGCAGTTCCCGTATCCATGCACGTCTCCGCGCCCGCGGCCGTGCAGATCATCTGCCCGACGTGGCACATGTTCGTGGGCCGGCAAGCGCCGCTGACGCCGCATCCCCCGGTGCCGCCGCTCCCACCGCGCCCGGTCGTTCCCGCCGTCGAGCCGCCCGTCCCGCCGACGCTGCCGCCCGTCCCGCCGCGCCCGGTCGTTCCCGCCGTCGAGCCGCCCGTCCCGCCGACGCTGCCGCCCGTCCCGCCGACGCTGCCGCCGGTCCCACCGACGGAGCCGCCGGTGCCGGCGACGCTGCCGCCGGTGCCGGCGACGCTGCCGGCCGTCCCGCCCCGGCCGCCGGTCCCGCCGACGCTGCCGCCCGTCCCGCCGCGCCCGGCGACACCGACCGCGCCACCGCCGGTTCCGCCGGTGTCTCCCGTTCCCGCCGTTCCCGTCCCGGGATCCTCGGGATTCTCGCGCAGACCGCACCCGACACTCGACCACCCGACCAGGACCGAGACCAGCACCGCTCGTTTCAGCATCATCTCTCCGTTCAGTTCATCAGAAGCGAAGGGTGCAGCCGACGCCGCGACCCACGGGATCGGGAACGCAACCGAATGCGCGCGCGCCGCCGCCCTGCTCTTTTGGCGACGAAAGCACGAACAGCACCGCCGACGTCGCCGCCAGCGCGCCCGCCGCGGCAAAGCCCACAATCGTCAGCGTCAGCGCCGAGTCGTAGTCGGACTTCAGCGACTTGCACGCGTCAGACAGGTCGGCCGTGCCGCAGTCGTGGTAGGCGACGCCACCCATCGTGCTGGTGTGGTCGTTGAAAGCGCTGCTCTTGCTGCTGGCGCTGATCGCTTCCACCGACCCGAACACCAGCGCGGCGGCGGCGGCCCCGCCCGTGATCCAGGCGGCGAGCCGCATGTTCTTGCCGGGCTGCGCGGGCGGCGGCGCCGTGGTCAGCGTGACCGCCGCGCCCGTGCCCGCGTCCGGTGCCGGCGCGCCGGGAAACTTCTCCGCGACGACCGGCTTGCTGGCCTCCGGCACCAGCGCGTAGGTGCGCTGCTCGCGTTTTCCGCCGACGATGGTGACGCTTTCGCGCACCGGCTCGTAGCCCTGCGCGCGGACCTCGACGTCGACCGGGCCCTTGTCCAGGCGGATGGGCGGACCGATCTGGGACCGGTCCAGCGGCTTCTTGTTCAGCGACACGTCGGCGGTGGCCGGCGTGACGGTCAGGACCAGCTCGCCGATGTTCGCGCGGGCGGTTTCCAGCGGCTTCTTCAGGCTGCCCTTGTTCTTCGCGATCCAGGGGTGATCGGGCGAGGCCAGCGCCTCGGTCAGGTAGCGCTCGGCCTCGACCCAGTAGCCGAGCTCCATCTCGCACAGCCCCAGCTGGGCGGCCGTTCGCGGCGTCCGCGAGATCTTGTAGGCGTTCTCGAACATCGGCAGCGCCTGCGCGGTCTTGTCCTGCGAGCGCAGCTTCACGCCTTCGCGGATCAGGGCTTCCGCCTGCTCGGCGTCGGTCGTCGCGCGCGCCGGCGACGCCAGGAACAGCACCGCCGCCGCGGCGCCCAGGACTCTCATGTACTGACTTGTCGACATCATCCTGATCCCCTTTTGTCCGCTTCGACGCCGCTCGGTGGTCATCAATCGAGCAGCGGAACGCCGTTGTGCAGCCGGACGCCGGAGCCGCCGCGCGTCCGGGGTTTCTCTTCCGACCTGCGCGACCGCGACTTGGCCGGCGAGGCCGCGACGGCCGGTTCGCTGGGCGCGGACGTGAGCACCACCGGGGCGGGCGCCTTGCGCCGGGCGGGCGTCGGCGCCGCGGCGCGCGCTTCGCGCGGAGCGCGCTCGGGTGCGGTCGCGACGGGCGCGGGCGCTTCGCGCGGAGCGGGTGCCGGCGCCGCCACCGGCTCTTCGCGCGGCGCAGGCTCGGGTGCCGCCGCGACGGGCGCGGGGGCTTCGCGCGGAGCGGGTGCCGGCGCTGGCGCCGCGACGGGCGCTTCGCTGGGCACGGGCGGCGGAGTGGCCGCGGGTGCGGCCGCCGCGACCGGCGCTTCGCTGGGCGCGGGCGTCGGGGCCGCGACCGCAGGCGCCTCGCTGGGCGCAGGCGTCGGAGCGGGAGTCGGCGTCGCTTCCGGCGCCGGCGCGGCCGCGGCCGGCTCGATCTGCACCATCGCCGACGGCGGCGTGGGCGCCGACGAGTTGCCCCGCCTCGACACCAGCATCATCACGAGGCCCGCGACCGCGACGCTCGCCCCGACCCCGATCCACATCCGCCGCGAAGCGAACCTCGCCAGGCCGCCGAATTCGCGCGCGCCGTCGACCTCCACCGGGGGCACCGTCGCCCCGGAGGATTCGGCGTACAGATCCGCGTCCGCGGCCGACGGAATCGCCGCCACGGCCGCGGCAGCAATTTCGTGCGCGGCGTCCCCGGCCGCGAACCACGCGTGATCCGAGTGATCCAGCGCCTCCACTTCCAGCGCGGGCTGCACCGCCGCCTGGCGATCCAGCGCCTCCACCTCCGGCGTCAACGTCCTCCGGAACGGGCTCGGCGTCTTCTCGACCTCGATCGCCGGGGAGGAAAGGTCCCGCGTCTTTGCTTCGACCTTTGCTTCGACCTCGGACGCCGGTGACATCCCCAGCCGCGTCTTTGTCAGGGCCTCCGACTTTGTCGCGCCCTCCGTCTTCGCCGCGGCCTCGCTCGCCGGCGACATTCCCAGCCGCGTCTTTGCTGCCTCGATGTCCGACCGCGACGGTATCCGCTTGTGCGAACCGGACGTCACGCCGGTCGCGGCCGACGAGAACGGCTGCAGCGCCTGCCGCAGCTCGGCGACCGAAGCAAACCGTGCCTTCGGATCGACGCTGAGCGCGCGCAGCACGATTGCGTCCACCTCCGGCGGAATGTCCGACCCGCGCTTGCTGGGCGGCGGCGGATTCCCGGCCGCGATCGCGCGGAACACCTCGTCGACCTTGTTCCCGCGGTAAGGCGGCTGGCCCGTCAGGCATTCGTAGAGGATCACGCCCAGCGCATATTGATCGCTGGCCGGTCCCGCCGTCTGGCGATCGCCGACCTGTTCAGGCGCGAGGTAGTACGGGGTACCGAACACGGCCCTGCGCGCGGGCGCCGCGCCGGCGTCTCCACCGTCGGCCTTCTCGTCTTCCGCGATGCCGAAGTCCAGCACGACGGGATGCGGGCGCTTGCCGCGAACCAGCAGGAAGATGTTCGACGGTTTGAGATCGCGGTGCGTGATCCGGCGCCGGTGCGCCTCCGCCACCGCGTCGCAGACGGGCAGCATGATGTCGACGATCTCCGCGACGGACAGCGTTCCGGCGCGGAGAAGCCGGTGCCCGAGATCCTCGCCGTTCAGCAGCTCCATCACGAAGTAACTTCGGCCCGCGTCCTCGCCCACGTCGGTGATGTCGACGATGTGCGGGTGGCGAACGCGCGCCGTCAGCTCTGCTTCCTTGCGAAACCGCGCGCGCGCCGTCGGCACCACCGCGAGCGCGGGGTTCAGAACTTTGATCGCGTGACGGTGGCCGGTCGCGGTGCACACGGCCTCGTAGACGGCGCCCATCGATCCGACGCCGATGAGGCGCTCGATCTTGTACTCACCGAGGCGCGTTCCTTTGTCGAGAACACCCGTCCCCTGCTGTTCCGCCGGTCTTCGTTTTTCTTCTTCTGCAGTCTTCACATCCAGCCCGCCTGCGGCCCCCGCAATTTGGTAACGTAAGTTAATCAATTAGCACGAGGTCGCATATCAGAGTAGCTCTACCCTTAAAGGCGCACATTCGACCCAAAACGGCTCAGAAACTCACGCGCCGTGATGCGGCACACATAAATACATGATTTGATTACATAAACCCGCGTGACGACCGTTCCGGTATCCTTTCCACGCCGGTATTAGCCGCCGTCGAAATTCTTGTTTACGGGCCGCTCCTCCGCTGATGAATTCCCCGAGGGCGCTCCGCCGATCGATCTTTCAGCGCGCCGCCGGTACGCACGACGCGCCGGCGGTCGCTCTCGTTCGTCAAAGCTGCTTTTCCAGGCTGACCTGGAAGAGCCCCAGCCACAGCTCGTACTTGCCGCCGCCGTCGGGGCGGCGGGTCGGAAGCTGCGGGTCCGTCAGCGTGCTGCGCCCCGTGTTGTCGCGCGAGAAATATTGAACGGCGGTCAGCCCGGCGGTGATGTGAAAACCACCGGGAACGGCAACGCGACTTCCGATGGCAAAGCGGAAGTTGTTCGCGTCCGGCATCATCGGATCCAGCGTCGCGTCGGGAGTGGCGGCGGTGGCAAAGCCGGTGCCCGCGAACAACTCGACGGCGTCGGACGTCCAGAAGCTGGCGCCCAGGTTCGCGCCGTAGGTGTCGTTCCAGCGGCGGTTGATGTTCTGGATCGTGGTCGCGCCCGGCGTCGCGTCCGTTCCGTCGTCCGGGAAGACCGCGCACGGTTCGCCCTGGATCGACACGCACTGCGACTGGAAGCGGCTCCAGCGGGTCAGGTCGCCGTAGAGGCGCAGCTCCAGCGCGCGCGGCCCTGCCATCGGCGGCCGAACGCGCAGGCCGGCGCGCAGGATGTCAGGTAGCGCGTACGTGTACGTGACGGGTCGGGGCGGCGCCACGTCAGTGAGGTAGCTGGTCGAGAGCGAACCGTCGAGATGCATCGAGCCCAGGCCCGGCGGCGCCTGATAAGAAGCACCGAACCAGAGGCGCTCGCGGATTGCTTCCACCATCGCGCCGATGCCGAAGCTGCCGTGAATGCCCGAGACGTCGATGCCGATGCGGCCCTCGTTCAGCGGATCGACGACCTGCTGCGGGTTGAAGCTTTTCGCCTGCTGGCTGAACACGGACGATCGCACCAGGTTGCCGGTCACGCCCAGCGCGACGGGCCCGAAGCGAGCGGCGGCGCCCACCGTGAAGTAGAGCGACGTCACCGCGCCCTCGATCAGGTGCCAGCGCTGTACGCCGGCGGCGGCCAGCGGAAAATTCGGATCGTTGGCGAAGCGCGGGTTCGGATCCCAGTGCGCGCGCCCGCCGAACGGAACGTAGAAGGCGCCGCCCACTGACAGCCGGCGGATCCGCGTCGCCGCCGCCAGCGCCGGCGCGCCGAACACGTTGGAGAAGCGCGCCTGCCCCGTGTCCGCCCCTTCGGCGCCCGGCGGCTCGGGCATCTCGGACGCCGCTTGCGCGTGCGTCCAGCTCGCGCGGCGCCACGCGAGCACGCCGCTCACGTAGAAGCGCGTGCCCTCGCCCAGCGCGATGCCGGCCGGATTGAAGTAGAGCGCCGTCGGGTTGGTCGTGACGACGTTGCCGTGCTCGCCGCCGAACTCCGCGGCGGCGAAGCCCGACGCCACGGCCGGCGCGGGCGCGGCCACAGCGCAGGCGACGATCGCAATGCGGCGGGCGCGCGTCAGCGACACGCCGCCATGCTACCTCTACATCGGCAGCGCGGCGCGGACGTCGGCGCAGGTCGCGGTGTCCGCGACGACCTTGGTCTCGGCGGTCGCGCTCGTGATGTCGTAGATCGTGCGGTTGTTGTCGATGAAGCTGACGTCGTTGGGCATGCAGTCGCTGGCGCCCATGATGTGGCAGCCCACGACGTGGTTGTTCAGGAACGCGAACGTCGCGCTGCCCGAAGCCTGATCGCACGCCGTTCGCGTCAGCATCGCCGACGTCACCTGGCGGATGACGATGTACAGCTGGTCGGCGCGCGCGGTCTGAAGAATCGACGTGGGTGGCAGCGTGAAGGTACCGCCGCTGCGCGGGATCGCCGTGAGCCCCGCGTGCATATCCCCTTCCGCGTCGTTGATCATCGTGATGCCGGTGTAAGAGGTCGGCCAGGGCGCGGTCGAGGGGTCGGCCATCGTGAACCCGATCAGCGCCGTGTAGCTCAGGTTCACCGTCGAGCCGACGTCCCAGCTGGTCTGCGTCACGTCGATCGGGAACCGCGGCATGCTGGGCGCTTCCCACGCGTCGTTCGGGACTTCGATCTGGATCGTGCCGCCGCCGCCCAGCGCCGTCAGCGTCGTCGGCGGCAGCGAGATCCCACATGCCTGGAGCTCTCCGGTCACCGTGTTGCCGCTGGCGGTGTACACCACCTTGCCCCAGACGTGCAGCTGGCCGTCACCGCGCATCGACGCCGTTCCCGCCGGCCAGCTGACGTTGACGATCAGGTGCGACGCTTCGGTGTACGCCGTGCGCGGATCGCACGGGCCCGCGTCTATCCCGGTGCCCCCGGTGCCGCCCCCGCCGCCCGTCCCGGCCGCGCCGTCGGATTTCGCGTTGCTGGATCCACACGCGCCCGCCAGCGCCAGAAGCGCCGCGAGCGCCGCCGTCCTCCAGGTCTGTCGTCGATCCGCCACCCGCATGCAGCCTCGCGCGCGAGGATAACGGAAAAAGGCAGCCGCTCGCCACTTTGCTCGCGCTGGACGATTCGCAGTGCCGGGGGCGGGACTTGAACCCGCAAACCGCTTTCGCGATGGCGGATTTTAAGTCCGCCGCGTTTACCATTTCGCCACCCCGGCGCGAGGTGCGTCGCTCCGTGAAGAGTGACACACGAGCGCCGGGGGATTTCAACTACGGCGAATCGAGAGGCAGGACTAGTAGTCGCCGCCCTTGTCGATGTTCCGCGCCGTGTCGCGCTTGATGTCACCGACCTTTTCGCGGAACGCGCCGCCGGTCCGCTCCGCGAAGCCCTCGGCCTGCGTCGTCTTGCGACCCGTCAGCGCACCGAGCGCTTCCTTCGCGCGACCCTTGAGGTTCTGCAGCTTGCCCTTCACCTGGTCCTTGTTCATGGATTCCCCCGAAGGAGAACCTGACGACCGGTCGTGGCCTGTCAATGCGACATTGTCGCTGAGCTATCTCCGGCGGCGGATCAGTTGCGGTCGATGCCAAGGGTTTCCCGCACCACCCGTTGGGCTTCGTAGAGGCGGCGGAACGTGGCGGGGAGGCTGCGGCGGCGGATGCGCGCCACCTCCTTGCCCGTCAGGCCCTCGACCTGGAAGAGGATGAAGGCGTCGCGCTGCTCGGGCGCCATGCGATCGAGCGCGCGCTTCACCATCAGCTGAATGGTCCCTTCGCTCCAGATCGCGGGCGGAACGGTCCGTGTCGCCGGTTCCCGTTCCAGGGACATCGCCAGCGCGGCAGCGAGCTTGCGGCGGCGGCGCACGCGGCGCGCCTCCGTCGCACACAGGCGGAACAGCCACGTCTTGAGCAGCGCCTCGCCGCGGAACGCCGCCAGGTGGCGAAAGAAGCGCAGGAACACTTCCTGACACGCGTCCTCGATCTCGTCGGGGCGGGTGCCCAGCCGGCGCAAGAACGCGATCGCGATCGGCGCGTACTCGGCGTGAAGGTCGCGCGCCGCCGCGTGGTCGCCCGCGACGCTGCGGTGGATCAGATCGGCGTCGAGCGCATGGCCGGTTGTCGTCATCGCGCGCGACACTTCGCAACGCGTATGCCGCGCAAACGCCGCGGTCCGTCGCGCGCGCAACCGCCGGTCAGGTGCGCAGTAGACGACCGGTCCACAGTTTCGTGGACCGGCCGACCACAACGGCGGCTTTTTCTAGAAGAACAGGTTCCCCGTGCCGAGCGTGAACGTAATGTTCGCGCCTATTTGGTCGCGCGCGTTCTCGACGCGCGAGATGGCATTGGAAAGCGGCCCCTGCCGCTGCACCCACGTCGCGCCGGCCAGCGCCGTCGCGATCTCGCTCTTCGCCAGGTTCAGGCGATCGACGGCCACCGGGAAGAACGGCTTGGCGACGCGCGCCGCGGTCAGCACCTCCAGCGCGTCGTCGATCTCGGCGACCGCCAGGTTGATGAGGCCTCGCTGCACGGCCAGGTTCTGGTCGTGAAAGCGGTTCAGGATCGTCTGCGACGCGCGCAGGCGCTGCTTGGCCATGTCCATGTTCAGCGCGATGTTCAGCGCGCGGATGAAGCGCGCGATACGCTCGATGTCCGGCGCGACGTTGGCCGGCGCGCCGAAGCGAACGTTCAGATCGCGCGCCGCCGGCGAATCGAGGAACAGGCTGGTCGCATAGAACGAAACGACGTTCTCGATGTCGGCCGCGTCGGGGAACGGCCCGAATGTGTTGGTGTGGAAACCAGGCAGCGTGTCCGCGGCTTCGATGACGGGCGGCGTGCTGAAGGTGTTGTTGCCGAAGCCGTTGTTCGCGGTGTTGGGCGGGTTGATGTCCAGGGTCACGATGTTCGGGTGCGCCAGACCGCGGCCGCCGAACCCGCCGTCGAACAGAAAGACGCCGTCGAAGAACGGGACGGTGAAGAGGCCGTTCTGCCCGACCCGCGTACCCGTGTCGAAGTTGCGGTTCTTGCCCGTGTCCTCGAAGTTCGCGCCGCCGTTGGCGTGGCAGACCTGACAGCGCCCGCGCAACGGATCGAGGTAAGCGGCCTTGCCGGCCATGGCCTCGGCGTCGAAGACGTTGACCTGGCTGAAGTTCAGCTCGTTCAGGCGCCCGAGCGCCAGCTGGAACTGCTGGACCAGTTGCAGCTCCTGCGTCGTGGCGGTGCGGAAGTCGACGCCCGACCGTCGCTGCAGCGTCCTCGGGTAGTGCTGCTCGATGGCGGTGGCGAGGAAGTTCAGCAGGCTGCCGCCGTCGCCGCCCCACCCCGTCCGCTGCTCGGGCGGCGTGGTCGTGGCCGGATCGGCCGGGTCGGTGGTGATGCTGGTCGCCAGCGACAGCGTGTGCGGAACCGACCGGATCACGAACTTGTTCGTCGGATCCTCGAAGCCGTCGACGTTCTCCAGGATGCCGCCGGCCGCGCGCAGCGAGCTGGTCTCCAGGTTCGTCAGATTGGAATCGCGTTCGAAGACGAACAGCGGATCGCTGGCGGGCAGCGTGCCGATGAAACGCGTGTCGATCGTGAAGTTGTTCTGCGGCGGGTGGCAGGTGCCGCAGGTGCGGCCGTTGCCGTTGAATGTCTCCTGGAAAAAGATGCCGGCGCCGGCGCACATCTGCGCGGTCGCCAGCCCGGTCACGACGCGCGGATCCTGCGCGCACGCCGCCAGGCGCTGCTGGGCGGTCAGCGCGCTGGTCGTTGTCGTGATGTCCGTGGTAGGGGCATCGGCCTTCTTCGTTTCGACATCATCGCAAGCAGCCGTAAGGGCGGTCACCAGAGCCAGACCGGTCAAACGGAAAGATCTCTCTCGCATGTGCGCTCCTCCTCGTCGCGCGCGAGCGCGCGCGACTTCGTTCGTCAAGCGGGGGCCTTCAGGCTGCTTTGAGCCCCGCGCGACGAACTTTTTCGCGCACTGCGATCTTTTGCCGAACGTCAGATCCGGTTGTCTGACAGGGTCGGGCCGCCGCCCGACGACACCAGGACCGAATGCACCTGCGCGTCGGCCGGAACCGCGACGGAGATCGTTTCGACCCGGCGCGCGACGAGGTCCAGCCACCCGCGTTCGGGATTGACCACCGGGCGCCGTACGGGCCCGACGCTCTCGATGCGAGAAAGCACGCGGACGCCCAGCAGGCCCAGGCCAGGTCGCAGCTGGACCTGCCTCACCCAGACCTGGCAGGCCGCGCCGGCAAAGTCATACAGCTCGGGCGACGCCGCGAGCGGCATTTTCAGCTCCGCCTGCACGTGGTCCGGACCGTTCTGTTCGCAACGAACGTCGGCCAGCCGCGTCCCCGGGTCGACGCGCTGATGATCGCGCAGCAGCAACAAGGTCCCGGCCGCCATCGAACCGATGGTGACGAGCCCGACCCACACAGCACCGAGCGCCAGGTAGAGAGCGCGCGGGCGTGGCACGCGCGGGACGTCCAGCAAGCGGCGCAGCCCATGCCAGCCGAGCAGCGCCGTCAGCACGGCGACCGCGAACAGGCCGATCACCGCGGTTGAAACCAGCTTCAGCGGCATCTGAATGACGAGTCCGGTCATCGCTTGAAGGTAATCACCTACGCGACCCGGCGAAGACGTTGCCGCCAGGTTCCTGGAACTGCTTTCTCAAACGACGGCGTTGTGCCGCGCGGCCTCGCGAAACCACTCGGCGCTCAACTTCGGCGTCCGTTTCTGCGTGGCGAAGTCGACGTGGACGAGACCGTAGCGGTTGCTGAAGCCCTGCGTCCATTCGAGGTTGTCCATGGTGCTCCACTGGAAATACCCCTTCACGGGTACGCCGTCGGCGGTGGCGCGCTGGAGCTCGGTCAGATAGCTGCGCAGGAACATCACACGGTCGGTGTCGTAGACCTTGCCGTCCTTGGCGACGACGTCGGCGGTCGCGCAGCCGTTCTCGGTGATGAAGATGCGCTTCGGGTTCCACAACGACTGCACCAGCTTCGGCGCCCAGTACATCGCCTCGGGCCCCAGCGTGTGCCACGACGACGACATCTTCGGGTGCCCGGCCGCGAATGGAATCTCGCGCCAGCCGATCGCGCTGTCGTCGGCCATGACGTAGACGACCGGCCGGTAGACGTTGATGCCGACGAAGTCCAGCGGCGCGCCGATGAGCCGCAGATCCTCGTCGGTGAACCGGGGCGCGTCGCGGCCGGCCGCCTTCAGGTAGGCGTCCGTGTACTTGCCTTCCAGCATCACGGTCAGGAACGGCGCGTTGCGCTCGCGCGTCGCGAGCTCCGCGGCCTTGACGTGCTCGGGCGCCTCGATCAGCGGCACCGCCGCTTCGATCACCTCGGCGGGCCCGACCTTCGTCCCCTTCCGTGCGTTCGCCCGGATCGCCTGCACAGCCATCCCGTGCGCGAGCACCGCGTGATGCCGCACCTGATTCAGCTCGCCCGGCGCCAGCGTCAGGCCGGGCGCGAGCGAGATGGTCATCGTCCCGCCCGGAACCTGCGCGACGTGGCCGCAGTGGCCCATGTCCACGAACGATCGGAACTCGTTGATCGTGAAGAAGTAACGGATCCGATCGGACAGCTTCTCGGCGACGTAGCCCGCGTAATCGGCGAACGCCTTCGCCGTGTCGCGCGCCTGCCACCCGCCCCGGTCCTGCAGCGCCTGCGGGAGATCCCAGTGATACAGCGTCGCGAACGGTACGATCGCGCTGTCGAGCAGCTCGTCGACCAGCCGGCTGTAGAAGTCCAGCCCCTTGGCGTTGGGCGCTCCCGTGCCGTCCGGGAAGATGCGCGGCCACCCGATGGAGAACCGATAGGCGTTCACGCCCAGCGATCGCATCAGCGCGACGTCCTCCTTGTAGCGGTGGTAGTGATCGTTCGCGACATCGCCGTTG
>Ga0207681_10001389_pt1 | contig 15634 bp, 19 predicted proteins | sample KBSS53metaG_FD_184324 | JGI IMG/M metagenome (GOLD analysis project Ga0207681, IMG submission 184324) | Switchgrass rhizosphere microbial communities from Kellogg Biological Station, Michigan, USA - KBS S5-3 metaG (SPAdes) (version 2) | ecosystem: Host-associated > Plants > Roots > Rhizosphere... | reverse complement strand
CGATGTTGCAGAGGTCTGCGCCGATGGCGAGGATCATCGGGCTGGCCCTTCGAGAAGGGCCTGCGACAAGCTCAGTCCCTCCTCAGGGCGAACGGCCTTCCCTGAAGATACGTCTCGAAGGATCACCGCGCGGCGTCCATCAGTTCGCGCATGCGCCGCACCGCGCTTTCGAGGCCGGTGAAGATCGCCTCGCCGATCAGGTAGTGGCCGATGTTGAGCTCGGCCAGCTGGGGGATGGCGGCGACGGCCTGGACATTGTCGTAGGTGAGGCCGTGGCCGGCATGGGGTTCGATGCCGTTGCGCAGCGCCAGCGCGGCCATGTCGGACAGGCGCTTGAGTTCGGCGGCGCGCTGTTCGCCTGTCGCGTGGGCATATTCGCCGGTGTGGAGTTCCACGACCGGGGCCCTGAGCTGCATGGCGGCTTCGATCTGGCGCGGCTCCGGGGCGATGAACAGGCTGACGCGGATGCCGGCGTCACTCAGGCGGGCGACGATGGGGGCGAGGCGGTTGTGCTGGCCGGCGGCGTCGAGCCCGCCCTCGGTGGTGCGCTCCTCGCGCCGTTCGGGGACGATGCAGGCGGCGTGGGGGCGATGGCGAAGGGCGATTTCGACCATCTCGTCGGTCGCCGCCATCTCGAAGTTGAGCGGCAGGTCGGTCGCCGCCTGGATGCGGGCGATATCCTCGTCGCGGATGTGGCGGCGATCCTCGCGCAGATGCGCGGTGATCCCGTCGCCGCCGACGGCCGCCACGATTTCGGCGGCGCGGACCGGATCGGGATGATCCCCCCCGCGCGCGTTGCGCACGGTGGCCACGTGGTCGATGTTGACCCCGAGCCGAAGTTTTCCAGGGGTCACGACGCTGCGCGGCTCCCCGGCTTGACCGCTTCGGTTGCCGCCAGTTCGGGCGGCAGTTCGTCGGGCGCGTAGGTGGGGAAGTTGAGCGCGATCAGCGCGGTGAAGGGCACGCCGAGATCGACCGTGCCGCCCGAGCGATCGACCAGGGCGGCGGCGGCGATGACTTCCGCGCCGGTTTGCTCGATCGCCTTGATTGCCTCGCGGCTGGAAAGCCCGGTCGTCACCACGTCTTCGACCATCAGCACCTTGTCGCCCGCCTCAAGGGCAAAGCCGCGGCGCAGCTCGAAGGTTCCGGTGGGACGCTCGACGAACATCGCCTCGACGCCGAGGGCGCGGCCCATCTCGTGGCCGATGATGACGCCCCCCATGGCCGGGGAGACGACCTTGGTGATCTGGCGGCGCAGCTCGCGCGGGAGCGCGGCGGCGAGCGCCACGGCGAGCCGGCCGGCGCGTTCAGGGTTCATCAGCACGCGGGCGCACTGGAGGTAATGCGCGCTGTGGCGCCCGGACGACAGCAGGAAATGGCCTTCCAGCAGGGCCTTGGAGGCCCGGAACTCGGCCAGTACGTCTTCTTCCTGCATTGCGCTCGAATCTCCGTCGTATTGCCTGGGCGGGGGGCATCGTGACCGCGAAACCCGCGGAATGCCGCCATTGACGCCCGTTTGGACATGGTGGAAAATAATCCCCTAGAGGCGCTTGAGGTGCCCCGCAAGCGCGCGTATAGGCCCAGCCAAACCTGCGTCCCGGGGGCACTTGGGCGCGCGTGGTATCATGAGGACCGGGGCTCTTCGCCCGCATAGGAAAAGCGAAAGCGCAACACTGATGAACATCGGGGAACACGCCCGCCGCGCGGGATCGGCCATCGCGGCCTTTGGAATCGGGATTGCGACCATGTCGCAGACTGCTCTGGCTCAGGCTGCCGAAAAGGCCACCGAAGCCGCGGCTACCGCCACGACCGCCGCCGGCTCCTACGTGCCGATGAAGCCGGTCCCCGGCATCGGTCAGCCGGTCGATGGCGCGATCGGCTTCCAGCAGCAGTTCTCGCCCAACGGGCACTATGCGCTGTGGATGCACGATGCGATCCTGATGCCGGTGATCACCATCATCACCCTTTTCGTGCTGTTGCTGCTGATCATCGTGGCCGCCAAGTTCAACAAGCGCGCCAACCCGGTCGCCTCGCGCACCAGCCACAACACCCTGATCGAAGTGATCTGGACGCTGGTCCCGGTGCTGATCCTGGTCGGCATCGCGATCCCGTCGATCACCCTGCTGGCCCGCCAGTACAAGCCGGCTCCGGAAAACGCGCTGACCGTCAAGGCCACGGGCAACCAGTGGTTCTGGACCTATTCCTATCCGGACAACGGCAACCTCGAGGTCATCTCGAACATGCTGCCCGACGACGAGGCCGTGAAGCGCGGCGAGCCGGCCAAGCTCGGGGTGGACAACCGCATGGTCCTGCCGGTGGGCGAGCCGATCCGCCTGCAGACCGTGGGCGCCGACGTGATCCACTCGTTCGCCGTGCCTTCGCTGTGGTTCAAGCTCGACGCCGTGCCCGGCCGCGTGAACGAGAAGGTGCTCTTCATCGAGAAGCCCGGCGTGTACTACGGCCAGTGCTCGGAACTTTGCGGCGCCCGCCACGGCTACATGCCGATCGCGATCGAGGCGCTTCCGCGTGACAAGTTCAACGCGTGGGTCCTGTCGCAGGGCGGCCAGCTCGATCACCAGAAGAAGCCGGCCGCTGCCGCCGCTGCCGCTCCGGCCGCTGCTGCTCCTGCCGCCGCCGCTCCGGAGGCCAGCGAAGCCGCTGCCACCGAAGCCGCTGCCACCGAGTCCGCGGCTCCCGCCGCCTGATCTCGCCCAGAAACGAGGCAACCAACCATGGCTACCACCGCAGAGACCTTCCAGGCTCACGGCGACGCGCACGACCATGCGCACGACCATGATCACAAGCCGGGCTTCTTCGCCCGCTGGTTCATGTCGACCAACCACAAGGACATCGGCACGCTCTACCTGATTTTCGCGATCTTCGCGGGGATCATCGGTGGCGCCATCTCCGGCCTGATGCGCCTTGAGCTCGAACAGCCCGGGATCCAGTACCTGACCCTGTGGGCCACCTGGTTCGACGGCAAGCCGGCCGAGATGAACACCGCGCTCCACCTGTGGAACGTGCTGATCACCGCTCACGGCCTGATCATGGTGTTCTTCATGGTCATGCCGGCGATCATCGGCGGCTTCGGCAACTGGTTCGTGCCGCTCATGATCGGCGCGCCGGACATGGCCTTCCCGCGGATGAACAACATCTCGTTCTGGCTGACCGTCGCCGGCTTCTGCTCGCTGATGCTCTCGGCCTTCGTGCCGGGCGACACCACCGGCTACGGCGCCGGCATCGGCTGGACGGCCTATGCCCCGCTGTCGACCTACGGCTCCTCGGGCCCGGCGGTCGACTTCGCGATCTTCTCGCTGCACCTTGCCGGTGCGGGCTCGATCATGGGCGCGATCAACTTCATCACCACCATCTTCAACATGCGCGCACCGGGCATGACCCTGCACAAGATGCCGCTGTTCGTGTGGTCGGTGCTGGTCACCGCCTTCCTGCTGCTGCTCTCGCTGCCGGTACTCGCCGCCGCGATCACCATGCTGCTGACCGACCGCAACTTCGGCACGACCTTCTTCGATGCCTCGGGCGGCGGCGATCCGATCCTCTACCAGCACCTGTTCTGGTTCTTCGGCCACCCCGAAGTGTACATCATGATCCTGCCGGGCTTCGGCATCATCAGCCAGATCATCTCGACCTTCAGCCGCAAGCCGGTCTTTGGCTACCTCGGCATGGCCTACGCCATGGTTGCGATCGGCGTCGTGGGCTTCATCGTCTGGGCCCACCACATGTACACCACCGGCCTGTCGGTGAACACGAAGATGTACTTCACCGCGGCGACCATGGTCATCGCGGTCCCCACCGGCATCAAGATCTTCTCGTGGATCGCGACGATGTGGGGCGGCAGCCTTGAGTTCAAGGCGCCGATGGTCTGGGCGATCGGCTTCATCTTCCTGTTCACCCTGGGCGGCGTCACCGGCGTCGTTCTCTCGAACGGCGGCATCGACGACAACCTGCAGGACACCTACTACGTGGTGGCGCACTTCCACTACGTGCTGTCGCTGGGGGCGGTGACCGCGCTCTTCGCCGGGTTCTACTACTGGTTCCCGAAGATGTGCGGGAAGATGTACTCCGAGTTCCTCGCCCACCTGCACTTCTGGGTGTTCTTCGTCGGCGTGAACCTGATCTTCTTCCCGATGCACTTCCTCGGCTTCCAGGGCATGCCGCGCCGCTATCCGGACTATCCGGCGGCCTTCGAGCACTGGAACTGGGTGGCGACACTCGGCTACAAGATCATGGCCGTCTCGATCCTGATCTTCTTCGTCAACATCCTCTACACCTTCGCTGCCGGCAAGAAGGCCGCCGGCAACTACTGGGGCGAGGGCGCGACGACGCTGGAATGGACCCTGTCGAGCCCGCCGCCGTTCCACCAGTTCGAAACGCTCCCCGTGATCGAGGACGCGCATCACTGAGTTGGGCCGAACGGCCGACAACGAAGGGCCCCGGGGGAAACTCCGGGGCCTTTTGGTTTTGGTGGGCCCGGGTGGGACCTTTTGCCTCAAGGCTTCGCATGAGGGCGGCGGGGCGGCGGGCCGTCCAGGGCCCGTCGCAACGCTTGCCCTCTCTCGTACAGTCTTCCCTGCGGAGGCAGGGGTGGCCAGGTGGGATCTGCGACCGAGAAGACTCCGCGCCCCTGCATCCCCCTGCCTCCTTCTTGCGTTCTTCCCTCTTGGCTCACGCTTCCCTATAGGCCGCCTCGTGACTCAGCCTGCTGCCGCCTATGCCCTGCCGCTTCCCGCCGACTGGCGTGATTTCTTCGCGCTTACCAAGCCGCGGGTGATGAGCCTGGTGATCTTCACCGGCCTGTGCGGGCTGTTGGCAGCGCCAGGGCATGTCGACCCGGTGCTCGGCTTCACCGCGATCCTGTGCATCGCGCTGGGGGCCGGGGGCGCGGCGGCGCTCAACCAGTGGTGGGAGGCCGACCTCGACGCCGGCATGCGCCGCACGAAGAGCCGACCACTCCCCGCGGGACGAATGGAGCGAACCAGCGCGCGGGATTTCGGCGTGGGCCTGGCCGCCGCCTCGGTGCTGATCATGGGCCTTGCCGTCGGCTGGCTTGCCGGGGCGATCCTGCTCGTCTCGATTGTCTATTATGCCGTGGTCTACACCATCTGGCTCAAGCCCCGCACCCCGCAGAACATCGTGATCGGCGGCGGGGCCGGCGCTTTCCCGCCGCTGATCGGCTGGGTGGCGGTGACCGGGCATATCACCGTCATGCCGGTCGTGCTCTTCGCGATCATCTTCATGTGGACGCCGCCGCATTTCTGGGCGCTCGCCCTGTTCGTGCAGTCAGACTACGCCAAGGTCGGGATCCCGATGCTGCCGGTGGTCGCCGGGGAAGCGGTGACGCGCCGGCAGATCCTGATCTATGCCATCCTGCTGCTGCCGCTCAGCGTCGTGCCGTGGTGGATCGGCGGGACCGGCGCGATCTACGGCATTTCCGCCGGTGTGCTTTCGGCCGTGTTCCTCGCCCTCTCCGCGCGGGTCGGCCTGCGCCGCAGGGCCGGGCCGGACGACACCATGCGCCCGGAGAAGCAGCTCTTCGCCTGGTCGATCATCTACCTCTTCGCCCTGTTCGGCGCATTGGTGGCCGATCGCTGGCTTGCCTAGGATAGCCCATGACCAACCTGCCCGATCCCGAATCGCCCGACTACATGGAGCAGCGCAAGAAGGTGATCCGCCAGCGCAACCTGGCAACGGCGCTGGTGCTAGGCTTCTTCGTGGTCCTGTTCTTCGCCATCACCATCGCCAAGATGCACCAGCACTAGGGTTTTCCGACCATGGCCACCGCTCCCGCTCCCCAGCCGGCCAGTCCCCACCGCAATCGCCGCGTTGCGCTGATGGCGCTGGCAGGCGCGCTGTTCATGCTGGGCCTGGGTTTCGCCGCCGTTCCGCTTTACCGGATATTCTGCCAGGTGACCGGCTTCCAGGGCACGACCCAGAAGGCGACAGAGGCCGAAGCGGCCGCGATCAAGGTCAGCCCGGTGACGATCTCGGTGCGGTTCGATGCCAATGTCGATCCCGACCTGCCATGGCAGTTCGCCCCGGCGCAGATCACGCAGACCGTTCACCTCGGCGCGCGCACCCTGGCGGTCTATACGGCCAAGAACCTGTCGAACCGGCCGATCACCGGGCGCGCCAGCTTCAATGTCTCGCCTGACGACGCCGGCAAGTTCTTCAACAAGATCCAGTGCTTCTGCTTCACCGAGCAGACCCTGCAGCCGGGCCAGGAAGTGCGCATGCCGGTGACCTACTACGTCGATCCGTCGATCCTCGACGACGCCGACGGCAAGGACATCAAGCAGATCACGCTGAGCTACGTGTTCCACGAGGACAAGTCGGCCCGTCCGGCAACGCCGGAGAAGCCCGCAGGCTGATTGCGAATAGACGCGCGAAGCCACTGGACCGCCCCGCAAACGCGCGATAAGGGCCTTCGCAAACAATCCGCGCCGGTGATCCGGCGAAGCGCCAACAGGGACCTGATCATGGCCGGTACCAAGACCCACGATTTCCACATCCTGCCGCCGGACCTCGTTCCGCTGCTGACCGCGCTGGGCGCGCTGGTCTTCACCTCGGGCATGGTGCTGTTCATGCACGAGCTGCCCGGCGGCCACTTCGTGCCGTGGCTTGGCATGGCCCTGCTGCTGGCCAGTATGTTCCAGTGGTTCACCAAGATCGTGCGCGAGGCCCACGCCGGCGACCATACCCCGGTCGTCCAGCTGCACCAGCGCTACGGCATGATCCTGTTCATCGCCTCGGAAGTGATGTTCTTCGTCGGCTGGTTCTGGGCCTACTTCGATTTCTCGCTGTTCCCCAGCAAGATCGCCGAAGTGGTTGGCGGACAATGGCCGCCCAAGGGCGTCGAGGCGGTCATCAACGCCTGGGACCTGCCGCTGCTCAACACCCTGATCCTGCTGTGCTCGGGCACCACGGTGACCTGGGCCCACCACGCGCTGATCCATGGCGACCGCGAGGGCCTGAAGAAGGGCCTGTGGCTGACCATCCTGCTCGGCCTGCTGTTCACCTCGATCCAGGCCTACGAGTACATCCACGCGCCGTTCCCCTTCGGGAAGAACACCTATGGCTCGGCCTTCTACATGGCCACGGGCTTCCACGGTTTCCACGTGATCGTCGGCACGATCATGCTGATCGTCTGCCTCAAGCGCGCCTACAACGGCGACTTCACGCCGCGCCAGCATTTCGGCTTCGAAGCCGCCGCCTGGTACTGGCACTTCGTCGACGTGGTGTGGCTGTTCCTGTTCGTCTGCATCTACGTGTGGGGGAACTGGGGCGCGATCATCGAATAATGACCGATCCCGTTCCAGGGGCAAATTCGAAGGGGCAGCCGGGGATCGTCTCGGCTGCCCTTTTCGGTTGCTGCCCGCGCTGCCATTCGAAAACGCTATTCGCGGGGGTGGCGAAGTTTGCCGACCGCTGCCGCGTCTGCGGGCAGGACTTCACGCAGTTCAACGTGGGCGACGGCCCGGCGGCCTTTCTCACCCTGATCATCGGCACGGTGATCACCGGCCTGGCCATCTGGCTCCAGCTGGCGGCCGAGCCGCCGTTCTGGGTCCACGTGATCCTGTGGGTGCCGTTGACCGCCGCGGCGGTGCTGGCGGGCCTCAGGGCGAGCAAGGCCTGGCTGCTCCAGGCCGAGTACCGGCGCTCGGCCCGCGAGGCGGTCAACGCCGACTGGACGATGGACGGGAAGGACGGCGAGGGCTGACGGCCTCTCCGCTGTGTCCTCACTTCGGCATGCCAGGTGAACTGCTGAAACTCTGTCGGCCATCAAGGCACGTCGGAGCGGTGGTGTCTCGACTTCGCTCGACACGAACGGTTAGGGAAGAGTGATGAAAACCCGACTGCCCATTCTCCCCACGGTGATCGTGCTGATCGCCGCCGCGATCATGATCCGCCTCGGGGTCTGGCAGCTTGCCCGGCTGCACGAGAAGGAGACCATGCTGGCGCAATATGGCGCCGCCGAAGCGGACCGGTCGGTCCATCCGTGGGCTGGCGGCGAGCCGCTGCCGGTGCCCTACAGCCATGTTGTCACGACCTGTGCGAAGGTGAACGGGGTTGCCGCCCAGGCCGGCGAGAACACGCAGGGCCAGCCCGGGTGGGCGCAGGTCGCCTCGTGTACGCTCGCGGCGGGGAGCCCGGCGCGGGTGGTGCTGGGGTGGACGCCCGATCCGCAGGTGGTGCGCTGGGGTGGCGGGCCCGTGACCGGTATCTACGTCGATCGGGGGAAGACCGGGGCGCTGGTCTATACCGATCCGCCGCAGGCCGGGCTGCAGCCGATCGCCCGGCCCGATCCGCGCGAGTTGCCCAACAATCACCTGGCCTATGCGGTGCAGTGGTTCGCTTTTGCGGGGGTGGCGCTGGTGATCTACGGGATTGCCGTGCGCAAGCGGATGCAGGGTTGACGGTTTCGCGCAGGTGCCGGTTGCGCCTGTTGCGAAGCCGCCCGGGCGAAATCGTGGCGGGGCGGCTTGGTCAGTAGCCGCTGACGACGTGCCGGATGTTTCGCAGTTTCTGCTGATCTTCCGTCAGATCGGCAAAATTGGCGAGATCGGCAAGGTCGTCACGAATGACGTTCATGACGTTGGTCTTGCTGTCGGTGATGCGCCGCGGGTAGCTGGGCAGGTGGCCTTCGTCCTTCAGGATGACGGCGATGAAGTCATTCCACAGGCCCGGCTCGCCCGTGTCGCACTGCTGGTAGCTGGTGTAGGATTCCAGCAGCCTCGCCCTGATGCCGTTGCGCTTCGCCCAATTGACCAGGGCCTTCCCGCTGTCGGGATAGAATCGCCAGCAGTCCACCGGGTAGCGGTGAAACGGCCCGTTCGACGGGGCATTGAGATAGAACAGGCCGTGCGGCTTCAGGACCCGCATGATCTCGAGGAACGAGATCCAGAACATCTCGGAATGTTCGAAGCACGAACTGGAGAGGACGATGTCCACGCTGTCATCCGGGAGCGGGAGCACGTAGGGATCCTCCAGTACCAGGTCGACGCCATTGCCGGCGACGAAATCGATGCCGAGATAATCATAGTGGCCCGGCGTGACGGTGCGCAGCGATCCGTTGACGTCCTGCGCGCCGATCTCGATCACCCTGACCTGTTCCTGCGGAAAGCTGCCGGCGTAGCTGTCGAAGAAATACTGGCAATTCCTCATCGCGGTCGGATGCATGATGATCCCTCGGTAGAACAGGCGGCGATCTGATTGACCTGGTGCGGATGCTCGCAAACGTTTGGGTTTGCAAGTCGTCCAAAGTTGTCCCGGGCTCCGGTCTGGCGGAAATCGAAGGTCTGCGCAAAGGTTTACATCCCCCGCTGGCGGCGATAGCACCTCGACCATGATGACCGGGCCGATATTGCGGGAAGTTCAAAGCCAATGCTGAGCGACAAGATCTGCGTTGCCGTTGCCAACTACGACTTCTCCGACAACGCTGATTTCATTTCAGAAAAGCTCGGGCAACACTTCCCCACGGTATTGATCGACGCGAGTTCGCCGGTGCCGCCCAAGAGCCCGCACCTCTCGATCGCGAACACCTACTATCCGGGGCTGTGGAACGCGGCCGTCGGCCATGCCCTCGACAACGGGTTCGAATGGCTGATGTTCGTGGCCAGCGACCTGCAGCTGGGCGACATCGACGCCCTCTGCCGCCATGCCGTGGAGGCGACGGGCTACGACCAGATCGGACTGTACACCCCCAGCGTCACGCCGGATTCCCGGTGTGCGTTCAAGTCCATGTTCAACCGCACCACGGCGGGGATGCGCGAGTGCGGCGTGGCCGAGGGCTTTTTCTTCCTGATCCGCACCAGCATCCTCAAGGCTCTTCACCCGCTCGGCCCAGACCGGGTCTATGGCTGGAACGTGGATGTCAACACGTGCCGCGAGGTCTATCGGCAGGAGCGCATCGTTGTCGCCGACGACCGCATCATGATCCACCACCCGGATCGCCGGCCGGACCATGCCATCGACGACGACGCAGCCGTGGACGAAGCCATCCGCCACGGTGCGCTGGAGTTGAAGGAATGGCTCGTTGCGATGCGGGAGCGATGCCTGCGGCCGGCCCCCACGATCAATCCCACCGCGGCGCTCGACCTCGGCTGCGGCCCGCATCCCCAGAACAATTTCGGCGCAAACGCGCTGTTCGGCATCGACATCCGCGAGATCGACAACCCGAACATCAAGCGGGCGGACCTGAACATCGAGCCGATCCCCTTCGCGGACAATGCCTTCGACTATGTCACCGCCAGCGACTTCGTCGAGCATGTCGCGCGGCTGCTTTATGCGCCCACCCAGCGGTTTCCCTTCGTGGAGCTGATGAACGAGATCCATCGGGTGCTGAAGCCCGGCGGCGTGTTCCTGTCGATCACGCCCGCCTATCCTGACGTGAAGGCGTTCCAGGATCCGACCCATGTGAATTTCATCACGGAAAACACCTTCGCAGACTATTTCTGCGTGTCCAACCTGTGGGCGGCCATGTACGGATATTCCGGCCGGTTCCGCTTGCTGCACCAGGCGTGGGACGACGGCAAGCTGATCACCTTCCTGCGCGCGATCTGAGCCCGGTCGCGTCCGGACGGTTGCTATCTACGCCGCGCCAGCGGCCAAGGGTTTTCATTCTGCGCGGGCGAGGCTAACGGCGCTTGATGCAGTATATCAGCACCCGCGGCTCCGCCCCTGCGCTCGATTTTGCCGGCGCCACTCTTGCTGGCCTTGCCTCTGATGGCGGGCTCTATGTGCCCGGCGAATGGCCGCGCTTCTCGGAAGCCGAGATCGCGGCCATGGCCGGCCTGCCCTATGCCGAGCTGGCGCAGAAGATCATGCAGCCCTTCGTGGGCGACTGCCTGACGCCGGAGCGGCTGCTGGAACTGACCCGTCAGGCCTATGGCCGGTTCAGCCACAAGGCGGTGACGCCGCTGGTTCAGCTGGACGAGCAGCAGTGGCTGCTTGAACTGTTTCACGGACCGACGCTGGCCTTCAAGGACGTGGCGCTGCAGCTGCTCGGACTGCTGTTCGAGGAGTTCCTCTCGCGCTCGGACCGGAACCTGACCATCGTCGGCGCGACCTCGGGCGACACCGGCTCGGCGGCCATCGATGCCGTGGCCGGGCGGGCGAAGATCGACATCTTCATGCTGCACCCCAAGGGCCGCGTCTCCGACGTGCAGCGCAAGCAGATGACCACCGTGCTCGCGCCCAACGTCCACAACATCGCCATCGAAGGCTCGTTCGACGATGCCCAGGCCATGGTGAAGCGGATGTTCAACGACGCGGCCATGACCGACCGCTTCGCGATCGGCGCGGTGAATTCGATCAACTGGGCGCGGCTGATGGCCCAGGTGGTTTACTATTTCGCCGCCGCGCTGCAGCTGGGCGCCCCGGCCCGCAAGGTGGCCTTCTCGGTGCCGACGGGCAATTTCGGTGACGTGTTTGCCGGCTATGTCGCAGCGAAGATGGGGCTGCCGATCGACCGGCTGATCGTGGCGACCAATGTCAACGACATCCTCCACCGCGCGCTGGCCAATGGCGATTATTCGCAAGGAACGGTGACGCCGACCGCGGCGCCGTCGATGGACATCCAGGTTTCGTCAAACTTCGAGCGGCTGCTGTTCGATGTCGGTGGGCGCGACGGTGTGGCGCTGGCCGCGCAGATGAAGGGCTTCGAGGCGAGCAAGGCGATGCAGCTCACCAATGCCCAGCGCGAGGGGGCCTCGGCGCTGTTTTCCTCGTGCCGGGCCGATGCGGACGAGATGACCGCGGCGATCCGCTGGGCGTTCCATGAGTGTGGCGAAACGATCGATCCGCACACGGCGATCGGCCTTCATGCGGCCCGCGTGGCGGGGATCGATCCGGCGGTGCCTGTCGTCACGCTGGCCACGGCGCATCCGGCCAAGTTTACCGAGGCGGTGACCGCGGCGACGGGCCTGCACCCGGCGCTGCCGGCGCGCGTGGGCGACCTGTTCGAGCGCGAGGAGCGGCTGGTCGACCTGCCCGGCGACTATGCCGCCGTGGCCGATTACGTGGCGGCTCACGCCAGCCCGAAAGCCTGATGGCCGAGCTGGTCCAGCAACCCCGCCTGCTCGTGGGCGAGGGCTGGGCCGACTATGGGCTGGTCGATTCCGGCCATGGCCGCAAGCTGGAACGCTACGGCCCCTATCGCTTCATCCGCCCCGAACCGCAGGCCCTGTGGACCCCGCGCGAGGCGGACTGGCAGGCGCATGGCGAATTCGTGCCCGGTTCGGACGAGGATGGCGGGGGCAGGTGGCAGTTCATGCAGTCCGTGCCGCGCGAGGGGTGGCCGCTGGCGCGGGGCGAGGTGACGTTCACCGCAAGCTGCACGCCGTTTCGGCACCTTGGTTTCTTTCCGGACATGGCGCCGGTGTGGGACTGGATGGGGGAGATGCTGGCACTGAAGGCGGAGGCGAGCACGCTCAACCTGTTTGGCTATACCGGGGTCGGCACGCTTTCGCTCTCGGCGCATGGGCCGGTTACCCATGTCGATGCGAGCAAGAAGTCGGTCGCCCAGGCCCGCGCCAATGCCGCCCTGTCGCGCATGGAGCAGCGCCCGGTGCGCTGGATCGTCGACGATGCGGCCAAGTTTGCCGCGCGCGAGGTCCGGCGGGGGCGGCGCTATGACGGGATCATCCTCGACCCGCCCAAGTTCGGGCGTGGGCCGGAAGGCGAGGTGTGGCGGCTGGAGGAGCACCTGCCGGGCCTCGTGGCCGACTGCCGGCGCCTGCTCGATGCCGATAGCCGCTTCCTGTTCCTGACGGTCTATGCCGTGCGGATGAGCTCGCTGGCGCTGGCGGGCCTGCTCGACGAGGTGTTCGGCGGGCTGCCCGGGCGGATCGAACATGGCGACCTCGCCGTGCGCGAGGACGGGGCGGGGCGGCTGCTGCCGACGGCGATCTTCGCGCGCTGGGCGAACGACTGACCCGATTGCCCGCTGCGCCGGGCCCGCAGGCTGTCTTGATGGCCCGGGCGGGCGGGGGTGGACAGCGGCCCGGCGCCATGCCATCGCCGCGTGCCATGGCCGACAGCCTCATCCTTGAAGTGAACGACCTCGAAGTCGATGTCCTCACCGGCATCTATTCGGAAGAGACCGGCAAGCCGCAGCCGCTGCGCATCTCGATCGCGGCGCGGCTGAAGCCGGCGCCGCATTTTGCCGCCGACACGCCCCTTTCGGCCAGCAAGAACTACATGGACCTCAAGTTCGCGGCGGGCGAAGGCCTGCCGCCGGGGGTGCACTTCAAGCTGATCGAGGCCGTGGCCGACCACATTTGCGAAACCGTGATGCTGGGCGATCCGCGGGTCGAGGCGGTGACGGTCAAGATCGTCAAGCTCGCCATTGCCGAGGCCGGCGAGCAGATCGGCATGACCCTTCACCGCGACCGGCGCTGACGGCGGCCATGCAGCTGGCGGTGGATGCCCTGCCGGAGGACCCGATCGCCGCGGCGGCGCGGTTCCACGCCGAATGGCTGCCCCGGATCCTGGCCGCGCTCGATGCGGGCGAGGGGCTGGTGACGCTGGTCTTCCCGCCCGCGGGGCTGGCCCATGCCGGCTGGCGCGAGGCGGCAGTGCAGTTGCTGGCCCGCGAGCGGACCCCGGCGCGGATCAACGCCATCGTGGGCGAGGACCCGGCCGGAATCGCCGCCACGGCGCAGTTCATCGCCGCCGCGCCCGGGCTGACCGGACAATATCTGGTGCTCGATGGCAATGGCGCCGGCCCGGTGCTATATAACGGCTCATGAGCGCCGCCCCCCTTGTCGACCAGTTCCAGCGCCGGATCACCTACCTGCGCCTGTCGGTGATCGACCGGTGCGATCTGCGCTGCGCCTATTGCATGCCCGAGCGGATGACCTTCCTGCCCAAGGCGGAAGTGCTCACGCTGGAAGAACTGCACCAGCTGGCGCTGGGCTTCATCGCCCGGGGCGTGACCAAGCTGCGCCTGACCGGGGGCGAGCCGCTGGTGCGGCGCGACATGATCGAGCTGGTCCGTGCCTTGGGCCGCAAGCTGGGGGACGGGCTGGACGAGCTGACCCTCACCACCAATGGCACCCGCCTGGCCGAATTCGCCGAGGACATCGCGGCGGCGGGCGTGCGCCGGATCAACGTTTCGCTCGATACGCGCAGCCGCGAGGGCTTTGCCAGCCTGGCCCGGCGCGATGCCCTGCCGCAGGTGCTGGAGGGGATTGCCGCCGCGCGGGCGGCCGGGCTCAAGGTCAAGCTCAACACGGTGGCGCTCAAGGGCATCAATGAGGACGAGCTGCCCGACCTTATCGCCTGGGCCCACGGCCAGAAGATGGACCTGACCCTGATCGAGGTCATGCCGCTGGGCGAGGTGGAGGAAGACCGCTTCGACCATTACCTGCCGCTGTCCGCCGTGCGCGAGCGGCTGGAGCGGGACTGGACGCTGACCCCTTCGCCCCATCGGACGGGCGGGCCGGCGCGCTACTTCGACATCGCCGAAACTGGCGGGCGGCTGGGCCTGATCACGCCGCTCACCAATCATTTCTGCGACGGCTGCAACCGGGTGCGGGTCACCGCGACGGGCCAGCTGTTTGCCTGCCTTGGCGGGACCGAGCAGGTCGACCTGCGCGCGGCGTTGCGCTCGGCCGACCCGGAACGGGAACTGGAAGCGGCGCTCGACTTGGCGATGAAGATCAAGCCCAAGCGCCATGCCTTCGCCATCGACAAGCCCGGCGCGGCGCCGGCGCTGCCGCGCCACATGTCGATGACCGGCGGCTGATTTCGCGTGGCGAAGCTGGTGTTTCTCGGGCGGCTGGAGGATGCCGCCGGTGTTCCCCACATGGACTGCCCGCTGGCCGAGCCGACGGCGCTGGCCGATCTCCTGCTCATGCTCCCGCCGCAGCTGGCCGAGGCGCTGCAAGGGCCACGGGTGCGGATTGCCCGCAACGGGGTGGTGACCGAAGCGGCCGGGCTGGTGGTTGAGGACGGCGACGAGCTGGCCTTCCTGCCGCCGGTCAGCGGCGGCTGAGGCGATGAGGCCGGACGTTCGCCTTGCGCTGGCTCCGTTCGATCCGGCGGCCGAGCTGGCGGCGTTTGCCGCGCTTCATCCGGGCGCCGGGGGGATCGTGACGTTTCTGGGGCAGGTCCGCGCGGGCGATGGGGTGGAGGCGCTGGAGCTGCGGCACTACGGGCCGCTGACCCTGCCGGGCATGGCCGAACTGGCCGGGACGGTGGCCGCACGGTGGATGCTGGACGGATTGCTGATCCTGCACCGTTCGGGGGAAATGGAGCCGGGCGAACCGATCGTGCTGGTTGTCGCGGCCAGCCGGCACCGCCGCGATGCCTTTGCCGCGGCGGATTTCGCCATGGATCACCTCAAGAGCGATTCGTGGTTCTGGAAGCGCGAAAAGGTTGCCGGCGAATGGCGCTGGGTGGAGCCCCGCGAGCAGGATCACGCCGACCTGGCCCGGTGGGGGTGAGGCTGGATCTGGCCGGCGGCCCTCTCAACTTCGGCTAGTTCGCTTCGCTCTCAGCGTGCGTATCTTTCCCCGGCGGGAAGAGATCAAGGGGCAGGCCGCTCAGAAATCGACGGCGATGCCGTTCCTCTCCCAATCGCCGTAGCGCGTGGGCGACAGGCCCTCGGGGATCG
>Ga0207681_10001385_pt1 | contig 15667 bp, 10 predicted proteins | sample KBSS53metaG_FD_184324 | JGI IMG/M metagenome (GOLD analysis project Ga0207681, IMG submission 184324) | Switchgrass rhizosphere microbial communities from Kellogg Biological Station, Michigan, USA - KBS S5-3 metaG (SPAdes) (version 2) | ecosystem: Host-associated > Plants > Roots > Rhizosphere... | reverse complement strand
CGCGACATGCGCCGGGCGACGATCAACGGAGATGTGCCGTTCGGCATCGACGGGCGCCGCAGCCGCGCTCTGCGTCAGGAGCGCAACGCCGAAGCGCAGAACGCGTGACCGGATCGAGGCCGGGCTCCTCCGCCCGGCCTCGTTCATCCCCGGGGTTGGAAGCCCTCCCCCGTATCGAGCATCGCTCGACCGCGCCGAGGGCGACCAGGCCTACCGCGCAGTTCCGAAAACCTGGTCCGCGGCCCTTGATCGGAAAGCAGCTTGCTCCGCGTTACCAACCGCTAAAGCGCGCGATGCCGGGGCGACAGCGCCAGGTTTCGTGTTTCCCTCTCTTAAAAAGGCGAGGCGAAACGATGCACATGCAAAACGGGCACCACTGAGCTGAGCGGGCCACGCGGCGCGCTCGCGCCGGGCATTAGAGCCGGGTTCCAAGTCCTACGGCCAACCGATTGGCCATCCATCAAATTCACAGCGGTGCCGAGGCGCCCTGTATCCGCGCGCCGCCCTTTGTCCGTCGGGAGCGGCCGGTCTGCGCGCGCCGAGCAAAGGTTCAAGGGGGTTTTACCATGAGTGTTTCCAGTCCAACGCGCAGCTCGCTGCTGCTCTCTTCGGCGCTTCTCGCGCTCACGCTTGCCGCGGCGGCACCGGTCCATGCAGAGGAGGCCGAGGCCGCCGCTTCTGACGCTGGCGGCGAGATCGTCGTCACGGCGCGCCACCGAGAGGAAAACGCGCAGGACGTTCCCGTGGCGATCAGCGTGATCGACCAGGAGTCGTTCGAGAAGACCGGCAACTTCACACTCAACCAAGTGCAGCAGCAAGTGCCCACGCTGCAGGTGGTCAACACCAACCCGCGCAACACCAACATCACGATCCGTGGCCTCGGCGCCAACTCCTCCCTGGCGGTGGACGGGCTGGAGTACGGCGTCGGTTTCTATCTCGACGGCGTCTATTACGGGCGGCCCGGACAGTCGCAGTTCGACTTGATCGACCTCCAGCAGATCGAGATCCTGCGCGGCCCCCAAGGCACGCTGTTTGGCAAGAATACGACCGCCGGCGCAGTCAACATCACCAGCCGCGAACCCAGCTTCACCCCTGAGGTGACCGGCGAGGCGACCCTTGGCAACTACGACTTCCACCAGCTGCGCGTCTCGGGCTCTGCTCCTCTGAGCAATACTCTAGCGCTGCGCCTCACCGTGGCCGACACCCATCGCGGCGGCTTCTTGACCAACGTCTACGACCAGTCGAAGGCGCAGGATTACGACAACTTCTCGGTACGCGGCCAACTGCTGTGGAAACCCTCCGACACTCTGAAGGTCCGCTTGATCGGCGACTACTCCAAGCAGAAGCAGCACTTCATCCTGAACGTGATCGACGGCACGTTCACCCAGTTCGCCAACGGCACGACGATCCCGAACAACATCTTCGACCGCCTGGCGCGCTTCAATGCGCCTCTGCCCTACTACGGAGCGTTCCGCCGGCTCGGCAACTCCAACTCGCCGTTCCAGGCGAACATGGAAAGCTACGGCGTCTCGGGGCAGATCGACTATGACCTCGGCGGTGCGCAGCTGACCTCGATCACGGCCTATCGCTGGTGGGACTGGTATCCGGCCAACGATGGTGACGGCCTGCCGCTCTCGGTCACACTCAAGGCGCAGCAGCAGAACTTCCAACGCCAGTTCAGCCAGGAACTGCGCCTGGCTTCGTCCGGCAAGCACTTCATCGACTGGCAGGTGGGGCTCTACTACTACTGGCAAGTGGTGCGCGGCTATGGCGCGACCCAGTACGGTGCCGACTTCGCCAAGTTCAACCTGCCCGGCACCACCCCGGCACCGTTCGTGGCGACGACCAACGGTCTGGAGGCGGACAGCTACTCCGACCCGCGCTTGAAGAGCTATGCCGCGTTCGGGCAAGTCGACGTCCACCTTGCCGATCCACTGACCCTGACCGCCGGCCTACGCTTCACGCACGAGGACAAGACCGGCTCGTTCAGCCGCTTTCTGGCTCCCGGCTCGGGCGGCAACCGCTCCCTGCTCACTCCCCAGCAACAGGCTCAATTCGCGGTGAGCGACATCAGCTTCACCACTGCCGACAAGCGTGACGCATTGTCCGGCCTGCTCACCCTGGGCTACAAGGTGACCCCCGACGCGCTGGTCTACGCGACATATTCGCGCGGCAACAAGTCTGGCGGCCTCAACGTCACCGCCGGCGGCTTTGGTCACGCGTTGATCAAACCCGAGACGGTCGACAATTTCGAAATCGGACTGAAGAGCCAGTTCCTCGACCGAACGGTTACGCTCAACGCCGCCGGGTTCCTCACCAACGTCCGCAACTACCAAGCCAACGTCAGCGTGCCGCTCGGCTCGACTTCCACCTTCATCCAGTACATCGACAACATACCGAAAGTGCGTTCCAAGGGCCTCGAGGCAGACCTGAACTACGCACCGAGCAAGTGGGTGAACCTTTCGGCCTCGGGGGCGTACACGGATGCCAAATACATAAGCTATGCCAATGCGCCCAACGCGCCGGAGAACAATCCCGCCGTGAACGGGGTGCAGGACCTATCCGGCGAGCACCTGCCGGGTGTCTCGAAATTCGCCTATTCCTTCGCGGCGGACGTGGCGCAGCCGGTCGGCGACAACTTCGAAGGCTATGTCCACGCCGACTGGCTGCACCGATCCTCCTTCAACAGCAGCGTCACGAATTCGATCTACGGCGTGGTGCCCGCGTACGGCCTGCTGAACGGCAGAATCGGTCTACGCACGGCCGACGGACGATACGATTTCTCGCTGTGGGCCCGCAACCTGGCGAACAAGAAGTACTACGTCTCGCGCGGAGCCACGAACAACAACTACGGCCTGATCACCGCCGCGCTCGGCGATCCGCGCACCTTCGGCGCGACACTTCGCGCGAAACTCTGAACTCCACCCTGACGCGGCGCCTCGGCGCCGCGTCTCTTTTACGATGCCGACATCGCCGACACGCAAAGTCGATCGCGAGACCGGCAAGCTCCGGCGATCTGGCATAACGCCGATCCCGCTTTTCCCCCGCCTTCAATCTTGCGGCTTTGAGATGCGCAGTCGATATCCCACGCCCAGTTCGTTGCAAAGCAAAGCCGGCCTTTGCGGATCGTTTTCCAGCTTCTGCCGCAAGCTTCGCACCAGCACCCGCAAATACTCGACCCGGTGATCGACCTCGCGGGGCCAGACCGAGGCCATGATCTGCTTGTGCGACACGACCCTGCCGTCCGCCCTTGCCAGCATGGACAAGACCTCGAACTCCTTGGGCGTCAGGTGCACTTCACACCCGGCCTTGGTGATCATGCGATTGGCGATGTCGATGGCGACGTCCCCGGCCTTGACCACCGCTTCCCCCCCGTCACGAGTGGCACGGTGCCTGAGGGCGACGCGCACGCGGGCGAGCAGTTCATCCGTGTCGAAGGGCTTGGTGAGGTAGTCGTCGGCGCCGAGGTCTAGAGCGGCGACCTTCTCCTCGGTCGCTTCCCGGGCTGAAACCACGATGAGCGTGGTCTCGGGCTGGCGCTTGATCAGCTGGATGAGCTCGAGGCCGTCCCGATCGGGCAGGCCCAGGTCCAGCAGCACGACATCGGGCCGCTCCTGATGCAGCAGACCCATCGCGTCGCGTGCAGTGCCGGCCTCGATGACAGCGTAGTCCGCACGCCGCAGGGCAGTCAGCATCAACCGGCGGATCTGTGGCTCGTCATCCACCACGAGCACTTTGTGCGCCAGTTTCAAGGCAGTTCCTCACCCGTCATGTGCGTCAGCAGCAGCGCGTCGGGAATACGGATGGTAAAGCAGGCACCCAGCGGATCAAGATTGTTGGCGGCCTGGACGGAGAGCCCCATGGCTTCGGCGAAGCCTTTGACGATCGCCAGTCCCAGGCCGGTGCCATGGCGGGACCGATCCGACCCTTTCAGGCGAGTGAAGGTTTCGAACACACGCCTCTCCTCGCCGGCGGGAATGCCTGGACCTTGGTCGATGACCGAGACCAGCAGCGCATCGGGCAAGCGCTGGCCGCGGATCACGATCGGCGTGCCGGGATCGGCATAGCGCCCGGCATTGTCCAGCAAGTTGATGAGGCAGTGGTGCAGCAGCACCGGGTCTGCCCGCACGAGCGGAACGTCGGCGGGAATTTCGATCACCACTTCGTGTCCCTGCAGGGCCGCGCGAGTATCGTGTGCCGCGCTCGCGACGGCGTCGAACAGGTCGGTGGGCTCCAGATGCATCGGCAGGGCACCGGCCTCGATCCGCACCATGTCGAGCAGATTGGCCACGAAGCGGTTCAAGCGCCGCGCCTCGGTCTCGATCGTCTCCGCCAGGGCGCTGGAGGGATGCTGTCGAAGCTCTTGCGCCGCGGATAGGATCGTGGTGAGCGGCGTGCGCAAGTCATGGCTCACCGAGGAGAGCAGCGCGGAACGCAGCCGATCGCGCTCTCCGATCGCTTGCGCTTGCAGCGCATCTTCCTCCAACGCCAGCCGGTCTAGCGCGATCGAAGCTTGGTCGATCAGGCTCATGAGCAGCGGCAACTGGTCCGAACGAAGCGGCTCTCCCGCGTCGATGCGAGCAATGCCCAGAATGCCCAGCACCCCGCGCGTGGTGCGCAAAGGATGGAACAGCCAGTCCGAGGCCGTCAGGGTCGACGAGCCGCGACCGGCCGGCTGCGCATTGGCGATCGCCCACTGGGCCGCGGCCATGTCGATCTGGTCGAGGCGGTTTTCCGGCGGATAGGCGGCGCGTACCTCCGGCCCGTCCGCCGAGGGGACCAGCAGCACCGCGCCGACATCGAGCAGGCGCGCGACTTCGGCGCAGATCGCCTGCATCAGCTCGTCCCGGGTCGCGGCAGCAGTGAGTTGGCGCGAGAAGCTGGCGAGCGCCGCGTTCTGGCGGGCGCTCGAACCGGCAAGGTCGGCTTGCGAGCGCACGCGCGCGGCGAATTGACTGGTGACGATGGCGACGCCGAGCAAGACCAGGATGGAAACGACGTTTTCGGGATTGTTGACGGTCAGCGAACCGGTGGGGGGGAGGAAGAAGAAGTTGTAGGCGAGGCTGGAGGCCAGTCCGGCGAACAATCCCGCACGCAAGCCGAACGTCGCGGCGGCGAACATAACCGGCACCAGATAGAGCAGCGCGATGTTGCTGAGGTCGATCGCCTGCAGCAGCAGACGACCGAGCAGCGTCGCGGCAGCGACCGCCAGCAACGACCAGAGGTAATGGTCGGACCGAACCCAGGTGCCGGCACGCGGCAGCCGCTTCCGGCGGGACGGCGCCACTTCGCCGGCTGGAAGGACATGGACGGCGACATCGCCGATCGTGCGCACCAGGCGATCGACGACCGAACCGTGGCGCCGCTCGAACCACCAGGAACGCTCGGACTTGCCGAGCACCAGCTGCGTGGCGTGCGCATCCCTTGCGAAGCGGCGCAGACCCTCGATCGCGCTCGTCGCCGGCACGCTCGCCGTCGTAGCACCAAGCCGCGAAGCCAGCGCCAGGGTGTCGGCCAGCTGCCGGCGCTCCTCGGCCGTGAAGTGCTGGTCGCGCGAGGTCTCGATGTGGACCACGGTCCATTGCGCTCTCAGGGCATCGGCAAGGCGCTTGCCCGCGCGCACGAGCCCGGCGGCGTGGGGTTGCTCGCTGACGGCGACGACGATGCGCTCTCCCGCCGCGAAATTGCCGGCAAGCGCGTGGGCACGCACGTGCTCCAACATCTGTGCATCGACGGCCTGGGCCGCCCGGCGCAGCGCCAGTTCACGCAAGGCAGTGAGGTTCGACTTGGAGAAGAAATGGCTCAGCGCACGGCTCGCCTCGTGCGGCACATAGACTTTGCCCTGTTTAAGCCGCTCGATCAGTTCGTCGGGCGGGATATCGACGACTTCGATCTCGGCCTGTTCCAGGACCGAGTCGGGCACCGTCTCGTGCACCCGCACGCGGGTAAAAGAAGCGACGACGTCGTTGAGGCTCTCCACGTGCTGGATGTTGAGCGTCGAGTAGACGTCGATCCCCGCCGCAAGCAACTCCTCGACGTCCTGGTGGCGCTTGGGATGCCGGCTGCCCGGCGCATTGGTGTGCGCCAGCTCATCGACCAGCGCGAGTTGCGGGCGACGCTCCAGCAGGGCGTCGATATCCATTTCGCCAAGGCTGTGGCCGGCGTGATCCACCTGTCGACGCGCAAGGATCTCGTGCCCGGCCAGGAGCGCCTCGGTTTCGCGGCGGCCATGCGTTTCGACCACACCGACGACCACGTCGGTGCCCGCCTCCTCGCGCTGGCGGCCATCCGAGAGCATTTCCCAAGTCTTGCCGACCCCCGGCGCCGCGCCGAGGAATATCTTCAGACGGCCACGCCCCTCCTGCGCGGCCGCGCGCAGGAGGGCTTCGGGAGAGGGGCGATCGTCCGTGCTCACCGGGAGGGCATAGCGGAGGCACCATCGAGCCGTCGATTCAACTCGAACACGTTGACTCGCGGCTCGCCGATGAAGCCGAAGATCGGCCGCTCGATATGGCGCTCCACGAGGCGACGGACCTCGCCCGGCTCGAGGCCCCGCGCGCGCGAGACCCGGTCCACTTGATACAAGGCTGCCTCAGGGCTGATGTCGGGATCGAGTCCCGAGGCGGAGGTCGTCACCAGATCGGGCGGAACGGGCCGGCCTGGTGTCGCAGTCTGGTGGGCTTGCACGTCGGACCTCACCCGATCCGCCAGAGCCTGGGACGTGGGCCCGAGGTTGGAGCCGGAGGAGGCTAGCCCATCGTAGCCCTTGCCTGCCGCCGAGGGGCGTGTCTGGAAATACCGATCGGACGCGAAGGCCTGACCGACGACCGTGGAGCCCACGACCCTGCCGCGATCGGTCACCAGGCTGCCGTTGGCCTGGCTCGGAAACAGCACTTGCCCGATGCCGGTCAGCGCGAGCGGATAAGCGAGGCCCAGCAGCAGCGCGAACAGCAGCGTCATGACCAGCGCGGGGCGTAACGAAGTGCGTATGTCGTTGTTCATCTTGTACCTCCTGCCGGGCAGCTCACGCCAGCCCGATCCCGTTCACTGCAAGGTCGATCAGCTTGATGCCGACGAACGGCGCGACGAGGCCACCCAGGCCATAGACCGCCAAGTTGCGCGCCAGCAGCGGCCCGGCCGCCATCGGCTTGTACTTCACGCCCTTGAGCGCGAGCGGCACCAGCAACGGAATGATCAGCGCATTGAAGATGATCGCCGAAAGGATCGCGCTTTCGGGCGTCGCGAGCCCCATCACGTTCAGCACGCCAAGGCCCGGGTAGAGCGCCACGAACATGGCCGGGATGATCGCGAAGTACTTGGCGACATCGTTGGCGACCGAGAACGTCGTCAATGCGCCGCGGGTCATGAGCAATTGCTTGCCCAGCCCCACGACCTCGATCAGCTTGGTCGGATCGCTGTCGAGGTCGACCATGTTGCCGGCCTCGCGCGCGGCCTGGGTGCCGGTGTTCATGGCGACGCCGACGTCGGCTTGCGCCAGCGCGGGGGCATCGTTGGTGCCATCGCCGCACATGGCGACGAGCCTGCCGCCCTGCTGCTCCTTGCGGATCAGCGCCAGCTTGTCCTCGGGCGTGGCCTCGGCAAGGAAATCGTCGACGCCGGCTTCGGCCGCGATCGAGGAGGCGGTGAGCGGGTTGTCGCCGGTGATCATCACCGTGCGAATGCCCATCGCGCGCAACTCGCCAAAGCGCTCGCGGATGCCGGCCTTGACGATGTCCTTGAGAAAGATCGCACCCAGCAGCCGTCCGTCCACCGCCACCGCCAGAGGCGTGCCGCCGGCGCGGGCGATCTCGTCGGTGACGCGGCGCAGTTCGGTGGCGGCGGCCGTGCTGCCGGCGGCCGGATTGGCCTTGAGAATCGCCTGGACGGCTCCCTTCTGGATCACCCGGCCTCCCGTATCGACGCCCGAAATGCGCGTCTGCGCGGTAAACGGGATGACCTCGGCGCCCTGCGGCAACGCGGCGGTCTCGAAGCCGAACATCTCGCGCGCCAGCACGACGATGGAGCGGCCCTCGGGCGTTTCGTCCGCGAGGCTGGCGAACAGGGCCGCCTCGGCGAGAGCAGACACGTCCGTGCCGCCGACGGGCCGGAACTCGGTTGCCTGGCGATCACCGATGGTGATCGTGCCGGTCTTGTCGAGCAGCAGCACGTCGATGTCGCCCGCCGCCTCTACCGCGCGGCCGGACTTGGCCAGCACGTTGAAGCGCACCAGGCGGTCCATGCCGGCGATGCCGATGGCCGAGAGCAGCGCGGCGATCGTCGTGGGGATCAGCGTGATCAGCAGTGCCGCCAGGATCGCGACGGGCACGCTGCCTCCGGCATAGCTGGCGAAGCTGGGGATGGTGGCGACCGCGATCAGGAAGATGATCGTCAGGCCGACCAGCAGCAAAGTCAGGGCGATCTCGTTGGGGGTCTTCTGCCGCTCGGCGCCTTCCACCAGCGCGATCATGCGGTCGAGGAAGCCTTGGCCGGGATCCACGGTAACGCGCACGCGGATCTCGTCGGATATGACGCGGGTGCCCGCCGTCACCGCCGAGCGGTCGCCACCCGCCTCCCGTATGACAGGTGCGCTTTCGCCGGTGATCGCAGCCTCGTTGACCGAGGCGACGCCTGCAACGACATCGCCGTCAGACGGGATGAGGTCACCGGTCTGCACCAGCACCACGTCGTCCTTGCGCAACGCGCTGGCGGGGACTTCCTCATACGAGGCGCCCTTGACGCGCTTGGCGGTGAGTTCCGCCTTTGTGGCGCGCAGCGAGGCGGCCTGCGCCTTGCCGCGGCCTTCGGCGAGCGCCTCGGCAAAGGTGCCGAACAGCACCGTAAGCCAGAGCCAGATGACGAGTTGCAGCTTGAAGCCAACGGCGAGCCCGTCCTGCCCGACGACGAGCAGCACGGTCAGCAGCAGCGCGACCACGGCGGTAGTGAACATCACCGGGTTGCGGATCAACTCGCGCGGATCGAGCTTGCGGAAGGCGTCGCTGATCGCCGGAACGATCAGGTCTGCCGTGAACAGGGACTTGGATTCAGCAAGGGACATGCGACGGTCCTCAGAAGAGCTGGCCGCGGATCATCGCGAGATGATCGGCGATGGGGCCAAGCGCGAGGCTGGGCAGGAAGGTCAGGCCGCCGACGATCAGCACGATGCCGATCAGCAGGCCGGTCCACAGCGGGCCGGTGGTGGGAAAGCTGCCGGCGGTCTCGGGCGTGTACTTCTTGGCGGCGAGGCTGCCGGCGATGGCGAGCATCGGGATGATGATGAAGAACCGCCCGATCCACATCGCCACGCCGAGCAGGCCGTTGTAGAATGGCGTGTTTGCCGAGAGGCCCGCGAACGCCGACCCGTTGTTGCCGACGCCCGAGGTGAACGCGTAGAGGATCTCGGTAAAGCCGTGCGGTCCCTTGTTGAGCGGACCGGCAAGACCGGCCTGGGTGACCGACGCAAGGGCGGTGAAGCCCAGGATGATCAGCGGCAGCACCGCGATCGCCAGCACCGCGAGCTTGACCTCGCGGCTCTCGATCTTCTTGCCGACGTACTCCGGCGTGCGCCCCACCATCAGCCCTGCCACGAACACCGCCAGTATGGCGAAGAGCAGGAACCCGTAGATGCCCGCACCGACGCCGCCGATCACCAATTCACCAAGTTGGATGTTGATCAGCGGGATCATGCCACCCAGCGCCGTGAAGCTGTCGTGCATCGCGTTGACCGCACCGCACGAAGCTGCGGTCGTGATGACGGAGAACAGCGAGCTTGCGGCAATGCCGAAGCGAACTTCCTTGCCCTCCATGTTGCCGCCGGCAACGCCCAGGCCGTGCAGCACCGGATTGCCCGCAGCCTCCTGCCAGTAGGTTACGGCGGTGCCCGCCAGGAACAGCGCCATCATCGCCGCCAGGATGGCCCAGCCCTGGCGCGTGTTGCCCACGGCTTTGCCGAAAGTGTACGTGAGGCCAGTGCCGATCGCGAAGATCGAGAGCATCTGGACCAGATTGGTCAGCGCGCTCGGGTTTTCGAACGGGTGGGCGGAGTTGGCGTTGAAGAAGCCACCCCCGTTGGTGCCCAGCATCTTGATCGCCTCCTGGCTGGCGACCGGTCCCAGCGCGAGCGTCTGCTTCACGCCTTCCAGCGTCGTCACGTCCACGGTAGCCGCCAATGTCTCCGGCACGCCGCTGGCGATGTAGAACAGCGCCAGGACGACCGAGAGCGGCAGCAGCAGGTAGAGCGTCACGCGCGTTACGTCGGCCCAGAAATTGCCGATGCCAGTCGCGCTCCTGCGAGCGAAACCGCGAAATAGCGCGAAGGCAAGCGCGATCCCGGTCGCCGCCGACAGGAAGTTGTGCAGCGTCAGCGCGAGCATCTGCGAGAGGTTCGACATCGTCGTCTCGCCCGCATAGCTCTGCCAATTGGTGTTCGTGGTAAAGCTGATGGCGGTGTTGAACGCGAGGTCTGGAGCCAGCGGACCCAGCCCTTGCGGATTCAACGGCAGCAAGGCCTGGGCGCGCAAGAGCACATACGTCAGCAGCAGCAGCGCGGCGTTGAAGATCAGCATGTGCACCGCATACCGCCGCCAGGACTGGTCCTCCTGAGGGTCGATCCCGGCTAGGCGATAGAGCCCGCGCTCAACTGGGCCTAGAATGCCGTGCAGCGGCGTGCGCCGCCCCTCGTACAGCGCGAAGAGCCACAGGCCCATCGGCTTGGCGAGCGCCAGCAACAGGGCGACGAAGGTGGCGATCAGCAGCCAACCTTGACTGGTCATGGGTCCTGCTCCTCAAAACCGCTCGGGCCGCACGAGCACGGCGACGAGGTAGAGGAGAAGGCCGAGCGCGGTGATGGCGGCGAGCCAGAGGTCGAGGTTCATCGGCGGCTCCCTCAAGCCCGGTCGCAGAGCCCAGCATACGCCAGGCTCCCGATCAGCAGGACGAGAAAGAGGCCGACCCACAAGGTGTCGTGCATGTCAAAACTCCTGCATGCTCGCGCCGGCCGGGGTTACGGCGGGAGCGGCTGCAGGCGACCCATTAGGCGCACGCCGCGTTTGAAATCGAGATGGGGCGCAGCGCAGCCGCGTAGTATTTGCATATGAATTGGAGCGGAGCGGCGCTGATCGAGATGCGCGCAGATCCAGACCCGCGCGGGAGAAGCCCGCGTTCGCCTGGTGGACAAGTTCGACACTGGCGCAGCGTGCCGGCTTCGCGGCGATGGACACGATCACCCCGTTGTTGGATCAAATGTCCGTTTCGTCGGGTCCCTCGCTTAATCGCGGCGGCCTGACGCCTTGATCGAAACGGGAGCCTGCCGATGTCTGACCGACGCGAAATCTTGATGGGTGCGGGACTGCTGCTCGGCGCGGCGGCGAGCATGCCGGCGGCAGCGCGCACGGCCAAGGCGTCCCGCGCCGCCCGCATGAGCTATACCGTGCCGCAAGGCCCCTGGACCGAACTTGGCGATCTGCGGCGCGCGGGCGGCAAGCTGCATTATGCCGCGCTCGGACCGAAGGATGGCGGCGGCAAGCCGCCGATCGTGCTGCTCCACAAACTCGGTGGATGGCTATCGGACTGGCGCTTCGTGGCCCCTGCCCTCGCCGAAGGACGGCGCGTGCTGGCGTTCGACCTGCCCGGGCATGGCGGCTCGCGCTGGGATGGCGCGCCGCCGTATATCCAGACGTTAGGCGAGACCGCAGCCCTCTTGGTCGGCGCCCTGGACGAATTGGGCATCGACCGTGTCGACCTGATCGGAACGTCGTTGGGCGGGTGTGTCGCGGTGCCGTTGAGCGCCTTCTGGCCCGAGCGCGTGCGCAAGCTGGCGATCGTCTCGAGCGCACTGGGCGGCAAGCGGACGCTCGCGGAACTGAAGGCCGCCGTGGACGACAAGCAGCGCGGAACGACCGTCGATGCCGAGGGCTATCCGCTGCCAGTTCCCGACGACATGCTGCGCAATATCTTCGGGATCGTCCATGCAGCCGAAATCAACAAGGAGGGGTGGGAAAGTCGCAAGGCCGCGGGCTTGTGGCCGCCGCCGTCAGAGCGCGGCGTCGGCATCACCGATATCCAGGGCACGCTGAAGCGCGTCGCCGCGCCGACGCTGCTGCTATATGGCGAATACGACAAGGCGTACCTGAAGTTTCGTCCAAGCGCCGAGGCGGCACTGAAGAACTCCGTCACGAAGATCGTGCCTAAGTCCGGCGCCTTCGTGATGATGGACAATCCGCCCGAAACCGCACGCATCCTGCGCGACTGGGTACAGTCCTGAAGAACTGCCCGGCCTGACATGGAGTCAGGCCGGGCTTGTCTCAGGCGTCCCAGACTTCCGGGACCAAACGTTGCCCGGGCTCGCTGTCGAAGCGGCTTTCCGGCTGCGCCAGCCCCAGCCGGTCCCGCAAGGTCTCGCCCTCGTAGGCGGTCCGGAACAGTCCGCGACGCTGCAGTTCGGGCACGACCTCGTCGACAAAATCCTCAAGCCCGCCGGGCAGAAACGGCGGCGAAATGACGAACCCGTCGGCGGCGCCGCTCTCGTACCATTGCTGCAGCTCGTCGGCGATGTCGGACGCGGTCCCGACCGATGTCCTGCTGGTTCGGCCGCCAGCGACTTGCAGGGCGAGCGCACGGATCGTCGGCCTCTCCCGCACGATCGTCTCTACCACTCTGTCGCGGGTCGAATTCTGCCCCTCGAGCAACGCGGGCGGCAGTGGGGGCATCGGGCCATCAGGATCGTACGCGGACAAGTCGAGGCCACCCAGCAGCCGCTCGAGCTTGTCCAGCGCGATAGGAAGGGGGATCAGGTCGTCCAGCTCTCTTTTCAGCGACGCAGCCTCTTCCCGCGTCTTGCCGATCACCGGCGTGATGGCCGGCATGATCTTGAGCGAGCCTGCATCCCGCCCGAATTGGGCGAGCAGATCGTGCATCTCCTCGCGGAAGGCTCGTGCGGTCTCGATCGAAGGGTGGGAGGTGAAGATCACCTCGGCGCAACTGGCGGCAAAGGCCTTCCCGTCGGCCGAGGCGCCCGCCTGCACCAGCACGGGATGGCCTTGCGGCGAGCGCGGGACGGTCGATGGTCCCTCCACCCGGAAGTGCTCGCCCACATGCTTGATCGCCGACAGGCGGTCCGTATCGGTGAACCTGCCGCTGGCCTTGTCCGCGAGCATGGCGCCGGTTCCCCAGCTGTCCCAAAGCTTCCGCGCCACATCGACGAACTCGGCCGCGCGCCGGTAGCGGTCGCCGTGCGCCATGTGCGAGGCCTGGCCGTGATTGTGCGCCTCGTGCTCCATTGTCGAGGTGACGATGTTCCAACCTGCGCGCCCCTTGCTCAGGTGGTCGAGCGTGGCGAACCGTCGAGCGATGCCGAACGGTTCATTGTAGGTCGTCGATGCGGTGGCGATCAGGCCGACCTGGCTGGTCACCGCCGCCGCGGCGGAGAGGATCAGCAACGGATCGAGCTTGGGCGTCTCCAGACCGGCGAAGACATCTGCGGACTGGGACTTGGGGAAGCCGAGATAATCGGCGAAGAAGACGGCATCGAACAAGCCCCGCTCGGCCGTGCGCGTAAGGCTCGTGAAGTAGTCGATGTCCGTCAATGCCGCCGTCGCCGCACGGGGGTGACGCCACCCCGCGATATGGCCGCCGGTCTGCATCAGGAATGCCAGTAGCTTCATTGTCCGCCGCTCCCTCGCTCGCTGCCGTAGATAGAGAGCGAGCGGCCAAGATTTGCTCTTCCTATGGAACAATTCTCCGCACCATGAGCAAAGCGGGCGTGCCACACCTGCTGTCAGTCGCGCATGTGTCATCGTGCCGCCCAGGACGTCACCGGAGATCGCCTTGAGCCCTGCCCCTCACCTCTCGACGCAAGGAAGGCCGCCGGGCCGTGCCGCGGCTTGGATCGCCGTGACGCTGCTGTGCCTGGCGCAGATCGTCTCCACGGTCGATCGCGGAATGCTGGCGCTGGTGGTGGACCCGGTCAGGGCCGAGCTTGGCATCAGCGAGGTCCAGATCGCCCTTTTACAGGGCTTCGCCTTCTCGGTCTTCTACATCATCACCGGAGTGGTGCTCGGGATCGTGGCCGACGCGGTGAACCGCAAGCGGCTGCTGGTGGCCGGCATCGTGGTGTGGAGCGCGGCGACGATCGCGAGCGGCCTTGCCCACGACTTCGCGCAGATGTTCACCGCGCGGCTCTTCATCGGCATTGGCGAAGCTGTCCTGGCGCCTTGTGCGGTCACCATCATCAGCGACATGTTCCCGGTCGAACACCGAGGACGGCCGATGGCCTTGTACGTCTTCGGCAGCATCGTGGCCTATGGCGTCGGGTCGCTGATCATCGGCTATGTGCTGGCGGCAGCGCCGCGCGGCGATCTGGACTGGATCTCGTTCCTGCGCGGGCTGACGCCATGGCGGATCGCCTTCGTGCTCGCGGGCCTGTTCGGAGTGGTGCTCTCCGCGCTGATCTCGCTCCTGCGCGAACCCCCGCGGCAAGTCTCGGTCGCGGGCGACCGGCTTGCGAAGGATCTGCGCGGCAGCCTGGAGTACATGGCACAGAACTGGCCGATGTACCTGTCGTTCTACGGCACCCTGACATTCTTCGGCATGGGCATGTCGGTCGCCAGCAACTGGGGTCCGATGCTGCTGACGCGGGTCTACGGCTACTCCGTGAGCGAGGCGAGCACCTTGCTCGGCATGGGCCAGATCACCTGGGCAGTGCTCGGCGCCCTGATCGCCGCATTCGCGGTTGATCCGATCGCCCGCGCTTGGGGCCCGGCGGGCAAACTCTGCTTCGCCGCGGTCCTGTGCTTCGCCGCGCTACCCTCTGCCAATGCGGTCTTCGCCGCGAGCGGGACCTCGGCGATGGTCATGGCTACCGAAGGGACGTTCTGCGCCGCCATGTTCGGCTCGGCCATGCTCTCGGTCATTGCCGAGATCACCCCGGCGCGGGTGCGAGGACTTTCGGTCTCGCTCTATGCCTTCTTCATGACCCTCGTCGGAGCCTCGTCCGGTCCGGTCGTCGTCGCGTTCCTGACCGAGCATGTGTTCGCCTCGCGCGCCGCGGTCGGCACGTCGATGGCCATCACCGGCAGCGCGGCTTTCTTGCTGGCGACCGGGCTCGGCGGCTTCGCGGCGCTGCAACTCCGAACCATGCGCGCCTCCACCGGGGTGCTCTCGCCGACGCCTGTCGCAGCCTGACTTCCAAATCCTGGAGAATTCCTTGACCCAGCTTTCCAAAGCCTATGCGCCGAGCCGCTACGGGCAGTTGCATTACCGGATCGCACAAGCCGCGCCGGACGCATCTGCGCCCCCACTGCTGTGCCTTCACCAGACACCCAGCAGCGGCAAGGAGTGGCTGCCGGTCATGCCGGCGCTGTCCCGAAACCGCGTTGTGATCGCCGCCGACAATCCTGGGTACGGCATGAGCGACGCGCCGCCCGAGCCGGTCACGATCGAGGACTTTGCCGCGGTGATGGCCGATCTCATGAGCTACCTGGCCGATCGCGGAGATATCCCTCCCGGCCCCTTCGACGTGATCGGCTATCATACCGGTTCGGTGGTGGCGACCGAACTCGCCCGCAGCCTGCCGGACCGCGTCCGCAAGGCCGTCCTGTTCGGCCTCGCCGCCTATCCTGAAGAGCAGCGCATGGAGAAGCTGCGCACCTTGCGCGACAAGTTCCCCGTGCCC
>Ga0207681_10001377_pt1 | contig 15707 bp, 12 predicted proteins | sample KBSS53metaG_FD_184324 | JGI IMG/M metagenome (GOLD analysis project Ga0207681, IMG submission 184324) | Switchgrass rhizosphere microbial communities from Kellogg Biological Station, Michigan, USA - KBS S5-3 metaG (SPAdes) (version 2) | ecosystem: Host-associated > Plants > Roots > Rhizosphere... | reverse complement strand
CGGCTGCGGCGACCTGCTGGCGCCCGACGAGCGCGCCTGCCTCGCGGCCGCCCGCGACTACTTGGCGTACCTTCCGCAGCGCGCCGGAGACCCGCCGCCGGCGGCGGCGCCGCGCGGCCCCAAGGCCGGCGCCAAGCGGATCGACGACATCATCCCGGCGAACCAGAACCAGGCGTTCGGCATCCACGACGTCATCGACGCGGTGGTCGACGAGGGCAGCTTCTTCGAGCTGAAGAAGCTGTTCGCCCGCGAGCTGGTCACGGGGTTCGCGCGCCTCGACGGCCGCCCGGTCGGCATCGTGGCCAGCCAGCCCAAGTGGAAGGGCGGCGTGCTGTTCGTCGATTCGGCCGACAAGGCGGCGCGCTTCATCTGGCTGTGCGACGCGTTCGGGCTGCCGCTGCTGTTCCTGGCCGACGTGCCGGGCTTCATGATCGGCAAGGCCGTGGAACGCCAGGGGATCATCCGGCACGGCGCGAAGATGATCTCGGCGGTCGCCGACGCCACGGTTCCCAAGATCTGCGTGGTGCTGCGCAAGGCCTACGGCGCCGGCCTGTACGCGATGTGTGGGCCCGGGTTCGACCCCGACGTCACCATCGCCTTGCCGCAGGCGATGATCGCGGTGATGGGGGCGGAGGCGGCCGTCAACGCCGTATTCGCCAACAAGATCGCGGCCCAGCCCGAGGCGGACCGCGCCGCGTACGTCGAGCAGCTGCGCGAGGAGTACCGCGCCGACATCGACCTGCTCAAGCTCGCGGCCAACCTGCACGTCGACGCCGTCGTGCCGGGCGACGACCTGCGCGCCGAGCTGGTCCGGCGCCTCGCCGCCGCGGCGGGCAAGAGCGTCACCGGTTACGCGCGCCGGCGCTCCGTCCTTCCGGTGTAGATTCGGTATTGATGGCGAGATCGGAAGCCGCGCCCGCGCTCACGTTGATCCCGGCGGACGACGCGCGCCGCATCCTGGCCGACACGCCGCCCGTCGGGCACGAGCGCGTCACCATCGGCGATGCGCTCGGCCGCGTGCTGGCCGCGCCGTTCCGCGCGCCGGCCGATCTTCCGGGCGAGCGCCGCGCCGTCATGGACGGCTATGCGGTGCGCGGCGCTGACGTCCGTGGCGCCTCCGCGCTGTCGCCGGTGGTGCTGACGGTGACCGGCGCGGTCCCGATGGGCGACGTGTTCCCGCGCGGTGTCGGCGCGGCGGAAGCGGTCGCCATCGCGACGGGCGGCTTCATCCCCGAGGGCGCGGACGCCGTCGTCATGGTCGAGCACACCGCGGCGCTGGACGGCGGCGCGCGCGTCGAGATCTCGCGGGCGGTGTCGAAGGGCGCGAACGTCGTCGAGCGCGGCGAGGATCTCGCGCGCGGGGCGGCCGTGCTGCCGTCGTGCCGGCGGCTGCGGCCCCAGGACCTGGCCATGCTCGCGACGTTCGGCGTCACCACCGTCGACGTGCACCGCCGCCCGCGCGTGGCGGTGCTGTCGACGGGAAACGAGCTGTGCGATCCCGGGCAGACGCCGCGCCCCGGCCAGGTGCGCGACGCGAACCAGACGGCGCTGGGCGCGCAGGTGACGGCCGCCGGCTGCGACGTCACGTACGGCGGCATCATCCCCGACGACGCGTACACGCTGCGGCGGGCGATCGCGCGCCTGCTCGACCAGCAGGACGCGGTCATCCTCTCGGGCGGCTCGTCGATCGGGACCAAGGACGTGTCGGCCGACGCCCTGGCCGACCTCGAGCCGCCCGGCGTCCTGTTCCACGGCATCGACATCCGCCCCGGCAAGCCGACGCTGTTCGCGCGCGCCGGCAGCAAGCCGGTGGTGGGGATGCCCGGCTTTCCGACGTCGTCCCTCATCGTCTTCGACGCGTTCATCCGACCGATGCTGTGGCGGCTGGGCGGCGAGGCGGCGCGCGATCCGTGGCCTGCGCGGCGCGCCGCCCGCATCGGGCGGGAGCACCGCTCGGTCGTCGGCCGGGAGGACTACCTGCGCGTGCGCGTGGTGGAACGCGAGGGCGCGCTGTGGGCGGATCCGCTGCCGGGCGGGTCGGCGACGCTTTCCAACGTCGTGTACGCGGATGGGCTGGTGCGCGTCGACGCCGCCGTGCCTGGGCTGGCAGCCGGCGACCCGGTCGACGTCCTGCTGTACTGAAGGGCCTCGGGCCCGAGGCCTTGAACAGCGGCCCGGCTGTCCTAGGTTGAACTCAGGGGCGTGATGCGGCGGGCGGTGTGGGTCGTGGTCTGGCTGGTCGGATGTACCGGGGGCGAGGGCCCCACGCGCGGCGCGCAGTGCGAGCAGATCATGCAGGAGCTCTGCACGCGGGCGACGGACAACTGTGCGCTGTTTCCTCCCGATCAACTGACCGACTGCATCGCATCCGGCGTCGCGAGCTGCTGCGCGGGGAATTGCGCGGCGACTGCCCTCAGCACGCAGCAGGAGATCGACACCTGCATGGCGGCCATCGGAGAGGCGAGCTGCGCGACCCTGGACATGGCGGCCGGCGGGCCGCTGCCCGCGACCTGCCGGCACGTCGTCCAGTCGGTTCCCGGGGTCTGACCGTCGGCCCGCGTCACGGCGAGCAATCCGGCAATTCCATGCCGGCAATTCCGTGCCGAAAAGACAGGCGAGTTTTCGTTGTTAGGAAAATGACAATTCCTGTACGCTGAGTAGGGAAAGCTCAGCGGCCCCAACGCGGAGCTTCCCGCAACAACGAGGCTGGAGGGATCGGGTTGTCGATGACCACGCGACTTGCCGGGATCGCGCTGATCATTTCTGGAGTCGCGCTCAGCGCCGTCTCCTACCGGCTTGCCGTGCGCGACCGCGCCGCGGCCGAAGCCGCCGCGGCCGCCAGCGTCGCCAAGCCCGCGGACAGCGACTACGACGCCGAGGAGCTGCGCGGGATCGAACGCAAGGCGCGCCAGGCCGCCGAGATTCAGCCGCTGGCCGCCGCCGTGAAGATGAACGTCGACGCGGACACGCTGAAGGATCTGTTCGACAACGAGGAGTGGTGGCGGCCGTACCGGAAGGAGTTCACCTTCGCGCGCCTCATCGTGGATGGGGGCATCGTCGGCACCCGCAAGAGCGCCGAGGTTGGCGAGATCGGAACGCTCGACAAGCCGGTCGTGAAGCTGGCGCGGAAGCAGGGCGCCGCGTCCGGCTCGATCACCATCGGCGGCGCCCCGTTCCTGATTGCCGCCGCCCGGCTGCCGATCCTGCCTGACAGCGCGCCGATGATCGTCCTCGGCCGCGCGCCCGCGGTGGCGCCCGCGCCGACCCGTGTCGTCGCGCCGCCGGCGCCGGCCGCGCCCCCGCTGCGCCCGCTGCCGTTCGTCCTCACCGGCGTGATGGTGCTGGCGGGTGTCGGCGTTCTCGTGTTCGGGCGGCGTCCGGCGCGCCAGGAAGCGAGCCCGGTGCCCGAGGCGGTCGCCGCCGCGCCGTCGCAGTCACAGTCACATTCACAGCCGATGGCGCGCTTCTGGGGGCCGACCGGTCCGCAGTGGCAGGACGACACGGCCCGGCTCCCGCCGCCGGTTCCCCACACCGACGTCGGCTCGGCGCCCGTGCCGATGCTGACCGAGACCGGGGCGACGATGCCGGTCATGGACGCGACGGGGCCCGTGTCGATGCTGGGCCGCTACCGGCTGCTCACCCGCCTGGGCGAGGGCGGCATGGCGGAGCTGTTCGTCGCCGAGGTCAGCGGCGTCGAGGGGTTCAGCCGCACGTTCGTGCTCAAGCGGTTGCGCCCGGAGCTGGCCACCGAGAAGGACGCCGTCGCCCAGTTCGTCGAGGAGGCGCGCCTGCAGGCCAGCCTGGTGCATTCGAACATCGTTCCCGTGTTCGATTTCGGCATGGCGGGCAGCCAGTACTTCATGACCCAGGAGTACATCGTCGGGCGCGACCTGGCCCGCATGATGTTGCGGCACCACGAACGCGGTGGGCGAGGGCTCGCGCAGGAGATCGCGTTCTTCATCGCGCACGAGGTGCTGCAGGCGCTCGCGTACGCACACGACACGTGCGACAAGAACGGCCTGCCGATGGGCATCGTTCACCGCGACGTCTCGGCGGGCAACGTCATGGTGTCGTTCCAGGGCGAGGTGAAGCTGTCCGACTTCGGCATCGTGAAATCGAACCGGCGCGTCAGCAAGACGCAGGTGGGGATGGTCAAGGGCAACGCGAACTTCATGTCGCCCGAGCAGGCGCGCGGACACGCTGTCGACGGGCGCAGCGATCTGTTCTCCCTGGGCCTGCTGCTGCACTACTGCCTGACCGGCGAGCTGCTGTACTGGGGCGAGAACGATCTGGAGACGCTGTACCGCGCCGCCAACGGCCCGACGGTCGACGACCTGGCGAGCATCGGCGTGATGCCCGAGCCCGCCAGCATGATCCTGAAGCGGGCGCTGGCGCTGGATCCCGGGGACCGATACCAGACGGCGGCCGAGTTTGGCGAAGCGCTGGCGCCCTACGTGGGCGCCGGCAAGCACGCCATCGCCCGTTTGATGCAGCGGCTGTTCGCCGACGAGATCCACCGCCAGACCGCCTGACCGACCTCACACGTCGTGGTCGTGACGCAGGGGTAGTTGTTGACGTCGCGGCGCGTCCACCGCTACGCTCGATGGCGCGCATGCTCCGAAACATTCGTCATGTTCATGTCGTAGCGTTTCTGTCGATTGCGGCGCTGGCCGCCGTTTCGGCGTTCACGCCCGGGAACGCGGTGGCGCAGACGCAGCCGCGCCCGCCCGTGAAGGGCAAGTACAAGCTGAAGATCGACAGCTCGCCGCAGCAGGCGGCGGTCTACTGGGATTCGTCGCCGAACCAGCAGCCGAAGCTGTACGGCATCGCCGGCTACACGCCGATCACCATCAAGGTCCCGAAGGGGGCGGTGAAGATCGTCCTCGAGGTGTCCGGCTTCAAGCCGTTCGAACAGGTGGTGGACGTCCGCAAGAACACCAGCATCTCGCCCACGCTGGAGCGGGCGCCGCGCCTGGCGCGCCTGGATCTGCAGTCCAGCTCGGACGCCGCTGGCGCCGACGTGCTGGTTGACGGCGTGCCGCGCGGGACGATCCCGAACAGCTTCGAGCTGGCGGCGGGGCGGCACCAGATCGAGGTGCGCAAGGCCGGCCACAAGCCCTTCAGCGACTGGGTCGACCTGCAGGAGGGTGAGCGGCGGACGCGAGACATCTCGCTGGAGCGCGCGGAGGCGCCGACCGGCACGCTGCTGGTCAATTCCGACGCGGGCGGCGACGTGTACGTCGACGGCCAGCGCAAGGACGCGGCGCCCGCCATCATCAGCGGGTTGCCCGCCGGCGATCACGTCGTCGAGGTGAAGAAGGACGGGTTCCCGCCCTGGCGCCAGACCGTGACGGTCCCGGCCGGCCAGCAGGTGAAGGTCGCGGCCAGCTTCGGCGCGGCGACGAACTCCAGCCTGCGCGTCATCTCGAACGAGCCCGACGTCGAGATCTTCGTGGACGGCGAGTCGAAGGGGAAGGCGCCGGTTTCAATCCAGTCGATCAAGCCGGGCGAGCACATCGTGGGCGGCCGCAAGACGCGCTTCAAGCCGATGGAGCAGACCGTGCGCGTCGCGGCGGGCGAGAACGCCATCGTCAGCTTCCGCATGGAGGTCGCGCCGCCCGACCGGCCGCGCGCGACGCTGAAGGTGCAGTCGCAGGTCCCCAACGCCGAGGTGTTCGTGGACGGGTCCAGCCTGGGGCGGGCGCCCATCGACCGCAACGACCTGGATCCCGGCAAGCACTACGTGGTCGTCCACAAGGACGGCTTCACCGACTTCAAGCGCGAGGTCGTGCTGCTGGAGAACCAGACCATCACCATGGTCGCCGACCTGGCGGCCACGGGCAGCCTGCGCGTCCTCTCCAGCCCGGAAGGCGCCGACGTGAAGATCGACGGCGAGCTGATCGGCAAGACGCCGGTGCAACGAGACGCGGTGTCCAGCGGCGACCACATCGTCGAGTTCAAGCTGAAGGGCTTCTTCGACCACAAGGAGACGATGAAGATCGAGGGCGGCCGGGAGAAGGTGTTCTCGGTCGACCTGAAGGCGCTGCCCAGCGGCCCCACCGCCGAGCAGGTGGCCCGCCGGAAGCAGGGGATGTCGTCGTTCGGCGCCAAGGTCAACCCGGTGGGAGGCGTGACGTCCGACTTCGGCCTCGGCTACCCCTACTACCTCACCGTTCGGCTGGCGGTGGGCGCGGTCGCCAAGCCGGGGATCGACGTGGGCGTCGAGTTCCAGACCTTCTTTTCCATCTACAACCTGGCGCTGTTCGGCAAGCTGCAGCTGGTCGAGGCGGGTCCGTTCTCGCTGGCGGTGCGCAGCGATCTGGGCGGCGGGACGGGCACCAACGGCCGCGACACGTATTTCTTCGACGCGGGCGCCATCGCCAGCCTTTCGTTCAGCGACGTCGCGACCGTCAACGGATCCATCCGCTACTCCGCCTGGACGGACAAGTTCTGCCCGACCAACACCCAGGAGAGCAACGGCGTCGAGGCGGAGCCTTTCTGCAAAGATCAGGCAGCCCGGATGGGGCTGTTCGACGGTCAGGACCCGTCGAACGGCGCGCGCTTCTCCGGCCAGCGCCTCTACTTCGGCATCGGCGTGACGGCGGCGATCGATCGGCTGACGTCCTTCTTCTTCCAGCTGGAGGGCCTGCCGTTCGCCGACCAGCTGTCATACAAGCCCCGCTTCGCCTTCATGGATGCGTACAACGGCGCGCTCATCGCCAAGAACGATCACTTCGTCTACGGGATGGCCGGCATCTCGCTGAAGTTCTGATCGCCCACGCGATCAGTTCTGATCCGACTCGCCGGCGTCCGTCCGACCGCCGACCCAAAATTTCACTAGCATCGCGGACGGATTTTCTTCACCTTAGTGGGACATGAGCACTGCTGTCGGCATTCCGCGAAAGTGGACGGTCGCGGACTCTGCCGAGGTCTACGGGGTCAAGTACTGGGGCCACAACTATTTCTCTGTGGCCGAATCGGGCAACGTCCAGGCGAACCCCGCCGGAGCCGACGGACCCGCCATCGATCTGAAAGAGCTGGTCGATGAGGTCGCGCGCCGCGGAATCGGCTTGCCGCTGCTGATCCGTTTCTCGGACGTGCTGCGCAGCCGGATCGTCGAGCTGAACGAGACGTTCAAGAACGCGATCGCCGAGTACGGCTACAAGGGCGAGTTCAAGGGCGTCTACCCGATCAAGGTCAACCAGCATCGCTACGTGGTCGAGGAGATCATCCGGTTCGGGCGCCCCTACCACTACGGCCTGGAAGCGGGCTCGAAGCCCGAGCTGCTGGCGGTCATGGCGATGCTCGACGACGAGGACGCCCTCATCGTCTGCAACGGCTACAAGGACGAGGAGTACATCGAGACGGCGCTGATGGCGTCGAAGCTGGGGCGCACCGTCCTGATCGTCGTCGAGAAGTTCTCGGAGCTGGCCCTGATCGCCGAGACCGCCAAGAAGATCGGCGTCCGGCCGCGCATCGGCATCCGCGTCAAGCTGGCCGCCAAGGGGTCGGGCCGGTGGGAGGCGTCGGGCGGCGACCGGTCGAAGTTCGGCCTGTCGACGCGCGAGGTGGTCGAGGCGATCAACTTCCTGCGCGCCAACGACCTGCTGAACTGCTTCGAGCTGCTGCACTTCCACCTGGGCAGCCAGATCTCCGCCATCCGCGCGGTCAAGAACGCGCTGCGCGAGGCGGGGCGCTTCTACGTCGAGGTCTGCAAGCTGGGCGCGCCCCTCAAGTACTTCGACGCGGGCGGCGGTCTGGGCGTCGACTACGACGGGTCGCAGACCAACTTCGCCTCGTCGATGAACTACACGACGCAGGAGTACGCGAACGACATCGTGTTCTCGCTGCAGGAGATCTGCGACCAGGCGAACGTGCCGCATCCGACCATCGTCACCGAGTCGGGGCGCGCCGTGGTCGCGCACCATTCGATGCTGGTGGTCGACATCCTGGGCGTGGGCGAGTTCGACGTCGGCAAGGCGCCCGACAAGATCGCCCGCGACGCGAACCGCGTCGTGAAGAACCTGTACGAGACCTACAAGGAGGTCTCGCGCAAGAACGTGCTCGAGTCGTACCACGACGCGCTGGAGTACAAGGAAGAGGCGCTGCAGCTGTTCAACCTCGGCAATCTTTCGCTGAGCGAACGGGTCGTCGCGGAGGATGTCTTCTGGGCGATCTGCCAGAAGCTGCTGAAGATCGTGCGCGAGATGCGCGAGGTGCCCGAGGAGCTGGAGGGCCTCGAGCGCGCCCTGTCGGACACCTACTTCTGCAACTTCTCGATGTTCCAGTCGCTGCCCGACATCTGGGCCATCGACCAGCTGTTCCCGATCATGCCGATCCACCGCCTGGGCGAGGAGCCGACGCGGCGGGCGGTGCTGGCCGACATCACCTGCGATTCGGACGGCAAGATCGACCACTTCATCGACCGGCGCGACGTGAAGTCGGTGCTGGAGCTGCACCCGGTCAACGGCCACGACTACTACCTGGGGATCTTCCTGATCGGCGCGTACCAGGAGATCCTGGGCGACCTCCACAACCTGTTCGGCAACACGAACACGGTCCACGTGTCGCTGGCCGAGGGCGGCGGCTACCAGATCGAGCACGTCGTCACCGGCGACACCGTCACCGACGTGCTGAAGTACGTCAGCTACTCGCGCGAGGACATGGTCGCGCGCGTGCGCCGCTTCGCCGAGATGGCCGTGCGCGCCAACCGCATGACCCTGGAAGAGACGCGCTCGATGCTGCGCATGTACGAGGAAGGCCTGGCCGGGTACACGTACCTCGAACGGTCGTGATGCGGGCAGGGTGGGTCGGGCGGGCGGGGTGGGCCCTCGTCGCGGCGGTGTGCGCCGGGTGCGTCCACGACGATAACGCCAATATCAGCTACATCGGTTCTCCGCGGCCGGCGCGCGGGGCGAACTGCGAGCTTCAGGTGTTCTTCTCGACGAAGCCGCTTTATCCCGTCACCGAGATCGCGTCGACGCGCGTGCAGTGCAGCCACTATTCGGGCGGACGCGAAGGATGCGTGTCGCTGATCAAGAAACAAGCGTGCGAGGCGGGCGCCGATACGGTGTTCGGGTTCGAGGAGGCGGTTCGGGTGCCGGTGGGAATGTTCGTCACGCCCACGAACCAGACGACCTTCATGACCGCGACGTTCGCGGTGCGGGCCGCGGGCGTGGTTGCCGCCGCACCGACCGCATCCGGCGTTGCCGCGGATGGGAGCTGCAATCCGATCTGCTCGCCGGGTTTCGCCTGCGCGGCCGGCCAGTGCATCGCCCAATGCAATCCGCCGTGCGAGGCGGGCGAGGTCTGCAGCCGAAAGCGCGTGTGCGAGCCCGCTGGCGCCACACCGCAGCCAGTCGCTGCCGCGCCTTACGCGCCGCCGCCCGCCGCCAGGCCGCAGCCGCAACCGCAGCCGCAGCCGCAGCCAGCCAGCCTGCCGCCGATGCCGCCACCGCCGAGCAAGCGCCCGCCTCCGGCGCGCCCCGCGGCGCCCGCTCCGAATCCCTTCCCGGCCGAATGACCGCGGCGCGGGCGGTCTCGGCGGCGCTGCTGGTGGGTGCTTGCATGTCCACGACGTCGGTGACGGCGATCGGGCCGCAGCGGGCGAGCCGGCCGGAAGGGTGCCCGATCGATCTGTTTCCGACCAAGCCGCCGCCCTACGCGTTCACGCCGATCGCGAAGGTGCGGACCGAGTGCGATCCCGTCCGACGGCAGATGTGCGTCGATCAGCTTCGTCGCGAGGCCTGCCGGGCCGGCGCGGACGCGGTCGTCGGTTTCAAGGAGTCGATGGACGCGGACTCCGTGAGCATGTTCATCGACGCGACGTTCGTCGTGAAGGGCACGGGGGCGCCGGAGGCTCCGGCCGCGCCCGCGGCGGCCGCGCCGGCGCCCGGCGCGTGCGACCCGATCTGCTCGCCCGGCTTCGCCTGTCAGGGCGGACAGTGCGTTCCCCAGTGCAATCCGCCCTGCGAAAATGGCGAGATCTGCTCGCGCAAGCGCGTGTGCGAGCCAGCCGACCAGCCGACAGCGCCCGCCGCACCCGCACAATGAATCGCCTTCAGCCCATCGTGCTCGCGCTGCTGCTGGTGGGCGCGTGCGTCGACATCGAGGTGCAGCGCATCGGTCCGGACCGGCCGTCGCGCCCGCCCGGCTGCGCCGTCGAGCTGATCCCCGACGGAAAACCCGGGTACGACTTCGTCGACGTCGCGTCGGCCAACGTCAGCTGCGCGAAGAAGCGCGATCGCTGCCTCGACGAGCTGCGCAAGCAAGCGTGCGTCGTGGGCGCCGACGCGGTCTACGGTTTCTCCGAGAAGACCGAGTCGATGTACCTCCACATCAACGCCAGGTTCGCCGCGCGCAAGCCCTGACCCCTGCCGCGTGGCAAAATTGTCGCAACCGCCGAAGGCGTCGACCGAAGAAAGGGCATGGGGAAGGTCATGGAAAAGATCAAGCTGACCAACGATTACGAAATGACGCAGGCGGAGGCCGGGGCTCTGAACGCCAGCGAGGTCCGCACGGTAGAGATCGAAGCGCTCGTCGACACAGGCGCCACGATGATGATGCTGCCTGCCGACGTGGTGGAACGGCTCGGCGTGCCAGTCAAAGGCCAGCGCAAGGTCCGCTACGCGGACAACCGCGTCGAAGAGGTTCCCTGGGTCGCGGGCATCCGGATCGACGTTCGCGGACGCAACGCCGTCGTCTCCGCGCTGGTCGGCGCGCCCGGGTCGACTGCGCTTCTCGGACAGATCCCTCTCGAAGAGATGGACTTCATCGTCGATCCGAAATCGCGCGAGCTTCGCCCCAACCCGGCGTCGCCCGACGCGCCTGTGCTGGACCTGCTGCGCGTTGCTTGATACGCAGCCGCCGGGCAGGCGTACAATGAGTCGATGCCTCGTGTCGGGCTGGCGTCGCTGGCGCTCCTGATCGCGGCCGCGTGTGGCGGTGGCGGGTCGCAGACGGGCAGCGGCGGGGCAGGGGGCAGCGCCGGCGGCGGCGCCGGCGGTGGCGGTGGCGGCGCGGGCAACACCGGCGGCAGCGGCAATACCGCCGGCGGCAGCGCCGGTTCGGGAGCGACGGGCGGCGTGCCCGCGGGCTTGCTCGATCCGACGCGCACGACGACCTGGAACCCCGGCATCCTCGCCGACGATCAGATGCACATGCCGCTGGGCGCCGACGGGTTGCCGGCGCGCACGACCGTCTGCGCCAGCCCGGCGCCGGGCGCCGACATCAACGCCGCGATCACGGCGTGCCCCGAGGGCCAGGTGGTCAAGCTGGCCGCCGGGACGTACACGGTCTCGGCGACGATCAAGCTGAACAAGGGCGTCGTGCTGCGCGGCGCGGGATCGCAAGGCGCGGCGAAGGGCGGGACGACGATCGTCAAGACCGGCGGCAACACGGTGATCCAGATCGGCGCCAGCCTCGATCAGGCGTGCTACGCGAGCAACCACGGGACGGCGATTGCGCTGGCCGGGGACGCGGTCAAGGAGACGACCACCGTTCGCGTCGCGTCGGGTGCCAGCGGTTTCGCGGCCGGCGATCTCGCGCTGGTCGACGAGGCGGACGACGCCCCCATCCAGGAGGGCGACTGCCAGTACTTCAAGCGCGTCGACAAGCGTTCGGTCAGCCAGCGCGTCGAGATCGCGTCCGTCGACGCGGCGTCGAGCACGCTGACGCTCAGCTCGCCGCTGCACTGGACCTTCCGCGCGGCGGCGCCCCACAGCGCCCAGATCGCGAAGGTCTCGGGGACGATCGTCCGCTGGGCCGGGATCGAGGGCATCCTGCTCCAGGGCGGCACCAACCCCGGCTACAACGGCCAGATGGCGGGCGGCATCGACGTCTCCAACGCCGCCGACTGCTGGATCAAGGACGTGCAGACCGACGCCACGATCGGCGGCATGCACGTCGCGCTGACCGGGACGTTCCGCACCGTCGTGCGCGACAGCTATTTCCATCACTCGGCGAACTACGGGTTCGGCGCGGACTGCTACGGCATCGTGCTGCGCTGCGGGGCGGCCGACAACCTGATCGAGAACAACATCGCCCGCTACATGAACAAGCCGATCATGCTCAACGTGACGGGGGGCGGGAACGTCATCGGTTACAACTACGCGGACAATTCCTGGGCGACGCCGGCTGAGTGGCAGGAGGTCAACATCGACACCCACTGCTCGTTCCCGCACATGGAGCTGATGGAGGGGAACTTCGCGCCGCACGTCGGCGCCAGCACCACGCACGGCAACGCCGGGTACATGACCTGGTTCCGCAACCACTCGTCCAGCCAGTTCGCGGCCCCGCCGGTGGCGGGGTCGACCGCCATGCAGACCGGGAACATCACGGCGATGCAGTTCGACGCCGGCGACATCGCGATGACCGTCATCGGCAACGTGCTGGGCAGCGCGACGGCGACCAGCCTGGCGACCGCGCCGGTCAGCGCGGTCTACATCGGCACCGGATCGGGCACACCCAGCATCTTCCAGCTCGGCGCCGCCACCGATGTGTCGCAGACGACCCTGGTCGCGCACGGCAACTACGACACCGTGACGGCGGGCGTGAAGTGGAGCGACACGATCACGACGCGCACGCTGCCCGCGTCGCTGTACCGGACGGCGAAACCCGCCTGGTGGCCGGCGGCGACCCCGTGGCCCTGGGCCGGGTCGGATCTCACGCCGATGGTGGGCACGCTGCCGGCCAAGGCGCGGTCGGATTCGCTGGGGCCCTGATGCCGCGCTTGCGTGTGCAAGGTGCCGTTGCGGTGCTGGCGGGCGCGGTGGCAGCGACGGGTTGCACCGAGTTCTTCCTCCTCAGCGCCGACCCACGGCCGGCGCGCCCGTCCGGCTGCGCGGTCGCCCTCATCCCCCCTGGTTCGCTGGGCGGCTACGCCGCCGCGATCGTGGCGCAAGGAACCGCGCGGTGCCGGAAGCGCGACGGCTGCATCGACGAGCTGCGCAAGCAGGCCTGTCGACTCGGCGCGCAAGCCGTTGCCTGGGAGCGAGAAACGCCTTACGACGACGACCTGGAGATCTACGCGTCGTTCCTCGTCCCCCTGGATCGGTCCGCGGAACGCGACTTCTGGCCGGAGGGCGGCTGTGTCCAGCTGGATAAAGGCTCTGGGCTCCGCGCCTCAGGTAGGAGATAATCAGGCCGGCGTCAGGGGCGCCCGCTTGCTCGGAACCACGATCGGTAACTACAAGATCACGGCGGAGATCGGCCAGGGGGGGATGGGGATCGTCTACCTTGCCGAGCACCCGTCGCTGGGGCGGAAGGCGGCGGTCAAGGTCCTGCACCCGCGCCTGGCGACCGAGCCGAACACGGTCAGCCGGTTCTTCCACGAGGCGCGCGCATCGAACGCCATCCGGCACCCGAACATCGTCGAGGCCTACGACTACGGGACGCTGCCGGACGGCGCGACCTACATCATCATGGAGTACCTGGAGGGCCAGAGCCTCTCGGCGCGGCTGGATGACGTCGATAGGTTTCCCGTCCGCATGGCGCTGGACTTCGCCCAGCAGGCGGCGGGCGCGCTGGCGGCCGCGCACGCGAAGGGGATCGTCCACCGCGACCTCAAGCCCGACAACCTGTTCGTCACGCCGGATCCGCGTGCGCCGTCGAGCGAGCTGATCAAGATCCTCGACTTCGGGATCGCGAAGCTGGCCGCCACCGTCGACAGCGCGTTCTCGCACAAGACCCATACCGGGGCGCTGATGGGGACGCCGCTTTACATGTCGCCCGAGCAGTGTCTGGGCGTGAAAGAGGTCGACCACCGCACCGACATCTACTCGCTCGGCTGCATCCTCTACGAGATGCTGTGCGGCGCGCCGCCGTTCGTGTCGGAAGGGTTCGGCGCGCTGGTGAACATGCACATCAACCAGGCGCCGGAGCCGCCCTCGAAGCTCAGTCCGAACGTCGCGCCGAGCACCGAGAAGCTGATTCTCAAGATGCTGGCCAAGAAGGTGGACGAGCGCTTCCAGTCCATGACCGAGGTGCGGGAAGCGCTGCTCGCCGAGATCGCGCGCGCGCCCACCTACCAGCCGGGCGACACGCAGCCTCCCGCCGCTCAACCGCGGCGGCACTCGAGCTCGGCCACCACGCTGTCGGCGGCCGCCGGCGTGACCGAAGCCGGGACCACCTCGGTGCGGGGCGGACAGCGGCGCGCGCTGCGCGTCGGCGCGGTCGCGGTCGTTCTGGCGGCGGTCGCGGTGATCGTGGTGCTGCGGCGCGGGCCCTCGCCGGCGTCGAACCCGTCGCCACAGCCGCCGGCGGTCGCGGTGACGGCGCCGGTCGCTCCGGTGCCGGCGGCGGCTCCTGTGGCGGCTGTTCCCGCCGCGCCGGCCGCGCCCGCGGTTCCGGCCCCCGTCGAGGTCGTGCTGGACAGCAGCCCGGAGGGCGCGCTCGTCAGCGCCGACGGCGTCGCCATCGGGATGACGCCGATGAAGTGGCAGGTGGTGCCGACCGGCAAGCCGCGAACGCTCGCGTTCGCGCTGGCCGGCTATCGCCGCGAGGTGGTGGATGCGCTTCCGGCCGAAGGGCTGCGGCTGCGGCCCACGCTGGAGCCGGTCGCGCGCCGCCGCTCCGCCCGACATGGCTCGTCGTCTTTCCCCTCGAGACCGAGCGTCGCGCCGGTCGACGACATCAAATCCGAACGATGAATCTTCACCGCGTGGCGCCCATGGTGGTCGCGCTCGGCGTCATGCTTTCGGTCGGGGCCGCGCGTGCTGAAGACGTCGCGGACGAGGCGCAGTTCCACTTCGTGCGCGGCAACCAGCTTTACCGGCAGGGGCGCTTCGACGACGCGCTCTCCGAGTTCTACGTGTCCAACCGGCTGGTCCCGAACCGCAACGTGCAGTTCAACATCGCGCGCTGCCTGGAACAGCTGAAGCTGTACGACGAGGCGTTCCGCGCCTGGTCGGAGCTGGATCGGAAGGAAGCGCCGCCCGCGGAGCGGACTACCATCGCGGGCGCGATCGAGAAGTTGCGGCCGCACCTCGCGCTGGTGCGCGTGACGTCCGAGCCGCCGGGTGCGGAGATCTTCGCCAACCGGCGCGATCTCGGGTCGCTGGGGACGACGCCCCGGCTGCTGGCGCTGCCGGCGGGCAAGCTGACGATCCTCCTCGATCGGCCCGGCTTCCGGTCGGCCGAGGTCGCGGTGGAGCTGGCCAAAGGGAAGGAGCAGACCGTCGCGGCGACCCTGGAGCGAATCTACGGCACCGTCGCGTTTCGCGGGCTGCCGCCGGGTGCTGCGATCCGGGAGAACGCGGCCGACGGTCCGGTGATACCCCTGGGCCCGGCGCCGATCCGGCTGGTTCCGGGCCGCCACGTGCTGTTCGTCGACGCGCCCGGCTTCCAGCTGGCGCGCGTGGAGATCGACGTCGCGCCCGACGCGGTCACCTCCGTCGACATTCCGCTGGCGGTGGCGACGATGCCGACCGGCGCGGTCGTGGTGCGCGCCAACGTGGACGGCGCGCTGGTGCGGGTCGACGGCCGCGAGATGGGCTTCACGCCGGCGGTGATCGAGGGCGTGCCGGTGGGCGATCGCAACATCGAGGTGGTGCACGAGGGACGCGATTCCTTCCGGACGCGCGTCACCGTCGAGAAAGGGCGGCGCAGCTTCCTCGACGTGCAGCTCAAGCGCGTCCAGCCGCAGGTCGAGGCCGCCACCAAGCGCCTCACGCGCGCGGAGGACGCGCCGGCGTCGATCACCATCCTCA
>Ga0207681_10001376_pt1 | contig 15718 bp, 16 predicted proteins | sample KBSS53metaG_FD_184324 | JGI IMG/M metagenome (GOLD analysis project Ga0207681, IMG submission 184324) | Switchgrass rhizosphere microbial communities from Kellogg Biological Station, Michigan, USA - KBS S5-3 metaG (SPAdes) (version 2) | ecosystem: Host-associated > Plants > Roots > Rhizosphere... | reverse complement strand
CCGTAGAAACAATTGGAAACATCGCGCGACCTATAAGGGCCGCATGCGAAAGATCGGATTCCTGTTCGTCGACACGATTTCGAGGCGCCTCACCTGGATCACCACCATCGCCGTGATTCTCGGCATTTGGAGCGAGGGAACGCGCAGCAACGTCGCCCACGCCGCCCCGCCGCTGACCATCGGGTTCGTCTACGTCGGTCCCAAGACTGACTACGGCTACAACCAGGCCCACGCCCAGGGAGCGGCCGCCCTCGCCAAGCTACCCGGCGTGAAGATCCGGGAGGAAGAGATGGTCCCGGAGACAATGGCCGTGCAGAAGACGATGGAGAGCATGATCAACCTCGATGGGGCGACGCTGCTGTTCCCGACGTCGTTCGGGTACTTCGAGCCGCACATCCTCAAGGAAGCGGGCAAGTACAAGAACGTCACCTTCCTGCACTGCGGCGGTCTGTATCAGGACGGCAAGCACCCGGCCAACGTCGGCAGCTACTTCGGCTACATCGACGAAGCGCAATACGTGGCGGGTGTCGTTGCGGGTCTGACGAGCAAGAGCGGAAAGCTCGGATTCATCGCCGCCAAGCCGATCCCGCAGGTGCTTCGCAACATCAACTCGTACACGCTGGGGGCGCGGTCGGTAAACCCGAAGGCCACCACGAGCGTGATCTTCACCGGTGACTGGGCGATGCCGGTCAAGGAAGCGGAGGCAGCCAACAGCCTGATCGATCAAGGCGTCGACGTGCTGACCATGCACGTCGATTCGCCGAAGGTGATCGTCGAGCTGGCCGAACGCCGCGGTGTGTTCGTCACCGGCTACCACGCCAACCAGGCGGCGCTCGCACCCAAGGGCTACCTGACCGGCGCGGAGTGGAACTGGGGCAAGGTCTATGGCGACTACGTCGCCTGGGTCCAGGCCGGCAAGACGTACCCGCACCTGCTGCGCGGCGGTCTGAAGGACGGGTTCGTGAAGGTGTCGCCGTACGGCAAGGCGGTCTCGGCGGCGACAAAGAAGAAGGCCGACGCCGCCAAGGCGAAGTTCATGGATGGCACGATGGTCATCTACAAGGGCCCGCTCAAGGACAACACCGGCAAGGTCGTCATCGCCGCGGGCGTCGAGCAGAAGCAGACCGACGTCGCGCTCGAGAAGATGGATTACCTGGTGGAAGGCGTCGTCGGGAAGACGCACTAGCAGACGCCGCGCCGCGAGGGCATGTGGCAATCGCTCTAGACGTCGCCGGCGTACCGGCGGCAGCTTCCGAGGACGACGAAGCCCGACGCGCCGCGATCCGGCGCGCCATCGAATCGATCGCGGTCCCGGGCGCCGCGATCGGCGCGGCGTTGCTGCTGTTCGGCGTATTCATGGCGTTGACCGGCCGCAACCCGCTGGCGGTCTATCGCGAGATGTTCCGCGGTTCGTTCGGCACGTGGTTCTCGTTCCAGAACACGCTGCAGCGGGCCGCGCCGCTGATGCTGACGGCGCTGGCGACCGCGCTGCCGCTGCGCCTGGGACTGGTGGTGCTCGGCGGCGAGGGCGCGATGGTGCTGGGCGGCTTGGCGGCGGCCGCGGTGGGGATCCACCTGCACGCCCCGCTGTCGATCAAGGTCGCGATGCTGGTGACGGGCGCGCTCGTCGGCGGCGGGTGGATCGCGGTAGCCGGGGCCCTGCGTGCGTTCCGCGGCGTGAACGAGACCATCAGCACCTTGTTACTCAACTACATCGCGATCGCGCTCTTGAACCACCTGGTCGAGGGGCCGTTGCGCGATCCTGCCAGCCTGAACAAGCCGTCGACCCTGCCGATCGGCGACGACAACATGCTCGGTCCGCTGCCGGGCCTCGACGTCCACTGGGGGCTGGTGTGGGGGCTGGGCGCGTGTCTGCTTTTCTGGGTCCTCATGCAGCGGACCACGTTCGGGTTCGCCGCGCGGATGGTGGGCGGCAACGTGCGCGCCGCGCTGCTGAACGGGCTGGCGGTACGACGGCTGATCGTCGTCGTGACGTTCCTGGGGGGACTGGCCGCGGGCGTCGCGGGCGCGATCGAGGTGTCCGCGATTCACGGCACGGCGAACGCGTCGCTGGTGACCGGATACGGCTACACCGGCGTGCTGGTCGCGTTCATCGCGCGCGCAAACCCGATTGCCATCGTTCCGGTCGCGATCCTGCTGGGCGGCATCGGCGCCAGCGGCGGCCTGCTGCAACGCGTGTTCGAGCTGCCTGACGCGACGGTGAACGTGCTGCAAGGGATCCTTTTCCTGGCGATCCTTCTGTCGGACACGTTTTATGGGCGGCGGTGGCTGCCGCTGCGAAAGGCGGCCGCATGAGCGCCGCAAGCGGCGTCCTCCTCGGCGTCGTCGGCGGCGCGATCCGCATCAGCACGCCGTTCCTGTTCGTCAGCCTGGGCGAATGTCTGACCGAGAAGAGCGGGCGCGTGAATCTGGGCCTGGAGGGGACGCTGGTGATGGGCGCGATGTCCGCGTACGGCGTCTCGTATATCAGCGGGTCACCGTGGCTGGGCGTGTTGACCGCCGGCATCGCGGGCGTCGTCCTCGGCGCGCTGCACGCCTCGCTGTGCGCCCGCCCGCGCGTCAACGATGTCGCCGTCGGCATCGCGCTGATGCTGTTCGGCGTCGGACTGGCGTTCTTCCTGGGCAAGCCGCTGATAGGACCGAGCGCGCCGCACCTGCCGTCGTTCTCGGCCGGCTGGTGGTCCGCCTCGGACCAGGTGCGATCCGCGCTGCAGATCAATACGCTGTTCGTGCTCGGGCTGGCGATGACGGTCGCGGTGCGCTTCGTCCTGTTGCGGACGCGCTGGGGCCTGGTGATCCGCACCGTGGGTGAGAGCGCCGACGCCGCGCGCGCGATGGGCTACGACGTGGCACGCGTCCGCCTGTTGGCGACCATGGCGGGCGGCTTCCTCGCGGGCGTGGGCGGGTCGTTCCTGTCGTTGTTCTACCCGGGCAGCTGGAACGAAGGGCTGTCGAGCGGCCAGGGACTGATGGCGGTCGCGCTGGTGATCTTCGCGCGCTGGAATCCGGTGCGCTGTCTCGCCGCCTCGCTGCTGTTCGGCGGCGCGAGCGCGCTCGGCCCCGCGCTGCAGTCGGTCGGCGTGATGTCCGGCTACTACCTGTTCAACGCCGCACCGTACGTGCTGACGCTGGCCATCATCATCGCGACCAGCTCGCGTGATCGGGCGCTGCACGGACAGCCCGCCGAGCTGCGGGTGGCGAAGTGAGCGTCGCAGGGACCGACAGCGATTCGGTCGAGACGGTTTCGCTGCGCCCACCGCCCGCGCTGGAAGCGACCGGCCTCTCCAAGTCTTTCGGATCGTTGCACGCGCTGCAGGACGTGTCGCTCGTGCTGCAACACGGGACCGTGCACGCGCTGCTGGGCGAGAATGGCGCCGGTAAGAGCACCCTGGTCAAGTGCATCATGGGCTACTACCGGGCCGACACAGGCCGCGTGAACGTCAACGGCGTCGAGGCGCGCATTGACAGCCCGCGCGACGCCGCCGCGCAGGGCATCGGCATGGTCTACCAGCACTTCACGCTCGTCGAAGCGATGACGGTCGCCGAGAACCTGGTGCTGGCGCGGCAGCACCTGCCGTTCGTGTTCGACTGGGCGGCGGAGCGCGCGTCGGTCGCCAAGTTCATGGCGACGATGCCCTTCCGCCTCGATCCGTCGCGCCCGGTGCACACGCTGGCCGCGGGCGAGAAGCAGAAGCTGGAGATCCTGAAGCAGCTCTACCTCGGCAGCACGATCGTCATCCTCGACGAGCCGACGTCGGTGCTGACGCCCTCGGAGGCCGACGAGGTGCTGGGCCTTCTCCGCGGGATGGTGAAGGAAGGCCGCCTGACGGTGCTGATGATCTCGCACAAGTTCCGCGAGGTGATGCAATTCGCCGACGAGGTGACGGTGTTGCGCCGGGGACGCCTCGCGGGCCGCGGGCGGGTCGCCGATCTGACCCCCGACGCGATGGCGCGCATGATGGTCGGCGACGAGCCGCCGCGTGCTACCGGCACCCGCGCGGCGCGCGCGGCCGGCGACGTCGTGTTGCGCATCGATTCGCTGACCGCTGACGACGACCTGGGTATTCCCGCGGTCTCCGAGCTTCGCCTGGAAGTGCGGGCGGGCGAGATCCTGGGCATTGCGGGCGTATCCGGTAACGGTCAGGAGGAGCTGGTCGAGGTGCTCGCCGGGCAACGCGAGGCGCGCGGTGGGCAGATTCACATCTCTGGCCGCGGTTATGTGGCCGAGCGCTCCCAGATGCGCGCGCTCATGGTCCGCTGCCTTCCCGACGAGCCACTGCGCAACGCGTGCGTCGGCACGATGTCGGTCGCCGAGAACATCGGCTTCCGGCGCTTCGATCGGCCGCCGTTCAGCTGGGCGGGCGCGCTCGTCAGCGCGGGCGCTCTCCGCCGTCACGCGCGCGGGCTGATCAAGGATTACGGCATCCGCACGCCTGGACCGGACGTCGCGATCTCGTCGCTCTCGGGGGGCAATGTGCAGCGCGCGGTGCTCGCGCGCGAGCTGTCGGAGGACGTGTCGCTGCTTGTCGCGTCGAATCCGTGCTTCGGCCTCGACTTCGCCGCGGTCGCCGAGATACGCACGCGGATCATGGAGGCGCGCAACCGCGGCACCGCCGTGCTGCTGATCAGCGCTGATCTCGACGAGATCTTCGCGCTCGCCGATCGCGTCGTCGTCATGAGTGACGGCCGCGCGGTTCACGAGACGCCGATCGAGAGCGCAGACCTGGCCGTCATCGGCCGCCACATGGCCGGCCACGCCTGAACCGGGACGGGCGTCTACAGCGTGCTGTGCGGATCGACGTCGATGGCGAAGCGGAGATCGCCGGTGGCGCTGACCGCGTCCGCCGCGGCGCGCGCGGCAGCGGCGACGGCGGCGCGATCGCGCGAGGCCAGCCAGACCTGCCAGCGCACGCGCCCGCGCAGCATCGCCAGCGGCGCCTCCGCCGGACCGCGCACGGTGACGGCGGCGCCGGCGCGCTTCGCCGCGTCCGCGGCCGTGGTCGCGGCGGCGCGGGCGCGCGCCCCGTCGCGCGCATCGATGCGCAGCGCGATCATGCGCGTGAACGGCGGGTAGGCGGTCTCCTCGCGCGCCGCCAGCTCGGTGTGCGCGAAGCCTTCGTAATCGTGCGTCGCGGCGGCGACAATGGCCGGGTGATCGGGCGCGTAGGTCTGGATGATCACGCGCCCCGGACGATCGCCGCGGCCGGCGCGCCCCGCCACCTGTTCGATCAACTGGAAGGTCCGCTCGGCGGCGCGAAAATCGGGGAGGTTCATCGTCTGATCGGGCTTGAGCACACCCACCAGCGTCACGCCCGGGAAGTCGTGGCCCTTGGTGACCATCTGCGTGCCGACCAGGACGTCGATCTCTCCCGCGTGCATGCGCGCCAGGATCGCGTCCAGGCCGCTGCCCGGGGCGGCCCGTTCGCCGGCGGTGTCGCGGTCGAGCCGCGCGACGCGCGCGTCGGGAAAGCGATCGCGCACGATCGATTCGACGTGCTCGGTGCCGATCCCCATGCGTTCCATCCGCGTCGACCCGCACGAAGGGCAGCGCTCCGGCACGTGCTGGAGGCGGCCGCAGTAGTGACAGACCAGGCGTGATCGCCCGCGGTGGTAGGTCATCGACACCGCGCAGTTGGGACAGCGCACGACGTGGCCGCAGGCGTGACACAGCAGCAGCGTCGAGAACCCGCGGCGGTTGAGGAACAGGATGCTCTGCTCGCCCGCCGCCAGCGCCGCGCCCAGCGCGTCGGCCAGCGGCGCCGACAGCAGCCCGTCGGGGCCGGGCGGATGCCGGCGCAGATCGATGACCGTCACCTCGGGCAGCGGCCGCGGCGTCGCGCGCTCAGGCAGCAGCAGGCGGGTGAAGCGGCCGCGCGTCACGTTGAACGTGCTCTCCAGCGACGGCGTGGCTGACCCGAGGATCGCGATCGCCCCGGCGCGCTGCGCGCGCACGACCGCCAGATCGCGCCCGTGGTAGCGGACGCCCTCCTCCTGCTTGAACGACGGGTCGTGCTCCTCGTCGACGACCACGACGCCCAGCGCGCGCACCGGCGCGAACACCGCGGAGCGCGCGCCCAGCGCGATGCCGACCTCGCCGGCGCGGAGCCGCCGCCACGCCGCCAGCCGCTCGCGCGGCGGCAGCGCGCTGTGCAGCACGGCGACGTCCTCGCCGAAGCGCGCGCGGAAGCGCGCCGCGAGCTGCGGCGTCAGCGCGATCTCCGGCACCAGCACCAGCGCGCCGCGCCCGGCCGCGCGGGCCGCGGCGATGACGCGCAGGTAGACCTCGGTCTTGCCCGAGCCGGTGACGCCCTGGAGCAGGAAGCTCGCGAAGCCCCCCGTCAGCGCCGTCGTCAGCGTGTCGACCGCCTGCGTCTGCGCCGCGTTCAACGTGAGCCCGGCGGGCGCCACGCCCGCGCGCACGTCGGGCGCCGGTCGCACCACCTCGCGGTGCTCGACGCGCGCGAGGCCGGCCGCCACCAGCGACCGCAGCGTCGCGCGCTCGGCGGCCGACAGCGCCGACACGACCAGCCCATCGGCGGCGGTCGCGAGCTTGCCCGCCAGCGCCCGCTTCGCACCCGCGCGCCGCGGTAGCGTATCGGGCGAGACGCCCGTCGCGCGCGCGTACGCGACGGTCGGCGGCGGACGGCGGGCCTGCACCTCGTCGCCCACCTCGACCAGCCCCGCGTCGACCATCCGGGACAGCTGCCGCGCGGCGGGCGGTACGGTCCGCACCAGCCGCCTCAACGGCAGCTCACCGCCCGCCGCCGCGAGCGCGGCGAGGATCGCATCACGCGGCGAAGCGGGCGTCGCGTCCGGAACCAGCTTCGGCTGGCGCTCCTGCGCCTGCAGCGCCTGCCGACCGGCGTCGGTCAGGCGGACCGCGCGCGTCGCGCTCGCCTGCTCGCCCTGTGGCAGCGCGGCGCGCAGCACCTCGCCGAGCGGCGCCTGGTAGTAGTCGGCGACCCAGCGGCCGAAGCCGATCATCTGCTCGTCGAACGCGGGTTCGCCCGCGACGATCTCTTCTATGTCGCGCGCTGTGAGCCTTTCGCCCGCGCCCGCTGCGGTCGCGCGCGCGACGACGAAGCCGGTCACCGTGCGCGCGCCGAATGGGACGACCACCTGCGCGCCGATCGGCGCCGCGACACCCGGCCGCGGATCGCGGTACGTGAAGGTGCCCTGGACGGGCAGCGCGACCGCGACCTCGAGGAAGTTGCCCCCCGCTTCCTCCAACGTCAGTTCACTTCTTCGCCGGGTTCTCCGCCAGCAGGCGCGCCACGCCCGCGCGCACGTCGTCGGCGATGTCGGCGCGCTTGAGCGCGTAGTGCACCATCGCGACGACGTAACCGGCGCGATCGCCGACGTCGTCGCGCCGTCCCTCCACTTCCAGTCCGGCCAGCCCGTGGCGGTCGCACAGCGTCACCAGCCCGTCGGTCAGCTGGATCTCGCCGCCCTTGCCGGGCTTCGTCTCGGCGAGGATCGGAAAGATCTCGGGCGGCAGCACGTAGCGCCCGATGATCGCCTTCCGCGACGGCGCGGTCCCGGGCGCCGGCTTCTCGATCAGCTTGCGGATCGCGTACTGGCGCGGTCCGGCCGGCTCGCCGTCGACGATCCCGTACATGTGTTCGTGCCCGGCCGGCACCTCTTTCAGAGCGATCACGCCGGTCCCGGTCTTCTCGTAGACGTCGATCAGCTGGCGCACACCAGGCACCTTCGCGTCCAGCAGGTCGTCACCCAGCACGACGGCGAACGGCTCGTCGCCGACGACGTCGCGCGCGCACAGCACCGCGTGGCCGAGGCCGCGCGCCTCCGCCTGCCGGACCGAAACGTAACGGGCCATCTCCGTCGGCCGGCGCACGCGCGAGAGATCGTCGGTCTTGCCGCGCTTCTCGAGCAGCGCCTCCAGCTCGCCGGCGCGATCGAAGTGATCTTCGATGGACGACTTGCCGCGCGCGGAGACGAAGATGATCTCCTCGATGCCGGACCCGACGCATTCCTCGACGATCAGCTGGATGCTGGGCGTATCGACCAGCGGCAGCATCTCCTTCGGCACCGCCTTCGTCGCCGGCAAAAACCGCGTCCCCAACCCGGCTACAGGCAACACCGCCTTGCGCACTTTCTTCATGGACCCGCCATTCTAGCCGCTCCCGCGCGCAGCGCGGGGGTGCGGCTATTTTTTTTGATCGTCAGGCGCGCCGCCACCCAGCGCCAGTGGGACGTGGCGACGTCGAGGACGGGGACGGCGACGAGGACGAGGACGAGGACGAGGACGAGGACGAGGACGGGGAAGACATCGCGTACACCGCCCTCAAGATCTCCGCCACCGCCTCGTACAGCGCCGCCGGGATCTCGGCGCCCTCCGGCAGGTCGCGGAGCGACCGGGCCAGCGTCACGTCGCGAAAGATCGGCACGCCCGCCTCGCGCGCCGCCTGCTTGATCCGTTCGGCCAGCAAGCGCTCGCCGCGCGCGACCACGATCGGCGCGGCTTCGCCGTCGCGGTCGTAGCGCAGGGCGACGGCGATGTGATCGGGGTTGACCACGACGAAGTCTGCTTTTCGGACCTCGGCGACCATTCGTTGCTCCAGCAGCTCACGGTGCAGCCGCTGGCGCTCGGCACGGTGGCTGGGATCGCCTTCCGATTCCTTGTACTCGCGCTTGACCTCCTCGCGCGTCATCCGCAGCCGATCCAGGTGCCGGCGCCGCACCAGCAGGTAATCGGCAGCGCCCAGCGCCAGCGCGACCAGCGCGACCCGCTCGGCGAGCCGCGCCGACACGACGCCCATCGCGCCCGCCAGCTTGGGGATCGGCGCGCCTGCCAGCCCCGCCAGCCCGGCCAGCAACGGCCGCACGGTCAGCCAGGCCAGCAACGCGACCAGCGTCGCCTTCAGCACGCCCTTGCCCACCTGCAACGCCGCCTGCCCGCCGAACGCCCGCGCCAGCCCCGCCGCCGGCGACAGCCGCGCCAGGTCCGGGCGCAGGGCGCCCAGCGCCAGCAGGCCGCGCGTCTGCAGCAGCCCCGTGCCCAGGGCCACCAGCGCCGCCGCCGCGAGCGGCACAGCCAGCGCGTGCGCCATCGCGCCCGCGCCCGCGGCCAGCGCGGACGACGCGCTTCCGCCGGCCGCCGCGGCCGCGAACGCCCCCTTCCAATACGCAAGCAGACGCGCGGTCAGCGTCGGCCCTTGCAACACCAGGACAGCGATGGCAGCCGTCACCGCCGCCGCGGACATGGCATCGCGGCTGACCGCGACCTCGCCCCGGCGGCGCGACTCCTCGAGCCGCTTGGGTGTCGGCTCCTCGGTGCGCTCGGAAGCCATGCGGCGTCCCGCGCTGCGCTACTTCTTCGGCGCTGCTGGCGGCGGTGCCGGCGCCGGAGCCGGCGGCGCTGGTTTCGCGCCCGGTTTCGCGCCCCCGCCCGCGCCCGGCCCGGCGGCGCCCATCATCTGCTGCATCAGCGCCGCCTGATCGAACGGCTTGGCCGGCTTCGTGATGACCTGCTTGGCGTCCTTGCCCAGCCCGGTCAGCTCCAGCTTCATCTTGCCCTGGATCTGCGGGTTGTTCTTCTGGTCGACCTCCAGCTTCACCAGGCCGAAGGGTGGCACCGTGTCGCTGACCCAGTAGTCGACCTTCTCCCCCTGCGGTGTCTTGTCGCGATAGTGCTTGGTCTTGTACGACCCGCCCGCGACCTTCACGGTCTCCGGTCCGACCAGACCCTTGGCGCTGGGCTTGGTGAATGGCTTGCTGCCCGACAGCTCCGCCGGCATCTCCATCGGATCCGTGGCGCCGAGCTGCATGACGACCTTCTTCACCGTCCCGTCGACGCCCGGTCCGACGGTCATCTGAACGACCATCTTGCCCGCGGAGGCCATCATCCCGCCCTCCAGCGTCGTCTCGGTGACGTTCGCCTCGGCGCTCTTGTTGACCAGCGCAATGCGCATCTTCATGGCCGGCAGCTGGCCCATCACCATGTTGTATTCGGCCCAGCTCCCGACCGGAACCTTCGCCAGGTCCATCGCCATCGGCATGGGCGGCCCCTGGCCGGGCTGCTGGGCGAACGCGACGGCAGAACTGCCGACGGACAGGATCAAACCAAACGCGACACCGAAACGCACCATGAACTCTCCCTTCGAGGTGCGCGCGATCTACCAGAGCCGGCGCTCTAGTCGCTCCGCGCCGCAGGCGCGGTGTGCGACTACTGTTTTTTCTGGTAGCCGCGATCCCGCGCTTCGCGCGGGGGCGGCTAGGCCTTGGGCGCGTGCGGGCGCAAGCCGCGTGCGAACACGCCCAGACCGGCGACGATCAGCCCGAACATCACGATCGTTCCCCACAGCGTCGTGGGACGGAAGTACACGTCCAGGTTCATCAGCACGCCCACCAGAATCAGAGCTATCCCCGAGACGGTGAGCAGCCAGCCCAGCACCGACCGCCCGTTGAAGAACAGCACGCCGATCCCGCCCAGCAGCGGCAGCAACGTCAAGCCGAAGCTGGTTCCCGGCGTTCCGAAGAAGCGCCAGAACGACGTGTGGACCGTGACGTGATCGAACACGATGTACACGCCGACGGTGATCATCAGCAGGCCAACGATAACTTCGACCGCGCCTCCCGGCGTGCCGCCAGGGCCTTCGAACTTCTTGCGTCCCGCGAAGCTGGATCCGGTCTCCGTCATCGTGTCGGCCTCCAGGCGGCCAATCTTACTTCAGATCCGAGCACGGCCTTTTCGGCTGATCGGCCGCCTGCGCCGCGGCCGCGACGCGCACTAGATCCCGATGCCGAGCTTGAAGGACCAGGTGTCGACGTACACGCTGGTGAACTGCTGGCGCTTCGCGAAGCCGTTGATGGGCCGCAAGTAACCGAGGGCGAGGCTGAGATAGCCGACGCGCGCGACGTAGATCTCCATCCCGGCGTCGACGCCGAACTGCCAGAACGCCGTCGGGATCGTGCGATCGAACTGCACCCGGCGCATGTAGCCGACGCCGCCGAACCCTTCGATGAACGGCACGACGCGGCCCAGGTCCTTGTACTGCAGTCCCAGCGACACCGTCTGCGTGGCGAAGTAGTCGCCGTCCGACAGCCACGTTCCTGACTGCCAGCCGAACGCCGACGTCAGCCCGATCCGGACCAGCCGCGACACCGGGTAGACGTCGACCGAGAAGTTGTTGAATGACTCCGGGGCGGCGACGCCGGAGGGCGAGTTCGAGGCGCCGATCTGAACGAACTGGAACCGCCGCAGCCCCAGCTTCAGGCGCGGCAGCGTTGGCTCGAACCGCGCCTCCTCGGGCGGCGTGTAGGGCCGCTCGACCGCGGGGATGTCAGCGGCTTCGATCGGCGCGGGCGCCGGCGCGGGCGTCGGCGTAGGCGCTCGGACGGGCACGGGCGCGGGTGGCGGTACCGGACGCCGCGAGACCTTGGGATCGTCGATCGCCTCCTCGTCCGCCCGCGGCGCGGGTGGCGCTTGAGGCCGCTGCGATGGCGCCGGCGCCTGCGCCGTACGCGGCGGCGGCGCCGGGGCCGGCGGCTGCGCCGTACGCGGCGGTGGCGCAGCGCGCGGTGGCGCCGGCGGCGGAACGGTGATTCGCGCGCCCAGACGCCGCGAGACCTTCGGATCGTCGATCGCCTCCTCGTCCGCTGCTGGCGCGGGTGGCGCCTGAGTCCGCTGCGATGGCGCCGGCGCCGGGGCTGGCTGCGCCGTGCGCGGCGGCTGCGCCGTACGCGGCGGCGGCGCCGGAGCCGGTGGTGGCGGCGCCGGTGCCGGCGGCGGCGCGGGGACCGCCCGCGCCGGCGGCGCGTCGAACGGCGGCGGCTGCAGCTGCGCGCGCGCGAGCGGGACGCCGACGACCGTCGAGACGACGAAGCCCAGCGCCGCTGCCTTCGTTCCCGCCGTCATTTCGCCCTGAAGCTGCTGATGATCTGACCGATCATGATGTCGTCGGTGATCTCTTTCTTGGCCGTGAAGTGCAGACGGAACGTCGGCGTTCCGGCTCCGGCCAGGAATGCGTCGCGGTGGAAGACGTCGCTCTCCTCCTGCCACGCCATCTCGACTCCGCTGGAGCCCGACGTGTTGCTGACGGGCGCCGGCGGCTCGACGCTGACGCTCCCGGGCAGCGATCCCTTCACCTCGGCGATCGCCGCCGCTGGATCGCCGCCGACCTTGGAGAACTGCAGGCTGTAGAGCGCCTGGCCCAGAATGATGTCCAGGTTGGTGGTGACAGTCGCGTCTGGCGGCGGCACCACCGAGAACGTCAGTCGCAGGTCTTCGAACTTGTAAAGGAAGGGCGGAAGCCAGGGGGGCTGGAGCAGCCGGAACTCGAACCCGCCTTCCGGATCCTGGTAAAGGATGGTCCCCGGGTACTCCGCCGTGCCGCCATCGATGTCGCCGCACCCCGCCGTCGAACCGACCGCGAGCGTGCATAAGAGAAGCGCCTGAACAGCACGCATGAACTGCCGATCTTATCGTCAACCGCGGAGGGCTGCTACAGCTTGTGCCAAGAGCCGAAACCAGCTCAAAAAACTGCCGGCCAGGGCGTTTTGTAACAGTCCCAGGCCCATGAGAACCACGCCGATGGCCAGCAGCCCCTTCAGCGGTAATCCCAGAAAATACACGGGGACCGAGGGCGCGGCCCGGGCGATCAGGCCCAGGGCCAGGTCGGTCAGCCAGATTGCCACCACCACGGGCGCCGCCAGGGCCAGGCCGGACGCGATCAGCTTCGCCGACGCCGCCACGACCACCAGGGCGGCGTGACGGGCGGCGGGCTCGCCCAGCCCGCCCCCGATGGGCAGCGTCCGGTAGCTGGAAAGCAGGGCGTCGACCAGGCGCGGGACGCCGCCGATCTGGAAGAAGACGATCGTCGCCAGCAGCAGGTAGAGGACGCCGAGCGGGCTGGCGCGCTCCTCGGCGGTGGGGACGAGGATCTCCGCGACGTTCGCGCCGCGCAACGAATCGCCCAGGCGGCCGGCGACCTCCGCGGCCCGAAACGCGGCCGACGCGACCAGGCCGAGACAGAGGCCCACCACGATCTCGCGCGCCAGCAACAGCATGAACCGCAGCACCGACACGTCGTCGAGCCCGCCGGCGCCCGCCGTCGCGACCAGCGCCGGCGCTGCGACCAGCGCCAGCAACAGCGCGAAGCCGACGCGGACCGTCGCGGGCAGCCGCGGCCCGCCCAGCGGCGCCACCAGCCACAGCACCGGAAGGATGCGCGCACCGCCCAGCGCGACGGCGACGACCAGACCCAGCAGGCCGGACGGCGGCGGCATGGCTTCAGCGCAGCGACGGGATCGCCAGCAGCATCGCCTGCGTGAAGCGAACCAGCGACGATCCCAGCACCGGCCCCATCGCCACGAGCACGACCAGCACGACGACCAGCTTGGGCACGAACGCCAGCGTCTGGTCCTGGATCTGCGTGGCGGCCTGGAACAGCCCGACGAGGAAGCCGGTCACCATGCTGGCGATCAGCGGCGGCGCCGAGAGCAGCAGCACCAGCACGAGCCCTTCGCGGATCGCGTTCAGCACCAGCGTCGACGACGAGGAAGCCATCACGTGTAGCTCTGAAGGAGGCCGCGGATCACCAGCGTCCAGCCGTCGGCGATCACGAACAGCAGCAGCTTGAACGGCAGCGACACGGTGGTGGGCGACAGCATGTGCATGCCCAGCGCGAGCAGCAGGTTCGCGATCACCATGTCGACGACCAGGAACGGAATGAAGAGCAGGAAGCCGATCTGGAAGGCGCGGCGCAGCTCGGAGGTGACGAACGCGGGCACGATGACGCCGAAGTCGCGATCGGTGACGGTGGAGCGCTCCTCCGGCGGCCGCATCTTCTGTGTCACCGCCAGGAACGATGCGCGATCGCGTGCGTCGGTGTGCTTGAGGACGAACTCGCGCAGCGGTTCCTTCCCGCGGTCGGCGGCGGTTCCCAGCGCGGTCAGCGTCTCGCTGCTCGCCACGTCGGCGCCCGCGGCCATTCCCAGCGCCGGCTTCATCGCGTCGTACATGCGCTGCGCGGTCGGCGCCATCACCGCGATGGTCAGGATCAACGACAGGCCTGTCAGCACCTGCGTGGGCGGGACGGACGGCGTGCCGATCGCGCTGCGCAAGATCGACAGCACGACCGAGATGCGCACGAAGGACGTCACCATCAGCAGCGCGAACGGAATCAGCGACAGCGCCGCCATCGCCAGGATCAGCACCAGCGGGCGGGATGTCAGGCCGGCGTCCTGCGCGCGGTGAGCCGCCGACGCGGCCATCGCCGCCGCCGGCGCCAGCGCCACCGCGCCCACCGCCAACGCGAGAACGCGCTTCATATCGGCTTCACCGGTGGGCTCTTGGCCGCCGCGCCGCCGCCCCGCCCCAGCACACGCGCCAGCACGTCGCCGAAGCGCACGCCGGCCGGTTCAGGCGCCCGGGGCAGCTTGTCGGCGTCCAGCTCGGCCAGCAGCGCCATCGGCCCGTCGCCGACGCCGACCAGGAAACAGCGCCCGGCCGTCTCGATGACGAACACCGACCGGCGCGGCTCCAGCGGGCAGCGCGCGACGACCCGGATCGCGCCCGACGCCTTGCCGATGCCGCGCCCGGCGAGCAACCGCAGCGTCCCCCACGCGACCAGGCAGACCACGCCCAGCGACGCGAACGACAGCGTCAGCGATTCCCACCCGATCCCCGGAATCTGCGCCGCCGAATCGCCCATCGGCGGCGTTATACGCCCCGCCCCGCGCCCCCTGTCAACAGGCCTGAATGCGGGTGGGCCTTTGCTTCAGCGGTCTACTCTTCGTCGTCGTAGAACAGCGACTCGCGGGCCTCGCAGAACGCGTCGATCGCGGTCTTCGCCTCGGCGGACAGATTGATGAAGCGGACGCCCATGCCCGTGCCGCCTTCGGCGCGCTGAAGCGCGGAGTTCTCGCGGATCCAGCGGACCTCGGTCTCGACTTCGACCATTTTGGCGGAGCCGGGGAGCGTGAACTTCAGCGTGATGCGATCGCCGATGCGGCGCAGGTGGTGCGTCGCGATGAACACGCCACCAGAGCTGATGTTCTGCGTGAGCCCCGTGTAGAAGTTGTGGTCGCTTTCGAGGTCGACCTTCACCTCGAGATCGAAGCGCTCCGAGGCGCGAACGTTCTGAATGTTCTCAGCTTTCTTGGCCCCGGGGGTGTTCATGAAGGAATGCTCCTGTTTGTCCGCGGTTCGCAGGCGTCCAGCGCCTGCAACCTAGACCGTTCGACAGGAAGGTGGCGAAACTGTAGCCCCGGCGGGCGTTGGCTTGCCCTCACCCCGACCCTCTCCCGCAAGCGGGAGAGGGAGGTCAGATCTGGTCCCCTCTCCCGCTTGCGGGAGAGGGCTAGGGTGAGGGGCCGACGCCCTTGCCCTTACTTCTTGGCGGCCTTCTTGGGAGGGGCCTTCTCGGCGCCCTTGGCCTGGGCCTTGGCGCCCTTGGCCTCGCCGCCCTTGGCGGCCTTCTCGCCACCCTTGCCGCCGCCCTTGTCGTCCTTCGCGGCGGGTTTCGCTGCGCCCTCGTCCTCGGGCAGGAGCTCGAGGAGCGCCATCGGCGCGGCGTCTCCGGGCCGCTGCGGCAGCTTGATGATGCGCGTGTAGCCGCCCTGGCGGTCCAGGAACCGCGGCGCCAGGTCCTCGAACAGGCGCAGCACGGCGCCGCGATCGCGCACCACGCGGCGCGCCATCCGCACCGCGTGAACGTAACGGGCCGACTCGTCG
>Ga0207681_10001375_pt1 | contig 15722 bp, 15 predicted proteins | sample KBSS53metaG_FD_184324 | JGI IMG/M metagenome (GOLD analysis project Ga0207681, IMG submission 184324) | Switchgrass rhizosphere microbial communities from Kellogg Biological Station, Michigan, USA - KBS S5-3 metaG (SPAdes) (version 2) | ecosystem: Host-associated > Plants > Roots > Rhizosphere... | reverse complement strand
GGCGCACGCGTTTCCTCGACGGCGTTGATTGGCTTCGGCCTCGATTCCGTGATCGAGGTGTCCTCCGCTGCGGCGGTTGCGTGGCAATTCGCAGGCCGTGACCCCGAGGCCCGCGAGCAGATCGCGTTACGCATCATCGCGTTCTCCTTCTTCGCGCTGGCGACTTACGTGACGGTGGATGCGATCCGATCACTGCTCGGCGTGGGGGAGGCGCAGCGTTCCATCATCGGGATTGCCTTGGCTGCGGCCAGCCTGGTCGTCATGCCGGTGCTTTCCTACGCTCAGCGGCGAGCCGGGCGCGAGCTGGGATCGCTTTCGGCAGTGGCGGATTCGAAGCAGACGCTGCTCTGCACCTATCTGTCCGGGGTGCTGCTCATAGGGCTAGTGCTGAACAGCTTGTTCGGCATGTCCTGGGCGGACCCCGTTGCGGCGCTGGTGATTGCAGGGATCGCCGTCAAGGAAGGACTGAACGCATGGAAGGGGGATGCTTGCTGCGCTCCCGTTGCAACCGGACCATGCGACTCATGTTGCAGTCCTGGCTAATTCGCACGTGCGACGTGCACCTGGATGTTGCTCTGTCGGGTCAGCCCGAAACGCCGTGATACTCGAAGGCACTGAGAGCTAGTCGCCCGACGTTGTTTCACCGTTCCCGGACCTCGTGGTGCTCTGACGGTAGGCCCTGGACGGCATGCGTCATGGCGACGACGTCGCGATGCAGCGTGTCGTAGGCCTCGACCACACTTGCCGGCGCTGGGCTTCTTCATGCCGCTGCGCGATGGCCATTCCCATCGACCGCACGCATTCAAATGCAGTGCCGGAATGTCCTTCGCGGCGTGCACATTGCGCGATTGCGATATCGTTGCCCATTCTGGCCGCCACCTAGGGAAATGATGTGAAGATCCGGAGGATGCCCCTCGTCGCGTGGGTCGGCGTCGTCTTCTTCCTCTCGTACGCGCTCTGGTTGGGGTTCGGCTTTGGCGGTCCCGGCGTCATCGTCTGGGTCAGCGACCTTGGCAGCTTGGTGGCCGAGGCCCTTGCCATCGTCTGCGTCGTCCTTGCCGCAATTTCGAGCGCTGGCAGGCAACGGATCGCCTGGATTGCGTTGGCCGCCGCACTCGGCAGTTGGTTCACCGGCGACGCGATCTGGGCGGTCTACGAACTCGGCCTCGGCGTCGAGGTGCCGTTTCCGTCGCCGTCCGACATCGGCTACCTCGCTTATTACGTCTTCACCATCGTCGTATTGGTGACACTGCCGACGGGCAATGCGGGTGCCACTCTCGCTCGGCTGTTCCTCGACGGACTCGTGGTGGCGGGTTCGCTGTTCGTGCTGGCGTGGGTGGCGGGCCTGGACGAGCTGGTCGTCGCCGGGGGAACTGACACGTTGTCATTCGCGCTGTCGCTGTTCTATCCGCTGGCCGACATAGCTCTGTTCACGATGGCGCTGCTCATGCTGTCGCGGGCAGGGCCGGGTCAGCGGGTGACGATCAGCCTGCTCGCTGCGGGGATCGCCGTGCTCGCCATCGCCGACAGCGTGTTCCTGTACCTGAACACCGACGGCTCGTACATCAGTGGCAATTTCATCGACATCCTTTGGGCTGGCGGCCTGATGTTGATGGCGGTCGCTGCACTGGTTGCGACGCAGGCGAGATGGCGCGTCGTCGACGCGCGCGAATCATCGAGCGCCGCAGTGTGGGTCACGTACGTCCCGCTCGTCATCGCGGTGGTGCCCGCCGTCTGGTACCTGTTCAGCGGCGAGCACACCCGACCGGTTTTGGCGGCGGTGTTCCTCTTGGTGGCGGCGGTGCTAGTCCGGCAGGTGCTATTCGTCATCGAGAACCGGCGTCTGCTCGCCACCGTCACCGACCAGGCGTTGCGCGACCCGTTGACGTCGCTGGCCAACCGCGACCTGTTCCACGATCGGCTCACCCACGCGGTGGCGATGCACGCCCGCGACGCCCGCGACGTCGCCGTTCTGTCGCTGGACCTGGACGACTTCAAGGTCGTCAACGACAACTTGGGCCATCCCGCGGGCGACGCGGTACTGGTGCAGGTCGCGGAGCGCTTGCGTACCAGCGTGCGCACCGGAGACACCGTTGCCCGGATCGGCGGCGACGAATTCGCAGTGCTGATGGAAGGTGGCGACGAGTCCGCGCTCGCTGCGGCGGAACGCATCCTGGAGGCCTTCGACGCCGAGTTCGTGATCGACGATCAGCCGGTCAGCGTCCGTCCCAGCGCTGGGCTCTCCGAGTTGTCAGGTGCCAACACGACGGACCTGACGGCCGAGACGTTGCTCAAGCAAGCCGACGTCGCGATGTACTCAGCCAAGCGTACGCGCGCAGGCGGGGTGGCGGTCTTCTCGACGGAGATGAAGTTGGTCGACGCCAACGACGTTGGCGCGACGAGACTTTCAGGAAAGAACGTGACGCCGACGGGTGCCACGCGACTGCTAAGCCGGCTGCGCACGGCCATCGACGATGGCTTGCTGTCGGTGGAGTATCAGCCGAAATACCTCTTGGGCAACGGGCGAATCATCGGGGTCGAAGCGTTGGTGCGTTGGCCCCATCCGCAACTGGGCCTGTTGACGCCAGAGTCGTTTCTGCCACTCGCGCGGCAGAACGGGTTGATGGGAGCCGTGACCGACCTGGTGTTGAACCGCGCGGCCGACGATGCCGCAAAGTGGCACACGCTTGGATTCGCAGTTCCGTTCGCCATCAACGTCTTTCCGCCGGCGTTGAGCGAAGTCAGTCTGGCTTCGAAGATCGCCAAGGCGATGGCCGACCGCCACCTACCGTTCAATCACGTCACGGTGGAAATCACCGAGGACCAGTTGTTGGGCAATCCGGAACGTGCCCGCGAAGTCCTGGGGCGCCTGCACGACTTCGGCATTCGGGTAGCCATCGACGACTTCGGAAGCGGCTATTCGGGTTTGGAGTATCTGCGGCAGCTGCCGATCGACGAACTCAAGCTGGGCAAGTCGCTCGTCGCGCCAATCTCCGAGGATTCTCGCGCCGCGGTGATCGTGCGCAAGCTCGTCGAGATGACGCGAGACTTGGGCATGGTGTCCGTGGCGGAGGGCGTCCAGAGCGCAGCGATCGTGGATCTGCTCACCCGTTATGGGTGCGACGTCGTGCAGGGCTATCACCTCAGCCCGCCAGTTGGGGCCGCCGAATTGCCTCGAATGGTGTCGATGCAGCATCCGCTCACCGATCGGGCCGCTGCCTTGGCCGCGCGCAACGGACGTTAGATCGGTTCTTGGCGGATGCAGGGCGAACCGTCGCTACCTCCGCGACAGTGAACTGGTAACTCGCGAGACGTTGCGCCCGTGCAATCGAGGAAATTGACGTTTTGATAAACCTGTGAATGGAGGAGTTCCTGGTTCGGGATGCCTCAATTGGGCTGCTCGACCAGAGCCGCCTCGGCCCAGTAGCCGCCCATGCCCGAGGGGATGGCGATGACCCGAATGGTGCGCGGTGTTGGGCCCTTTCCGGGACAGATCTGTTGAAGCTTCATGTCGAAGCCACGGGCCCGACTGGGCCGGCTATACCAAGACACGGGGGCGGGGTCTTGTTCGCCCATGTCCTCGATGCCGACGAGGCCGTACTGGCAATATGGCGGAGGCAGGACCGCAACGATGTTCGCCGTGATCGCCCTCGAGTAGGCATCGGACTCAGGCTGACCGTCGATTCGGAATAGCTCGACTTTGTCGGGATTGTGCGTGTTGAGCCCCGTGACGATTCCCTTCGCGGCTTTCTCTTGGACGTCGGAGGTGTACGCCTTCATGGGATACGGGTTGATGTCTTCGGTCGCATACAAATACCAGAGGCCGCCACCGCCAATGCAGGCCAAGGTGAAGGCCACCGCTATTGCGATGAGCTTGCGCCTACGTCTGATGACCGACATCTTTGTCACTCTCCCGGATATCTCAGGTGGACGCATTCGACCGAGGCGGGGCCGCTGGCGAAATCAGGACCATCGGGCATCCAATCGTCATGAAAATGATTGTCGCCGTTGGCATGTGGTCCACGACATCTACCAGCACGCCGTTCTCCATCTTCTGCACCAATGGACGGCGGTGTGATTGGTCGTCCCGCTCGCCTCGTCGTGGTGTCCGCCTACGGCTCTTCTTCAAGTGCTGCCTCAGCCCAGTAACCGCCAGAACTTCCGAATTCTCCTGGTGAAATCGCGATTACCCTGATGGTGCGCGGTGTCGGTTGTTGTCCGGGGCAGAGTTGCTGCAGTTTCATGTCGAAACCCCACGCATGCCCGACAGTCTTGGCGTACCAGGGCACCAGATCGGCGGGATGGTCCTGCTCGCCTTTGTCCACGACACCGTCGAGGACGTATCGGCATCCCGGATCGGGCAAGACTGCGGCGACGTTATCCCTGATCGCTGCGTTGGGAACGTCGTACTCCGGGCGCCCGTGCAATCGAAGTAGCTCGACGTTGTCGGGATTTCTGGTATTCAGCCCCGAGACGATCCGCTGGGCGGCCTTTTCCTGCACCGCTGGGGTGTAGTCGCGCATCCCGTACGAGTTGTGGCCGCCGTAGGGGTTTCTGCTGTCGACGATGTGCCAGTACCAGAACCAGGCGACAAGCCCGATCGCCACGATGCCAACGACGATTCCGGCCGAGATTGCCGCTATACGAGTCTTCTTGGTGATGACGGCCATCGGTCACTCTCCGGGGTAGCTGACGTAGACGAACTCGACCGATGCTTTGCCACCATTGAAGCCCGGGCGGTCGGGCATCCAATCGCTATGGAACTTGTTGTTGCCCCAGGCATGTTGGTCTACGACGTCCACCAGCCCGCCAGTCTGCATTTCCTGTCCGACGTAGACCACGGTGTGGTTGATCGTGCCGGTGGCATCGTCGTGGTAGTAAATCAGGTCGCCGGGTATGAGTCCGGCTTTGGAGGGTGCCGGGGGATCGAGTGCTGCGAGGTTCGCAGGCATCGGCGAGGTGCCGACGACTTGGCTGGCCCAGAGTTCACGATGAAGTCCCGGTTGGCCCGAGCGCCACGTGTTCGAGTTCGTGTTGCCGGGGACGTGTAGGCCGTTGATATAGCACCAATCGTCGGCGTTACTGAACTGGCAACTCGCGAGACGAGTACGCTCGTCGATCGACCAAGATTGTCGTTTTAGCTAGTAAAGCCATTGGTGGCCGACATTCCCGGCGAGGAGTGGCCAGCCGCCGCCTTATTGCGGCTGCTCGATCAAAGCCGCTTCGGCCCAGTAGCCGCCCATGCCCGACGGGATGGCGATGACCCGAATGGTGCGCGGTGTTGGGCCCTTTCCGGGGCAGATCTGTTGAAGCTTCATGTCGAAGCCACGGGCTTGGCTCGGGCCGCTGAACCACGGCACGGCGGCAGGAGTTTGTTCGCCCTTGTCTTCGATCCCCACGAGGGTGTACTCGCAACCCGGCGGCGGCAGAACGGCCGCGATGTTTTTGGCGATTTGCGCGTTGTCCGCCTCACGGTCGAGGTCTCCGCTGTGATTTCGCATCAACTCGACGTTGTCGGGATTGTGCGTGTTGAGCCGCGCGACGATTCCCTTCGCGGCTTTCTCCTGGACGTCCGGGGTGTAGGTCTTCATGGGATGCGGGTTGACGATTTCGGTCGCATACAAATACCAGAGCGCGCCCCCGCCGATGCAGATCAAGGTGAAGGCCACCGCTATTGCGGTGAGCTTGCGCCTACGTCCGAGGACCGACATCTATGTCACTCTCCGAGGTAATTCATTTGGACGAATTCTTACCATTATTCGCCGTTAGGTCACTTTCACCACGGCTCTCAGTTGTGGATCTCAGGAGTGTTTGACGGATAGGAGTTGCGTTCACTGTGGTTGTCGCACGACGGTAACCTTAGACAGACAAGGACGAGAGCCTGGCCATAGTTGCCTATAGCGAGGCTCCACGCACGTGTCGCGGCGGGTGCTCACCTCGGACAGTGCATCCACGCGCGAGCCGTCGCTAGACGTCGCGCTAAATCGGCCGGATGCGCCATTCGGGTTATTCACATCGGCGAGTTAGTGCCGTTCAACTTCTCGAGAAGTTGGCCTCCGAGAGTATGGCCTGCTTCTTATTGGAAGGGCTGGGCGGCATAGCTTCCCGTTGAGCCTGCGCTCAAAACCGCTACCTAGTTGCCCACCGAGCGAATCACCGGGGGGACTCTCCGTGCCTGACTAGTGCGCCGCCTCGAACGCCTCAACAATCTGAGCCTTGATCCTGCCACGATCAGCAACTTCGTGTCCGTTATTGCGTGCCCACTCTCGGATGGCTGCCAGCTGCTCCGGTGAAGATTGTCCGTTGGCCTTACCGCTAGCCTTCGTCCGACGACCACGGGAGCGACCAGTCTTCATCGCCGCATCAACGTACGGCTTGAGCGCCTTCTCGAACTTGGCCACATTAGGACTCGAAAGATCGATCTGGTACGCCACGCCCCGCAGCGAAAACTCAATGCGTTCGCCGCTGCCGTCAGTTATCTCGGAACCATCGATATCATCGATCAGCTGTCGAACGATGCGTTCAGCCACTACCCGCTCCTTTATAGACACCAAGCGTTGTCACCGTATCACGCGGCTTTATCCGGCTCGTCGAAGTCCGGGCAACGGTCTGGTCGATGTTTACGTCGGTATAGACGTTGCCCCACACGATGCTCATCGAGGTAATGAAAGAAAGAGCAGCCAGGCTACTATTTCCCCTAAGTGGTCACGTCATCACAACTCTCGATCGCGGATCTCAGAACTGTTTTGCGGATCGGCAGCTCGCGTTCACTGCGGTTGTTTCCGCGACTGTAATGCGTTTGTAAGCGCAACTCGTATCAGTCAATCGCCGGAAAATCATCTATCGATGGGTATCGATCGCCGATAGGCGGGATGAGATTTCTGAAATCGATGGCAAGAAAGCTCGAAGCGTCGACCGGCCTCGGCGCTGCCCGCATCATTTGCAACGGGTCAGCCACGAACACCCTCCATTCGGCACCTCGGCACCTCGGCACAAGCCGGTCAGCCGCGCGGTTGTGCTCCGCTCAGACCCGACCAAAGCATTTGGGACCCAATCAATGGCGCGATCTTGTCGGCTAGGTAGACGTGTCCGGCATCGGTGGGGTGCACGCCATCCTTGCCGATCAGATCGGGCCGCCCGACGAACCATCGTTGCGCGATCGGATCGACGAACGAGGCGCCGACATTCTTGGCTTGATATGCCAGGATGTCCCGGATTCGGAGCACCGTGGAGGGCGGATCAACCGTCGGCCACGCGGGCCCTATGACGAGCACCCGCGCAAGCGGTGCCGTCAGCCGAGCTCTCAGCAAGGTGGCGCGCACGTTGTAGTTCAGTGCGGTGGGGTCCTCGTCCTTGTCGTTGCGGGAGCCGAAGAACACCACCAGCGCATCGTCGCGGCGGACTGCTGCTGCAGTGAGCTGGTCGAAGATGTGCCCACGGTTTCCCTTGATGTGATAGCCGGCCCTGCCCTCCGCTTGAACGTCGAAGGTGAGCGGCATTCCCTGCGCCGCAAGCCTTTGCCACGCCACGGCGGTCCAGTTCTTCGGTCCGAGGCCACCTTCATCGGTACCCGTGGTGTAGGAGTCGCTGACGATGGCGATCCGGTTGGCAACGAAGTCCAGATTTCGCGTCTGACCGTGCGTCACCGGCGTCGAGTGCCCAGGAACCGCGATCAGCGCGGCGAGGACGATGACGACCAATAGCGAACGGCTCACGCGCACTGTATATCCCCCCGCCGAGCAAACGATGCGCACGACTCGCTGTTCGTTATGAGATCGTCAACCCGCACGGGCGGAGGGCTCCTCCGGGTGCGCCTGTTGGGCCTCCCTCAGGGACTTGACCTTTTGCCGTTGCGGTTCGAGTGCGTCCTCCGCCACCGGACCTTCCGTTTCGGTGACGGCCGGGCCGACGTCGAGCATCCTTCGCATCCACTTGCGACACGGCTCCTCGACCAGGTGGTAAAGCGCTGCTGCGCCGATCAAGGCGAGGACGAGCAAGCCGACGACGATGGCCTTTCCGGTCCACGTCGGCTCGAGAATGATGTCGAACTGCTTGGCCGTCCACCTCCACGCGACGTGTACCAGCTCGTGCACCATGTAAAGGCTGAACGAGATGTGGCCGAGGTACACCAGAGGTCGGATGGACATCAGCGCGGGCAGTGACCCAGCTCCGACCGCCAGCGTCGCCACCAACGGGACGAACAAGACGTCGACCAATCCGCTCGAATCACTGATCTTGGCAACGGGATTGAAGTACAGCCAGAAGATGCCGCCGATGATGACCGCCGCGATCAGGAGCGAAAGAAGTCCGGCGTTTCTCCGACCCCGGTCGGACAGGCGAAGCTTGCGCACGGCGGCGCAGGCGAGCGCGCCCGCGGTGAACTGGAAGACGATGCGTGGCAGCCAGCTCCACGGTGTGTAGAAGAACCCGGTGGCCAGCAGCAGCATGATCGGGGGGAGTGTCGCAATGAAGGCAAGCCACATCAGATTCCGCGCCCGAGTCACGCGGGCGACCCGGAAGATCACCATCGCGAGCACTCCGAACAACAGGTACGCAAGCCACTCCGCGCTGATCGACCAGGCCGGGCCGTCCCAACTCGTACCGTCGAAGAACGGCTCGAACCAGAGCTGCACGAGCGTGAGCTGGCGCACGTAACTGATCGCGTTGAGCTCAGCGGTCGACTCCGGCGGCACGTGACCGACGTGAAGGGTGAAGATGACGAACGCCGCGGCGAGATGCATGGTGACGATGTAGACAGGCCACACTCTTGCCAGCCGTAGCCAGAGGAATCGAAGGGTCGCCCTCGTCGACCACGCCTCGCCCATGCGGTCGAGGTAGGTCCAGGCCAAGACGAAGCCGCTGAGAATGAAGAAGAGGTCGACGCCTTGAGCGCCACAGTTGAGCACCGGAGCGAACGTGTCGAGGAACCACGGTGCGACTTGTCCGATCGGTTCGCGGAAGTGGAACAGCACTACCCATACCGCCGCAAAGATGCGCAAGCCGGAAAGCGCCTTTATCTCTCCGGTTCGCACAACACTCTTTCGTGAGGACTCTGCTTCGACGTTGTCGTCCACGCCACTTGCGTGCGCTTGTCCGGGCGGCTTTCGCCGTCGCGACCTTGCATCCGGAAAGCGCATTGGAGATTACCAGGACGGCCGCTCGCGGCGGGCCTGGAGCAGCTGTGGAGTTCCTGTCTGCTTCTCATGGCAAATGCCCAACAGCTCGGCAAACGCCATCATTCGTGACGCGAACAGGGAATCGGCATAGGGCGCACGGCCGGGAGCTATCGAGCCGGCGTATGCGGAGCGTTTGTACTCGAATCGTCCCCTTCGGCTCGGTCGTGAACTCGCTGAGTACGAAAGAGGGCTGAACGACGGGAGCAGCGCCTGGGCGTGCACGCTATGACGAATGAAGCCGCGTCGACCGTCGAGTTGGGTACTGGTAGCAGCACTGCTCACGACGGGCCTGTCGATGCGGACCGCGGCCACTAGTGTCGGGCCGGTCCTCGACGACCTCGAACAGTCGCTGCACACGAGCGGCGCGGTGGAGGGCTTGATCACGGCCCTGCCGGTCGTCTGCTTCGCCGTCATCGGGGCGCTGACCCCGCGCTTGTCCCACCGCGTCGGGTCCGAGCGTTTGTTGGTCGCCGCGTTGATCGTCGCGACCGCGGGGACGGCGTTGCGCGCCCTCTCGAATTCGCCGTGGACGTTCGCCGGATTTAGCGTGCTCGCGCTCAGCGGTGGCGCGGTGAGCAACGTCCTGCTGCCGAGTCTGGTGAAGCGATATTTCCCCGATCGCATTGGTGGAGCGACCGCGGTGTACACCACTGCGCTTGCCGTGGGTTCGGCGCTCGCGGTCGGCCTGACGGTTCCGATGGGCGACCTTGGCGACGGCTGGCGGCTGGGCCTCGGTTCTTGGGCGGCTCTTACCGCCCTGGCCGTGTTGCCGTGGCTGACGGTATCGATGGGGGGCCGACCGGAAGCGGCGACCCAACCCCGAATCTCACTATCCAGGCTCGCTGCGAGCCCCACGGCATGGGCATTGACGGCGTTCTTCGGACTACAATCCATGCAGGCCTACATTGCCTTTGGCTGGTTCGCGAAGTTCCTTCACGCCCATGGCATTTCACCTCATGCCGCCGGCTGGATGGTCGCGCTGTACTCGGCGATCTCCATCCCGGTCTCCATGGTGGTCCCGACGCTCGCTGCGACTCGCCCTCGCACGATGCTGACCGTGCTGTGCCTCTGCTCGTTAATCGGTTACGTCGGAATGGAATTCGCGCCGACGAGCGGAGCGTGGGTGTCGATGGCACTCGTCGGAGTGGGTGCAGGCACCTTTCCGATGGCGTTGGTGATGATCGGCCTGCGGTCGCGCAACACCGAATCGACGGCGGCGCTGTCGTCGTTCGTCCAGTCGATTGGTTACGTCATCTCGGGAACCGGTCCGCTGTTGTTCGGCGTTCTCTACGGCTGGACGCGCCAGTGGACCCTGCCACTAGCCGTGCTTTTCGCATCGCTGGCGTTGACCTATATCGCGGGTTGGCTGGCGAGCCGAGAACGATTCGTCGACGACGAATTGAGGGCAATGGAGCCGGTTGGTTCTCGCGCCCCTTCCGATTAGGAAATTCGGCATTCCCATTGTGCTCGGCGCCCTCGAACCAGGTATCGAACCGGGCAGCCCGTCGATGATCGCTGTCCCAGCGGCTGGGTAACCCGGTATCTTCCGGACATGGCCGAATCGCCGACACCCCTGACGATCATGTTCTGGCCGGAATCGGCCTACGGACCGACGAACCAGTGCATCGGACTGGCCGCCATCCTTCGCGATCGCGGCCACACCATCGTGTTCGCAGCCGAGAGTTCGTGGGCAGGCAAGCTGACGCCATTCGGCTTCGTGGAGGAGCTCGTCGATCTTGCCGCGCCTCCCGACGGGGCGGACGAGCAGGACGCCGGTGCGTTCTGGACCGACTTCATCACCCAGACCGCACCCGAGTTCCGCAAGCCCACGATCGAACAACTCGAATCGTTCGTCCAGCCCACGTACCAGGCGCTCATCGACGGGGCCAAGTACAGCGAGCCGCGACTGCGCGAGATCATCGCCACCCATCGGCCCGACGTGATCGTCGAGGACAACGTGGTGATCTTCCCGGCACTCACGACGTCGGATGCACCATTCGTGCGCATCGTTTCATGTACTCCGTTGGAGGTCAGCGGACCCGGCGTGCCGCCGCCGTTCTCGGGGCTGCCCAGCGACGATCGATCCGAATGGGACGCCTACCGAGCAGAATTCGAGCGCACCCACCGGGCGATGTGGAACGACTTCAACGCATGGGTGCAGGAGCAAGGCGGTGCCCCCCTGCCCGACTTGGAGTTCATGCCCCGCGGCGGCGCGTCGAACCCCGCCGCCAACCTCTACGTCTATCCTGCCGAGGCGGACTATCTGGAGGCGAGGCCACTCGACGACAGTTGGATCAGGATGGATTCGAGCGTCCGGGAGACCGACGAGGACTACGTCCTACCGCCCACGGTGGCCGACCGTCCCGACGACAGCGCGCTGATCTATCTGTCGCTCGGTTCACTCGGCAGCGCCGACGTGGAACTCATGCAGCGCCTCGTTGACGTACTCGGCACGACCCGTCACCGCTTCATCGTCAGCAAGGGTCCGCAGGCTGACCGGATCTTGCTGACGGACAACATGGTTGGCGCACAGATGGTGCCGCAGACGAAGATCATCCCGCAGGTCGATCTGGTGATCTCGCACGGTGGCAACAACACCGTCACCGAGACGCTGCACTTCGGCAAGCCACTCATCGTGCTCCCGCTCTTCTGGGACCAGTACGAGAACGCCCAGCGCATCGACGAACTCGGGTTCGGAGTCCGGTTGAACACCTACGGCTTCGCCGACGCGGAGTTGACCGACGCCGTCGAACGGCTACTCGGCGACACCGCACTGCGGACTCGCCTCGCCGAGCAAGGAGAGAGAATCCGCGCTCGCGACGGTCTTCGCGTCGGCGCGGACGTCATCGAACAGGTGGGTGCGAAGTACCGAGCGTCGCTTGACTGACGCCGTCGGCCTCGTCGATGTGCTGAACCTGGCCGAGGGTAAACGCCTTTCGGTGTTCGACGGTGCGATGGGGCAGTCTGCGGTGCCGATGGTCCGCGACGACGCAGGGGAGTGGCGGCGCGCTCGTCCCGGCGACGGCGTGGCCGAGGCGCTGTTGACGTTGCTGGGCACCGTCGACGAATCCATGGGCCTTGGCAACTTCGCGGTTCGTTCGTGGACCCGCCACGCTGCGACCGGGGAACGAGCCGTCGGCGTGGATCAGACCAACGAGTCGGTGATCGTCGGCGACGCGGCAGTGGTCAAGTGGGCGACCCATCTGCAGGTGGGTCCGCATCCGGCGCCGCATCGAATCAGCGTATTGCGCGACAACCGCTTTCAAGGCATGCCCGCGCCGTGGGGGATGGTCACCTGGCGGCCACCGAGCGGCGCTGAAACGTTGGTTGCCTACGTGGACGAGTACGTTCCCGAAGCGGTCGACGGCTGGACGTGGGCCGTCGACCTCATCACCGAAGCCGTGGGCGAGCGCCGCTTCGAGGGTCTGTCCGACACCGTCAACCATCTCGGTCCGTTGATTGCCGGGTTGCACGGCCACCTGAGGTCCACGGGCACCACTGCCTCCGCTGAGGACGTCGAACGGTGGCGGGACTCCGCGCTGCAAGCACTCGAAACCGTTTGTGCACTTGATGGTTCATCGTGCATCGAGGTGGCTCGGGCTCGTCGCGACGAGATCGCTCACGCGCTCGACGGGCTCGGCGGGTTCGCAGGCACCCCGGTGATCGAGGGCCATGGCGATCTGCACGTCGGCCAGATCCTGCGCAGCGGCACGCGCCTCCTGGTCACCGATTTCGACGGAAACCCGGTGTTGCCAGCGTCGGAGCGCGCTCTGCCGATCCCCGCAGCCCTCGACGTGGCGGGCATGACCCAGTCGCTGGCACACGCCGCGATCGTCGCCAGCAAGTACGCCGAACTCGAACCCGCGGTGCTTCAAAGGGTCGACCTCAACGCGCGAAAGGCCTTTCTGGTCAGCTACGAGGGGGCGCTTGAAGCGATGCGGGGCCAGGAGCTTTACGAGCCGCGTCTGCTGAAGCCCCTTCGACTACAGCAGGTGCTGCGCGAGATCGTCTATGCCGCACGCCATCTTCCCCGCTGGATGTACGTGCCCGACGCCGCCTTGCCGGCGCTCCTCGACGAAGGGAACCTCGCGTGAAGCCAGACGGGTTCGCCGCCGACCTCTACCGCAAGCCCGAAGTTCTGGAGCGGCTGGCCGCAACGCTGGAGGCTGGCAACCCGTGGGCGCAGGTCATCCCTCGTGACGTCGAGCGTGTGGTGCTGATCGGGATGGGGTCGTCGGCGTACGCCGGCGGCGTGGTGGCGGCGAGGATGCGCGCCGGCGGTCTGGTCGCCGCCTCGGAATTGGCTTCCTCACAACTGCTTCCCGCGTGGGGGGCGCGGACATTGGTGGTGGCGACCTCGGCAAGTGGCGGCTCCGTCGAAACCCTTGATGCGCTCAGCCGCTTGCCCGCGGGGGCCCACACCGTGGCGCTGACGAACACGGCTGGGTCGGCGATCACCGAACGATGTGATGCCGTCGTCATGTTGGAGGCCGAGTCCGAGGTCGGGGGCGTCGCGTGCCGAAGCTATCAGCACACGCTCGCACTGCTGCTGGCACTGGACTGTCAGCTGCGCAGAACGAGTATCTCCGCGCTGGCCGAGTCGGTCGCAGCGGCGGCGCAGGCATCGCAGCACCTCATCGCCACCGAGTTCGATTGGCGCCCTGAGGTTTCTCGCTTGCTGCTTGGCGCAGACGGCACGCACCTAGCCGCCCCGGCGCACCGGCTCTGCTCGGCCCAGCAGGGCGCGCTGATGCTGCGCGAGGGGCCTCGTCACCCCGCCGTGGGATGCGAAACCGGCGACTGGAGTCACGTCGACGTCTATCTCACCAAGACCACGGATTACCGCTTGCTCGTCTTCGCGGGCTCGGAGTGGGAGCCGCAACTGGCTGAATGGACTCAGGAGCGCGGCAGTACCGTCGTCGTGGTTGGAGGCTCCGTCGCCGGCGCGCAGTGCGAGATCCGTTATGCCGGTGATGAAGACGACGACGTCAAGTTGCTCACCGAGGTTCTCGTGCCGGAACTCGTCGCGTCCGCGGCATGGCAGGCCGGCGTCATCGAGTGACGCCGAGGCGATCGTGACGGGCGCGCGACTATCCTGGGTCGTCACAGCATTCCCATGCCCGACGACGAAGGGACATACGTGGCCAATCGCCTGAGGCTACGCCGCCCGCGAGGACTCGGGCGACGAGCGTGGTTGGTCACCTGGAGCTTGCGGCTAGTCCTGTGGACCCTCGGATTCACCCGCCTCGTCAAGACGAAGATCGTGAACGCAGACGTCGTACCGAAGCGCGGCGCGGTGATCCTGGCCGTCAATCACACCTCGATGATCGACGTGCTGTTCATCCTTGCGGCGCTGCGTCGGCCCGCCATCGCGATGGCCATGGCGGAGTTGTGGAAGTCACCGCGGACACGCTGGCTGGTCGAAGTGCTGGGCCAAATACCCGTCGTGCGAGGGAATTCCGAATCGGGCAAGCAGGCGATGGAAAGCGCGGCCCATGCGCTGGAGAACGGCGCGCTCGTCGGCATCTTTCCCGAGGGCAGAATCGTCAAGCCCGGTGAGGTCGCGGCCTACAAACCGGGTGTCGCGGTCCTCGCCAAGGAGACCGATACGACGATCATCCCCGTGCAGATCGTCAACGCCAACAAGGTGTTGCCGCTCGACGCGAAGTACCCGTCGCTCAAGCACACCGTGTACGTGATCTTCGGCGAACCGATCGACCCCGACGACTTCGATTCCATTGACGAACTCCTCGAGGAGACTCGATCACGCATCACCTCGCTGAAGGTGCCGTCGAGCTGAGTCGCTCGTCGCCCGATGAATCTGCGAGCGGTCGCGGGTCTACCGATCTGAAAGGACAATCGACTCACGGGAGAAACGCATGGGCCTGATCTACATAGAGATGTTCGCAACCCTCGACCTCGTCGGGCAGGCGCCCGGCGGCCCCGACGAGGACCCGGTGGGGTTCCCGTTCGGCGGCTGGCAGGCGCCCCTGCTGGACGAGGTGGCCGGTGCGCAGGTCGGTGCCGCGTACGAGGGCACGGACGCCCTCCTGCTCGGCCGGCGCACGTATGACATCTTCGCCGCCTACTGGCCGTTCCAGGAGGGCGGCGAGGACAACGAGATCGCCACGCTCTTCAACAGCGTCCCGAAGTACGTGGCTTCCCGCGGCAGGCCCAACCTCTCGTGGGCCGTGTCCACGCAGCTCGGCCCGGATCTGGCCGGCGCGGTGCGCGAGATCCGTGACCGGCACGATCACGTGAAGGTCGTCGGGAGTTTGAACCTAGTGCAGACTCTCCTGCGCGAGAAGCTCTTCGACCGTCTCGACCTCTGGGTGCACCCGATCGTGCTCGGCGTCGGGAAGAAGGTGTTCGATGTTGGCGCGGTGCCCACGAACGTCACACTCCTCGAACCGCCGGTAGCCGGTCCGAAGGGCACGGTGTACCTGCGCTACTGGCTCTCCGATGGCACACCCAGGACGGGCGACATGAGTGCACCCGATCGCGGTGCCGGGCGCGACGATTGAAACCGCCCCGATTGATCATTAC
>Ga0207681_10001371_pt1 | contig 15734 bp, 9 predicted proteins | sample KBSS53metaG_FD_184324 | JGI IMG/M metagenome (GOLD analysis project Ga0207681, IMG submission 184324) | Switchgrass rhizosphere microbial communities from Kellogg Biological Station, Michigan, USA - KBS S5-3 metaG (SPAdes) (version 2) | ecosystem: Host-associated > Plants > Roots > Rhizosphere >... | reverse complement strand
CCGAGCCGGCGGTAGGCCGCCAGCTGAGCTGCGTAGCTGTCAGCCGTCGTGTCTCGCGGACGCATGCGGAAGGTCAATATACATCGCTCAGGCCACGCGAATCCCTCGCGGACGATCGCACCTCAGCGGTCGCAACGCGATCCGCGCAATCACCGACGGTGGCCCCGCGACGGCGAAGCGCGACATCTGGATCAGGCTCGTCGCTGCCGCCAACGCGAGAATCCGCGAGAATTGCCGCGGCATGGCCATTGCTAACTGAATCGACTGAATGAAGCGGCACAACAGATTCGCGTGGGGCTACGTCGTCGCCTTGCTTGTGAGCTGCGGCGGCGGACAGCTGAAAGGCGGCGGGGGCGGCGCCTCGGGCACCGCCGGTGCCGCGCAAGGCGGCTCCGGCGGAACGGCGGGAACGGGCAGCGAAGCACCGGGTGGAACCGGCGGAACAGCGGGCATCGGCGGCAGCGGCGTTACGGGCGGCTCCGGCGGCGCCACGTCGCCCTGCTTCGGCAGCGGCTTCCTCGCGAGCGCCGGATCCTCCGGCTGTCAGCCCGCGATACCGGCTTGCGGCGACGCTCTTTGCGGCAACGGCCAGCGCGACACGTGCACCATTTCGACGGCGAGCTGCCCGACCCGCACCGACACCGAAGGGTGCGACGGCGTCGATTACGGCGGCGTCACCTGCCCATCCCTGGGTTACGGTTCCGGGTCGCCGTCCTGCAGTCAAAACTGCCTGCTGCTCACCGGTACCTGCGACGATTGCATGCCGCTTGGGAATGAGCTGCTCGGCTGCGCCAAGCCGCCCCTCGACCAGAACGTTTCGACGTTCGGAATCGCCGCCAACGGGTCCGAAGTCGGAATCGCATGGATCGACTTCGTCGGCCCGCAGACCCCGTCGCTCTCGTTCGCGCGTCTCTCGCCCACACTCGATCTGATCTCCAGATCGGTCATCGCGCCGATCCCATGGGCCTGCGACGACAAGTTGAAACGCATCGCGGTGGCACCGTTGGCGTCCGGCTGGACCGTCGCCGTCGGGGGCGATCCAGACGTTGTCGTTTACGCGCTCGACGCTACCGGTCAACCGGTCGCGCGTACCGTCGTCGAATCCAGCGGGTCCTTCTTCCAGGACATCGCCGCGACCCCATTCCTCATTCCCCGCCCCGACGGCGGACCGCTGATGCTCTGGCATCGCATCGCTCGGAACCCGTATGCTGCGCTGATCGCTGCCGACGGCCGGTCGGCCAGCACGCCGGTCGAACTACCGGTCTACCCGCTGGCGACCGCGTCACCGATTGGCGCCGCCTATCTCCAGGGCAAGTTCCACGTGATCGTTCCCCACCTGGGAACGGGCGGCGCCACGCCTCAGCATGGATTGACGATCGTGCGCCTCGATCCCGGTGGCAAGATCGGATCGACCGTCGACATCCTTCCCGACGAGGACGTTTCGCTCGCCGGAGTCGGCGGCGACGGCACCGATATCCGTGTCGTTTACACGACGACCTCGGCCAACGGCTCCCTTGTCGTATCGACGGACGACGTGATCTTCCGTCGTATCAGCAGCGCGGGCGATCTGCTAACGCCCGCCGTCCGCCTGGGCCAGGTACGAGATCTCCGCCCGACCTCCCCCGTGCTGGCGCTCGGAGATGACACGGTCTTTCTGTTCAAGCCCTTCGAGCCCGGCGTTTTCGGCGGGCCCAACGATCCAGACCGCGCCGGCTGGGCACGCGTCGGCCCCGACGGTGCATTGCGGTCGCAAGGATTCGTCGCGCGCGCCCCCTTTACGCTTTACCAGCACGCTCTGGTTCAAAACGGCGCCGAGCTGCTCGCCGCCTGGACCGGCGGAACGGCGGTCCTCAAGGTCGCGCGCCTCAATCCCTGAGGCCGGTTACCGGGGCGGCTCGTTCGCCGGATCGCCGGCAGCAGCGGATAGGACTCGATACGCGTGCGTCTTGACTCGACTCAGAACGTCGCGAAGTACGCCCACGCGAAGTTGCCCGCGGTGGCCTGGAAGCAGTAACCGCCGTTGACCTTTGGCGGCACCGAAGACCAGTTGCCGCCGGTGCAGCTCACCACCGTGTTGTTGATCCGGAACGTCCGGCCCACGTCGAAGTTGCCGCAATTGCCGCCCGCGATGTTCGCGACCGTCTGGTGGCAGGTCGCGCCCGTGCCGAGGTTGCCCGAGTTGAAGTTCGCGCTGGTGAAGACGATCGGGTTTGTGCAAAGACCGCTGCACGGCGAGGTGCCCGAGCAGGCGGGGCATGAGCCGCCGCAATCGACGCCGGTCTCGGTGCCGTTTTGTACGCCGTCGCTGCACGTCGACGTGGCGGTGACGTTGATGCCCGCCGATGTCGTCGTAGCGCCGCCGTTATCGAGTGCGCGCGCGGTCAGCGAATGGCTGGCCGCCGCGACCGGCACCGTCCAGCTCACGCTGTAGGGCGACGTCGTGTCCGGGCTCCCGATCTGCGTCGCGCCGTCGAAGAACGTCACCGACGAAACCGTGCCGTCGCTGTCCGCGGCGTTCGCCGACACCGTGATGGTGCTGCCCGCGACGACCGACGCGTTGTTCATCGGCGCGGTGATGCTGACCGTCGGCGGGACGTTCGCGACCGCCGAACAGACGCCCGAGACGCAGTTTCCGCTCTGGCAGTCGGCGTTGATCGCGCATGTCTTGCCGTTCGCGCACTTCGTCGTGCACGAACCGCCGCAGTCGACGTCGGTCTCGCTGCCGTTCTTGAAAGTGTCGGTGCACGTCGCGGTCGCGGTGACGCCGATGGCCGTCGACGTCGTGCTGGCCCCGCCGTTGTCGGTCGCGCGCGCGGTCAGCGAATGGCTGCCCGGCGTCGCCGGCACCGTCCAGCTCACGCTGTAGGGCGACGTCGTGTCCGGGCTCCCGATCTGCGTCGCGCCGTCGAGGAACGTCACCGAGGACACCGTGCCGTCACTGTCCGCGGCGTTCGCCGACACCGTGATGGTGCTGCCCGCGGGGACCGATGCGCCGTTCATCGGCGCGGTGATGTTGACCGTCGGTGGAACGTTCGGCGGTCCGTACGACAGCCCGAATCCGTACGGGAACAGCACCGTCGCCGGCGGGCTGGCCGTGTTGCTGTAGTGATCCCCCACGTCCCCGCAGCTGTTGGCGACGTTCGCATCGCACCAGACGACAGGCGTCTCGGTCGCGTCGACCTTCCAGGTGACCGGCAGCTTGCCGGTGAAGTTCGCGCCGCCCACGCCGTACAGCACCTCGGCGACGCCCAGGCCCTCGCTACCCGGATACCACGCCATCACGATCGCCTTCGTGTTCGCGTCGGCCACCAGGCCCTGGATGTCGAGCGGCCGGCCGCCCAGCACCACGACCACGCAGCCGTTGGTCGCCGTGCAGGTGCCGCTGCCGTCGTGGTCGGGATCGGTGTCGTCGCCGAACCACTCGGCGTACGACTGCAGCGTCTCCGACACGACGCGGATGCCGACCTGACAGCCGCTGCTGACGACGCGCGCCGCGCCCACCACCTGCGTCACGCCCTGCAGGATCGACGTCCCGGTCGGCGTGATCAGCGGCTGCTGCCAGCCCAGCGTCCAGGCGCCCATCTGCGCGCGCAGGTTGTCGGCGCCGTTGCCGGTCACGCACACGGTCGTCGTCGGCGACAGCGGCAGGAAGCTGCCGGTGTTCTTCAGCAGCACCAGCGATTCACGGACCGCCTGGCGGGCGACGTTGCGGTGTGCCGTCGAGCCGATCTGCGAGGCCCCGCTGCGGTTCGCCATCGGCGCCTCGAACAGGCCCAGCTCGAACTTCTTGGTGAGGATGCGGCGGACGGCGTCGTCGATGCGCGCCTGCGTGACGCGGCCGGCGTTCACCTCGTCGCGCAGCGTGGTGATGAACGTCCGGTACGAGTCCGGCATCATGAACATGTCGACGCCGGCGTTGACGGAGGTGCGCACCTTGTCGGCGAACGTTCCGGTCAGCTGATCGATCGCCTGCCAGTCGGAGACGACGAACCCCGAGAACGCCATTTCGCCCTTGAGTACGGTGGTCAGATAGTTCGAGCTTGCGTGCATCTTCACGCCGTTGACGCTGCTGAACGATGCCATCACGGAGCCCACGCCGCGCGTGAGCGCGCTGCTGTAAGGCGCCAGGTGAATCGCGCGCAGCGCCGCGTCGGTCATCTGATCGTCGCCGCGATCGATCGGCGTTCCACCCGGGTTGTTACCGGTGCCGAACACGGCGCCGCCGTCGCCGACGAAGTGCTTCGCCGTTGCCAGCACCGTGTCGGGGAGGCTGAGCCCGCCGCCCTGCAGGCCGCTGATCGCCGTCGTCATCGACGTCACCAGCGCCGGATCCTCGCCGAAGCTCTCGTAGGCGCGGCCCCAGCGCTGATCACGCGTGACCGACAGCGCGGGCGCGAACGTCCACTGGATGCCGGTCGCCGTCATCTCCTGCGCCGTGATCGCCCCGGTCTGCTGCACCAGCGCGGGATCGCGCGTGGCGCCCAGGCCTATGTTGTGCGGGAAGACGGTCGCGCCGATCACCTTCGCGTGACCGTGAACGCAGTCCATGCCGTAGATCATCGGGATCTGGAGGCGGGTGGCGAGCGCGCCGGTCTGGTAGCTGTCGACCAGATCCGCCCAGGCCGCCGCGGTCGGCGACGCCAGCGATGAATCCGCGCCGCTCAGCACCGAACCGATGAACAGCGACGTCACGTCGGCGGGCGCGCTGGTCTGCTGCTCGCTCTGGGTCATCTGTCCGATCTTCTCGTCCAGCGTCATGCGGCCCAGCAGATCGGCGACGCGCGTCGCGACCGGCAGGCTGGGATCCTTGTAGGGCGGCGTGCCAGCCGTGCCGCCGCCACCGCCGGTGCCGCCACGGCCGCCGGCCCCACTGGTACCGCCGCCACCCGTCCCACCGGCGCCGCCCTCGCGGGTACTCTCGGCCGGGCCCGTGCCGGACGGCACGAACGACGCATTTGTCGTCAGCAGCACCTTGTCGACGACGAAGCCGTCCTCGCGCATCCACAGGTTGATGGTGTGAACCGTGGGCGTGCCCGGCGGCGTCGTCGTCACGGACAGCGTCGCGTTGACACCGTCGAGCGTGCCGCGCGTCCACCCGAAGCTGGCGGTGAACCCGTTGATGCGATCCGCAGTAGCGACTGCGGCGCCGTCGCTGCCGGCGTGCACGGAGTCGCTCGTTCCGACGGCCGAACCGCCGGCGCGGCCGCGCACCCAGACCTGGTACGTGCCGGCCGTGACGAACAGGACGCGGAAGTCGAGCCGTGGGCTGCCGGTGACGAAACCCGTGTCGACGGCGGTGCCGTTGTCGGGCGTCGAACGCATCGCCTGCCCGCCCGACGCGTTCGCGTCGTTCTCCGACGCCCAGCTGTGCCCGCCCTGCGCCACGTTCCCCGTGAAGTGCTCGGCCTCCATGACGACCTGGCCGCCGCTCTCCTGAAAGTCGCCCGTCAGCTTCGAGCGGATCGTCTCGATCGGATCGCCGCCGCCGGACCTTTCTATACAGCCCGCCAGCACCGCGCCACCCAGCGCGCACCCGATCGACAGCACCAACCCGCTCCTGCGTGCCCACCTTCGCGTCATCACGGCCTCCCGGCTCAGATCGGCGCGCAGACTCTCAGTGAGTGAGCTCGCTGGCAAGTCCCAAGTGGTTTACAGCTTTGAAACGGCCGGGATCGTATCTTTCGGCGGCCATGAGCACCGCCGATCAGCAGCAGTCGCCCGCGAAGGCCGGGCGCCGCGAATGGCTCGGGCTGGCGGTGCTGGCGCTGCCCTGCCTGCTGTATTCGATGGACCTCACCGTGCTGCACCTGGCGGTGCCCAAGCTGACCACCGATCTCCAGCCCAGCAGCAGCCAGCTGCTGTGGATCATCGACATCTACGGCTTTCTGGTCGCGGGATCGCTGATCACGATGGGCACGCTAGGCGATCGCATCGGCCGGCGGCGCCTGCTGCTGGTCGGCGCGGCGGCGTTCGGCGCGGCCTCGATCGCGGCCGCCTTCTCCACCACCGCCACGATGTTGATCGCGACGCGCGCGCTGCTCGGCCTGGCCGGCGCCACCATCGCGCCGTCGACGCTGTCGCTGATCCGCATCCTGTTCGAAGACCCGCGCCAGCGGACGACAGCGATCGGCATCTGGATCACCAGCTACTCGGTGGGCGGCGCGATCGGCCCCCTCGTCGGCGGCGTGTTGCTGGAAACCTTCTGGTGGGGTTCCGTGTTCCTGGTCGGCGTTCCGGTGATGGTCCTGCTGCTGATCGTGGGACCGCGCTTGCTGCCCGAGTACCGCGATCCCAACGCCGGCCGCCCCGATCTGATCAGCGCGCTGCTCTCGCTGGTGGCGGTACTCGCCGTGATCTTCGGCCTCAAACGCATCGCCCAGGACGGGTTGGCCGTCGTGCCCGTGTTCTTCATCCTCGGCGGCGCGGCGGTCGGCGCGACGTTCGTACGCCGCCAGCTCCGGCTTCCCGATCCGCTGGTGGACCTTCGCCTGTTCCGCGCGCCGGCGTTCAGCGCGTCGCTGGCGACTTACGGCCTCGCGATCCTGTTCTCGTTCGGGAGCTTCCTGTTTCTGCCGCAGTACCTGCAGCTGGTTCTCGGCCTATCACCGTTCCGCGGCGGGCTGTGGACCATCCCGTGGTCGCTCGCCTTCGTCGTCGGCTCGTTGCTGACCCCGGTGCTGGTGCGCCGGATCCGTCCCGCGTTCGTGATGGCGGGTGGCCTGGTAATCGCCGCGTTCGGGTTCGCGCTGTTCACGCGCATCGATGCGACGACCGGGTTCGCGCTGTTCGTCGGCGGCTCGACGACGTTCGCGCTGGGCCTCGCGCCGGTGTTCACGCTGACCACCGACCTCGTCGTTGGATCCGCGCCGCCCGAGAAGGCCGGCGCGGCGTCGGCGATCTCCGAGACCAGCGCCGAGTTCGGCGGCGCCCTGGGGATCGCGGCTTTCGGCAGCATCGGCGTGGCCGTTTACCGCGCGATGATCGGAGGCGCGCTGCCGGCGGGCGTGCCGCCCGAGGTGGCCGATGAGGCGCGCGCGACCCTGGGCGGAGCGTTCGTCGCCGCGGCGAAGCTGCCCGCGCCGGTGGGCGCCGAGCTGACGCGCGTCGCGCAGGAAGCGTTCGTCGCCGGCCTGCAGATCTGCGCGGCGATCAGCATGCTGGGATCCATCGCGCTCGCCGTGCTGGCGGCGGTCGCGCTGCGGCGCGTGCGCCCGAGCGCGGCCCAGGGGTGAGACCCTCACCCTAACCCTCTCCCGCAAAGCGGGAGAGGGGACCGGATCTCCCTCTCCCGCGTCGAAGATCAGGCGCCGGCGCCGGCGAGGGGTTCGGGCCGGGGGACGTGGGGGAAGGCGGAGGCGAGGCGTTCCTGCTCGGCGCGCAGCTCTTCGGCGAACAGCGAGGTCAGCCGGACCGCGAGCTCGGTCGATCCGCCGCCGATCAGGTGAGGCGTGATGGCGGCGCTGAACTCGGCGCTGGACTGGAACCGCTTGTCGGGATCGACCTCCAGCGCGCGGGTCAGGATGGCCGGTAACGGCGCCGGTAGCGCCGCGATGCGCGCCCGCATCACGGCGTCCGGCCCGGCGGCGGCGGCGGTCAGCAAGTCGTAGAACGTGTCGCCCGGGTACGTCTGCTCGCCCGTCGCCGCATGCAGGATGACCAGACCGATCGAGTACAGGTCGGACCGGTGATCGACGGCGCGGCCGCGCGCCTGTTCGGGCGACATGAAGCAGACATTGCCGCGCACCGTGCCGCTGTCGGTCTGCGACACGCGCTGCTTCGCCTTCATGATGCCGAAGTCCAGGATCTTCACCTCGCCGCGTTCGGAGATGATCACGTTCGCCGGCGTGACGTCGCGGTGGACCAGCCCCATCGGGCGGCCGGCGTCGTCGCGCTTGTCGTGCGCGTAGGCCAGGCCGGCCAGCACCTCATTGGCCAGATGGAGGATCGCGTTGTGCGACAGCATCGGTTCGCCGCGCTCGTACAGGCGGCTGGTGATGCGGCCCAGATCGCGCCCGATGATGTACTCCTCGGCGAGGAAGTACGAGCCCCCCGCCTCACCGAAGTCGAAGACCGGCACCACGTTCGGGTGCACCAGCGTCGAGGCGAGGTTGGCCTCGTCGATGAACAACCCGACGGCCGTCGGATTGTTGTCCAGCTCGGCGCGCAGCCGCTTGATGACGAACGGCCGGCGGAAGCGCCCGACCCCGAACGACACCGCGGTGAACACCTCGGCCATTCCGCCCGCGCCGATCTGATCCACCAGCAGGTAACGGCCCAGCGCCGTCCCCGGACCGGGGCGGACGATCGTTGCGACCGGTGGCGTCGCGACGGGCGGCGGCGCGGCGATGCGGGCGCCGGTCGCGCCCGCCTCGATCGTGACGGGCGGCGCGGGAAGCAACGCCGGCGGGTCCGGCGGGCGGCGGCGACGTCCGGGCCGCACCGACACGGCGCCGATCACCAGCGCGACCGCGATCGCGATCGGCCACGTGATTCTCTTGCGCGATCGATCGGCGGCGGCCGCGACCGGACCGTAGTCCGCGCGGCCGAGCGCCCACAGCCACAATCCGGGCGCGATCTCGACGGCGGCCGCATGGGTCCCGGCGTCGGACAGCGCGACGGAGCCGCTCGCCTCACGCCCCGCCAGCGGGACCAGCAACGCGGCATCGGCGCCGCCCTGCCCGATCGCGTGCACGCCGTCGCTGACCAGCACCGCGCGGTCCGCGCCGCCGGCCACCTGTTCCAGCAGCGCGCCGTCGATCCGCCGCGCCAGCACCAGGACGGCAGGCCGCGCCGGGCGCGCCGCGACCAGGAACGCGCCGCCGCGGCCGGAGATCACCACGCTGCTGGGTCGGCCCGACTCCGCCACGCGGCGAACGGTCTCCGTGACGGAGACGCCGTCCTCGCCCTCGGTCTGCGCGAACGCGAGCGTCGCGCCGTCGTACGAGATCGCCGCGCGCAGATCGCGATACGGCTCCCACCAGCTCTCCGTCCCCAGCAGATCCGCGAAGGTGTCGCGGTTGACCCGCCCGCGCAGCGCGGCCACAAAGCGCGGGTTGGCCAGCGCGTTCTCGGTCGTCAGCGCCATCGCCTCGGTCTGGAGGCGCAGCGCCTGGCGCGCCAGGTCGGCGGTCTCCCGCGCCTTTCGCGCCGCCTCGTCGCCGGCGCGGCGCTGGCGCGCCTGGGTCAGCGCGCGTTCGGTCAGGTAGGGGATGCACACGATGGCGCCGGCGAGCACGAGCCCCGACACCGCCCGCAGCTTCGATCGCACCGCCGATCCCATGACTCAGTAACCGAGCTGCGCCTGTCGGGGCTTGCCGTACTTGTCCGGCACGACCACCACCGGCGACCGATCGATGGGGATGCGCACGGCCAGGCCCGTCGCGCCCGCCGGCCCCACCTTCAGCGCGTGCTTGACGACCGCCGCGGACGATTCGTGCCAGACATTCAACTCGTACCGACCGGGCATCACGTTGCGAATCACGAACGCGCCGGACGGCCGCGGCTGCGCGAAGTAGGCCGAATCGACGACGTAAAGGTACGCGGTCATCGACGCGTGGATGTTGCACAGCAGCTCGACCACGCCCGCCTGCGTGAACGTGCGCGCGTACGAACGGCCGGTGTCGTACAGGCCGGCATCGAAGGATTGCCCCGGGCTGAGCGAGAACACGTTGTGAAAGTAGGGATCGTCGTTGCGGAAGACCACGGTCTCACCGACAGGAATCGCCAGGACGTGAGGAACGAAGGTCTTGCCCAGCTGGTTCAGCACCCGCGGCTTGCGTGACGGGCGCGGCGCCGGCGTCGCGCCGTCCAGGCGTTTCAGCCAGACGACCGCGCCGCCCGGACCGACCGCACCGCCGCCGGTCACACTGCCCGACACCGTCACCCCGACTGGCTCCGGACGCGCCTCCACCGGGGGCGGTGCCGGCTTCGCCGATGCATCGGGCATCGCACCGATTGGCGGGGTGTCTGCGCCCGCGGCTGCCGACCCGCGCTGCCGCTGCGCCTCGGCGAGCAGCGGCGACACGGCGCGCCCGATCTCCGGCGGCAAGCCGGGCAGCCTGAGCAGCGCCTCCCAGTCGCGCGCGGCGCGCGCGAAGTCGCCCGCCTCGAACGCAACACGGCCACCCGCCATCAGATTGAAGATCAGGTACTGGCGCTCGACCTCGGTCTTGAAGGTCAGGTCCTGGGGACTCCTGACCACGATGGGCAGGGGCATCTCCCGGGCGGGCCACCCGGAAACCGAAGGCGACGACGGCGCCGGGGCCGGAGCCGCCGGTGCGGGTCCGCCGACGGGCGCGGGTCCGCCCACAGCCAGGATCCCGAACAGCGCTGCGCGTATCACCATGAGTACACCGCCGACGTCGTGAAGACGTTGTTGTCGACCGTGGGCGCGCCCGCGATCTCCTGGTTGATGAGGTACTCGCCCTTCACGGCCAGCGACGCCCACAGATCGATCCGCACCCCGAACGTCACGCGCGCGACCGTGATGGGACGGTAGCCCTCGAACCAAGCGTTCCGGCGTTCGTAGCGGCCGTAGGGGGTGATCGTCCGCAGCGCGCCCGCGCCCAGCGCCAGACCGTAAGCGGCCTGCGCCCAGAATCCCTTGGCGTAGAACGCGGAGGCGATCGGGTAGCCGCCGGCGCCGGTCTGCTTGCCGCCCGCGCCCTCCTCCTCGTCGACGTGGACGTACTCGCCGGCGAGCGCGACGCCCGCGACGTAAAGGCGCGCGTCGAAGCCGAACATCGTCAGCATCGCCTCGCGCGAGAACTGATCGTTGCGCGGCCCCCGCAGACCGCTGGCGCCCAGCTTCACCTGCACGCGCGGCAGGTTCAGCTCGTAGCCGAAGCGGCCCGAGAGGATCGGCAGGCCGGTGAGGCTGGCGTCCGGCGGCTGCAGCGCCTCGACGAAGTTGGATCCGTTGGTGCCCGCGACGTTGAGGCTGACCGCCGACCAGAGGCGCGCGATCTGCTGGCGGTAAAAGGCCTTCAGCCCCAGCGCGGTGCCGGTGGTGTAGCGCGCGAACAGCGAGGGCGTGATGCCGGTGCGGTACAACGCGGGGTTGTCGAGGTACTCGATGCCGAACACCGAGTCGAACTTGCCGCCGGCGAGGAACAGCTCGCGGCCGTCGAAGGGCGTGACCCGGCCGAACGCCTGCTCGACGTACAGCGAGGTCTGATTGCCCGCGCCGTCGCCGCCCCAGCGGGGAAGCACCTGCAGGCGCACGAACGCCATCATGTGCGGCACCTGGTAGCGCAGATCCTGGTTGACGGTGTTGATGAGAAACGACGGCCGCCCCGCGATGTTCACCGACCGCGGCAGGAAGCCGTTCGTCGCGCGGCCGCCGGCGTCGATCGACGCGACGTCGCCGCGCGAGTTGACGGCCGGCGCGAAGGTATCGACGCCGTAGTCGGCGGGCACGCGGTTGTCGTTGGGCGTGAAGCTGGTTCCGTCGCCGGCGGCGTTCGCGAATCCGAAGTCGACGTAGCCCATCAGCGATAGCGGGGGCGTCGTCTCGACGCCGGCGGGCAGCACGAACCCCTCGTTCTCGACCACCGCGTCGGCGTCCTCGCGCGGCGGTTCGCCGGCCGAGACCGCGACCGGCGCGTCCCCTTCCTGGGCGCGCGCGTGGCCGCTGGCAAACGTTCGCGCCGACGCGAGCGCCGCGAACAGCAGCGCGCAGTGAGGCGGCCGCCCGGGTCGCCGCCTCATCGCCCGATCCCCTTGCCGCCGTAGAACACCAGCGGCGTGCACCCCGTGATCTCCGTGCGGACGATGTTCGCCACGCCGACGGCGTCCTCGATGCGCGCCTGCGCGTCCAGCCAGTTGCACGTCGACGGGAACTCGGGCGCCGCGAAGCACGCCACGTCGGCGTTAGCGATCTTCGTGGCGTTCGCGGCGACGCGCCCTCGATAGGCTTCGGGGTTGATCCCCTGCGCGGCGAGCAGCGCCGCGGCGTCGGGGGACGTGTCGGGATCGAACGCAGCGGCGGTCGCGGGCGCGACCGCCAGGTAGATGCGGCTGAACGCGCCGAAGCGCGGGCGGCCGCCGGGCGCGTCCGCCGGCGTGCGCGCGAACGGCGGACCGCTTCCCATCACCCGCGGCGCGCCGATCGTTTGCGGCGCGCCGTCGGGCCCACGACGCGCGATCTCGAACAGCGGGACCTCGTCGGCCACCCATCCGTCGCGGTACTTGAAGTTGTTGCTCCCCTCGTTGAAGTAGCCCATCCGCTCGCCGTCGACCCACGACGTGGGCGCCGAGTTCAGGAAGCTGGCGACCGGCATCTGCAGGTAGGGGTGAACGGGCGTCCCCTCGCCGAGGCCCACGTCGTCGGGCCGCACCGAATACGTCCACGCGACGCCCTCGTGGATCTCCAGCCGTTCGTTGAAGATCTTCTCGGCCGAGGTGTACGACGCCACGTCAGCGCCGGGCGGCAGCACGGCGTAGTACGTCAGCCAGAGCGGACTGTAGAACAGGCTGCGCGGACCGACGTCGAACACCGGCGGCGCGTTCATGCCGTCGGCGGTCTTGGCGCGGTTCTGGCTCGGGCTGCTCGCGTCCCACGCCGTGACCAGCACGTACCAGGGCTGCACCCAGACCTGGTCGAAGCGGCTCCAGACCTCCGGCATCACATATGCTGCCGGCTGCCCCTCGCTGAACGCGGGGATGATCCGCAGCGTGGCGCCGCCACCGTCGGCTGGCGCGAGGATCTGGCGCGGATCGATTCCCTGCGGATAAGAGGGATCCACCGCGACGGGGCCGCCCGCGGCCAAGGCATCGCGCAGCTCGAACATCGTCCACAGCCGGGGGCGCGCATCGTCCACCGCGCCGGGCTCCGTGTAGACGCAACCCCCGATCGCCAAGAGCAGGAGCACAGGCGCGCGCGCGTTCGATCGCCCCATTCGTTTTGACCCCCGACGCCGGACGGTAACGTTCAGAACCAGGTAGCGATCGTCGACGGGAAGTCAATTCCCGGACCGTCTGTGATCTCTCTGATCTCGCGTCCCCAGCAACCACGATCGGGGACGCGCGTAGTCCGACGCCTGATCGCGCGGTCAGCGCGACGGCGCAGCCGTGAACACGGGTCGGAACAAGCCGCCCTCCTGCCCCCCACGTCCGATCCGGACTTCGCGCACCGGCACCACGGGGTCACAGATCGGCTGGCCGGGTTCGCGCGGTCCGCAGGGCTTCGCGTGCGCGCGATCCGCCTCGTAACGAACCTGCTGGTAACGCGGGCCCCACACGATCAGCTGGTCGTCGTTCCAGGCAACGATTCCACTCTCGAGCGAGGTGGGCGCGTTCTGCAGCGGCAGCGGCGCGAACGCCCAGCGCGCGGCCTGCGCGTCCACGCGCGCCAGCGTGCCGGTACCGGGCACGCCCTGCTGCCGGTGATCGACGATCAGCTGAAGCGCGCCGCCGCCGAGATCGCGCAGATCCTTGAGCCCGACCGGAAATGCAACGTCCGGAACCGCCGTCCAGCCCGCGCCGGCCAGGTCGTACACCGCGGCCTGCCGCCGGTTCGTGACGACGACGAACTTTCCGGTGCCGACGGTGACCGCGAAATCGTCGAGCCGCGCGCCCGCGATCGCCGGCGGTGGCGGCGCCAGCGCGCGCCATCTATCCGCGCCCGGATCGTAGAGCGCACCATCGGGATGATCGACGCCGCCCCAGACCAGCACGGCGTCGCCGACGCGCTTCACAGCCGCCCCGCGCCGCGCCGCCGGCGCGCCCGCGGCGCTCATCGTGGTCCAGGTGTCGCTGGCGGGATCGTACACGCCGCCGCCACCGGTCGGCAGGCACTCGCCGCCCATGCCGCACTGATACGGGTTGGTCTGCGTCCCGATGCCGCCCCACACGACCAGGCGCGTTCCGGTCCACACGCCGCGCGCATAGCTGCGGCCGCTCGGCGCGTTGGTGCGCGACGTCGGGCGCCACGTCCCGGCCACCGGATCCAGGCGCGCGCCGTCGTCGAGCAGCCGCGCGCGCCCGCCCCGTCCCGGGTTCGCCTCGACGACGCCGCCCCAGACGATCACCTCCCGATCCGTCGCGACGATCATCGCGGCACGCCGCCAGGCGAACGCGGTCGGCTGATCGGGAACCGTCGACCAGCGGTTACGTGCGACGTCGTAGACGAGCGCCGTCACGCCGGAAGTCGCGAACGGCACCTCGCCGTTGTTGCCGACGCCGACGAACACGACGCGATCGCCGACGACCAGCGCACCGGAATGGCGCGCGGACCACGCGTCATCGGGAAGGCCCGCCCGCGACATCGCCGACCAGCGGTTCGCGCACGGATCGAAGATCGCGCCCGACGCGCCGAACACGAAGACGCGCTTGCCGATCGTGACGACCGGCGTCTCGACGCTGACGGCGGGGGCGCCGCGCGCGCTCAGCGGAACCCACGCACCGGCTCGGGCCACGCACCGCGCGGCGGAGGACGCGGGGCGTGGCGTCAGCGCCAGCAGGGATCCCAGCGCAACGACGATCGACGCTCTCACTTGGAGAAGCACCGGACGTAGCGCCCGCGGAAGCAACCGCCGCGCCCCGAGAAGATGTACGTGCTGTCGCCCAGCGATCGGACGCGCGCGATCGGCGCGGGCGCCGGACCTCCGCCCGGCCGACAGACGCCGACCACCGGCCAGGTCCGCAGCTCCTCGGTGCGCGGAAGGTTCGTGCAGCTGCGCCGACTGGGCGCTACGACCGCCTCGGGCGGCGGGGGCGGCGGCCGCGGCGGTGGTGGCGGCGCGAACGACGTCCCCGGCGCCGGCCCGCCGCAGGGCTGGACCCAGCCGCAGCGGCCTTCGCGATCGCGCTTGCAGGCGTCGAAGCCGCAGGATCCCGGCGGCGCGCCGCATTCGTCCGGACCGCAGGCGGCGGGCGCGCCTCGAGGCGGGCGATCCTCGGGACAGACCAGACGGATCCAGCTGCAGGTGCCGTCCTGCCGCTGGGTGCAGGGACCACGGCCGCCCTGGTGGCGGCCGTCGGCGCAGGTCCACGTCGGATACATCGGCGCGGGGCCGCAGCGGCACCGGCCCGACCCCGTGGACTGCGCGGCGGCGCTCATCGGTAACAGAGCCGCGACCAGCACCGCGCCGAAGAACCGCACCCCCTGATTTTATCGTGATCTCGACACCTTGTTCCGGGGTTGTTCCGGCATACGATGGAGGCAATGGGAACGAGGAGAGCGGCGTCGGGGCTGGCGGGGTGGCGTTGGTCCTGGCGATCGGCTGTTCGCCGGGCGCGCTCGATCCGCAGAACGACACCACGACTGGGGGAACGACCGGCCAGGCGGGCGCCGGCGGTCAGGCGGGCGCCCCGGGTGACGACCTGGTCACCCAGCTCAAAGGGCTGGTCGAACCGGGCAGTCAGCTGATCGTCGCCACGAACGGCGGCGTCGTCGCGCGCACCGAATATGGCCGCATTCCGACGTTCCCGGATCGCGATCCGGAGGCGCTCGTCGAGGCCGCGGCCGTCGTCGGCATGCCCGTCTGCTCGGTCGAGCCGCAAGCGCTGGCGTTCGCGTCCGTGACGACCACCGCCGAGGGGCTGTCGACGCCCGACGCGCAGACCATGTGCGTGAATGACGACCTCACCGAAATGCTCGGCCGCCTGAGCAGTCTGAAGACCGACGCGACGGTGGTCGTCGTCGCGGCCAACACCGCGATCACCGTTCACAGCACGAACAACGGTATCAACTATTTCTACGACCTGGACATCGGCCGGTTGCAGCGCGCGGC
>Ga0207681_10001367_pt1 | contig 15744 bp, 15 predicted proteins | sample KBSS53metaG_FD_184324 | JGI IMG/M metagenome (GOLD analysis project Ga0207681, IMG submission 184324) | Switchgrass rhizosphere microbial communities from Kellogg Biological Station, Michigan, USA - KBS S5-3 metaG (SPAdes) (version 2) | ecosystem: Host-associated > Plants > Roots > Rhizosphere... | reverse complement strand
CTCCTGCGGGAGTCAGATCACAACAGGTCGGGCAGCTTTGCGCCGCTGTCGTCGCCGCCACGCCGCAGGATCTCGATCAACTCGTCCGTCGATTCTCCCTGCCACGGACCGATGGCGGCGATCCGGTCGCCAAGATTGGATTGGTCGACGGCACCTTGAATCACGCCGCTCTCCGGTGGCCGCCGCAGCTCGATCTCGATGCCGTCAACGACCAGGCGGACCGGATGCGCAGGTTCCCGCTTGAGTTCGGCCACGGCCTCCTCGAGCGTCGTCGGTCTATGTTTCTCGGGACGGGTCACGATGAATCAAGGGTACTACGCAGCGAGATCGGAAGCTCTCCCGCCCCCGAGGCCGACCGGCGACGTGCTGACGTAGTGGGACGCCGGGCCCCCGGGAAGCTAGAATGTCCCGTGACGCGCGCGCAGCGGATTCTCGATGAGGTGCGGCGGCTACCGACGGAAGAGCGCATGGACGTCCTCCAAGGCGTCGTCGATCTCGTGGCGCCGACGCTTTCGCCTGAACAGGAAAAGGGCCTGGTTGACGCCATCGCCGAGGCGGACAAGGGCGACTTGGTGGACGGGGTGGCCACGTTCGCGAAACTGCGCGGGCGAGTTCGCGACGAAGGGTGAGCGCGCGCCGCTGAGCGAGTCATCGAATCATGAAGCTCCAGATCATGTCCGACCTCCATTTCGAGATGCACGCCGATGGCGGTGCCGAGCTCATTCGCGAGCTGGATCCGACGGGCGTCGATGTTCTCGTGCTGGCGGGCGACATCACGATGGCCCGCCACTACGAGGACCTCGCGAGCGTGTTCAAGCCGCTCGCGCGGAAGTATCGCCACATCCTGTACGTGCCCGGTAACCACGAGTACTACAAGTCATCGCCCGGCGAAGTGGCGCGGAACCTGGCGAAGCTAACGAAAGAGTTGCCCGGGGTGGTGATACCCGAGAACGACGCCGTCGTGATCGCGGGTCAGCGTTTCATTGCCGGCACGATGTGGTTTCGCCCTGACCCGACGGCGGAGCCTAACAAGCGCTTCATGCACGACTTCTCGCTCATCCAGGACTTCGAGCCGTGGGTGTACGAGCAGAACGCCGCCTTCGAGAAGGTGCTGGCAACCCACGTCAAGCCGGACGACGTCGTCGTCACGCATCACCTGCCGGCGTTCGACAGCGTTCCCCAGCGGTTCGCACGCTCGGCCATGAATGCGTTCTTCGTTTGCGACATGGCGCCGCACGTGCGCGACGGGCAACCCAAGCTGTGGATCCATGGCCACAGCCACGATCGCTGCGACTATCTGCTCGGCAAGACGCGCGTCGTCGCCAACCCGCTCGGCTATCCAAATGAGCTGAGGAGCCTGGAGGCGTTCGAGCCTGCGTTTCAGGTCACAATCTGAACGCACCGGGCGATTTCAGGTCAGACCGGAAAGGTGCCTTTGCGGTCCGGGACTGTTCGGTCATTGCTGAGCCTCGGATCTCGTGGCGGTGCCCCTTCACGCGCGTTCGTCCGCGCTCTCCTGGGGCGCGAGTTCCGGCACCTCTCATCAGAAACGAGAGCTACGTCCCTCGAGCCGGCGCGCGCGGCAGCTCGACGATGAAGTGGGTGCCTGCGGTCTTTGTCGACTCGACCTGGATGGTGCCGCCGTGGGCGTGGGCGATCTCCTGCGTGATGTAGAGGCCGAGACCGAGCCCGCTGCCGCCCCCGCGCTTCTTGCCGCCATTGCCCCGGTGGCGCAGCGGCTCGAACACCACGGGCAAGAGATCAGGCGGGATCACCCCGCCGTTGCGGATCTCCAGGCGCACGATGTCCGAGGGTGAGCCGTCCAGGACGATGTCGACGGGGAGGCCGGGCGTGCCGTGCTGGCAGGCGTTCGCGGTCAGGTTCGAGAGCAGTTGCGACAGCCGATCGCGGTCCCAGACGCCGGTCACGTCGCCGTTCGACTGGAGGACGATCCGGGACCGGTAGACGGGCTCGAGCTCGTCGATGATCGATCGCGACACCTCCGCCAGGTCAACCCGCGTGCGCTCGAGGGGAAGCCCGCCGCCAAGGCGGATGCGCGTGAAGTCGAGCAACTGGGCGATCATGCGCTCCATGCGATGGGCGGAGGCGCCGATGCGGCGCACGGGTTTCATGACGGTATCCGAGTCGGCGCGCCGCTCGAGCAACCCGGCCGCCGCCGTGATGGCGCTCAGGGGGTTGCGCAGGTCATGGCCGACCACCCCCACCAGCATCTCGCCAAAGCGAACCGCGCGCTCCATCTCCGCGATGCGCGCTTCGCGCTCGCGCTGCGCCAGCTTCTGCGCCGACACGTCGGTGAGCGTGAGAAGCGCCCGCTCGCAGCGCGCGTCATCCGGCGAGAAGGCGAGCGTCAGCGCGGTGTCGATGCGCTCGCCGGACAGGCGGCGCAGACCGGACTCCGTGACCATCACGCGTTTCCCGTCGGCGATCGCCATCATGAGCTCGAGGAATACGGCCGGCGTCTCCGCCGCGCGGATACGTTCTGCCGACATCCCGAGCTCTTCCATGCTCGACGCCCCGAACATCCTCAGCGTGGCGGGGTTGACGGTGTTCACGTGCACGACGGCCTGCGCCTGCTCGACCAGCTCCGGGTGTGCCTGCAGTACGGGTCGCAGATCGGATCCATGCGTCGCCTTCAGCTGGTCGATGAACGACTTCACGTCCGAGAAGTCCTCCTCCCAGATCGACACCTCGGCCAGCTGGAAGATTCTCCGGTAGCGCTCCTCGCTCTCCGCGACCCGCCGGCGCTCTGCCTCGGCGCGCGCATGCAGCCGCGCCATCTTGAGCTGCGTCTCCACCCGCGCGATGAGCTCGCGCGCGGAGAAGGGCTTCGTGAGGTAGTCGTCGGCCCCGGCCTGCAGGCCCTCGACCGTCGCCTCCTCGCCGGCCCGCGCCGACACCACCACCACCGGGACGGCCCGCGTCCGCTCGTCGTCGCGGAGCCGGCGCAGGAGCGCGAAGCCGTCCAGCCCGGGCATCATCACGTCCGTCAACACGAGGTCTGGCGGTCGGGCCTGCGCCGAGGCCAGCGCGCTCAAGCCGTCCCTCACCACCTCGACGATCCAGCGTGGCTCGAGCAGCCGGCGAAAGTAGTCGCGCATGTCCGCGTTGTCGTCTGCCACCAGGATCCGTTCCGCGGAAGGCGCGGCCGGGCGCGCCCCCGGCGCCGTCTCGCCATCGTCACCGGCCGCGCCGAGCGGCGACTCGAGCTCGGGCTCGGCGCCACCGCCGTCGTGCAGCCAGCGCAGCGCCTCCTCGACGAACGGCGCCGCGCCCAGAGTCGTGGACGGCAGCGTGCGGGCGGCGCGGACGCGGTCGGCAGGCAGGTGCGCCGAGCCTCCGGGAATGGTCACCGTGAACGTCGACCCGCGGTCGAGCGCGCTTTCCACCTCGACGTGTCCGCCGTGCAGTTTGGCCAGCTCCTGCACGAGCGCCAGGCCGATCCCGGAACCCTCGTGAGTGCGGGCCCGCATGCCCTCGCCGCGATAGAAACGATCGAACAGGCGCGGGATGTCTTCGGGTCGGATCCCCACGCCCGAGTCCTGCACGCGCAGCGCGGCGGCACCATCGGTCGGGCCAAGCGACACGCGGATGGCCCCCTCGAACGTGAACTTGAGCGCGTTCGACAGGAGGTTGAGGACGATCTTCTCCCACATATCGCGGTCGACGTAGAACGGCTCGCTGAGGGGTTGGCAGTCGACCTCGAGCGCCAGGCCGGCGCGCTCCACCGCCGCGCGGAACGAGCTGACCAGATCGCGCGTGAGCACCGCGAGGTCGACAGGCTCGTAGCTGGCCCGGATGCGACCGGCCTCCAGGCGCGAGAAATCGAGCAGCGAGTTGACCAGCTTGTGCAGGCGGATCGCGTTGCGGTGAAGCAGCTCCAGCTGCGCGCGCTGCGCCGGCGACAGCGGCCCGTGCCGGCCGGAGAGCAGGTCCTCGGTCGGACTCAGCATCAGCATGAGCGGCGTGCGGAACTCGTGGCTCACGTTGCTGAAGAAGGCGGTCTTCGCGCGGTCCAGCGCCGCCAGGGCCTGGGCGCGCGTACGCTCCTCCTCGAAGGCGCGGGCCGCGCTCACGGCGGTCACGATCTGGTCCGCGGCGAGCTGGAACATCCGCTGATAGCGTTCGTCGAGCACGCGCATCGGGCTCGCCCCGGAGATCAAGAAGCCGTACGGCTCCGACTGCCCGCGCGCGACCAGGCCGAGGATGACCGCCCGCTCGGGCGGGGCCTCCCAGCGCCCGCCCGGCATGCGCCCGAAGCGCGCCTGCAGGTCGGTGACGATGAACAAGCTTCCCGGCACCCGCGCGGCCGCCAGCGGCCAGCTCTCCGGCGCGGGATGCTGCCAGGCAATCCGCGGCGGCTTCCCCGGTCCCTCGTAGCCGTCGAGGCCCGCGGTGGCCACCAGCTCCGCTTCGGCGGCCCCGTTTTTGACGAGATAGAGGAGCGCAAACGGGATGTCGGCGTCATTCTGGCCCAGGATGCCCGCCGCCCGCTGGCACGCGGCCTCGGCGGACTCCGCCGCGACGGTCTCCGCGCCGAGATTGCGCAGCATCTGCAGCTGCCGCTCGCCCTGGATCTGCTCCGTCGTCTCCTGGCAGGTGACCAGCATGCCGCCGATCGCGCTGCGGTCGTCCCGCACCGGACTGTAAGAGAACGTGAAGTACGTCTCCTCGAGGAAGCCCTTGCGCTCCATCGGCAAAAGTAGGTGCTCGTTCCAGGTCGCACCCTTTCCCGACAGCACCAGCTCAACCTGCGGGCCGATGATGGGAAAGATCTCCGCCCACACGACCGATGCCGGTCGGCCGAGCGCGGCCGGGTGCTTGTCGCCCAGCACCGCCGCATAGGCGTCGTTGTAGAGGAGCAGCAGCTCCCGCCCCCAGAACAGCGTCATGGGGAAGCGGTTCTCGAGCACCAGGGCCGCCGTCGCGCGCAAGCTGATGGGCCACTCCTGGATCGCCCCGAGCGGTGTCCCGCCCCAGTCGAAGGCCCCTATCCGCCCGGCCATCTCGCCGCCCACCGTCAGCACGCGCGCCACGTCGACCCGATCCGTGCCCCGCCGGTGGAGGTGAGGGTGGCCATCGCCGTGACTGCGACGGTGCTGGCCGGGAGCAGGCGGACGCATGTGACGATCTAAGCGTGATGACGCTCGGAAACGGGGCTAGCCCTGCCCATCCCGATGGCCCGACATTGCGGCAAAGGTTCGCGCCGACCCCCGGCTATCTCCCCAGACTTACCCTTGCAACCGACCGTGTGCCCCGCGGCAGCCGTACGGTGAACACCGTTCCGGCTGTCGCTGACGACGAGACGGCGATGGTGCCGTCATGCGCTGTCACGATCTCGCGAACGATGAAGAGCCCGAGGCCAAGGCCGCCAGGGCTCCTGTCGCCCTTCTGGAAAGGCTCGAACAGAAGGGGGAGCCGGTCAGCGGGAATTGGGTCACCGTCGTTCCGGACCGTGACAACGACGTGGTCTCGCTCGTCGCCGACGGCCGTGACGGTCACCGCGCCTCCACCGTGCTGGACGGCATTGGCAAACAGGTTAGACATCGCCCGCTCTATCCGCGCCTGGTCCCACTGGCCGGTGAGTCGGCCCGCGGTCTTGACATCGATCCGAGCGACCGGATGGGCGGCGCTGATCTCTTGCGCGATGGAATGCGCGACCGAGCCCATGTCCACTAGGCCGCGGGTAAGCGAGATGCCCCCGCTAACTCGGCCGCGCGCGAAGTCGAGGATGTCTCCGATCATGGTCGCCATGCGCTGTGCGCTTCGGTCGATTATGTCGACAACGCTCCGTACCTCCCCTCCAGGACAATTCCTGAGCACGCCGACACAGCTGAGGATGGCGTTCAGTGGATCTCTCAGATCGTGCGCCACAATACCGATGTTGGTGTCCTGGTTGCGAAGCGCGGCCTTGGCCTCGAGCAGGAGGTCGTCTCGCTGCAGCGCTTCGGCCGCCCGACAGATCCCTGTTCTCGGAAACTGAGACCGAACGGGCGTCGCTTCTCGCGTTGCCAACAAGTCGCGAGTCGTGGTGTTCTATACATGAACGCGCGGTGCTTGGGGGGCGCCGCCGCGTCTGTTTACAATGATGGCTGGCGACAGCTCCACGGTACTGATCGTCGATGACGACGAGGCGATCCGGGAGTCGCTGAGCGAGTTCCTCACCGACGAAGGCTTCGACGTCAAGACCGCGAACAATGGCCGCGAAGCGATCGACATGCTCGCTGGCGGCTTGCGACCGTGCGCCATCCTCCTCGATCTCATGATGCCGGTGATGGATGGTTGGGACTTTCGAGCCGAGCAGCTTCTCTCCCCCGCGCTAGCTGATATTCCGGTCGCTCTCGTCTCCGGTTTCGGATTCAGCGCCCAATCGATGCGCGCTCAGTTTCCCGGTATCGAGCTCTTGGACAAGCCGGTGTCGATGCCGCACCTCTTGGATTTCGTCCGCCGGCACTCGGGAGAGTCCGCCCGACAGTCGTGACGTCAACCGGCAGCCGCTTCACGCCGCGCCCGACGTCTCCCCGAGCTCGGGCGACTGCAGACGCCGTGACGTTTGCGCCGCGTGTCGCGGCCAGCGTGAGACGAACGTCGTGCCGGCATCCGAGGAAGAGCGGACGTCGATCGTTCCACCGTGCCGGCGAATGATCTCTCGAACGATGTAGAGACCCAGGCCCAAACCATTGGGGCTTCGATCGCCGCGGCGGAAAGGCCCGAACAGGATCGGGAGCACGTCCGGCGAGATCGGTTCGCCGTCGTTGTGGACCGAGAGGACCACGTCGTGTTCGGCGGCTTCCACTTGAACGGAGACCATGCCCTCGCTGTGCTCGAGAGCGTTTCCGACGAGGTTCGAGACCACCTGCTGCAGGCGCACCGGGTCCCAGTTCCCCTCGGCATCGCCCGCCACCTCGCAGGTTATCCTGCGCCCGGGATGAATCGACCGCAGCTCGTCGATGGCGGACTCGCAGACGGTCCTCAGATCCATCGGCACGGGGTTATGCGGAAACGTGCCGAGCGAGGTCCGGGTGTAATCGAGGAGGTCGCCGATCATCGCTGTCATCCGCTCGGCGCTGCTGCGCGTTCGGGCGACGATGGCGCGCTCCGCCTCCGAAAGATTCTTTGACCAGGCGAGCACGTCGAGGCCTGCGACGATTGCCGACAGCGGGTTCCGAAGGTCGTGCCCGAGCACGCCGATGTGTCGATCTTTTTCTCGGATGGTGTCCTTCGCCTCGGCGGCTTCGCGCTCGCTCACCCGGATGGCCCGGCCCCGCCGCTCGATCTCGCGCTCTTGCTCGAACAGCGTGACGAGGGCCGCGATCTTGGCACGCAGGATGTCCGGGTCGATCGGCTTCACGATGTAGTCGACCGCCCCCAGCGCATACGCGCGGCGGGCCTGGTCGGAGTCGTAGGAATAGCCGCTCAGAAAGACGACCGGTATCTTGCGTGCCTCGCCCCGCTGCCGGAGCCGCGCCAGCATCTCGAGGCCGTCGACGCCGGGCATCCGGACGTCGGCGATGATGAGCGCGACCTCCTCCGAGAGGGCATGCGCGAGGCCATCCTCCGCATTGTCGGCCAGGAGGACACGATATCCGAGCGGCTGGAGGAGCGCCTCCATCGCGACCAGGTTCGCGCGCCTGTCGTCGATCACGACCACGGCGGAAATGGCGGCGCGATGGTTTTCTAACTTCCCAGAAGCCTTAGCGTGGATAAGGCGCCCGGCCCCCATATCGTCTAGAACGACAAACCCGAGACAGCGGATTGGAGGCAATGCGCGGGAGCGGCCGAGCTCGCAGGCCCTCCGCCTGCGCGACCGTCTGCGGTCGATCCAACGCACCGACGGAGCAGCGCAATCCGCCCGCGCCCTCTTGTCGTCTAGTCGGGAGTGGTGCCTGGACTGACAATCCCCATCGACGCCCGGCTGCCGGCTTGCGATTGGGCCAGGATGATTTCATCATGGGCGGCCGTGGGTCCGAAGCAGGCGCCCGACGATCAGGATGGGGTGGCGACAACACTCGGTGACCTTCTCTACGCGGACCGTTCCGAGGCGTCGATCCCGGAGGACGACTGGGTTCGTCTCGTCCACTCCATCGCGGGTGGTGATCAGCAGGCCCTGCGGGTGATGTACGAACGAACCCATCGCCTGGTGTTCACACTTGCGATGCGCATCAGCAGCAACCGCGAGAGCGCCGAGGAGATCACGCTCGACGTGTTTCGCGACGTCTGGTTGCGGTCAGCGCAATACGATCCGACCGGTGGGTCGGTCGTCGGCTGGGTCATGAATCAAGCGCGATCGAGAGCGATCGACCGGCTCCGGTTCGAGCAGCGTAAGAAGAGAGTTCCCACCTATCCAGACGACCGCGAGGCGGAGCAGTTCGAGGGTCCGACAGATGCCATCGATGCACGACGGCGCCGCTCCTTGGTGCAGGAAGCGTTGACAGCACTCACATCGGAAGAACGAAAAGCGATTGAGACCGCATTCTTCTCCGAGCTTACTTACTCCGAGACGGCTGTTCGCCTGAACCAGCCGCTTGGGACGGTGAAGACCCGGGTCCGCTCGGCGCTCGCCAAGCTTCGCAAGGCGCTCGAAACCGAAGGAGACGCGTCATGACCGCCGCGTCGAAGGCCCGTTGCGAGCGCGCGGAGCGCATCGCCGAATACGCGTTGCGAGCGCTACCCGCGAGCGAACGGTCCGCGTTCGAGGCGCACGTCGACGGTTGTGCCGAGTGTCGTCAGCAGCTCCTGGCGGTTCGGCCCGTCATCGACGCGTTCGTCAACTGGCCGACCGACATCTTGCGGCCGTCAGCGGGCCTATGGGGACGGCTCGCGGAACGGATCGCGGCCGACTCGGGGGACGAGGCTTCACGGGAGCCCGAAGAGCGTTGGGCGGGCGAGCCCGAATGGAAGGTCGTGGCTCCAGGGATCTCATGCAAGCTGCTCTCGACCGACGTCGCGAAGGAACGCGTCAGCATGCTGGTTCGGCTCGCCCCCGGAGCCGCTTACCCGCCTCACATCCACGCCGGCGTCGAAGAGTTGCACCTGCTCGACGGCGAACTGTGGATCGACGATCGGAAGCTCTATCCGGGCGACTACAACCGCGGCGAGCCCGGCACCGGCGACAGTCGCGTGTGGAGCGAGACGGGCTGCACGTGCGTCCTCGTGACTTCGTTCCGCGACATCCTGCAAGGGCCGGGGCATCGAGACCGCCCGGTCAGCTAGGTGGAGACTCCGGACGGCTGATCCGCCGCCGGGTGGGCTCTCGGGATCGAGAAGAAGAATGTGCTGCCCCGACCGAGGGTGCTCTCGACCCAGATGTGGCCGCCGTGAGCTTCGACGATGCCCTTGGCGATGGGAAGTCCGAGACCGGCCCCTCGACGATCACCTCTCGTCGCCTGCCAGAATCGGTCAAAGATTCGAGGGACGTTACTGGGCTCGATCCCGCTGCCGCTGTCCGCCACCCAGAACACGATCTCATGATCGTTCGACGCCGCGCCAACCGTGATCCAGCCTCCCGCCGTCGTGAACTTGATTGCGTTTCCGATCAGGTTCTCGAACACCTGGACGAGTCGGTCGTGCTCACCCCAGACCTCGCCAACGTCCTTCGCGACATCCACTCGAAGGTCGACGGACGAGGACGTCGCGAGCATCTTCTGCGCCTCCACGGCCTCGACGACGAGCTCGCCTCCCGACAATCGCGCCCGCTGGATCGGGAGCTGTCCCATCTCGATGAGGCTCACATCCAGGAGATCTTGAATCAGTTGGTTTATTCGCGTTGCCGCGCGGTGGATGACCTCGATCGGCTTCCGAGACCGTCGCTCGAATTCCGGACGTGCCCGCTCGAGCGCCGATGTCTGCATCAGGATCGTGGAGACCGGATTCCTCAGATCGTGGGCCACGACGCCGAGCACCTGATCGCGGCGCTGCGTTGCCTCGACCGAAGCGCGATAGAGGCGTGCGTTCTCGATTGCCACCGCTGATCGGTCAGCCAGAGGTTCAGCCCAACGAAGATCGTCCTGTCCGTAAACGCGATCCGGGTTCGAGGAGCCGAACAGCAACACGCCCATGGACTCCCCCCGCACCAACAGAGGCACCCCGATGACCGACGTCAGACCGATTGACCGGAGGGCCTGTAGGTGTTCCGGGCCCTGCGCAACCGATCCGAGGAACTGTGGCGTGACGTGCTCGACGACGACGGATCGTCTGCCTTCGAGCACGGACCGGGCGAGATGAGGGAGATCGCGGTTGGCCGGCAGCTGCTCGAGAACCGCACACAGCGCCGCCTTGCCAGGGTCGGCGCTCGCCACCTTCAGTCGTCGCATATGCCCATGCTCCTCCAGCACATCGATGGCGCACCAGTCAGCGACGCTTCGAACGGCCAATTCGGTCACGGTCGCCAAGGTCTGCTCGAAGTCGAGCGAGGCAGACAACGCCACGCTGACTTCGGCCAGCAAGCGCCGTTCCTGTTCCATTCGCCTTCGCTCGGTGATGTCCTCCGAGATGCCGAGCAGATAAAGCGGGTTGCCGGACGGATCGAGGATCGGAACCTTCTTAGTGGACAGGACGCGAACGCCATGATGGCGCGTCTGTATCGGTTCCTGGTCGATGTCCACCCGGCCGACCTTCAGGGTCTCCCGATCTTTCTGGACAAAGAACTCGGCCTGTTCCCGGGGCCAAAAATCGAAGTCGCTCTTTCCGGTGAGTACCTCGCTCGGCCATCCCAGCAAGTCCTCTCCGGCGCGATTGACCCGCACGAACCGCAGCGACTCACTGTCCTTGATGAACAACATGAGGGGAACGTTCTCGATGATTGCGTCGAGGAACACGTTGGCATCCCGGAGCTGTGTCTCGACGCGCTTGCGCTCGGTGATGTCCTCGATCTGGGCGACGTAGTAGAGGGGCGCGCCGGCGGGGACACGAAGGAGCGACGCGCTGAACATGATGTCAACGACTGTCCCGTCCTTGCGGATGTAGCGCTTTTCGATCTGGTACCTCTGAGTCTCGCCGCGCGCCAGCTGCTCTGCGGACGCACGATCGATTTCGCGGTCCTCGGGGTGCGTGATGTCTCGAAACGTCAGGTTCGCCAGCTCGGCGGCATCGTGGCCGACGACTTCGCAGAACGCCCGGTTCACATGGACGAAGCGGCCGTCGAGAGACACCAAGGCCATCCCGATGGGTGCGTCATCGATCGTGTGCCGAAGCCGCTCGCACTCGCGCAGCGCCTCCTCGACCAGCCTTCGTTGCGTCAGGTCGCGCGTGACCTTGGCGAAGCCGAGGAGGCTGCGATTCGCCGGATCTCTGACGGCCGAGATGACGACGTTCGCCCAGAAAAGCGACCCGTCTTTGCGCACGCGCCAGCCTTCACACTCGAATCGTCCCACCTCGGCCGCCTGTTCCAGCTCGCGATCGCAGAGGCCCGCGCGGACGTCCTCGTCCAAGTAGAACCGCGAGAAGTGTTGACCGATGATCTCTTCAGCCCTGTATCCCTTGATGCGTTCCGCGCCGAGGTTCCAGGTGGTGACGATCCCGTTCGCATCGAGCATGAAGATCGCGTAGTCGACGACGCTCTCGACGAGCAAGCGAAACTGCTCCTCGGACGCGCGCGGATGCGTCGTGGCTCGCAGGTCCTCGCTGTTTGACATCAGGAGGCGTTGGGGCGTCTGAAGCTGGTGTCGAGGCACGACCCCGGTCAAGGCCGGACGGTATCCGTCGGAGCCTGATTACGAGGGATCACGCCCTCAGTTTTCGTCCCAGGGGTCTCTAGCCGAAAAGCTGACGTCCGATGCCTTGATGCATCTCGTCGGGGCCTACAACCCGACATGCATGGGTCCACGCGATCTTCCCAAGCAGGAATGCCAGCCGCGGTGGTCGAGAACCCAAGCTCTGGATCCATGGTCACAGCCACGACCGGTGCGACTACCGGCTCGGCAAGACGCGGGTCGTGGCCAGTCCGCTCGGCTATCCGAACGAGATTCGAAGTCTCGAAGCATTCGAGCAGGCTTTCCACGTCGAGGCGTGAAATGGCTCCCGTCGTGCCCCGATAAGGTGCTCGGGAGGAGCCCGTTGTCGTTGTCGGGGTATCCCGCAAAACGAACGGCGTCGCGGTGGCTCCTGCTGAGGATTTCTACCGATACAGCGAATGCGGAGGTGCGCCGCATTGACCCCGCGATCGTAGGACACACGATGTGCCGCAACCTCAGGGTTGGAGCATTCAAATGATCGCGAACACGATGGCGAGGGTCTGTCTGGGCGGCGTTATCGCTGCGCTGATGTCCGCCAGCTGCGAGAAGGCCTCGGCCGGTGGTGAGAAGACGAAGGCAGCGGGCGAGAAGCCAGGAGCAGCTAGGTCGGCGCAGACCGGATTCTCGTTCGCCGTGTACGGCGATTCCCGATCGATGATGTATCTGCCTTACAAGAAAGACGAGGAGGCCGAAGCGCGCAAGCTGATGGTCGACATGTTCGCCCTGGTCCTGCCAGAGAAAGTGGCGGCGTCGACGGTCACGAAGGACGTCAAGCTCATCTACGAGCCGGCCACCAAGGAGCTGATTCAGATGGTCATGCCGTTCATGAATGTCAGCGAGGTGACCACGCTGAGGATCGACAAGGGCTGGATCACCGAGGCTTCGGTCGAGGACGTCAAGCTGCTGCCAGGCGTCCGTCGCACCATGTTTCGGATGGAAGGGGGCGACTGGGTTGCTCGCGAGGTGGTGAAGGACGTCCAGCGCGGGCGCGCTCGGTTCGTCCTGAACACCGGGGACCTGGTCTGGTGGGGTAAGCAGGGTGCGTCGCCCTCCGAGAATCCGTACTGGACGCTGGTGAACGAAAGGGTGCTCAAGCAGCTCCCGCCGCCGGACGACGAGATGCGTGCCGCCGGGCTTCCGGGGCGGATGTTCCCCACGGTCGGCAACCACGAGGTGTGGAACGACTCGGACGTCGAGGGATTGCTGACTGCCTTCCCGTATCTGAAGTCGATGGGCCTCTCCAGCGAACGGCTCATCTACAAGTTCGATTTCGGCGGCGTCCGGTTCATCTCCCTGTGGACGGGCAAATTCGACTACCGCGCGCCGCCGCGCTCATGGGATGCCACCAGGCCCGCCTACGAGGAGCAGATGAAGCAGTTGCGCGCGTGGCTGGACGAGGCCAAGGCCGCCGGGATGCGCAAGGTCTTCGTCTCCTTCCACGCGCCCACGTTCTGCCGCGCGGGCCTGGGCGCCATCGCCGAATCGCAGAACCCTCACAAGGTCCTGGCGTCGTACGCAAAGGACCTCGACATCGCCGTCTTCAACGGACACGTGCACACCACCGAGCTCTTCGACGTCGACGGCATCAGGTACTTCGTGGTCGGCGGCGGCGGGGCGGAACAGGACCCGATCCTCCCGGGTCGCACGCACCTCAAGGTTCCCGCGAACTACCCGCCGGACCTGTACTGGAAAGGCCAGAGCCCGCGTGAGGACTACAACTATCTGCTGGTCGACGTCCAGCCCGGGCAGAAGACGAAGTTCACGCTCAATCGCTTCCGGCCGCAGTCGGCCGAGCCGTTCGAGAGCGTGGAGCTGTAGCGGCTCGTGCAAGCGAGAGATCACGGCGCCACCCGCGGCGGCTTCACGCTGCCTTTGCCACGGTTCGTCCTCAACCCGCTCGCGGCGCTGGTCGTCGCCGTGGTGCACGTCTACCTGGCCGCCGAACATCTTTTGGACTTGTTCGCCGGCGCCGTGACGTGGACGAACATCTGGAAGGGCTTCGGCGCGGTGGCCGGTGCGTACGTGTTCCTGGCAATCGCCTCGCGGGGGCGCGCCCGATCCCAAGCGGTTGGCACCCAAGCTCATTCCGCCAGGAAGGTACGTTTAGTCTGAAAAAGGCGGATCGCACGTCCACTGCTCGCTTCCGAAGTTGTCGCCCACCTGTCGCCCAGACGACCCGGATTCACCGGATCTCACCAATCCTCAACCGCCCTCTCCCGCCCCGTCTCGAAAACTCCAAGTCGCCGTAATGACCGTGCAAGTCGGTGCGGCGCTTGGGTTTTCGATCATTCGCCGGGCAGGTTCGACTCCCGGCGCCTCCACCGCGCATCGCCGCGGATTCCTTTGGGATCCGCGGCGAGTGTAGCAAGCGGTGTAGCAAGCGAGTGCGCAAGTCCGGGATTTCTGGGGCCGCCGGATCGCGGACTTGGCGTCGGCGGATCGGGCTCGCGCTCGGGCTCATCGTCGTCGAAGGCGCCCGTGGCGTCCTACGCGAGCGGCGCTGGTTTCGGCCGAGGCGAAGGAGCGACGTTCTGGATTGACGGCGCGTCGCTATGGATCGGGAGGTCGGCCGGTGGGTCGAACGTTCATGTCGCGTTTTCTTGTCGCGACCGTCGCTCGGTGGACGCCTTCTTCGAGGCGGCCTTGCGCGGTGGTGGGAAGGACAACGGAGCGCCTGGAATCCGGAGCAAGTACCACCCCGCCTACTATGCGGCCTTCGTCATCGACCCCGACGGCAACAACATCGAGGCAGTCTTCTGTCCCGAATAACCCGCAGGCCGATCCTGTGCCAGAGTCCGAGCCATGAAGAGGATTCACGTCGCCATCAACGCCTCGAACATCGCGCGCTCAATCGAGGACTACTCGCGTCGCTTGGGCTGTGCGCCATCGGTCGTCGTCCCCAACGAGTACGCGCTGTGGCTCACGCCCCAGGTCAACTTCTCGATTCGACGGGCTCAGGAGCAGGCGGGACTGCTCAGGCACTTGGGGTGGGAAGACGACACCTCATCGGAGTTCAGCCAAGACACCGACGTCAACGGCGTCGTCTGGGAGCGATTCAGCCGCGAACTGCAGGCCAAGGAGATCGAGGACACCTGGCCGGGCTCGATACCCACCGCTTAGTGCACCAGCGTCGGCACAGTGATCTGTTGCTCCGCCATCGATGGCCTCGAGGCGCACGCAAGAAGGTCGCCGCCTGAGACGCCCCGTGGCACGCGCCTGGATGTAACATCGGGCACGCCCGTGTCCTGGAAGGCGACATGACGACCAGCGTCCCCTCAGCACTCCGGCGCTGGTTCGTCGTTCATTTCGTGGCGGATCTGATCTTTGCGATTCCGCTGGTCGTCGCTCCCGTGGCGACCCTGCGGGCGATCGGCTGGACGACGGTCGACCCGGTGGCGCCGCGGCTGGTGGGTGCGGCGCTCACGGCAATCGGGATCGAGTCCCTGATCGGGCGGAACGATTCCGTGGACGCTTTCCGGGCGATGCTGAGGCTCAAGTGCATCTGGTCCGGCGCGGCGGCGCTCGGCCTCGCGCTCTCGATCTTCCAGGGCGCGCCGCCGATCACGTGGGCGTTTCTTGCCGTATTCGTCGGGTTCGGAGTGCTCTGGAACTACTTTCGCATCCGCCTACGCCCGTGATTTGCACGCCTGCGCCGCGAGAGCCCGTTTCGGCTACCATCGAATGTCATGCGGATCCTCGTCGTCGGCGCGTCGGGCGTGCTTGGCCGGGCTACGCTGCCAACCTCCGGGGACACGAAATTGCCGAAACGACGCGCTCTCGCGAGAATCCAGAGGCGGTCGAGGCGCGCGGGGCGCGCTCCGAGATCTGCGAAACGCGGTTCACGACCTCGAGTTCCCGAAGAAGCCGTCTACGACGTCGGCCTCAACGCGTCTCAGCGGCGAGGCCCTAGCAGTCGGCTCGAATACGCGTCGAAGAACGCCGCTGCGGATCGCCGATTCCGTTGTACCGGCCGTTGTACCGGACGGACAGAATC
>Ga0207681_10001363_pt1 | contig 15758 bp, 17 predicted proteins | sample KBSS53metaG_FD_184324 | JGI IMG/M metagenome (GOLD analysis project Ga0207681, IMG submission 184324) | Switchgrass rhizosphere microbial communities from Kellogg Biological Station, Michigan, USA - KBS S5-3 metaG (SPAdes) (version 2) | ecosystem: Host-associated > Plants > Roots > Rhizosphere... | reverse complement strand
GATCACGGGCTCGCCGAGAAACTTTTCGACCTGTCGCAGATCGAGATCGATCTGTTTACTCCAGCGATTTACCACGATGCGAATTTTCTTACGCGGGTAACCGAGCCGGTCGAAAATTTCCAGCGCTCTTTGCGTGCTGCGGATCGCGGGAATGTCGAGCGTCAGGACGAGCACTATCTCGTCGGAGAGATCGAGCGCCGCGAGCGTGATCGAATCAAACGTGTGCTGCGGATCGAGGACAACGTATTCATAGGATTCGCGCAGGCGTTGCAGCACTTCAAAAACATGTTCCGGCTCGATCTCGTCTGCCGAGTCAGCTTCTTTCGGCGCGGCGAGGAGCGAGAGGTTGGACGAGTAAGGAGCGACGAAGCTTTTGATCAACGCGTCGTCGAGCCTGGTGCGGTTCTCCGCCATGTCGGCGAAGGAATATTTGGGGTCGAGACCGAGAAACAACGGCAAGTCGCCGGCCTGAAGATTTAGATCGACTAGCGCAGTGCGAGCGCCAGTGGCGACCGCGAGATTGGTGGCGATGAACGAGGTGCCGCAGCCGCCTTTACTGGAGAACACGGCAATCACGCGGCCCTTCTTCTTCGGAACCTCAACTCGACCGGCACAAAACTCGGCTACTCTATCGAGCACCGTTTTCAACTCCTGCTCGCGCACCGGCAACTGGAGAAACTCGCGCGCCCCCGCCCGCAAACTTTGCAGCAAAACATCAGGCGAAGGATTCGCGGCCGCGGAGATCAGTGCCGTGTTCGGCGTCTCCACATTCAAACGCTGAATCAGCTTGATGGCCTGGTCCGGATTTACTCCCAACGTGATGATTGCCGCCATCGGCTTGAGCCGAACGATCTCTTCGTACAGTTGCTCGGCATCGTTTCCGCCCGCCAGCAGTTGCACGCGACTGTCGGTAGACAGGGCCGTGCGGATTTCCTTGAAGCTGTCGAGCCCGTTGCTGAGAACTACAAATGTTAGTGGCTGAGTCATCGTTTCCCTGTGTTCGCTTTCTAAAGAATTGGCGGCAGGTTGCCGGCGGATTCGCCCGTCAATGTGGTGGTGTAACTAGGCATCCGGATCTTCGTGCTGACGATCGGCACCACGAAATTGAAATCGTAGCCAGTGATGGTGACCTGGACCGTGCCGCCATCGAGGGTGAAACCGCTGTAGTTCACGATTACATTGTCAGTGGTCAGATTTTCGACCACTGGTTTCGTTCCACCGGCCGGGTCGCCATAGACCACCACGTTTTTGACGTCAGCTATATCAATCTGTTTGTGGACCACCGCATAGCGCGCGCCTCGACGAGCGGCGTCGGTCAAGGCGTTGTGCGTCCAGAGTGCCCGGCCAAACTCGATCACGCCAAACATCACGGTCAGAAAAACAGTGGCCGCGATCGAGAACTCAACGAGGGTCGAGCCGCGCTCTTTATTTTTCCTGGAGTGAAATTTGATCATGACTGTTTCCTAAACCAGCGGAGTCGTTAACAGGTAGCGCATGGTGACGCTGGGCTTGACGTCGACGTTCAGCGAGAAGCTGCTGTTGTTCATCAGACCGCCGAGATCAAATAGAGACTTGTGTTGAAAGCCGGTTATTGTGACGGTGATCGTTTCGGGAACTCCCGGCGGCGAGCCGCCAGTGCACGCCAGATCATTTGGCGTGACACTTACATTTTCTAATTTCAATCCATCGATCAGCGGCGCACCGTCGCCGGCTGTATTACCGTAGACCACTAACTTCCGGGCCTGGTTGGCTTCGTAACAATTGACCTTCGCCGTCACCAGGTAGCGCGTGCCAATGCGCGTAGCTTTGGCGAGCGTCGTGTACTCGTAAAAGTAACGACCGAATTCCGCAGTGGCGGCGAACAGGATCAAGAGCACCGGCAAGACGATCGCCAGCTCGGCGAGTTGCAGGCCTTGTTCATTTCGGGCCAGGCTGCGAATGCGTGTCAGCCGCCGCAGTCTCCGCAGGAATCGCACTTTACGGACACGTGGGTGCATCTTCTTCACCTTCATTTGTAAAGGACCGGTGCTGCCAACAGTGGATCGCCGGCGGCGGCAGTGGGATCGTAACCACCTTCGCCAATCGCCAATCGGTCTTCAATGTACTCAGCCTGGATGTCGCCGCCGCTTCCATTGCTGGCCTTGGTGCGCAGGAAGAAAGCGCCGAAGCGGAAGAACTTTACGGTGCCACGGCCTTGATCGTATTCACTGACTTTGACGAGGGGTATCAACACCACGCGCCGCATGTCTACACCCGCGTGCGCCGGCGCTTGCACGTAACGCGGATCGCAGGGGATGGCTCCCGGGCGCCCGCAACCCAAATATTTGACGTAGCTCGGGTCACCGGGATTTGTGCCCTTCCAGGGAATGTTTTCTTTGACGTTGGTGTCAGGCGGTTCCTGATTCGGATCGAGTTGGCTGCCGCCGTAATCGTCGAAACGCGAGTTGATTCCGGTGCGAACTTTGCCGGCAGTCAAACCAGGTTTGGTATCGACCTCGTACGTTGCGCCGGGCGAGGCACAAGCGTCTACGCCCGCGCCGATGCCAAAACCCACGTCCACGCCACCGCGACCCGCCACGGCCAAAATTTGATAGTTGCCCGGTGCAGGCGAACTACCCGTGCCCGCGCGAATTGTGTAGACCGTGCCGGGAATTAGCTTGGTCGTATCGTCGTCGATCAAGACCGAGAGCGGAATAAAATTACAAACAACATTCAGTGGAACGGATAAGCCGGCAGTGGCGCTGGCCGAAAGGTTCTTGCTGCTGCCGAGCACCATCGACGAAAAGGAAACGGCGACAGGACTGTCAGGAGTGACTACTTTCACAAAACGGATGGTTGGCGCCTGCGCCTCAGTAGCCGCGGCAGCTTCGCTCATGTAGGGACCATCAAGATTGACGGCCCACATGACATTGCTGCGCGGGAAGTTGATGTTCGTGTTGTTGAACTCGTAGGAGTTCATCGCCTTCACCGCGCGCGTGGTGCCTTCGACGATGCCGCTGGGATGCGAGTTGATTGCTGAAGCTCCGGCGAGCGCTGAAGCATCTGCGGCGTTCTGCAATTCCGTCTTGGCCAGGTAGAAGTGGCTGATGTCCACGCCCAACCCGACCGCCAACAATACCGAGAGCATGCCCAAAGCGGACATCGCCAAAATGGAACCGCGTTCACCCTTTCTCTTTTTGATTTGAGCCACTAAGTTCATCTCGTGCCTCCTGCATCAACTCGCGCATTGCTCTTTCTGGTTGTTTAGAAAGCGGACTTGCTCGCCCGCCTTCCAGTTTAGAAAGGGCACTTGTGCCCCTTTCTAAACGGGAACGACTTCACAGTCAGTTCTACGGCTTGAAGGTTTGCGGGGCGAGATCCGGAATCGTGATTCGCGCCAACGGCAGCGGCGGATTCACGCGAGCCGTCGATGTTGACGTTGCCGAAACTCCACTCGCGTCCGCGCCGCTCTTCGACTTCGGATCCGCGGCCGGATTCGGCTGCGCAGTCTTCACGGGCTCTGCAGCTTTCGGTGCGGCTGCCGGCGTCGCTTCGCCGTTTTGACCAGTCACTGAGAAACCACTGCGGCCCTGGATTTCTTCAGCCTTCGGTTCGAGTCCGAGCGGCGATCCGTTCTTCAATCCATCCACGCCGCGCATCTGCGGCAGGTCGTCGCGGTTGACTGGTTTCACGAGCTGCGCAGTCACGATGAACATCAGCTCGGTTTCGTTCTTCTCAAAAGATTTCGATTTGAACAAGTTGCCGAGCACCGGGATGTCACTGATGACGGGAATGCGAGAGAACGACTTGGTCTCGGAGTTGTCGAGCAGACCCGCGAGCGCAAACGATTGACCGTCACGCAGCTCGACGCCTGTTTTCGCGCGGCGCGTGCGCAGGCCCGGGATTACAAAGCCATTGAACTTTACGCCGTTGACAAAATCGATCGTCGAGACTTCCGGCTCGAGCTCGAGGCGAATGTGATCTTCGTCGAGAATTGTCGGTTTGAAATTCAGACGCACGCCGTATTCTTTAAACTCGACAGTCATCGCCAGGTTGCTGCTGCCGCCGCCCTGAATCACGGGAACCGGAAACTCTCCGCCCGCGAGAAAGCTTGCCTGCTGGCCGTCCATGGCAATCAGGTTTGGCTCGGCCAGTTCACGGAAGGCGCCCTGCGTGCGCAACATGCGCAGCATCGCCACGGTGTTGATTTGTCTGTTGAAGACGAATAGGTTAAGCGCGGGGGAAATAATACTGTCGAGGACCGTCGAGACCGGGCTGGTGCTCGCTTCTTTCAGCGAGCTTGGTCCGTTGCCGCTGTTGACGTAGCCCGCCGTGCCGCCCTGCGGAATCGCTGAGAACGAGGTGCTGTAGTCGCGCAGTTTATTCCGGTTCACTTCCGCGACCCTGACTTGCAACTGCACCTGGGCAACGTTCTTGACCGGCGACGCGAGCATGTTCACCGTCTTGAAGCCGGCAGCCTGGACCACGCTGTCCACCTGCGCTGCTACCTTTGGATCGGTCACGTTTCCGGAGATTACTACCGAACCGTTGGCCTGGCTCAGGCGAATGTCGTCTTTCGGAAACAGCGCCCGGATCTGCGAATCGATCAGCGAAAGGTTGGTGCGCACGAAAACATCGAACACCAGGTACTCGCCGCCCGCTTGTTCCCAGGCAATGAAGTTCACCTGCCCGAACGCCTTGCCGTTAACCAACACCTGATCGGGGGTCACCAGCACGGCTTCCGCGATCTCCGGATTGGAAACTGAGAAGCGGCCGACCGGTCGATCGAAGTTAATTACTCGCGACTGGCCCACCAGCACGTTCACGGCGACCGCCTCTTTGTTTTGTTTGAACGAGGCTTTGTATGACGTCGCCTGAGCGTTTGCGATCGAATGAACCACGACTACAGTTAACGCTGCCAGCAGCAAGCTTACTCGGCGCGTGATTGGGGAACGGCTGTACATGATCTTTAGCTCCTTTTGATTACACCTGAACTTTGTTAGCCCGCTGCGGGATTCGCACTATTGCGGGAAATCTACGTTTCGCTTCTTCGCGCCCTCGATCATTTCCACTGACGCTTTTGGCGGCGGCGGCACTGGGGCCGCTACCGGCTTGGGCTCACTGCGAACGGGACGGGCCTTCGGCTGCGGCGCCGGTTGCTCGCTCTTCAAAGAACCCGGTTCGGGCACTGGCTGCGCGCGTTCACCACCCAATAGACCGCGCTTGTTAATACCCATCGTTTGCTGGTCACCCTGATCGATCGAATTGCGCATCACGAGCTGCAGCTTGCCTTCACTGGAAGCCAGGGCCAGCTTCTCTGCCTGTTCTGGGGTCACCAGCAACGTGACCGCCTTGACGCTGTTTGCCTCGCGTTGGTCGGCGGGCTTGTCGATGTTTTGACCGTTGGCCAGCACCTTGATGTTTTGCAGTACGATCTTCGAGATCGGATCCTGCATGCCGGCCTTCTCCGCCGGATCGATGACGACCACCACGTCGACGAGTGTGCCCGGCATCACAAAACCTGAAATGCCGACGACGTCGTCAACCTTCACGGTCATCGCCCGGTAGCCTTCAGGAATAACTGCCGAGAGGCCGCCGGCTGTTCCTTCCGGCGCGAGTCGCGCTTCGGTGATCGGCTCACGCGGCGCGATGTTCATCACCGCCACGCGGCCGGCCAGTTTCTCGACCGTGTCGAAAGCGCCGTCCGGCGTTGACTCCGGTGGAAACTGGACCACCATGATCTGCTCGGGAATTATTTTGGTGCCGAGCGGAATCGCCACCTTGGCAACAGCCACACGATTAAGGTTTCTGGAGTAGGCTTGGGCACTCGACAAATAACGAGTGACAGAAATTGCGGCCAGCAAACCAAATAGCAGTGCACCGGCTAAGACGATGAAGAAACGTTTGTTGCGCATGGCTAACTCTCCCGGTCGATTGACGTGGTTTAGAACTTCGGATGCGGCGGCCGCATTTCAACTGCGAAAAATGGCGACGGAAATAATGCTGCCCATGGTGATGGCGACGCCGTAGGGAATGGTGTGTTTGCGATCTGCCGGTACGGCAAATCGCGGCATCTGCCAACCAGGCAGAAGTCCCACAAATATTTGCAGCACACGATGCATAGTCGTAATCAGGACGCCGGCCCTGATGATCGAAACAACTGCAAGCAATCCGCCGGTGAGAACGACAACAAGAAAAGTGGGCACTACTAATTGAATACCGGTTACTGCGCCGATAGCCGCGAAAAGTTTCACATCGCCGGCGCCCATCGCGCCAAAAACGTGAAGCATGAACATCAAGACAAATGCGAGCCCACAACCGGTGAGGCTTGAATAAAGACCCGGCAGTCCGCCAATGATCGTGTTCATCACCAGTCCGCCGCTGAAGGCCGCCAGGACAAAGGCATTGGGAATGCGCCGGTAGCGAACATCGTAATAAGTAATGACGGCGGCCAGTGGAACCAGTAAAAGTGTGCTGACGGCTAAAATTGACATGATGGGGCGGTTTTTCCGGTCACTTGCCGGAGGCTACGTGACCACTGAGCTCAGTGATCTTGGTGCTGATGGAATCTCCCAGTGCGGTAAACACGCCGGCGGCTGCGATGGCAATCAGCGCGGCGGCAACTGCATATTCGGAAAGCTCCAAGCCTGTTTCGTCGTTAAGAAAATTCTTGAGCATCACCGTTCTCCATCCCCGCACGACTCGTTCGAAAGCTTAATAACTTCGGTCAGGCGCGCTTCCGCGACTCGGAGTCGCTGAAAGCGCGCCTGATCGAGGACCAGGTTATTTACCCGTGCTGATGTGGGTTCCGAGTTCGCCGATCTTGGTGCTGATCGTGGTACCCAAAGTCGAGAAAGCGCCGACCACTGCGATCGCCACGAGGGCTGCGGCAACGGCATATTCCGACAATTCAAGACCGGTTTCATCGCGAAAGAACTTTCTAATCATTTGTTTGCTCCTTTAGTTTTGGTGATTGCTTCGGATTCGTTCGCCTTCTCTCTCGTCGAAAGAAAGCTCGCGAGCTAGGTAAACACTCATGATGTGAGGGCCACGCTTGACTGTGGCCCTCCGCGGCGCCTGCGCGACGCGGAATCAGCCTTGACCGTGCGGCGGCCAAAGCCATTGATCCCGCTTACGAGAGCGCCACACAGAGTCAGTGCCAAAAGCAGAAACTCATTGCCACCGCTCAGCGTGCGAATTGCCAGGACCAGGCCCAGCGCAAGCACGGGAGCGGTAACTAAGATCAATGCCAGCGATACAAACTCTTTTGTCGTTAAAGATTTCATGAGAATTCCGTGGTGCGTTTCTACTTCCTTCGCGACGCATTGATTAGCTCGCGATTGCACCACCCCTTTACAAGGGACGTGCCATGAGGCTGAACAGCAGAAACCCGTGCAATGGACCCAGTTTTCAATTGCGGGCTTGTCGCCCGGAGTTAACAAGCCGCCAACGACGGATCGAGCGAACGGCTCGACCGGGGATGAAAACTGACGTATTCAGTGGCGCTTCGGCTTGTCGCCTCGCGTTGTCAGAGAGAATCCAGGATTTAGTCTTAAGGGCGACAAAATAAAAAAAGCATTCGAGTGAACTCGAATGCTTCTTGAAACTTCTTTTTGGAGTGCTTTAGTTGTGATCGGAACGAAACTGTAAACCTGGCTCCGTGTCTTCCTGGAGAAAATCTGTAATGTCGATCGCCAGACGCTTGATCTTTTTGTAGAGCGTCTGACGTGAACCTAAGCCTAACGCTTCGCTCGTGCGCGCCACGTTGCAGTCGTTTCGCTTGAGCGTTTCCGTAATCACGCGACGCTCGTAGTCCTCCAGCAACAACTCGAGATTTTCCCGCGAACGCTTTTCTGCGTCAGTCTGTTCCGGGGCCACGGGGCAAATGTGGCGGCTGATCTGCTCGCGTGTGATGTGGCTGTTTTCTTCCGCATACAACACCAGACGCTCCATCTCGCCCGCCAGTTCTCTAACGTTGCCCGGCCATGAGTAACTTTCGAGCGCCCGGATGGCCTCCCAGGTTATTCCGTCGACTGATTTGTCGTTGCGACGAGCGTAGTGCGAAAGATAATGTGAAATAAGCGCGGAGATATCCTCCGGTCGCTCTCGTAGCGGCGGGACCTTCACCGTCAACGTGGCGATTCGATAGTACAAGTCATCTCTGAACTGGCGCTCGCGTACCAATTGCTCAAGGTCCTTATGAGTAGCCGCAATCACGCGCACGTTCACTTGGCGCGGCGCTCTTTCACCAAGCGGATGAATCTCACCCTCCTGCAGAAAACGGAGCAACTTGGGTTGGAGGTTAAGCGGGAGATCGCCAATCTCGTCGAGAAAGAGCGTGCCGTTTTCGGCAGCTTGAATTAGTCCTTCGTTGTCGCGGAGCGCACCTGTAAAGCTGCCTTTGCGGTGGCCAAACAACATGCTTTCGATTAAATCCGGCGGAGCCGCGGAACAGTTAAAAGGAATAAAGTCTTTTTCGGACCGCTTGCTCAGACGGTGTATGGCGTGAGCAACCAGCTCCTTGCCGGTGCCGGATTCTCCAGCGATGAGCACCGTGGAATTCGAATCCTTGATCCGGTCGACCGTTCGGGCCACCTCGTTCATGGCGCGGCTGGCAAAAATCATCCCCGGCAAAGTTTTCAGGTTAAGTTTTTCCTGGCTGGTGTCTGGCGGATGTATCGGGCGCGCCGTGGAAACATGTGAATGGGCCAGCCGAGTGACGTCTATGATCGCGCCCAGGTCTCTAGCCTGTCGCGCGGATAGCGGACGCACGCACAGACCGTACAGCGCTGCGCCTGGCCGCCCCGGTTTGGCGGAAGCCAAAACAAAACAGATTGATGTGTCGTGCTCGCGCGTATCTCGCCAAGCTACGTCAGAGGACAACGTCTCGTGGACCACGCGTTGACCGTCAGCCAACTCCTCCTCATCAAGTCCCTCCGCCCAGTTCAATCTGGGTTTTTGCTGGTCGTCAACAGTCCAAATTGAAAGCCCATACATCGGCGCGGTAGCTTCAACCAGCAGGCTGAGCTTGATCATCACCTCGTAAAGTTGGTCGGGTCCCGCGTTAGCAGCCTGACAAAGGGCTCTGACGATGGATCCTATGGGGAGCGCGCTCGCTTCAGACATCAATTCGGTTTCAGGACAGGAACTGGTCAATTCAGGCATGAGCCTCTCCGGAGTCTTACAGCAGTGGAATGGCGCCGATTGCTGTTACCGAGACGGGCCACTTAATTCTGTGAAATGAGAGGCAAGACGGGGCGGATTCTTGAAGTCTTTGCGCTGAGAAGCTTCTCAGCTAATTTGCGAACTGAGTCTAGCGTCGCCAAAACATCGTGTCAACCCTATTAAACTGGCTACCAATTCCAGAAAAGTGGGTATTTTCCTGTACGCCATGCGTTCGCCCGATTGGTCCATTAAGCGCTCTTACTTCATGTAACCGTTGAACTTACGTCCCGAAACCATTACAAATATATTGCTTTACTCCCTTAAGCACCAATGCTACATTCCGCGAACCTTACCTAAACTGTTGATAGACAACGGATTGTAGATGACTAAAGCACACTCCATGGTGGTACTCAGCAACGGCGCACCAATTATATTGTGGCGAAACATACATTCAGGTTAAGCAGCTCCTTAAAGAGTACCCGATGCGGTCACCCGCCGATGGTGGCAGACAGACCGGTAGCAATTAAACAGTTTACTCAGTCAACGGACAGCTTTTCCCAATTTGAGTTTTGAACCCCGGTTGGAGAGCTAGTAATGAAAACAAATCTGGCAGCGGCCGCAAAAGATCGGCGAGCCCACAGCTCGAAAGTCTCTCTGCGCAGGAAAATGGCGTCCTTGCGGGCCTGTTCGCAGAGGCGGAATACGCGGCGGGCCTCCCGCTCATAAGCGGTGCGCAGCAGGCAGAGTCTCTGGCGCCCAGTAGTTAAGCAACTAATCGAATTGAAAAAGAGAACCAGCAAAGGACTTGGAGGTGCTTCGTGAGCAGGGTCATAAATTCCTATTGGGTTGATGAGCGGATTCGGGCGCAGCGGGTTGTGCCGCGCGTGAGTTCTCCATTTGCGTCCGTCAGAGAGATTTCGCTCGACATCATCGGTACGCCCGCTGAGGTTCGCCGTCGTGGTGGATTGATACCGGCCTGGGTGGTTTTTGGGATGGTTATCCTCGCGACCTTCGCCATATGTGTTTCCGTTACCATGCGCACCAGGACGCGGATGTCGCTCGCCTCCCAGCAATATGTTCGCATGCAAAATGACGTCGATAGTTTACGGAATAGCAACCAGACTCTACGCGCAGAAATTGAACACCTGCGCACCGATCCGCGCGCCATTGAAGCTGCGGCACGAACGCGTCTGAACATGGTGCGTCCGAATGAGATTGTTGTACCTGTCGAGTGAGCAATTGGGAACGTTCATTCGGCGGCAGCATTGAGTTTCCCTGCCCGTTGCCCGCTAGTTCCCTGCTTGAAGACCACGCATCGAGAACGCCTGCCGAGCTGCGCGGTTGTGACTGCCATCACAGCCGCGCTCCCCTCTTCTAAAACTAAATAAAATCGCTGGTTGGCTGCGTTGACAGTCGAATTACGCTCAACTAATATCGATTTCCTAATCCACGGAAAAGATCGCGAGTCGCATGTCAAAGACTAAAGAGATCGGGAGTGTTTTCGAGGAACAGGTCGAGCGCTGGAAAAGTCAAACACTTGAGCCGGCGCTAGCCAAACATCCCGAGGCCAAACCCAGGTTCGAGAGTGTTTCACTGGAGGAAGTCGATCGACTCTACTCGCCTGCCGACGTTGAGCAGGTAGATTTCGCTCGCGACATTTCTTTTCCCGGCGAGTTTCCCTACACGCGCGGAATTCATCCCACCGGCTACCGCGGAAAGATCTGGACCATGCGCCAGTTCGCCGGCTTCAGCACTCCGGAAGAAACCAATGCGCGATTCCGGTACCTTCTCAAACAAGGGCAGACTGGCCTTTCCGTGGCCTACGATCTGCCGACGCTGATGGGCTACGACGCTGACTCACCCTTATCTGAAGGCGAGGTTGGGAAGTGCGGAGTTGCAGTGTCGTCGCTCGCGGACATGGAAGTGTTGTTTGATCAAATTCCGCTTGAGCAGGTTACAGTTTCGCAAACCATCAATGCCCCGGCCTCCGTGTTGTTGGCGATGTATCTCGTGGTGGCTGAGAAGCAGGGCGCCGACTGGCGGAAGATTTCCGGAACACTGCAGAACGACATCCTCAAGGAGTACATCGCTCAGAAAGAGTGGATCTATCCGATCCAGCCGGCCATGAAACTGGTGGTCGACACCTTCGAGTTCTGCACTCAGCACGTCCCGCGTTATAACCCAATCTCCGTGAGCGGCTACCACATTCGCGAAGCTGGTGCGACTGCGATTCAGGAACTTGCCTTCACCTTGCGCGACGGACTCGAGTATGTTGAGTGGGGATTGAAAGCTGGTCTCGACCTCGATGTTTTCGTTCCGAGAATTTCCTTCTTCTTCAATGCCCACAACGACTTCTTTGAAGAAGTCGCGAAGTATCGGGCGGCCCGGCGAATCTGGGCCAGGGAGATGCGCGATCGCTTTGGCTCCACTAACGAACGCACGCTCAAGCTTCGTTTCCACACTCAGACTGCCGGCGTCTCACTCACCGTGCAGCAGCCACTAAACAATATCGTTCGGGTCGCGATCCAGGCGCTCGCAGGGGTTTTTGGCGGGACTCAAAGTTTACACACCGACGCTTACGACGAAGCGCTTGCCCTCCCCACCGACCAGGCTGCTTTGATTGCACTGCGCACTCAGCAAATCATCGCCGAAGAAACGGGCGTGGCGAACACCGTCGATCCGCTTGGTGGTTCTTATTTCGTAGAGGCGCTGACGAACAAGATGGAGCAAGGCGCGCTGGACTACTTCCGCAAGATCGACTCCATGGGTGGAATGGTCGCCGCTATTGAAAAGGGCTTTCCGCAGCGTGAGATTCAGGATTCCGCTTATCACTATCAGAAAGCGGTCGAGCGCGGCGAGCAGGTAATCGTCGGTGTGAACAAGTATCAGATGGACGAGGAGTCAACCATTCCCATTCTGGCAATCGATGAATCAGTTCGCACGCATCAAGTCGAACGCCTGGACCAGGCGCGCGCCAAGCGCGACGCCGGAGCGGTCAGTAACGCCCTCGAGAAACTTAAGAAGGCGGCTCAGCTCAACGAAAACACAATGCCGGCGACAGTCGAGGCAGTGCGCGCCTACGCCACGCTTGGTGAAATATGCTCGGCCTTGCGCGACGTCTATGGCGTTTACGAAGAACCCGCGTTCTAATCTCACGAAGGCTACGCTCAAACTCATGCAGCGGCTCATTCTTCTTTTGGTCACGCTTCTCGGACTTACAGTCTTGAACGTTGCCGGCGGCCAAGCTCGGCCTGCCACTGCTACTAGCGATCATGCTGTTATCCAGCGACGCCGCCTCGTGCTGGTCCGTCCTCCTGACGTAGCGAAACGTTTTCCACAGAAGAAGCAGGCGGTCGTGAATTATCCGGTCGTGAGCGGTCTTGATCCGGTCGTGCTTCGGCGGGTTCGAGCGCTCTTCGACTTCAAGAATATTTTCGACTACTCGCTGAAGGAATACCGTGAAGACGCGTGGCTATCAGAATTCGATTACGTCGTAAACTACAACGCGCATCACCTCCTCGATATTAGTTTTTCCCAGAGTGGTTCCGGAGCCTACCCGGATGAGCACACCAAACATTTTCTAATCGACTTGAGGAGCGGCAAGCTTCTGAAAGCGGCGGATGTGTTCGTGGCTAAAAAGATGCCGGAGTTAATCGCGAAGGTTGATTTGAAACTGCGTGCCGAGCTGAAAGGAATTCTGGAGGCGCTTCTCACAGCGATGCCGAAGACTTGAAAATGGCTAGTGAAGCACAGGAGCCTCTCAGCTACGCCCAGGAAAATCTCGACGAGTTTTCGGTGGGAAACAAAGGAATCACGTTCCTATACGACGCGGGTTACCCGCACGCTATTCAAGCCTTCGCTCCGAACGGCCGCTATTTTTTCAACTATGCGGAATTGAAGCCCTTCATCAAACCCGATGGCCCACTGGGGCATTTCATTCAATAACGCTACAATGCCGAACATGAACGACAGAAAAATTCGGGTGCTGGTTGCGAAGCCCGGGCTCGATGGCCACGACCGCGGCGCCAAAGTCATCGCGCGGGCTTTGCGCGACGCAGGTATGGAAGTTATCTACACCGGGTTGCGCCAAACCCCCGAGATGATTGCTGCGGCGGCGCTGCAGGAAGATGTTGACGCGGTGGGCGTCTCAATTCTCAGCGGTGCGCATAACACGCTCTGCCCGCGCATCGTGCAACTACTGCACGCCCAGGGCATGGACGATTGTCTCGTGCTCCTCGGCGGTATTGTTCCCCAGGACGATATCGCGAAGCTCAAGTCGGAAGGTGTCGCTGAAGTCTTCCTGCCGGGAACATCAACCGAAAACATCGTCAAGTTTCTGCGTGAAAACGTTAAGCCTCGCGATTAAAGCCCAGCCTTCGAGCCCGCATGACCGACGATAGTTCGCCCGCATTAGTCACCGAAACAATTGACTCGCTCGCCATCGTCCGATTCAACCGACCGATTCAGCGCAACCCACTGTCGCTTGCGACACTTCAGGAATTAGAACGACTCACATCTTCGTTATTCACCCGCGACGACATCAGGAGCATTATCTTCACGGGCAGCGATGACGTGTTTGCCTCAGGAGCAAACATCGGCGAGCTCGCCCAGCTTGATGCTTCGGCAGCTTTGGAATTCTCGGGCTACGGCCAACAGTTGTTTCAGACGATTGCGGATGCGAAGCAGCTAACCATAGCCGCCATCAACGGTTTTTGTTTTGGCGGTGGATTGGATCTGGCGCTGGCTTGTGACATTCGAGTCGCTTCAGCGTCGGCGGTCTTTTCACACCCAGGGGCAAGACTCGGAATCATCACCGGCTGGGGAGGAACGCAGCGGCTGCCGCGGATTATTGGACGAGCTCGCGCGTTGGAGTTTTTTGCTACTGCCCGACGCTACTCCAGCGATGAGGCACTTCAAATGGGGTTGATTAGTCGAGTGGCTGATCCGGTCATCGAGTGCGCGATGGAAGTGGCCGCTGCCGCAGATAGACTCTCTAATCCTTCTTGAGGAACTTCGCGATTCCCCGCTTGCAGTCTTCGGTCATCCTGGCGATTACGTTTACATCCGCCCCGGTTTCCAACGCTTCCTGAAACGATAGGCCATCGATCTGGTAAAGCAGCGTCTTCGTCAGCGCGATTGCCGACTTGCTCAATTTTTCAAACGCGCGAACGTAGTTAGTAACTTCTGTTTCAAAATCGTCGTCTGCAAAAACCTTATTCACAAGTCCGTACTCTCTGGCTTCTTCCGCGCTGATTTGTGCGCCTCGCGTGGTTAATTCAAACGCGCGCTTCTCGGAAACGTTGCGCCGGAGAATGGCCATCACCATCGCCGGCACGAATCCCAGGTTAACTTCCGGATAGCCAAACCGTGCGTTTGCCGACGCCAGCACAATGTCGCACGCGGTCGCCAGCCCGCAGCCACCCGCCAGAGCTTTCCCGCGGACAGCAGCAACGACCGGAACGCTCACGCGACGAATCAGGGTAAACAGCTCCAGCAACGAACGCACATCTTCGGTATTTTCCGCGAGCGAGCCTTCAGCGATTTGCTGCAACGATGCAAGGTCAGCGCCGGAACAAAAGTCGCTTCCCTCGCCCGAGATAACGATGACGCGCACGGCGACATTCTCATTCGCTTTCTTCAGTGAATCTTTCAGTGCGGCGATTAGCGACTGATTGAGAGCGTTTCGCTTCTCCGGCCGGTTGAGCTTGATGCGGGCCACAGCGCCGTCCATCTGATCAAGAACTACGTTTTCTTCCGTCATGCTTTTTACGAACCTTGCGAGCAAGGGTTGAACGCCGAAGGTGTTCCAATAACTTAGCCCAGGGTAGCACCCTGGGACGGAAAGTGACGCTGCTGTTTCCCACGCTGAAAGCGTTGGCTAACTAGATCGTCTCTCATATGGAACCCTTTCAGGGTGATGCCATGTTCTGACTTCAATCCCGGCGTGTTACGCCGGGCTAAGTTATTTGACGCCTTCGGCGTAGTGCGTTGGATGTCAGTATCAACGTGCGGCTGAATGTTATAGCTCAAGGCTTTCGGCTTCTTGCGCGGACAATTCAATCTCCATTCTCAGCAGCGCGGTTGAGAAGGTCTTCCCTTGCGCGTCAGTCATCAGCGAGAGCGTTCCGCCGCCGTCGAGGCTTTCGTGCAACAGAAAATTCAGCGCTCCCAGATTGGGCAGCTCAAAGCGATCGACGTCACCCTGACAGATTCCTTTGAAGTGTTGCTTGACACGTTCCGCGGTAACTTCGCGAACGAGGATCGGATAAATCTCGTCGCTCAAAGCAATCAAACCGATATTCGCGGTGTCGCCTTTATCACCGGAGCGAGCATGCGCAAGTTTTACGAGTTGAACCTTCATTCAAATTAACAACTATGCCTTTCGTGTATTTCGTATGTCCGTTCGTGCCTTTTCGTGGTCAGGTTTTCCACAATCAGAACCACCAAAAAACACGGAAGCAAAACGAAACTAGAGAAAGCGGTGATTGAGCCTGCGAATAAACTTAAACCTCGATAACACTAACGGCAGGACTGATCTCACTCTTGCCGATCAGCGCCGGCCAGTAGGCAACAATCTCTTCAACTTTCGGTCTGCCGCCGGCAAAGCCAGTGAC
>Ga0207681_10001355_pt1 | contig 15822 bp, 21 predicted proteins | sample KBSS53metaG_FD_184324 | JGI IMG/M metagenome (GOLD analysis project Ga0207681, IMG submission 184324) | Switchgrass rhizosphere microbial communities from Kellogg Biological Station, Michigan, USA - KBS S5-3 metaG (SPAdes) (version 2) | ecosystem: Host-associated > Plants > Roots > Rhizosphere... | reverse complement strand
CGAAGAGCAGCACAAGATCTGGCGCGGCGACACCTGGAGCTACCTCTGCCTCGAGGCCGAGCTGCCCGAGCCCAAGAGCTTCGTCACCACCTTCGTCGGCGACATGCCGGTCGTCGTCACGCGCGACGCCGAAGGAAAACTGAACGCGTGGGAAAACCGCTGCGCGCACCGCGGCGCGCTCGTGTGCATGCAGCCGCGCGGCACTGCCGAGCGCTTCAGCTGCATCTATCACAACTGGACCTACGACCACGCCGGCAACCTGACCAACGTCGCCTTCCGCAAGGGCATCGGCGGCAAGGGCGGCATGCCGGCGGATGCGAATCCCGAATCGCAGGCGCCGAAGCAATTGCGAGTGGAAACCATCGGGGGGCTGGTCTTCGGCTCATTGTCGAAAAACGTCCCCGACCTGAAGACCTACGTAGGCCCCGAGGTGTTGCCTCGCCTGAAGCGCGTGCTCAGGAAACCGCTGAAAGTGCTCGGCGCCTACACGCAGGTGCTGCCGAACAACTGGAAGCTGTACATGGACAACACCAAGGACACCTACCATGCGAGCCTCCTCCACCTGTTCTTCACCAGATTCCGGATCAACCGCCTGACGCAGGGCGGCGGCGTGTTCGTGTCGAAGGACGGCGCGCACCACTGCACCTACACCGAGATGATCGAGTCGAAGGACGATCACTACGAGAAGGAAGGCGTGCGCTCGGCGGGCAACCAGGCGTTCGCGCTGGAGAAGCCCGAAGTGCTGCAGCAGGTGGACGAGTTCGGCGACCGCGTCTCGATCCAGATCCTGACGCTGTTCCCCGGCTTCGTGCTGCACCAGATCCGCAACTCGCTCGCCGCGCGCCAGGTCGTGCCCAAGGGCGTCGACCGCACCGAGCTGCACTGGACGCTGTTCGGCTTCGCCGACGACGACGGGGAAATGACGCGCCGGCGCCTGCTGCAGGCCAACCTGGTCGGCCCGGCGGGCTTCATCTCGATGGAGGACGGCGCCGCCACCGGCTTCGTGCAGCGCGGCGTCGCCGGCTCGCCGGATCGCGCCTCGGTGATCGAGATGGGCGGCAGCAACGTCGGCTCGGGCGACTCGCGCCTCACCGAGACCGCGGTGCGCGGCCTGTGGAAGACCTGGCGCAGGTACATGCAAGTATGAATTCGGGGTCAGAGCCCGAATTGGTTTCCTTGCAATTCCAGATCGAGCGCCTGCACGCCCAGTACGCGCACGCGCTCGACGCCGACAAGCTCGAGGAGTGGCCGGGCTTCTTCACCGAGAACGGCCGCTATCGCATCGCCACCGCCGAAAACGAGGAGCGCGGCCTCCCCCTCCCCGTGCTCTACGCCGAAGGCCGCGGCATGATGCGCGACCGCATCCAGTCCCTGCGCCACGCCAACATCTACGAACCGCAACGCTACCGCCACATCGTCTCTTCGGTGCTGGTCGAGCGCATCGACCCGCAGCTCGCGCGCTCGTCCGCCAACTTCATGGTCATCCGCATCATGCAGGACGGCGCCACGATGGTGTTTGCGAGCGGCCGCTACCTGGACCGAATCGCCCTGCCCGAGATGAAGTACGACGAGCGCGTGGTGATCTGCGACAGCCGGCGCTTCGATACGCTGCTGGCGATCCCGCTCTAGCGCCGCTCAGTCGCCAATGGCCGGACCTCAATTCCGCATCCTCCTCGCGGCCCTTGCGGTAGCGATACTGGCAGCGCCCCGGCAGGCTGCCGCTCAATCCGTCGCGGGCCTGCCAGTCGCGTTGCAGTCGGTTCAGCATTTCTGGGCGATCCTGAAGCGCTGCCAGACCCTTGCGCCGGATCGAAACGCCATTCGCGCGCGCGATGCCGCGTTCGATCGGCTGCTGGATGAAGCAAGGGCGCCCGACGGGCTGTGGCGCACCCTTGTGGATGCCGATGGCCGCCCCAACGAAACACGCTTTCACTCCGCCCGGGAGATGGTCTACAGCGCGGAATTTGCCGCGGACGTGAAGCGATACGAGGCGATGGTGGCCGCGGCACCACCGGGCCTGCTGGTGCAAGACTGTGTGCAGTACGAAGCGCTGGTCGAGCAGGCGTTGGCCGGAAAGTGATCCTGAGTTAGGGTCCTCGTGACCGCGGCCGTTTGTCCGATGGCTGCTCAAATTCCCTGAACGGGAAGTTTCGTCAGGCGTCAGCGAAGATGGTCCATTTGCCGCCCTTGAGAGAAGATGAGTCATGAGAAAGACCGCGGCAGCTGTGATCATCGGCTAGTCATCGAAAGGAGAACGAATCATGCCCAGCACCATCCGCCTTCACCGGGTCCTGCGCGCCCCGCCCGAGCGGGTCTATCGAGCGTTCCTCGATCCAGACGCGAAGGTCAAGTGGCTTCCCCCGAACGGATTCACCGCCAAGATTCACCACGAGGACGTTCGCGTCGGCGGCTCCTACAAGATGTCGTTCAAGAACTTCACCACGGGTCAGAGCCACTCCTTTGGCGGGCAGTACGTCGAATTGACGCCGCACGAGCGCATTCGCTATACGGACAGATTCGACGATCCCAATCTACCCGGCGCGATGGCAGTGACCATCAGCCTGAAGAAGGTTTCGGTCGGGACCGAGCTGAACGTCACTCAGGAAGGCGTGCCCGATGTCATTCCCGCCGAGGCTTGCTATCTTGGCTGGCAGGAGTCGCTCACGCTGCTGGCGAAGCTGGTCGAGGCGGAGATTCCAGGCTAGTGAGTCGAGCCAGGATCTCGAGCGGATTCGCCGGCGTCGGGGTGCTTCTGCTTGTGCTCGCCGGTGTTTCACCTGCCGGCTGGTATCCAGTCGTCCAATTGTTCGTTGGTCTTGCCTTGATCACGGTTTCGCACGTCCTTACACCATGCCAGGATCAACTGACGCGCTGGTGGAACTCCCGTGTTCTCGGGAACAAGAGGCGCTCATGAATTACCAGCCAATAAACTTCAAGCAGAAGCTCGGACTGTTCTCCGAGCAGTGGCAGCCGAGGGTCGCCGAAATCGAGCCGCGCGGAACGCTGAATACCGGGCACCAGGGCGGCGCACGAACCGCGGCCAGCGACATCTGGATCTGAAAACATGAAAAAGTCAGGCGCGAGCCAAGGCCAGCCGGCATCGGCGCTGATCTCGGAGAGAATCGCCTCGCTCGGAGACTGGCGCGGGAAGACCCTCGGCAGGATGCGCAAGCTGATCCAGCAGGCGGACCCGGAGGTCGTCGAGGAGTGGAAATGGATGGGCACTCCGGTGTGGTCGCACGACGGCATCATCTGCACTGGCGAGTCCTACAAGGCCGTGGTGAAGCTCACGTTCGCGAAGGGCGCGTCTCTCAAGGATCCGGCCGGTCTCTTCAACTCGAGTCTCGACGGAAACGTACGGCGCGCGATCGACATCCGCGAAGGAGAAGAAGTCGACGAGGCCGCCTTCAAGGCGCTGGTTCGCCAGGCGATCGCCCTCAACAGCTCCGGCAAGTCCAAGCCTTCGAAGAAGGCCAAGTCCTAAGGATTCCGCCACATGCGGGTTGCAGTGCTGGACGATTACCACCGTGTGTTCGAGGCTGACCCGGCTATCGAGCGTCTGCGCCGCCGTGTGCCGGTCGACGTGTACACCGAAAAATTGCCGCTCGAGCGGCTGCGCGCCTACCCGATCCTGATTGCGATGCGCGAGCGCACCCGCTTCGATGCAGCGTTCTTCGAGGCGGTGCCGGGGCTGGAGCTGATCGCGCAGACCGGCAACCACGCGTATCACGTCGACATGGCCGCCGCCACTAAGGCGGGCGTGCTCGTGGGGATGGCATCGTCGGACGTCCAGGCGATGGGCGCCATCGCGCGCTCCACGCTCGAGCTCACGTTCGGCCTCATGATCGCGGTGCTCAGGCGCATTCCGCAGACCGACCAGGCCATGCGCCGCGGAGAGTGGCCTTCCTTCGCGGGACGAACGCTCGCGGGCAAGAAGCTGGGAATTCTCGGCCTGGGCCGGATCGGGCGCGAGGTCGCGGCGGTCGCCCGGGCGTTCGGCATGCAGGTCCTGGCATGGGGACCCACGCTGAATGCCGAGCGTGCAGAGCGCTCCGGCGCGACCTTCATGCAGCTCGACGCGCTTCTGGAGCAAGCCGACATCGTCACCGTGCAGCTCAGGCTCTCCGACGACAGCCGCGGGCTGCTGAACGAGCAACGGCTGCGCCGCATCGGGCCGCAGGGCGTGCTCGTCAACACCGCGCGCGGCGCCATCGTGGACGAGACGGCGCTGGCGCGTGTTCTCGCCGAGGGTGCGCTCGGCGCGGCCGGACTGGATGTTTTTGCCGAAGAACCGCTCGCGCCCGACTCGCCCCTGAGGCATCTGGACAACGTCGTGCTGACCTCGCATCTGGGCTGGCCCGCGGACCTGACCTATCGCACCTTCGCGGAGGCGGCGGTCGCGATCGTGGAAGCGTATCTCGTCGGAAACTACGCCCGCGCGGTCAACCCGGAAGCGCTCGAGCATCGCGGGAGGCGGTAGGCCCATTCATGTCCGGCCGCTAGTAGCCGGCTAGGCGGTGAGGCGACCGACGACTCGTCGCACCCACGGGGCCACCACTGTCACCGTCGGGAATGCCACCGGCCACGTCGTCACGCAGCTCCTCAGCCATTGCCACGCAAATCCCTGATGGATGCCCTGGTTGATCGCCAGGACGATCGCGGAGACGACGGCGACCATGATGGCCGAGAGCAGCGCACCGAACACGATCGGCGCGAAACGAGTGGGGATCAGCATTTCTTCTCCTAGAAGGGGTAGAGCAGATTCGTCAGCCAGCCTGCTGCGTAGAGGCCTAGACCGAAGATCGCGTGGGTGATGACGCTCTGAAACCGCGCAGCGGCAGGGCGCGGGGTGCGACTGGCGGCGATGCCGGCGCCCATGCCCGGCTGCAGCACCAGGAAAGGAGCCGCCACGCTGCCAATGCCGACGATGAGCGCGGGCCCGAGTGTCGGTTGGCGCACCCAATCGAGACCCCAGAGCGCAAGCAGGACGGCAGCGAACGCGATACCGACCAGATAGTGCGCAGTCCAACCGACCACGCGCTCGCCCGGCACGGCCGGCGACGCGGCAATCGGCTCGTGGCGAAAACGCCCGCGCGGCAGATAGGCGAGCCAGCGGCCCACCAGGCCGTAGCTGAAGGGAATCCCCAGAAGCTGCTTGCGGACGAGCGTCCACGTGTCCATCACCGCGGTCGCACCCGCGCCGATCAGCACGGCGCACACTGCATAGTTCATGATCGTCTCCATCGGCTTGCCTTGTGTAAGCGATGTCGGCACAGTGCCACTTCAAGTCAACTTGAAGTCAAGGGGTGGCCGTTGGACATCGTCGAAGTGGCGCAGCGCTCCGGGATTCCGGCCTCGACGCTGCGGTTTTACGAGGAAAAGGGGCTGATCGCCTCCCATGGGCGGCGCGGCCTGCGCCGGCTGTTCGATGCCGCCGTGCTCGACCGGCTCGCGCTGATCGCGCTCGGCTCCGCCGCCGGCTTCTCGCTCGACGAGATCGCGCGCATGTTCGCGCCCGATGGCCGGCCGCGCATCGACCGGCGGATGCTCACCGCCAAGGCGGATCAGCTGGACCGCACGATCCATAAGCTGGGCGCGATGCGCGACGGGCTGCGGCACGCCGCCGCGTGTCCCGCACGCAGCCATATGGAATGCCCCACCTTTCGCCGTCTCCTGCGGGCGGCCGCATCGAGCAAGAAGCGCGGCAAGGAGTCGAAGGGTTGACGCGAGACCAGCACGCCTGCCGGGTCGTGGGATCGCCGTGGGCCGGCGTCCATTGCACGCGCATCGAGAGCAGCCGCCACTACGGCCGCCACTGGCACGACACCTTCGGCATGGGATTCGTCGAGCACGGCGCGCACCGCTCGGCGAGCGGGCGCGGCAGCGTCGATGCCTATGCGGGCGACGTGATCACCACCAACCCTGGTGAGGTGCACGACGGACGGCCGCTGGGCGGTCCAACGCGGCGCTGGTGCATCGTCTACTTCGAGCCCGAAGTGCTGGCGTCGATGACCGATCCCATGGAGATCACCCGTCCGGTCATCAAGGACCTGGAATTGCGCAATGCGCTGCAGCAGCTGGTTGCGCGGCTCGAAGGAAACGCCGCAGACCTGGCGTGCGAGGAAGCGCTGGTGGATGCCTTCGCCCTGCTCCTCGATCGGCACGCCACCAGCCGCCCCTGGCGGGAAGCGCCGGGTGAAGTGACGAAGGTGCGGGATCGGCTCGCCGATGACGCCGCCGAGACGCCGACGCTCGCAGAGCTGGCTTCGCTCGCCGGCCTCAGCCGGTACCAGGTGCTGCGGCGCTTCGAAAAAGTCTACGGCGTGCCGCCGCACGCCTGGCTGCTGCAGCGGCGCGCCGAGCGCGCCCGCGGGCTGATCCGCGGCGGCGCCGGCCTGGCGGCGGCAGCGGCCGCGTGCGGCTTCGCCGACCAGAGCCACATGACGCGCGTGTTCGTGCGCCAGTTCGGCTTCACGCCCGGCGCCTGGCAGAAAGCGGCCGCGCGCCGGCCGCAATAGCGTTCAAGACCGATTTCCCGGAAACCCGAAGATAGGACACCGATGCGCAAGCTCATTTCGTCCGGATCTCCCTACGAACCGCAGATCGGCTTCTCGCGCGCGGTGCGCGTAGGCCCGTTCGTCGCCGTGTCCGGCACCGCGCCGGTCGCACCCGGCGGCGGCGTCGCCTCGCCCGGCGACCTGTACGGCCAGACCAAGCGCTGCCTCGACATCATCCGCGAGGCGATCGGCAAGGCCGGGCTCGGCCTCGACAGTGTGATCCGCACGCGCGTGATGCTCACCGACATGTCGCGCTGGCAGGAAGCGGCGCGCGCGCACGGCGAGGTCTTCGGCGCGATCAAGCCCGCGAGCACCTTCGTCGAAGTGAAGGGCCTGATCGACAAGGGCTGGCTGGTGGAGATCGAAGCCGATTGCGTGGCGGAGAGCTGAGCGATGCTGATCCGCGGCAAGTGCCACTGCGGGAACATCGCGTTCTCGCTCACCTGGGATCCGGACCCGAAGGAGATCCCGGCGCGCGTCTGCGACTGCACCTTCTGCCAGAAGCATGGCGGCGTCTGGACCTCCAACCCGAGCGGCGCGCTGGAGGTAAGAATTCAGGACAGCTCGAAAATCTCGAAATACTCCTTCGCGACCGGGACCGCGGACTTCCACATCTGCGCCAGGTGCGGCGTGGTGCCGGTCGTGACGAGCACGCTCGACGGTCACCTGTACGCGGTGGTGAGCGTCAACGCGTTCGACAACGTCGATCCGTCGATGGTGCGCAAGGCGCCGATCACGTTCGAGGGTGAAGAAATGGGTTCACGCCTCGCGCGGCGCAAGCGCAACTGGATCGCCGACGTCACATTCCGATGAGCGGCGCGTACGTTCACGGCTATGACGAGCGCGAAAGCGTGCGCCTGCAGGACCAGGCGAGCAGCGTGCTCGACCTTCTGCACGCGGATACGCGCTACCCGGCCGGCAGCTCGGTGCTCGAGGCCGGCTGCGGCACCGGCGCGCAGACCGTCACGCTCGCGCGCAACAACCCGGACGCACGCTTCACCTCGGTCGATCTTTCAAAGGTCTCTTTGGAAGAGGCGAAGAAGCGCGTCGCGGCTGCCGGCCTGGGCAACGTGCAGTTCCGCCAGGAGGACATCTTCGCCCTGCCCTTCGCGCCGGCGAGCTTCGATCACGTATTCGTCTGCTTCCTGCTCGAGCACCTCGCGCGCCCGCTCGATGCCCTGCGCGCCCTGCAGAAGATGCTGAAGCCGGGGGGTACGATCACCGTGTTCGAAGGCGACCACGGCTCGACCTATTTCCATCCCGACAACGCTCTCGCGCATCGCGCGGTGCGGTGCCTGGTGGAGCTGCAGGCGCAGGCGGGCGGCAACGCCAACATCGGCCGCCAGCTCTATCCGCTGCTGCGCGCAGCGGGCTTCGGCGCGGTGCGCGTGTCGCCGCGCATGGTGTATGTGGACGCGAGCAAGCCGAAGCTCGTCGACAGCTTCACGCGCAAGACCTTCGCCGCGATGATCGACGGCGTGCGCGAGCCGGCGCTCCGCGCCGGAATGATGAGCGCCGAGGACTTCGATGCCGGGATCCGCGCGCTGCATCGCGCGGCCGAGGACGACGGGACGTTCTGCTACACCTTCTTCAAAGGTTTTGCCACAACGTCATAAATCTTGCCGGGCGTGGTAACCCAGACGCCCTTCTGCTTCACGACGTGCTTCAGCGCGCGGCGCAGGTGCAATAGCCGGTAAGGCTGGCCTACCAGGTAGGGATGCAGCGCGATGCCCATCACCAGCGGCTGGTGCTTCGACTGGCGCACCATCTCGTCGCAGTTGTCGACCATCATGTCGGCGAAGTCGCGCCCGTCCATCTGGCGCGCGACGATCATCGGGATGTCGTTCAGCTCCTGCGGGTACGGGATCGACCAGAGCGCGCCGCCGCGCGTCTTGAACTCGGTCGGCTGGTCGTCGTGGCACCAGTTGAGCGTGTACTTGTAGCCGGTCTCCTGCAGCAGGTCGGGCGTCAGCGCGCTCTCCGAGATCCACGGGCTGAGCCAGCCGCGCGGCACGACCTTCGATTCCTTGCGGATGCGCTCCATGCAGTACGTCAACAGCTGGGTTTCTTTTTCTTCGGAAAGCTCGCCCTGGCGGTCCGAGTTGGTGTGGCCGTGGCCGATGAGCTCGTCGCCGCGCTTGACGTGCGCTTCCACCACCTCGGGGCAGTAGTCGTAGAGCGAAGTGTTGATCAGCGCGCCGACCGGGATCTTGAGGGTCTCGAACAGCTCCAGGCAGCGCCAGACGCCGACGCGGTTGCCGTAGTCGCGCCAGGAGTGGTTGAGCACGTCTGGCTCCGGGCTCTTCGGGCCGAGGGCGGCGCCCAGGCCGGCGCCGAAATCGAAATGCTCGACGTTGAAGCCGATGTAGACCGCGAGGCGCTTCCTGCCGGGCCAGTGGTAATCCGGACGCCGGTGGATCGCCGAATACGGATACCGCCCGTGCTGCTTGAGGGCGCGCACCAAATTAGGGCTTGACCAGGCCGGCGCGCACCAAAAGCCACTCCGCGCTGTCGTTCCAGACTTCCATCTTCACGATCTTGCCGCGGCGCACGACATAGCGGTCGACGTAGCGGTTGCCCTCGAACGGCGTTCCGTCGGGCCATTCGCCGTACAGGTGGCCGGTCTGGTAGACGATGGTTTCCTCCGGGGTGCCGCCGGCGACGACGTGGGTCGGGCCGAACTTCTTCTTCACCCACTTGTAGCGGCTCTTGTTGAAGGCCGTGGCCTCGGCCGGATCGTGCATCAAGCGGTTGCCGGTAAAGCGAATTTCCATCTCCGGCGCGCAGTAGAGCCGCCGGGCGGTGGCCGGATCCGGAATCATGTGGATGCGCAGGTATTCCTCGACGATCTGGACAGGATCAACAATGCGGTCGTTCATGCGGAAAGCCTAGCATGGCATGCGTCCTGCTAAGCTTTGCACGTTCACTCGGGGAGACGCTCATGCTCAGATTCGTACTATTGGCCGCCGCGCTGCTCACGGCGGTCCCGCTGCATGCACAAACCATCAAGATCGGCCTGGTCACGGCGCTGTCTGGCCAGTCGGCGCGCGCCGGCGAGGCGATCACGCGCGGCCTGCAGGTGGCCATCGACGAGATCAACGCCAAAGGCGGCGTGCTGGGGCGCAAGCTCGAGCTGGTGCGGCGCGACGACGAGGCCACGCCGGCCAAGGGCGTGATCGCCGCGCGCGAGCTGCTGTTCAAGGAGAAAGTCGCGGTCCTGTTCGGCGGCCTCGACACGCCGGTGTCGCTCGCCATCGTGCCGATCGTCAACGAGAACAAGATGGTCTTCGTCGGGCCGTGGGCGGCGGGCACGCCGATCACCAAGAACGGCGCCAAGGACAACTACGTGTTCCGCGTCTCGGCGGTGGACGAGATCGTCAACAAGGCGATGCTCACCTACTCGCAGAAGACGTTCAACGCGAAGAACTGCGGGATGATCCTGGTCAACAACCCGTGGGGCGAATCGAACGAGAAAGGCCTGACCGCGGCGCTCGCGGCGAAGAACATGAAGGCCGCGGGCATCGAGAAATTCGAAGGCAACGACGTCGACGTGGTGCCGCAGCTCACGCGCCTGAAGAACGCGGGCGCCGACTGCCTGTTCCTGGTCGGCAACGTCGGCCCGTCGGCGCAGGTGGTGAAATCGCTCGACCGCATGGGCTGGAAGCCGCCGATCGTCTCCCACTGGGGTCCCGCCGGCGGCCGCTTCACCGAGCTGGCCGGGCCGAGCGCGCCGAGCGTGCACTTCGTGCAGACCTACAGCTTCTTCGGCAAGCAGTCGCCGGTGGGCGAGAAGGTGCTGAAGGCGCTGATGGCCAAGTATCCCGACATCAAGGGCGCGGGCGACGTCACCCCGGCGGTCGGCGTGGCCAACGCCTACGACGCGATGATGCTCACCGCGATGGCGATCCAGAACGCCGGCTCGACCGACGGCCCGAAGGTGCGCGACGGCTACTACAAGATCGGCAAGTACGAGGGCCTGATCAAGACCTACAACAAGCCGTTCACGCCGGAGAATCACGACGCGGTGAACGAGAACGACTATGTGTGGACGCAGTTCATCGATAATCAGATCCTGCCGGTGGGAATGAAGAAATAAAGGAGCCGTTTCCCGAACGAAGGGCCGCCGCGGGCGGCCTTTCTTTTTTCATGCCTCATTTGTGCTCATAACGTCAGCACTGATCAGCGGTCTCGCGCTCGGCAGCATGTACGGGCTGCTCGCGCTCGGCTTCTACGTCACCTACGCGGTGTCGAGCACGGTGAACTTCGCGCAGGGCAGCTCGATGATGCTCGGCGCCGTCTTCGCCTACACGCTCGCCGTCACCTTCGGCTGGCCGTTCATTCCGGCGGCGCTGCTTGCGCTCTTCCTGTGCGCGCTCTACGGCATGCTGGTCGAAGCGGTGGCGGTACGGCCGTTCGTGCGCCGCGGCTCGAGCGCCTGGCTGATGGCCACGGTGGCGCTCGGCATCGTGGCCGACAACACTGTGCTCTTCACTTTCGGCAAGGAACCGCGCGGCTTCCCGACGTTGCAGGGTTCGGTGCAGATTGCCGGGATCAACGTGTCGTGGTTGCAGATTGCGATTCCCGTCGTCGGTCTCGCCCTTGCTGCCGGATTGCATTTCTTTTCGAGAAAAACCAGTCTCGGAAAGGCGATGCTGGCCGTGGTGCAGAACCCGGACGCCGCGCGCCTGATGGGCATCAACGTGCCGCTCGCCATTTCGCTCGCCTACGCCGCCTCGACGCTGTTCGCCGGCGCGGCCGGCATCATGATCGCGCCGCTGTTCAACGTGCATTCGGACATGGGCACGCTGTTCGGCCTGAAGGCGTTCGCGGTCGCGATCCTCGGCGGCATCACCAGCGCCTGGGGCGTGATGCTCGCCGGGCTGATCTTCGGCCTGACCGAGGCGCTGATCACCGCGCTGCTCGGCTCGGGCTACACGCAGATCCTCAGCTTCGCGCTGGTGATCGTCGCGCTCGCGCTGATGCCCAACGGGCTCTTCGGGCGAGCCGAAGTGAAGAAAGTGTGAGACTCGTCGCCTACATCGCAGTGTTCGCTGCCGCCCTGGCGTTCACATGGGGCGCGAACCAGTACTACGTCTTCATCATGGCGACGCTCGGCATCACCGCGATCGTCGGCGTCGGCCTCAACGTGCTGCTCGGCCTCACCGGCCAGGTGTCGTTCGGCCACGTGGGCTTCTACGCGCTCGGCGCGTACACGGTCGCGATCCTCACCGTGGCGGCGAAGTGGAGCTTCTGGGCCGCGCTGCCGGTCGCCGCCCTGGTGGCAACGTTGACCGGCGCCCTGCTCGCGCTGCCGGCGGTGCGCGTGAGAGGCCCGTACCTGGCGATGGTGACCATTGCTTTCGGCTTCATCGTCGAGCACGCGGCGGTCGAGTGGCGCGGACTGACCGGCGGGCAGAACGGGCTGATGGGGACGTTCTCGCCGGCCGGGTTCGGCGAGCGCGGTGTGGCCCTCCTTTCAATCGGAGTCGCTGCGCTTGCCACTGTCGCGTATGCCATTCTGGAAAAAACCGGTTTCGGCAAAGCCATGCGAGCGGTGCGCGACGCGGAAGTCGCCGCCGAATCCATCGGCCTCGCGCCGGTGCGCGTAAAGACCGCCGCCTTCGCCATCTCGGCGCTGTGCGCTGGAATCGCCGGCGCGCTGTTCGCCGCGCTCTCCGGCTTCGTCACGCCGTCCACGTTCGCGTTCTCGCAGTCGATCCTGTTCGTGCTGGTGGTGATGATCGGCGGCGCCGGCTTCGTCGCCGGGCCGCTGGTCGGCGCGGCGATCGTAGTGCTGCTGCCCGAGTTCCTCGCCGCGCTCGCCGAGTACCGGCTCTTGTTCTTCGGCGGCCTGCTGCTCTTCGTGCTGTGGCTCGCGCCGGAGGGCTTGGTCGGCACGGTGCTGCGCTGGATGTCGAAGCGGCGACCGGCGCGGCGTTCTTCAAAGGAGATGGAGATTCACCAGGGGAAACGGGCAACCCTCGCCGTCCAGAACCTCGGCATCTCCTTCGGCGGCGTACGCGCGGCGCACGACATCTCGCTCGACGCGAAACCCGGGGAGGTCACCAGCCTGATCGGCCCGAACGGCGCGGGCAAGACCACGGTGCTCAACATGCTGAGCGGTTTCTACCGGCCAGCGACGGGAACAATCCAGCTGGAGAATAAGGAGTTGCAAGGCCTGCCGGCCTGGCGCATCGCGCGCGCGGGCATCGCCCGCACTTACCAGACTACGCAGCTCTTCGGCTCGATGAGCGTGGCGGAGAACCTGGCGATCGCCGGCGGCGCGGAGAATCTCGCGGCGTTCGTCGGCTACGCCGGCGACCTCGACGCACGCGCCTCGGATCTGCCGCACGTCGACAAGCGCCTGGTCGAGATCGCGCGCGCGCTTGCCACGCGGCCGTAGGTGCTGCTGCTCGACGAGCCGGCGGCGGGCCTGTCGGCCGAGGACAAGGCGAAGCTCGCGCGCCTGCTGCGCCGCATCGCCGACGCCGGCATAGCCGTGGTGCTGGTCGAGCACGACATGTCTGTGGTCATGGGCATCTCCGATCGCGTGGTGGTGCTCGATGCGGGCGTGCGCATCGCGGCCGGCACGCCGGCTGAAGTGCAGCGCGACCCTGCGGTGCGCAAGGCTTATCTGGGCGAAGCGCACGCGCGCAAGGCGGCGCAGCCACGGCCGCGCGGCGCTCCGCTGCTCGAGATTGGCCGGCTTGCCGCCGGCTACGGCGCCGAGCCGGTGCTCAAGCAGATCGACCTGCGCGTCGACGACGGCGAGATGGTCGCGGTGCTCGGCGCGAACGGCGCCGGCAAGTCGACGCTGATGCGCGCGGTCGGCGGATTGCATCGCCCGGTGAGCGGCGAGATCGCGCTCGACGGCGGCGACCTCGCGCGCGAGCCCGCGCACCGCGTAGTACGGCGCGGCGCGGTGCTCGTGCCCGAAGGCCGGCAGGTGTTTCCCGAGCTCTCGGTGCTCGACAACCTGGCGCTCGGCGCGTATTCGCGCAAGAAATGGCACCGCGCCGAGATCGACGCGATGCTCGAGCGCTTCCCGCGCCTGCGCGCGCGCCTGCATCAGCGCGCCGGTCTGCTGTCCGGCGGCGAGCAGCAGATGCTGGCCATCGCGCGCGGCCTGATGGCTAAACCTCGCCTGCTCCTTCTCGACGAGCCTTCGCTCGGCCTCGCGCCGCAGGTCGTGAACGACCTGTTCGATGCGCTCGACCGCCTGCGCGCCGAGTCGGTGACCATCCTGCTGGTCGACCAGATGGCCGGCCTCGCGCTCGCGCTCGCCGACCGCGCCTACGTGATCGAAGGCGGCCGCATCGTCGCCAGCGGCACCGCCGCCGAGATCTCCGGAGAAGGCACGCTGGAAAAGGCATATCTGGGATGAAGCTGATCCTGGCGGGGTTGCTGGTCGCCGTCGCCCCGCTCCTTACAGCCGCCTCGGGCGCACTCATGGTCCAGGCCTACGGCAGAAGCGCATTCGCGGAACTGCTGCAGTGGAGCCTGCTGCTTCTGCTGGTCAGCATTCCGCTCGGCGCGGTGCTGGTCGTCGCCGGCGGCCTCGCAAAGCTCGCCGATCACCGAGCGCGACGCGCGGCTGGAATAACCGATCGTAGAATGTGAGCGCGGAGGTCGCCATGGAAGCAATCAAGGACGCCAGCCATCTCTACGAAGTCGAGCACCGCGCGCAGCATGCCGCGCGCCCCGGTTTTCGCATCCAGGAGCTGCGCCTGTCGAAGACGCAGAAGGTGCCCTGGCACTTTCACAACAACGTGCAGGACACGTTCTACGTGCTCGAAGGCGAGCTGCGCATCTTCCTGCAGGACCCGAAGGAGGAAGTGCGCCTCAAGCCGGGCGAGACGTTCACCGCGCGCGCCAAGCGCCCGCACCTCGTCACCAACGGCGGCGAGCAATCCGTGACCTTCCTCGTGCTGCAGGGTGTCGGTGAATACGACTATGTTCCGCTGGTGAAGCAGAAGTGAAGCGCCCTTGAGCGCTATTATTCCGGCATGACCAACGACATCCGCAACGAACTGGCCCCCAGCGGCAAGCTGCGCGTCGGCCTGAACTACGGCAACTTCCTCCTGGTGCTGAAAGACTCGCCCGACGGCTCGCCCAACGGCATCGCGCCCGACCTCGGCCGCGAGCTCGGCAAGCGCCTCGGCGTGCCGGTCGAGTTCGTCAAGTTCAAGCAGGCCGGCCAGCTGGCCGACGGCGTGCGCGACGGCAAGTGCGAGGTCGGCTTCCTCGGCGCCGAGCCGCAGCGCGCCAACGAGATCGCCTTCACCCGGGCCTACCTCGAGATCCCGGTGACCTTCCTGGTGCCGGCGGGCTCGAAGATCAAGAACATCGCCGACGTCGACCGCGACGGCGTGCGCATCGCGGTGTCGGCGCGCAGCGCCTACGATCTCTACCTGAGCCGCACGCTGAAGCACGCCAAGCTCGAGCGGGTCGAGGGCATCGATGCTTCGTATGATTTGTTTTTGAAAAATCACCTGGAAGCATTGGGAGGACTCAAGCCGAGGCTCGTGTCCGACGCCGAGAAGCTCCCCGGCTCGCGCGTGCTCGACGGCCAGGTCACCGGCGTGCAGCAGGCGTGCGGCACGACCAAGAACCGCGTGGCCGGCGCAAAGTACCTGCACGAGTTCATCGAGGACGCGAAGCGCTCGGGCCTGGTGAAGAAGACCATCGACAAGCACGGCGTGAGAGGAGTAACGGTCGCACCATGAATACCGATCTGAAGGTCTACTGGCGTCCCGGCTGCTCGAGCTGCGTCAAGGTGAAGGAGTACCTGAAGCAGCAGGGCGTGCCGTTCGAGTCGATCGACGTCGCGGCGCGGCCGGAGGCGATGAAGGACCTGCTCGCGTTCGGCGTGAAGACGGTGCCGGTGGTGGCGCGCGGCGGCGAGTTCGTGTTCGCGCAGTCGCTCGAGGACGTGGGCCGCTTCGTCGGCGCCAAGTTCGACAGCAAGCGCCTGCCGCCCCCGCAACTAGTGGAGAAATGGCTCGCCGTGATGCGCGCGGCGCAGCGCCACGCAATGCAGATCCCGCCGGCGCGCATGGGCGAGCGCGCGGTCGAGAGCCGCGACCGCAGCATCCGCGACCTCGCCTGCCACGTGTACCAGGTGCCGGACGCATTCCTGCAGGCGGTGCAGAACGGGGTGCAAGACCTGACTTCCGTCTATAACGCTCCACCGCCGAAAGAAATCACCAAACCGGAACACATCGCCGCCTACGGCGCCCGCATCGCCGAGGGTATCGACCGCTGG
>Ga0207681_10001352_pt1 | contig 15834 bp, 15 predicted proteins | sample KBSS53metaG_FD_184324 | JGI IMG/M metagenome (GOLD analysis project Ga0207681, IMG submission 184324) | Switchgrass rhizosphere microbial communities from Kellogg Biological Station, Michigan, USA - KBS S5-3 metaG (SPAdes) (version 2) | ecosystem: Host-associated > Plants > Roots > Rhizosphere... | reverse complement strand
CGGCGGCGTCAGGCGCGTGACGATCGTCTGCTCGCCCCCCGCCCAGTCTCCCGCCTCCGTCTTGTCACGCGCGACGGCCACCCACAGCGATTGCACGGCGGCGTAGTCGACGCCCCCGATCGGCGTTCCCGGGATCTCGTTCGGCGCCGGCGGCTTGTCGACCACGGCCTCGAGCAGCTCCGCGAGCCGCTCGCGCGCGGCAGCGGCGTCACCCTTCGCGGGCGCGCCGCGCGCCCGATCGATCTGCTTGCGCACGGCGCCGTCGATCTGAAGGCGCCGTCGTTTCTCGTCGTACGAGAACTTCACCGACACGCCCGTGCCGCTCACCTCGACCTGACCGCCGTCGCAGGCGATCGCGAAGGACGGCCCGTGGTCGAAGTCGCCCTCCTGGTTCGTGATGCCGAGCAGCGCGGTGCCCTTCGCGTCGTAGACCACGGACGACTCTTCCGACGAGCAGCCGCCGCTGCCGCAGGTCTCCCGGCTCGTCTCCGTCTCCAGCGTCCCCTTCTCCGCCTTGCCGAGCAGGCATGCGGACGTCTCCGACCTCGCCGGCTTGTCCTCGTCGTCGTCGTCGTCAGCCCGGGCGACGCCCGGTCCGGCAAGAAGCACGGCGAGCGTCAGCGAACCCCACCGGCTCCCCATGCCGCCGATCAGCTGTAGCGCTTGCGAATCAACGCCAGAACGGCGTCCTTGGCGCAGTTGTCGCAATACCCGAAGCGCGCCTTCAGCGTGGCCAGCGTCGTGCCCGCCGCCGCGGCCGCATCCGGCTGCATGTTCGCGGGACCGTCCGCCAGGAACACCAGCAGGTCCTCGTTGATCTTGCGAACCTGCTTCTTGCGCTCGTCGAAGAACGCCTCGCGCAGCTCGGCGATCGGCCGCGGAAAGATCGCGTCGTAGTCGGGTTTCTGGCGCGGGTGATCGATCGACCACGCGCCGATGCGGGTGATCACCTCGCGCCGGAACTCGTCGCGCCGCCCCGCGACCTGCAGGATGCGCTCGACCTCCGCCATCATGTCCTCGTCGGGATCTTCGTCGCGCCCCGTGATCGGGTTCGGGACCTTCTCGTGCTTCACCCAGTACGAGACGTGCGCCGCGTAGCGCTCGAAGCGTTCCATGTAGCGGCGCTCGTCAACCAGCCCCATCGACGTCCTCACCTCGTCGTCGATCTTGTCGATCAGCTGGTCACGCACCTGGAAGATGAACTTGCGGTTCTCGTGGAAACCGCCGGGCAGCGGCTCCTGCTTGAGGAACTCGTACACGGTCACGCCGCGCACCAGCTCTTCCAGCTCGTCGAAGATCGCGAACGGCGACAGGCAGGCGTACCGCGGGCTCTGCGCGGCGTTCATGATCACCAGCTTCATCTCGCGCGCGGACGCGCCGGTGCGGCCCTCGTAGTTCGGGTAATTGTCCGACTCGCGCGCGATCTTCTCGACGCCCGCGACCAGCTCGCGCTGCTGTTCAGTCGACAGGCCCTCGGGCGTGATGGTGTCGGCGTACAGCAGCGCCTTCTCCAGCGGCCCCAGCTTCACCACCAGATCCGACAGCGTCTTGCCGTACTTCTCGGCGAGCGGCTTCTTCATCCGCGTCAGCATCGACCACAGCGCCGTCACCCAGGCGACGTGCGGCGACACGTGCTTGCCCGACTCGGCGTGGGCGACCTTGATCTGCGCGTCGTAGATCTTCTGTTCGACCCGGTAGTCGAGCAGGTACGGCACGCGCACCAGCTCCATCCGGCCCTTGAACGACTGGAACTCGGGGATCTCCTTGAACGCCGCCAGGTAGCCCTCGTTCGACGAGCCGATGAAAATCGTGTCCAGCTCGAGGCTGGCGACGTCCAGCGACACGCGTCCCTGCTCCACCGTGCCCAGCAGGTACTTGTACGATTCGATCGGACGCTTCAGCAGATCCGCGAAGTCGATCACGCCGCGGTTCCCGTCGACAAGCTCGCCCTGATACTCGTAAAGCGTCAGCGACTGCAGCGCGGGCGGCAGGGACGCCAGCGACCGATCCATCGTCAGCTGCTTCGAACGGGCGTCGACGGCCAGCTGCGGTTCGACGGTTGCCGCCGCCTGGCGATAGCGCCGCGACACGAAGAAGCGCTCCACCTGCACGTGGCGCAGCACCTTGGCCAGATCGCCGTGGTACGAGGACAGCAGCGCCTCGAAGATCTGCCGGTTGCGGTGGGAGAGGTCGCCGCGCAGCAGGTAGTCGGCCGGGCGGAACCCGCTGCGGTCGGCGGCCCCCAGGCGGTGGGAGATCAGATCGCGGCGCTTCGAGCGCGGCAGCAGCAGCAGCGGGTGGTCCCGCATCTCGTCGGCGATCTTCGATTCGATCAGATCGTCGTCGAGGTAAGCGTACGTCTCCTGCGATCCGCCATGCTCGAGGCCGCCGCCGAACCCGATCCCGCCCTTGGTCAGCTTCTGCGACGGGAAGATCCAGTTGAACTTGTAGAGCGCGCCCTCGTCGAGCGTCGAGTAGTACTCCATCGCCCGTTGCATGCAGGCGACGAACGTCGACTTGGCGCTGCCGTTGGGGCCGTGCAGCAGGATCAGACGGTTCGTGCGTCCCTCGCGCGCGAAGTTGGAGACCAGCCGGTAGACCGCCGCCTGGACCTCCTCCTGGCCCATCAGCGCGTCCTTGCCGCTGTCGAAGGGGCAGTCGAACAGCCGCCAGCGGGTCATCACGCCGCGCGGCGTCCGCACCGCCTCGGCGCCGAAGTGGTCGAACACGTCGCGCACGTACTGCCCCGCCGACCGCAGCTGCCGCGCCGGGTCCGCGGCGAACAGCGTCAGGTATTCCGCGAACGAGATGACGCGCCGGTTGCGCGCGAAGCTGTCGCGCATCTCGCTGGTCGTATCCGACAGCCAGCCCTTGGAATCGAATACGTGGGAACCGTCCGCGGCCCCGGTGCCGTCCGCCTGCAGGCTGCGAGGGTCGCGTTCACGCTCACCCATCGTCGTTCCACGGTAGCACGCGGCTCCGAACGCCGCACGCTGCATCACCTACCTCCGCTGCATAACTTCCCTCTCCGGGCCGTCCACTGTTATTAAAAGAGACCATGAGCCGCCTTCCCTCCCTCAGCGTGTTACTCGGCGCCGCCTTTTTGACGCTGCCGGCAGTCACTGCCGTCGCCGCCGAGGCCGCGAAGACCCCGACCAAACCCGACGCCGCGAAGGCCGCTGCAAAACCGGACGCGAAGCCCGCCAAGACCGCGGCGACCTCCGAGAAAGCCGCGAAGGGCGAGACGAAGGCAGACGCCAAGGCCGATCCGCCGCCGGCGAATTCCAGCCCGATGGCCGAGCTGAAGAGGTCGAACGAGAAGCTGGACAAGATCCTCCAGAAGAATCGTCCGGACTGGACGCCCGAGGCCGAGTTGCAGCGCACGGAGGTGCGCAAGCTGGTCGGGTCATTCCTGGATTACGCCGAGCTGGCCCGGCGCTCCCTGGCCCGGCACTGGGACGGACTGACCGTCAAGCAGCGCGACGAGTTCGTGAACACGCTGCGCGAGCTGGTCGAGCGCAGCTACCTGAAACAGGTGCACGGCAACGCCAACTACAACATCAAGTACGACAAGGAGACGAAGGACGGCAACGAAGCGACCGTCACCGGCGTGCTGAACACGATGGCGCGCGGCAAGAAGGTGAAGATCGCCCTCGAGTACAAGATGATGTGGAAGGTAGACCACTGGGTGGTCTACGACGTCGTGACGGACGAGCAGAGCATGCTCGAGAACTACCGCGCCGAGTTCAACAAGATCATCAACAAGGAAGGATTCGACGCGTTGATGAAACGGATGAAGAAGAAGCTGGCCGAGAAGGACGAGAAGGGGGAATAGCCTTGCGCGCGGCGGCCGTGTTCGGCGTCGGCCTCGCGGCCGCGGCGCCGATTGTGACGGCCGGCTGCGGCGACAACTTCTCCGCGACCTTCGATTCGTTTCCGATCGCGCTCGCGCGCGCGCCCATGGGTGGAGGGATGCCGGGCGATGGCGCGTTGATCGCGATGGCGGTGTCGCCCGATGCGCCCACGAGCCCGTATCGCATGCTGGTCGGGACCGGTACGCCGCTGACCTTGCTCGCGGGTCCACCCGTGACCGGGAAGCCCGCGACGGAGACCGCCGGGTTCGACGTGCTGGATTCGGCCGGCGCGATCGCCGATCCGACGACGGCCGCGGTACGGGCCCGTTTTCGCGGCGTGAGCGTGCTGCGCCTGCCGCTGCAGCCCGTCGGGGAGGCGGGGAGCACGGTGGACGGGATCCTGAGCGCCGACGTGATGCGCCGATACTCCATCGACTTCCGTTTCGGTGCCGACCCGCGCGCCGGCGAGACCTGCCTGGGCGCGACGGGCCTCTGCACGTCGATGACGTTCTGGACCCACCTGGGCCCGGACCTGGCGTTTCTCGAAGACGCCGGCTACGCGGTTCTCCGCTTCAACCTGGCGGGCGGCGGCGAGACGACCGCGGACGGCGACCGTACGTTCCTCGGGGAGCGCGGGCCGCTGGTGCTGCCCGCGACGCGCATCGTCCTGCGCACCTGCGCGGTGCCGAGGCAGTTCGATCCCGACCCTGCCATCACGCCCATCGTCGCCTGCTGCAACCAGCAGGACGCCGAGGCGATGAAGACCGGCGTCGACCTGGCGCTGGTGCTCGACACCGGCCTGGGCCCGCTGGTGCTCAGTCAGGCGGCGTGGGCGCGCATCAAGGCCCGGCTGGACCCGGCCCCGGTTGAAGCGACAGGCGGGCAGCTGCTGGTCGCGACCTGGCCCGACCCGATCCCCGCCACCTGGTCGACGATCCCGAAGTACGCCCTCGTCGACATGGAGACCAGCGGCGCGACCGATCCCGGTCCTTGCGTCGAGCTGGAACGCTCGCGCCGGCTGGAACAAGTGTCGTTTCAGGTCTCCCAGGCCGAGAGCATGCAGATGCCGATCGCGGCGTCCGTGTGCACGCAGCCGTGCGACAACGATCCGCGCGAGCCCGACAAGGCCCAGAACAGCGCCGCTTACGTCGAGCTGTCGGGCGACATTCCCGTCGCGGTGATCGGCAACGACGAGCCGTACCTGCAAGGCCTGCGTTTCGACGTCCGCCCGGAACAACCGGAGGTGGACGGTCTGATCGGCGCGGGTGCCCTCAAGCGCGCCCGCGTCGAGATCGACTACGCGTCCGCGCCCCAGCGCGCCCTGTTTTCGTGCGAAAGCGGCGTTCCGCGCACCGAGTGTTTCGCGGCCGCCCGCTGCCCGCGTCTGCCCGACGCGAGCTACACGCACCTCTGTTTCGGACGGCCGCGCCACGGATTTGCCCCGGCCTGCCCTGGTTGCTGAGGCCGGGGCACCCGCGCGAGGTTTCAATCGACCTGTTACAATGGCGGCGATATGCGCCTTTACCTCGCCGCCGCGATGGGCTTCATCGCCCTCACGACGACGAACGCACGCGCGGCCACGCCGCGGATTCGGGTCGCCATCCCCGAGTTCCAGCTGGAGGGGTCGCCGCCGCCGGCGCTGGGGATCCAGCTGCAGGACGGCTTCGTGCTCGGGTGGGTGCGCGCGGGCGCGCACGTGCTGGATCCGACCGACACGGCCAAGAAGCTCGAGGCCCATCCCGAGCTGCAGCGGTGCGATGCCTCGCCCTGCCTGAAATCGATCGGCCAGGTGCTGGACGTCAATTACATCGTGCGCGTGAAGGTCGAGGTCGCGGGCAACAGCTACAAGAGCGTCGGGCGCCTGTTCACGACCGAGGGGCCCGCGCCCGCCGCGCTGCCCATCGCCACCGAGTCCAGGAGCTGCGACGTCTGCACGGTCGCTGAGGCGCGCGCCGTCATGCTGCGCCTGGCCGACGGCCTGCGCGCGCACGTCGAGGAGAACGCGCCGCCGCTGGCGCCGGTGCCCGCCACGCCGCCCACCGCGCAGCCGAGGCTGCTCGGTCCGGTGCTGGTCGCGATGGCCGGCGCGCTGGCCATCGGCGCCGGCTTCGCCGTGCTCGCCACCAACGGAAGCTGCACCGCCACCGGCTGCGACGAGAACCGCACGCGCAGCGCTGTGGGCGGCGTCCTGATCGGCGTGGGCGCCGCGCTGACGGTCGGCGGAACGTACGTGACCATCGCGAGGAGCCGCGGCGGCGATCCGGTGACCGGCGTCAACGTGGCGTTTCGCTGGTGAGACGAGGAGGCGATCGATGACGACCAGGCTGAAGCTGTTCGGAATGCTCGGGATGGCGGCGGGGCTCGCGATCGCGGCAGCGACATGCGGCGGCGGCGTCACCAGTGCGCACGACACGCGGGAGTCGGCGCGCGACAAGGCGACCACCGCGACCTGCGATCGTTACAACATGTGCATGTTGATCGGGCCGGACGCGAACGACGCCTACACCAGCTACGATTCGTGCACCACGATCTGGCGGGGTATGTGGGAGCAGCGCTTCCCGGCCGCGACCTGCGCCGGTATCAACCAGAACGGTCTGGCCGTCTGCCTGAGCGCGATCGGCGCCACCCTGTGTGACAGCATCCTCGATTTTTTCGCGACGCTGACCAAATGCGAAGAGGTCGACGTCTGCACGGCCGCCCCCGCCGACGCCGGCGGTAACTAGCCGCCCCCGCGCAAAGCGCGGGATCGCGGCTACCTGAAAAAACGATAGTCGCACACCGCGCCTGCGGCGCGGAGCGACTAGACCAACGCGCCCAGCGCGCGCAGCGTGTCCGCGAAGCTGGGAAACGACGTGGCGATGTCCGCGGCGGGAACCGCCGTCTCGTCGCCCGCCGAAAGGCCCATCACCGCGCCCGCCATCGCGATCCGGTGATCGTGCTCGGGCTGGACGGTCCCGCCCGCGGGCGAGCGACCGCCCAGTCCGCTGACGACCAGGCCGTCGGGCCGTTCCTCGACGGCGACGCCGGCGCGGCGCAGCTCGCGCGCCACGGCCACGATGCGGTCCGATTCCTTCACGCGCAGCTCCGCCAGGTCGGCGAACACCGTGTCGCCCTCCGCCAGCGCGGCGGCCACGGCGAGCGCGGGGATCTCGTCGAGTGAACGGAGCGCCAGCTCGCCCGCGATGCGCGTGCCGCGCAGGCGCGACGCCCGCACGCGCACCCGGCCGACCGGCTCGCCCAGCGCGTCCCCTTCCGGGGCGATATCGATGTCGGCGCCCATCGCCGCGAGCGCGTCCAGCGCGCCCGATCGCGTCGGGTTCAGGCCGACGTTCTCGACGCTGACGTCGCTGCCCGCGACCGTCGCCGCCGCGACGAACAGAAACGTCGCCGACGATAGATCGCCGGGGATCACGATCGGGATCGCACGGAGCTTGCCGTTCCAGCCCTCCGGATCGACGACCACCGCGCCGCTGGCGTCGACCGCGATCGGCGCCCCCATCGCGCCCAGCATGCGCTCGGTGTGATCGCGCGAGCGCCCGGGCTCGCGCAGCGTGGTCTTTCCCTTCGCTTGCAGGCCCGCCAGCACCAGCGCGCTCTTCAGCTGGGCGCTGGCGACCGGCAGATCGTAGGCGATGCCGGCGAGCGCGCCGCCCCGCACGCGAACGGGCGGAAACACGTCGCCGGGCCGGGCGGGATCGACGCGGCCGTCGATGGTCGCGCCCATCCGCCGCAGCGGTTCGGCCACCCGCCGCATCGGCCGGCGCGTCAGCGACGCGTCGCCGTAGAGCTCGCTCTCGAACGGACGCCCCGCCAGCAGACCCATCATCAGGCGGATGGTGGTGCCCGAGTTGCCGCAGTCGAGCGCGCCCGCCGCCGCCGACAGCCCCGCGAAGCCGACACCGCGCACGCGCGCCGCGTCGCCCGCCAGCGTGATGTCGACGCCCAGCGCGCGCAGCGCCGCCGCGGTCGACAGGTTGTCCCCGCCCCGCCCCAGACCGCTCGCCTCGACGACGCCGTCCGCGAGCGCCCCGAACAGGAGCGCGCGGTGCGAGATCGACTTGTCGCCCGGCACGCGGCAGTTGCCGCGCAGCGGCCCCGATCTCCGGACGGTCAACGTATCGGCGCTCATCGATGCTTCACTACCACATCAGCCGCTACCGGCGCGCCTTCGCGACCGCCTCGAGAATGGCGAGCAGCTTCTCGGCCAGCCCCTCGCGCTTGTCGGCCCCGATGTGCAGCCGGATGTGGACGCGCGATCCCTCGGCGCCGATCGTCATGCCACTGAATACGGGCCCCAGACCAAGCAGGACGACCATCGATTGCCGCGAATACACCCGCGCCGTATCGCTCCAGACCGACGCGGCCGCGACCGCGTGACCATTGCTGTCGAAGATCGCCACGCCGTCCAGGTTCAAGTCGTCGCCAAGGTCCAGCCGCGCGCCCACCCGGTGGAGACCGGCGGGGACCGCCAGGAAACCCGCCGCCCGCGCGCGCATACCTTCGGTCACGGAGATCGCCAGCGTCACGGCGGGTGGATTCTTGTCGGCGTCCAGCGCGCGGCGCAGCTCGCCCAGCCCGCCGGCGCCCGCATCGGCGACCACGCCCCATGCCGCGTCGACCGCGGCACGCACGCGCGGGCCGTCGCCCTGCACCAGCGTGCGCGGCGTGACCAGCGCGACCGCCCGTCCCTCTCCTTCCCACAGCGCGCTACCGCGCCACTCTGACCCCGTCGCGCCCGGCGCCGCCGCCCGAAACGCCGCGCCGACCCGCTCGCCGTCGAAGCGGCCGCGTGCGACCGTCAGCGTCTGCGTTCCGCCCGCCGCCTCGGCGCCCGCGACCAGCATGCGCTCGGCCTCGGTGAAGACGTCGTACCCGAAGCGGCGGCGCCGTTCTTCCCGGTCGCCGTCGAGACTGCCCTGCATCAGCGACTGCGACCAGGGCGATGCGCGCAGCGCGGTCAGGTTCACGTCGATCAGCGAATCGACGTCTCGGGGCGCCATATTCCACAGATCGTTGTCGTCAGGCGCCGTCCGCGGCCCGGCGACCTTGACCCCGCCTCCACTCGTCTCCGCGCAGCCCGCCAGCAGGATCAGGGCGCAGATCGCGCGCGTCCGCACCGTCGTCACCCGCCGATGAAGCGATCGCGCCCCGTCTTGCCGGCGACGAGCAGCTTCTCGATGCGATCCGCGTCGCCCGCCGCCACCGCGGCCCGCAGCTCCTGCACGCAGCCCGCCAGCGCCTCGATCAGCGGCACCACCTCCGCGCGGTTGTCGAGCAGGATGTCCCGCCACATCGCCGGGCTGGACGCCGCGACGCGCGTCGTGTCGCGCAGGCTGGAGGTCGGCAGGCGCTGGATCCCCTCGATGACGTCGGGCGCCAGCTGCCCCAGCGCCGCCGCCAGCGCATAGGCCGCCACGTGCGGAAGGTGGCTGCTCGCGCCGAAGACGCGGTCGTGAAGCTGGGCGTTCATGCGCACCGGCTCGGCCCCCATCGCGGTCCACAGCCTTTCGACCACGGCCACGTTCTGTTCGTTGCTTCGCGGCGTCGGACAGATGACGCAGCGCTTGCCCTCGAACAGCAGCGGGCTGGCGGCGTCGGGCCCGACCCGCTCGGTGCCAGCGATGGGATGACACGCGACGTACGCCCCCGGCCGCAGCTTCGGCTCCACCGACGCGATCGCCGCGCTCTTGACGCTGCCCACGTCGAACACCAGCGCGCCGTCGGCCAGCTCGCGCGCGATCGCCGCTGCCGCCTCACCCAGGCTGCGGACCGGCGTCGCCAGCACCACGATGCCCGCCCCCCGCGCCGCCTCGGCCGTCGAGCGCGCGCCGCGATCGATGATGCCCAGCGCCTGCGCGCGGTCCAGCTTCTCGCGCGTGCGGCTCCAGGCGACGACCTCGGTGACCGCGCCGGCGACGCGCGCGCCCAGCGCCACCGAGCCGCCGATCTGACCCACGCCGATGACGGCCATCCGCCCCAGCGGCGGGCCCGACCAGCGTCGCTGCGGGCTCATGGCTGCCCCGCCTCACCCGCGCGATCGCGCGGGTACGAACCGAGCACCTTCAGCAGCGGCAGGCCGGCGGCCAGCGCGTCCAGCGCCGCGCGGCAACCGGGATCCTCCTGATGCCCGTCGACGTCGAGGAAGAACAGGTCCTGCAGCCCGCGCCGGTCAGTCGGCCGCGAGGCGATGCGCCTCAGGTTGAGGCCCGCCGCGCTCAGCCGGTTCAGCACCTCGGCCAGCCGGCCCGGCTTGTCGTCCAGGCCGATGAGCAGGCTGGTGGCGTCGTCGCCCGTGGACCGCGGCGCCTGCCGGCCCAGCATCAGGAAGCGCGCGACGTCGACCGGCCCGTCGTCCAGCCGCGGCTTCGCGACCACCAGGTCGAACAGCTCGGCCGCCAGGGCGGGCGCCAGCGCCGCCGCGTGGACATCATCGCGCGCCATCGCCGCCGCGGCCGCCGCCGACGGCGCAGCGACCACCGCCGCGCCGCCCACCGCTTCGACCAGCCCCGCCGCGCAGCGCGCCGCCGCGACGGGATGCGCGAACACCCGCTCGATGCCGGCCGTCGCGCCCGTGTGCGTGAGCAGCGCGTGCGCCGCCTCGATGACGATCTCACCGACGATCAGCAGGTCCGAATCGATGAAGTGGTCCAGCGCGTGGGTGACGAGCCCCTCGGACGCCTCCTCGACGGGGACGACGCCATAGTCCGCCCCCCGCCCCACCTCGCGGAACACCTCGCCCAGGCTGGCCGCCGGGCGGTAGAGCGCCGACAGCCCGAACCGGGTCTTGCCCGCGAGGTGGCTGAAGGTGGCCTCGGGCCCCGGGTACGACACCACCAGCGGGCTCTCCAGCGACAGGCAGGCGGACATGATCTCGCGAAATACGGGCCGGACGGCCTCGCGCGGGAAGGCGCCGTTCGCGGCCGCCGTCAGGCGCGCCAGGACCGCGCGCTCGCGCTGGGGAACATGGAACGCCTCGCGCCGCTCGCGCTTGTGGCGCCCGACCTCGCGGACCACCTCGGCCCGCCGGTCGAGCAGCGCCAGGATCTGATCGTCGACGCCGTCGATCGCCGCGCGCAATTTCGCGAGATCGTCGGCTGCAGGACCACCGGACATTCGGCAGACTATAATCGAATATCCCCGATGAACGTCAGCGCACACCCCAGCGTGCTCCTCGCGCTCTTCACCGGGTTGCTCACGGGCCTCAGCCCCTGCGTGTACCCGATGATTCCGATCACCCTCGCGATCTTCGGGGTGAAGGCGGGCACGCCGCGCACGCGCGCGCTGCTGCTCGCGTCGGCGTACGTCGCCGGCATCGCGGTGATGTTCGGTGCGCTCGGGACCATCTGCGGTCTCAGCGGGCGCAAGTTCGGCGCGTACCTCGGTAGCCCGTGGGTGGTGTGGCCGCTGGCGCTGTTCTTCGCCGCCATGGGTCTGTCGATGTTCGGTGCGTTCGAGGTCGCGCTGCCCTCCGGACTGCAGGCGCGACTGTCGCGCGTTGGCGGCCGGGGTTTCGGCGGCGCGTTTCTGATGGGCCTCGTCGGTGGCATCATCGCGGCGCCGTGCACGGGGCCGCCGCTGCTCTCACTGCTGGCGTACGTCACGACGACGCGCGACGCGACCTGGGGTTTCATCACGCTGGCGACGTACGGCGTCGGCGTTGGCGTGCCGCTGTGGCTGCTGGCGGCGTTCTCGGCCGCGATGCCGCGGCCGGGCGCGTGGATGGACTGGATCAAGAGCTTCTTCGGGATCCTGCTGTTCGTAGCCGCGCTCTACTACTTGAAGAACGTCGTCCCGCCGCTGGCGCACTTCGCGTCGCCCGCGCCGCGGTTCGCGATCGCGATGGCCGCCATGATCGTCGCCGGCCTGGCGCTGGGCGCCATCCACGCGACGTTCTACGGCGGCACCGCCGAGAAGCTGCGCAAGGGCATGGGCGTCGCCCTGGTGACGATCGGCCTGCTCGGGTCGATCAACTACGTGCTCACGCCCAAGGGCGACATCAAGCTGGCGTGGCTGACCGACGAGGCGGCGGCGCTCGCGGACGCGCGCGCCGCGAATCGGCCCATGCTGGTCGACTTCGCCGCGGACTGGTGCACGCCGTGCAAAGAGATGGACGTGCAGGTGTTCTCGAAGCGCGAGGTGGCCGAGGTGATGTCCAGGTTGACGCTGCTGCGGGTCGATGCGACCCGGCAGAACGAAGCCGTGGACGCCTTGCAAAACCGCTACGAGGCGGGTTCGCTGCCGGCGGTCCGCCTCGTATCGTCCGACGGGAAGATCCTGGCGAAGCTGTTCGACGGCGGCACGATCCCGAACCCCGACAAGTTCCGCGAGAAGCTCGTCGCCGCGTTACCCCCGCCTAATTGAGTGGATTCTTCAGCTCGGGGGCGGCCGGCGGCAGAAGCTTGCGGCCGCGCCCGACGATCTTTTCGAGATCCCAGCTTTGCTCGCGCCGGCGCGCGGCGCGCTTCAAGCAGCTATCGGCGCCGTAGCTGACCCGCAGCGTGTGATCGTCGACGAACCGCACGATGCCCTCGTCCAGCGCGACGACGCCGTCGATGGGATCGCCCCAGTCGCAACGGCGCCGCCGCTCCTCCGCATAGAACGAATCAGGCGGCGGCGCGGGCGCGGGACCGACGTCGTAAAGGGCGTCGGCCGCGACGTCGAGCACCTGCAGGCGAAACCGGCCGGCGGCGTCCGCATTTCTCCCCCACTTCCCGACGAACGCGACGAAGCGGCCGTTCGGACCGGGAACAGCAGCGAACGCCAGCCACGATCCCTGCGCGAAACGCGCGGCGCGAATCGCGCCCGTCGCCTCGTCGACGTAGTCAACGGCGTCGAGCGGCAGCCACGCGCCCATCTCGAACTGACCTCCGACGACGAACGCGTGCGCCGCGGGCGCGTACGCCAGCACGCGCCACGTGCCCTCGATCTCCTTCGACAGGATCTGGCGACGATCGCCGAGCGTCTGCAATTCGACGCGCGCGTTGCCGTAGGATCCGTCGTGCGCGGCCGGCTTCGTCTGCACGACGCGCAGCCGAGCCGTCGCGCCGGCCGTCCAGGCGCTGTCGTCGGCCGCGGGTGGCGCGGCGAGGGCCGCAACCGCCAGCCAACAGGCGCCGCCGGCCCACACCGGCGCGCTCAGAAACCCAGGTGGAACGTGAAGTGCGCTAGGCCGACCAGGTGGTAACCGGTCGAATGGTCCTGCGTGTTGTTGATCGCCTGCCCGCCCAGCAAGTAGTGGTAGCCGAAGTCGCCTTGCGCGCCGATGCCCATGAACTCGTTCAGGAAGAACTCGTACCCGACGCGGAAGCGCCCGATGACGCCCTTGTCTGCCAGCTGATCGTTCGTCACGGGATACACGGCGGGATCGTTGGTGCCCAGCACCACGCCGCCCGCGAACCCGGCGTGGATGATCTGCGCGCTCTGGCCGTTCGGTAACTTCATGCGTCCCGCCGGGAAGTCGACCTCCGTCCCGAACGTTCCCTGCAGCAGCGTCGCGCCGACACCGTCGCTCCTCAGCATCTGCATCATGCTCACGGCGAAGTCGAAGATGACGAGCTTGAACCCGGCCTCGAACCCGAAGCCCGCGCCGGACGCCTCCCGGAACATGTCCTGCGTGCCCGACGTGGTGCCCCACCCGAACATGCCGCCGGCGTTTCCGCTGAGGCGCAGGTCCATGACGCGCGCCTCGGCCGCTGCCGGAACCGCGATCGCGGTCATCAACGCCAGGCCCATCGTCGCGCGCCGTTTCGTCATGTCGGTTCACCCAGCAGTGTCTCGATGCGCGCGCGATCGAACCCCAGCAGCAGGCGGCCGCGCACGTCGATGACAGGCACGCGGTCGGTCGGGATGCCCATCTTGGCGGCCTTGGCGGCCAGCTCGCGGGCCGCGTCCGCGTCGTGTTCGATGTCCTTGTCGGCGAACGGAATCTTTCGGCTCGTGAAGTACTGGCGCGCCTGCCGGCAGGCGCCGCACCACGAGGTGCCGTAGATCGTCACCACGGGCGGTCCCCCGGCCGCGGGCGGTGGGGGTGCTGCGCCGCCATCGCCGGCCGGGATCGGCACCGGCTTCATGGTCTGCGCCGCCAGCGGCGACGATTCGCCCGTCGGGTGCGCGGCCAGGGCCGCGGTCTCGAACGCCTCGCGCGACATCGGCCGCGCCGGCGCGCGGCCCTTGCTGATGACGTCGTTGAGGTTCGTCACGTAAACGCGCCCGCCGCCGGGCGTTTTCTCGGGCGCCGACGGGTCGAACACGCGCACCAGGGCGCGCGCATCCTCGGGAACGCTGTCCGGCTTGTCGGTCGTCGCGAACGTCCCCTTGGGCTCGGCGTACGTGAACAGCCAACGGCCGTCCTTCAGCACCTCGATCGTCGCGGGCGCGGCCACCGACGGCGCCGGCGGCGTCTCCGGCGCGGACTTGCGGCATGCCGCGGGGACTATCAGCGCCGCGATGCAAGCCAGGCGGAACAAGCGACGCATTGATCTGATTCTACCAGGCGGGAGCCGATGCGCGCGATTGCGTGGTCTCGCGTCAGTTCACCGACACGAGCGCCGAGCCGTCCCGGCCGCAGAACGTCGCGTCGCTCTCGTAGCGGCGCGAGCAATGCGGGCAAATCTTGCCCATCACCTCGATGCCGCTGACGCCGCCGACGCCGCTGCTGCCGCCGACGCCCATGCCCATACCCGCACCGCCCATGCCGCCGACGCCGACCGCGGGCCGCCCGCCCCGCGCGCCCAGGGCCAGCGTGAGCGGGACCAGCTCGTCGCCGTCGAACGGGCAGAATTTCTTCGTCCCGTCGAATGAACGACGGCAGTTGGGGCAGGCCATCCCGGGCACCGCGCTCCGGGCGGCGCCGTCACCGGCCGGAACCAGCTCGCGTGCGTCGTGGGGGCAGAACTGGATGCCGGCGTCGTACTCGCGCTGGCAGGCGGGGCAGACCAGGGTCGCCGCCGGGGCGGCCGCGGACGCACCGACGGCCGTCACCCGCTCGCGGCCGCCGGCCGAGCGCCGCGCGCGCAGGAAAGGCCACAAGAGGTACCCGATCAGAGCCGCAGCCAGGGCAATCACCACGCCGAAAAGTGCCAGTTCAATCGGCTGCATCGCGGGACCTGTCACGCTAGCAAAACCGGCGACGACGGGGAAGCCTGAAGGCGGAAGCCCGGAAACGCTGCGGTTTGGCTCCCGCTCGACGCGATCAGGTCTTCTTCTTGGCCGGCTTCTTGGCGCCGCCCGGCGCCGCGGCGGGCTTCGCGCCCAGTTTGACGACGGCCTCATCCACCGCTTGCTTGACCGCGCTCTTCATCGCCGCCTTGGACGCGTTGGCGCTGTCGGCCGCCATGCGTTTTTCGGCCACCTCGGCCTCCACGCTCGCCTCGCCGTTCCCCTCGAAGGCGAACTTCGCGTCCGGGATGGTCGCCCCGATGATCACCAGCTTCACGTTGACGGCCAGTTGCTTCAACCGCCCGCCGGGACGGGGATCTTTCATCTCCTGCTTGAAGTTTTCGATCCGCAAGGTCACGTCGAACCCGCGCAGCTTGCGCTTGTTCAGCTCCTCGGCCAGGGCGGTCTGATCGCCCCCCGCCTTGATGTCCGACGCCCACTCGGTACGCGAGGCCAGCTCGGCCTTCAGTGTTTCGACGGCCGCGGTCTTCACGGACGCATCCACATCGGGCGCCGCCGTGACCTCTTTGATCTGGAAGTAGTACTTGGGCTCGGCGGCCTGCACCGTCGCCGCCGCGGCGATCGTCCCGGCGAACGCCAACAGCGAAGTTGCGAAAAGCGAGCCTTTCATGTCTCCTCCTCGTTGCCTGTATACTGCGCCCGACAGCGGCGCCCAAGTTTCTTAACGTCCGAAACGGCTTACCAATTCATGACTTCCACCCGCAGAGAGGGGCGATGATCAAGCTCACGTTGACGGAAAAGGGAGGCGAGCCCAAGGTGCTCACCTTCGACAAGGACGAGATCACGATTGGACGCGTCTCCG
>Ga0207681_10001350_pt1 | contig 15848 bp, 15 predicted proteins | sample KBSS53metaG_FD_184324 | JGI IMG/M metagenome (GOLD analysis project Ga0207681, IMG submission 184324) | Switchgrass rhizosphere microbial communities from Kellogg Biological Station, Michigan, USA - KBS S5-3 metaG (SPAdes) (version 2) | ecosystem: Host-associated > Plants > Roots > Rhizosphere... | reverse complement strand
GACGAGCACCTCGGCGAGCACGGCGGCGTCCTCGATCGCCATGCCGGCGCCGTTGCCCAGGTGCGGCGCGAACCCGTGGGCGGCGTCTCCGATCAGCATCGTCCGACCGACGTTCCAAGGGGCGGGGAGGAGCAGCTCGGTGATCGGGCGCGCGACGATGTAGCTCTCCTTGCTGATGGACGGCCGCAGCAGGTCGAAGATGGGCGCGGTGAACTCCTCAAGCTCATTCAGGACCGTCGGCACCAGCTCGTGCTCCTCGAAGCGGCGTTCAGGGTCCATTGGGATGCTCAACGGGAAGTACATGGAATCCCGGCTAAGCGGCACCAGGGTGACCACGTTCCGGCCCCCGTACGCATTGAGCTCGTCCTTGATCTCGGGAAGGCGAGGCAAGTAGCAACGCAGGACGGTCTGTCCCAAAGGCTTGTGGCGGAAGCGGTCGCCATGCAGCAGGGTCCGCATATCCGACATCGCGCCGTCGGCCGCGACCACCACGTCGTAACGATCCTGCGAGCCGTCGTTCAGCGTCACCCGGACGCCATCCGGCTCGTTGACCAACTCCGTCACCGTCATGCCGATGCGGAGAGGGATGCCGAGCTGCGCGGCCCGGCGGCGCGTCGCGCCGGCGAATTTCGGTCGGAGGATCGCGACGCAGGCGGGATACTGCGGGCTCGCCGCCCGGGAAAAATCGTAGCCGATGAGGAGGTTGCCGGCGGAGTCATGGACGTTCATCCGGCTGTACGGCTGGCCCTCGGCGATGAAATCGTCGATCAGTCCGATCTGCTCGAGCGCGCGCATGGTGTTGCCGGAGAACTCGACGCCGACCCCCAGCACCTCGTCGTAGAGCTCGAGAATATCGACCTCGACGCCCTGCTGCTTCAGGGCGATCGCCAGCACGGTGCCGCACACGCCGGCCCCCACCACGAGCACTCGCTTAACCGCCGGCATTCCACTCGCCTCCCATGCTGTGTTGTCTTGCGCGGTGATTTGCACCGAGAACGGCGTGGCCGCAAGCCGGAGCCGCCCATTCGCAGCGTCCGGGCTCCGCGCGTCGATTTATTTGAGAAGAGTGGTGGGTGTAGTAGGATTCGAACCTACGACCCGCTGATTAAGAGTTCCGCTCAAGGCTATTTTGCAAGCCATTGGCGTGGTTGAGAAATCAGCAGCTCTCACCAAAACGTGCGGAAATACAAAGCGAAAGCTGCGGACATGAATTGACACCTTCAGACACGAGAGCTCCTTCTAACGTCATCGTCGTGCGGACACGACGCGGACATGGAGCGCTGCAATATGAAGGTGGAGCTCGACGATAAGGCGGTCCTGTCCCTCCCCGCGCCCGCCAAAGGACACAAGATTTACTGGGACGTGGCGGGCGACAGATTCGGCTGCCGGGTCACCGACAAAGGCGTCCGTTCCTACGTCGTGAAGTACCGCACCAATGCCGGCGGGGAACGCTGCTACACGATCGGCGCCGTCTCGCATTGGAAATGCAGATCGGCCCGCCAGGAAGCCGAGGACATACGACGCAAGGCACGCCGCGAAGGATTCGACCCGCTCGACGTGCTGGCCCATCAGCGCCAAGGGCGCCGCGAGGAAGCGGCCCAGGCGACGGTCAACGTCCTGTGTGACCGCTTCGAGGAGCTGCATTTCCCGAAGCTGCGTGACGCCTCGGTCCGCGATTACAAGTCGATCATCCGGCTCTACATCCGGCCCGAGCTCGGGGAGCTGAAGGTCCGCGACGTCACCATCGCCCACGCCGAGCGCCTCCACCGGAAAGTCAGCAAGACCGCCCCCTACCGGGCCAACCGCATGAAGGCGGTGGGATCGAAGATGTTCGCCTTCGCCGCCAGAACGCCGGCGGCCGATGACATCGATCCGCCTGTTCCGATGCGGCTGGACGGCGTGAACCCATTCCGAGGCGTCGAGCAGAACCCGGAACAGAAGCGCCACCGCTACCTGAGCAAGGATGAGGTTGCGGCCCTGATGAAGGCGCTGGCCGCGCTCGAGGACAAACAGGCGGCCAACATCATCCGGCTGCTGCTGCTCACCGGCTGTCGCAAGGGAGAATTGCTGTCTTCGCGCTGGAGCCAGTTCGATCTGGTGGCGGGCGTGTGGACGAAGCCCAGCGCGGCGACCAAGCAAAAGACCCTCCACCGCGTTCCGCTTTCAGAGCCGGCCAGGAAGCTCCTGGTCGAGATACGTGAGAGCCAGGAGGTCGCAGCCCGCAAGAAGCGCGAGCAGCTGCCGAACGACGGATTCGTCTTCCCGGGCCGGATCGGCGGCACCCACCGCTTCGAGATCAAGGGCGCATGGCTCGACCTCGCAGTCACGGCGAAGATGGTCGGGCCCGCAGAAATGCGCGACGAGCATGGGAAGCCTCAGCTCGGCAAGGACGGGAAGCCCCTGGTGGTGCTGAGGCCCACGGCGCGCCTCCACGACCTCCGGCACACCTATGCCTCCATGCTGGTCTCGTCCGGCCTGTCCTTGCCGGTGATCGGCGCCCTCCTCGGCCATACGCAACCGCAGACCACCGCTCGATACAGCCACTTGATGGATGACCCGCTGCGGGCTGCGACTGATCGCGTCGGCGCCCTCGTCATGCCGGAGCCGGAAGGAGAGCCGGCATGAAGGACGAGGGGCCAGGAGTATCGGCCCTGCCAGAGAAGCTCTAGCAGGCGTTTGCAGCCCTCTCCAAGTATGAGGAAGCTCATGCCAATTGGCTTCAGGCCGAAGCAGAGCTCGACCGCCTTAAGGGGGTCACGGACAGCGAGCACAGCCGTCTAGCCGGTGAGGACTGGCTGGAGCGAGACGAGTCTGACGACCCCCATGCACCGTGGGCGGTCGCGGCGTATTGCCGAATAGCCGGGAAGCCGACGCCGCCCTGGGTGCTGGCCTGGTTGCAGCGGGCTGCCGAAGAGGTGCTCAACGCCGTCGCGTCGCCGTCTGATGGTGTGTCCGAGGCCGAGGCTGTTGGCCGGGCGCTGGGCTTCGGTGCTCGGGGCCAGGGCCGCGAGACGATTGGCGCACGCAACCGCGCTGCGGCGCGTCACCTCGAAATCGCGCTCTCCGTGACGCGCCGGGAGAAGGCTGGAGTGCAACGCTCGGCGTCAATCCGCGAAGCAGCCGAGGAATCATTCGTTTCCGTGGGCACCGTCTACAATGCTCTGGGGAACATGGGCGACTTGGCCCAAGCCTTGCTTTTCGCCTTCAGCGAAACCCATGATTTAGCTGACAAGCTTCCTGTCGCGCGGCGGCCAAAGGTGTGAATATTAGACAGCCATCGTCCTAGGTTTTCAGGAGATGGCACATGGACCTGGCAAGCGACCTGCTGGCCGACTACGTCGACCGCCCGACGCTCGCACGAGGGCTGAGGTGCTCTGAACGCACCCTCGCCCGCTACGAGGGCCAGCCCAACGGGCTCCCCTCCACCACCATCGCCGGCCGGAAATATTACAAGGTCGCGAGGGTGATGGACTGGCTCGCCAAGCGCGAGCAGCGCCCGAACCCCCGGCGGGCCTGACCATGAGCGCCCGGCGCCGTCGCCCCAGGCGTCGCGACTGGCGCCTGGTCAACGCCATCTCGGCCTTCATCGCCGCCGACCGCGCCGCCGGTGAGCCGAGCGCGCGGCTGCAGGAGGCGGTCCTCGCTGCCTTCCCGCGGGCGACTGCAGATGACTTTGCCCTCGCGATTTGGGCTGAGAGGTCGAGCCGTGGGTAAGGTTCTCGCCTACCCGCCCGCCCGTCGCGTCGCCTTCATCGCGCGCCAGGTCCAGTTCGTCCGCGGGATGAGCCGAGACGGCGCCGAGCACCATTTGGCGCGGATTGCCAATTATCAGCGGCAGGCCCTCACCGCGTGGGGCGTCGATCCCGACCGGGTGGAGGTGGCGGTCTTCGACCTCCAATCTGAAATCCGCAGCCACCTGTGGCGCGCCGCCTTCGGGCCGGGAGCCAGATCGTGAGCCCCGTCGAGATTGCGGCAAGCCGTAAAACCGTTCGGCCGCGGGGATACATCAGCGCTTACCGCCCGCAGGCCAAGACGCGGGCGCTACTCGAGGCGGTCTCTCGGGTGCTCGAAGAGTACGCGGACCACCTGCCGCTGACGATCCGGCAGGTCTTCTACAGATTGGTCGGAGCCTACGCGTACCCGAAGGACGAGAACTTCTACAACAAGCTGTGTCACCACCTGGCAAACGCGAGGCGCGGCGGCGAGGTGCCGTTCGACGCGATCCGGGACGACGGCGTTACGACCGTACGGCTCGACCATTTCCGGGACGAAGACGAGTTCCTGTTCAGCATCCGCAGGCGGGCCGAGCAGTACCGGCGCAACCGGCTGGCACGCCAGCGTCGCCACTTGGAGGTGTGGTGCGAGGCGGCGGGCATGATCCATCAGCTCGCCCGAGTCGCGCACCCGTATTCTATCTCGGTTTTCTCCTCCTCAGGGTTTGATTCCCTCTCGACCAAGAAGCTTCTGGCCGAACGCATCTGCGACATCGGCAAGCCCGCCACGATCCTGCATTTGGGCGACTGCGACCCGAGCGGCGATGGAATCTTCAGGGCCGCCGCCGAAGACGTCGCCGCCTTCGTTGAGGCCGACCGTGTTCACGGTCTGGTCAAAGTCAAGTTCGAACGGGTGGCGCTGACAGACAAGCAGGTGCTCGCCTACAGCTTGCCGACCGCCCCTCCGAAGGCGTCGGATTCGCGCACCAAAGGATGGGCCGGCGAGACGTGTCAGCTCGAAGCCCTCGCGCCCGACCAGATCGCGCTCCTCTTGCGAACCGCCATTGAGGACCATCTCGACGCGGCCGTTTTCGAGGAAGACGTGGCGATCGAGCGGATCGAGCGCAGAAATCTCAACCGCCTCCTTCTCTCCGGGCCCGGCCATGTCTGACGCTGCCCGCCGCAAGCGCGAACACCGGGCGCGGGAGGACGCAGGGCTGGTCCATCTGCGCCTCCGGGTCCCGGAGGAGCCGTTGGAGCATGCCATGCGGCACGCGGGATTTTTGCGGCCCCACCAAGAGGCGCCCGCGGCGACCCTGTCGGCGGCGGTGCAGGCGCATCTGGAGAACCTCGCAGCGGCGACCATCGAGGCCGAGGCATGAGGCTGTCACGTGTGACGCCGCGGCTCCGCGAATTGGCGCAAGGTCGGCGACGAATCGGAGGCGCGATGAACGGACCAACGGCGAGCAGAGACCCCCAGGCGTGCGAAGGCCCGCCGGTCGGGATCAGGCGACGGCGGGCCTTCATGTCGCGGAGCCGTGGGCGCACCAGCGAGGTGCGCACCATAAGGCCCCTGTGGCGCCAATGCAACACCAGCTCGGAGGGCTGAGCAGCTGAGCTAACGGCCAGCCGCGCGGCCCAAGCGCGGACCAGTGGAGCGGTCGGGATCACTGTAACGGCGGCGCTCCATGCAGGCACCAGGGCTACCGTGGGACCGAGCCCAACATGCGCTGTCCGAAAGGTGCAAGCGCGGCGGCAGCGGGACGACACCGCTGAATTGGCACCGACCCAACACCCTGCGTCGGGATGTTGGGGCCCGTAAGCGAGGGGTCGGCTCCGTCGAGCAGATCAACACCGCAGAGGGCTAGGACCGGCCAATCGGTCTCTTCGGAGGCCGGCGGCTGGACGTCCTATGCCCTCCGCTTGGGGTCTCACCATCGAGCAGGTGGTGAAAGGGCTCGGAGGTTGAGATGAGGCGCTAGGGAAGCTCGGCCGCGCCGGAAAGCCCGTCCGAGGTCAGATTCCAAAAATGGCGCCGCGGTCGAGCTTCGAAAATCCGAGCCGCGAGCCTCGCCTGTCAACGTCGTCCCCTACGCCCGGCGCGAAGGTCTGGGTCCTCCGTGATGCCGCGCCGCTGTCGAGCATCGCAAGCGCCGGCTCCGCAACGAGCCCTTGTGCCGGGACTGCAAGGCCAAGGGTCGGGTCTCCGTCGCTACGGTGCCCGACCACATCGTCCCCCTCGCCAAGGGTGGACCCGACACCGACGACAACGTCCGCTGCCTCTGCGAGGACTGCCACCGCATCCGCACCGCCGAGCAGTTCGGCCATCGGGTCGCGAGCCCAGTGGACGCCGACGGCTGGCCCACCGATCCACGGCACCCCGCGAACCGGCGGTGAGCGACCCCCAGGGGGGGAGGGTCAAAGTATGGGGGGTTCATCTCGGAAACCGGGGCCAACCTTTCGCACGCGAAGCCGCAGGTTTTGAGCTTGTTTTTAGGGCCGCCTGATCACCGCTGACGCCTGCCTCTGCCACCGCTGTCGCGAGCCCTTCTCGCGCCTGAACCCCTACGGTCGGCGGCCGAAGTTCTGCGAGGACTGCCGCAAGGCGCGACACAGCGAGCGGGAGCGGCCGCGGATCGGCGCGCAGGGAAAGTCTTTGTCCATGGCGCCCTGACTGGGAGCCCGACGCCGAGGTTCCCACCGTGCCACGCGCCCCTCGCCGCCAGTACGCGGCGGTGCCCATGCCGGGCTTTGTCGAGTTCCAACATCCCAAGCTAGTGAGCTCGCCCCCGCCGTGGGTCCGATACGATAGCGATGGCTCGAAGGGCGGGGATGGTTCGGCCCGTGAAGGCAAGTTCGCTTTGGACTGAAACACCCAAAGCCAAGCTCGGGAGCCTTAACAAGCCGCCAGAGGTTGCGCCCGTCAGCGGCGGCGCTGAAGCCCAAGGACAAGCGAAGGTCAGTAGCCCGGTGGGCACTGTCAGCCCAAATGCACCCTGCGGTATGGAGCCGAGGCGGCTCGCTGAACTAGCACGACCCCTCGCCGGGCTCGCCGCCAGATGTCGGCTGCGGCGGAACAATGTTGCAGTGCAACATGTTGGTCGTCCTCAGGAGGGCGTTTGCGCCCCTCGCTTCCCGAAAGACATCATGAACCAGCTGAGCGCCAGGCTGCCCGCCGGCCGCAAGACAACCCGCGTCGCGCACCCGCTCGGGGCGACGGCTGGCGCCGTCGCCATCGCCATCGCCGTCACTGGTGCGCTGGCCGCTGCGGCAGTCGGCAACCACCTGGCGGCGAAGCGAACCGAGCGCCGCAATCCGCCTGCCGGTCGCTTCGTCACTGTGGACGGTGTTCGGCTGCACTACCTGGAGCACGGACAGGGTCCGACTCTCGTGCTGGTCCATGGCAACGGGGTCACGGCGCAGGATTTCGTGCTCTCCGGCCTCTTCCAGGAACTGGCCGGGAGCCACCGCGTCATTGCCTTCGATCGGCCAGGCTTCGGCTACAGCGAGCGGCCTCGTAACCGGCCCTGGGGAGCCGAAGACCAGGCCCGGGTCATCCTAGGTGCCCTATCGGCGCTAAACGTCACCGAAGCCGTGCTGGTCGCCCACTCATGGGGAACGCTTGTGGCGCTCCGCGCCGCCCTGAGCGCGCCGGACCGCGTCCGCGGCCTGGTGCTGATGTCGGGCTACTATTGGCCGACCGCGCGGCTCGATGCGCCGCTGCTCGGTGGGCCGGCGATCCCCGGGATCGGCGACGTGATGCGGTTCACCGTCTCCCCCATCTTGGGGAGGCTGATGATGCCCCTCGTCCTGAAAAAAATATTCTCCCCGGCCGAGGTCCCGGCGCATTTCCGCGAGGGCTTTGGGGCGGCGATGTCACTGCGGCCTTCGCAGCTTCGCGCTACGGCTGCCGACACCGCCATGATGCCGCTGGAGGCAAGCAAGCTGGCGCAGCGGCTGATCGAAGTGGTTGGGCCGGTCCTGGTGCTTAGCGGAGACGGGGACAGGATCGTGAGCTGCGAGCGTCAGTCGCGACGGCTGGCGCGCGAGCTGCTGGGGAGCGAGATCCAGATCGTCGAGGGCGCCGGCCACATGCTGCACCACACCGCACCGATTGCCGTCGCCGCCGGGATTTCGGACTTCCTGCGCCAGATCGCCTTTGAGGACGCCGCCGTCGACGGTGGCGTCGCGCCGGAGCCGCGGGCTACCATCGAGGTGGCTGGTCTGTGACATCGCCGGCCGCGGCTCCAGCCACGCATCCACCGGCTGCGCGGCCGCCCATGCCATCTTGCCCTCGGGATCCGCGCGCTGCGCGGAAACTTATCAGACGCTGGTTTCCCTCGTCCCAGAGCGCGAGGCCCAGAAGGCGCAGGCTCTGGCTTGGGCGGACTACGGGCGCGTTGCGGAAAATCGGCTCGCTCTTCAGCACCTGCGGCAGACGATAGAACGGGACGCGAGTCGAGGCGTGGTGGATGTGGTGGGCACCGATGTGCGCCGTGAGCCAGGCAAGCGGCGGTGGAAGGTGCAGATGGGAGCAGCCGGCGAGAGCCGCTTGCGCGGGATCCCATTCGACGTCGCGGGCCCAATAGCTCTCTTCGAACTGATGCTGGACGTAGAAAAGCCAGACGCCGATGGTGGCGGCGACGACCATCACCGACAGGTGGGCGACAGCGACGGCCACCGGACCTGCGAGCGCGATCAGGACAGCGCTGGCGATCGCAAGCACCACGTTGGTGCCAAGCACGCTCCTCCACGCCCACGCTTCACGGAATGCGCCGACGGGCAGGCGGTGCTGCAGCAGGAACATGTACGAAGGACCGACCCCCAGCAGGATGAGCGGATGGCGGTAGAGGCGATAGGCCAGCCGGCGGTGCGGCGGCGACGCGCGGTACTCGGCGGTCGTCATCGTCTCGATGGCGCCAAGCCGGCGGCGATCAAGATTGCCCGACGTGGCGTGGTGGATCGCATGCGTCCTGCGCCAATATTCGAAGGGAGTCATGGTCACCACGCCGATGGCGCGCCCGATCCAACGGTTCGCCGCGGCGTTCGCGAAAAACGACAGGTGGCCGCAATCGTGCTGGATCATGAAGAGCCGCACGAGGAACATCCCCGCGGGTACGCTCAAGGCGACGCCCCACCACCATCCGTGCGCCGCCGACAGATATACGGCGACCCACAAGGCGAGGAGCGGCGCGACCGTGGCTGCGAGTTCGAAAAGGCTGCGGCCCGTACTTGGCCGTTGGTAAGGCGTCAGCACGGCAGCTAGCTGGCGTCGGTCGATATGCCTCATGCAGACTCGCGCGCGGGAGAACGGCCTGCCGAAACGCGCGCGGGGCCGAGCCGTTCGGCTCCGCTTTGCACAATGAGCGAAAGCGCTCGGCGAAGATATCAGCCGTCAGGCGTCGAACTGACCCGCGCTGCCGAATTTGATCTTTGCCTGGCCGCCGCCGTGCTTGATCTACGCAGCGAGATTTTCTCGATCATAGGCGGTCACTTTTCCACCGGCGCGTCCCGCCGAGACCGTGAGCATGTCCCTCGTTCGAGCCGGCGGAACTGCGCCGAGCAGAAGTCGTTCGACTCGCGCACGACGATGGCGGAGGCATGGCGGCAAGAGCGCGACCTGCAGATCGACACTCGCCCAGCCTTCCCCCGAGACTCGGCGCGGACTCGGACTCCGCCAGGCCAGGTCGCCGCCAGCCCACCCCACCGCCCTCTTTCCTCCCGTTCCAGCATCCCAAGCTCGTCAACGCTCTGCCGACGGGCGGAGGTTGGATTCACGAGGTCAAGTTCGACGGCTACCGCATGCAGGTCCGTGTTGAGCGTCGACGTGCCGAATGGCGCTCGCGCAACGGCAACGACTGGACGGCGCGGTTTGCGGATCTGGGCGACCTCTTCGACGGGATGCTTAACGTCATTCTCGACGGCGAGCTCTGCGTCCTCGACAAGCAGGGCCATCCTGACTTCTCAGCGTTGCGGAGCGCGCTCGGCCGACGGCAAGCCGGCGCCATGGTCGGCAATCTCGTCTACTTCGTGTTCGACGCCTTGTTCCTTGATGGTCGGGACCTGCGGGGCCTACCCCTGGCTGAGCGCAAGGCGCGACTGCGCGAGGTGATCGAACCGGGGGGCCAACCCCGCTCGCCGCAGCTGCGCTATGTCGAGGCGGTCGATGCGGACCCGCGGCAGCTCTTCGCGACAGCGTGCGAGATGGGCATCGAAGGAATCGTCTCTAAGCGCCTGGATGCGGCCTATCGCTCGGGCGATCGCAATGAGAGCTGGGTGAAGACGAAATGCCGGCCAGGCCAGGAGGTCGTGGTCGGCGGCTGGAAGATGAACGGCCCGCGCTTTCGCTCGCTGATGGCCGGCGTCTGGGAGAGTGGGCAGCTGCGCTATGTGGGCAGCATCCACACCGGATATTCCCAGGCGAACACCAGCGAGCTTGTCCCCAAGCTTCGCGCCACCGAGGCCTCAGCGTCACCGTTCACGCTCGGCGGGCCACACCGCAAGACCAGCGACATCCACTGGACGCGGCCCGAGCTTGTCGCGCGGATCGAGTTCGAAGGCTGGACAGGGGACGGCAAGGTGCGGCAAGCGAGCTTCAAGGGTCTTCGCGAGGACAAGGAAGCCCGTGAGGTCGTCGAGGAGGATCCCGAGCCGCCGCCACCTGCCACCACAGCCGTCCGGCCAACTCCGAAGGCCCGTAACAAACACCCACCGGCGGGCACGCCCGACTTCCAACTATCGCACGAGGACAAGGTGCTGTGGCCCGCGAGCCCAGGTCACCCCGCGATCACCAAGGCAGACCTGGCGGCGTACTACGCCGCCACCGCGGACTGGATCCTGCCCTATGTTCGCGGCCGACCTTGCACCGTGCTGCTGGCGCCTCAAGGGGTTCACGGCGAACTCTTTTTCCAGCGGCACGAGGGCCAAAGAGTCGGCGGACTGCGCGACGCCCCCGCTGTCACCCACGTCGAAGTAGCTGCCCTAGCGCACGTCTTCCCTCAGTTCGACACGCCCCAGGCCCTAGAAGCGGCCGTGCAGTCGGATGCGATCGAGCTGCACCCTTGGAACAACGTTCCCGGCGAGGTCGATCTCCCCGGCCGGTTCGTGTTCGATCTAGACCCCGACGAAGGCCTCGACTTCGAACGGGTGATCGACGCGGCACTCGAGCTTCGCGATCGGCTTGTTGAACTGGGATTGGCGCCCTTCCTCAAGACCTCGGGCGGCAAGGGCCTCCACCTCGTGACCCCATTCGTGCAGGACGAAACCAAGCCGGTGACGTGGGCGGAAGCCAAGGCTTTCGCGAGAGCGGTCTGCGCCGCCATGGCCGGGGACTCGCCCGATCGCTATACGATCGCCCTGCCCAAGGCGCAGCGGCAAGGCCGGGTCTTCCTGGATTACCTTCGGACGGACCAGACGCGCCATGCCTCGGCCCTGTTGTCGCCCCGCGCTACGGCGGAGGCCACGGTCTCAATGCCGCTCTCCTGGCGCGACGCCAGGCCCGGATTGAACCCCACGGCCTTCACGGTCGCCTCGGCCTTGCCGCTCTTGCGCCAGCGCCCCGTCTGGCAGGACTACGAGGCGCAGGCGACGCCGCTGCGCCGCGCGATCGCGCGGCTCTCCTGACATCCAGCGTGATCCAGGCCGGGGCGTGGTCACTTGCGCCCTCCTCTCCGCGCACGTGACGATCCACGCCAGCGCCGACCAGTCGCGTGGCAAGGTCCGGAGAGAGCAGGAGATGGTCGAGGCGCAGTCCTTTGTCGTTGGGCCAGCGCTGTCGGAGGTAGGACCAATAGGTCCAGGGCCGCGCGTCGGGGTGCAAGGCGAGGAGTGCATCGGTCCAGCCTTGCCCGAGCAGTTCCGCAAAGCCGGCGCGTGCGGCGGGGTCGACGAGTGCGTCTCCCGTCCACGAGTTCGGCTGGTAGATGTCGGCCTCGGTCGGCACGACGTTGTAGTCGCCGGCGAGCACAACGGGGACGCCTTGCGCCAGGAGGCTCGCCGCGTGCGCCCTCAGCCGCTCCAGCCACGCGAGTTTGTAGTCGAACTTCGGCCCGGGATTGGGATTGCCGTTCGGCAGGTAGATCGAGGCGATCAGCAGGCCGTTCACCGCCGCCTCGATGTAGCGCGCCTGGCTGTCCTCCACATCGCCGGGCAATCGGCGGCGAGTGAGCACCGGCTTCACCGCGCCCCGCGCCAGGATGGCCACCCCGTTCCAAGTCCTCTGGCCCTGCCACACAGACTGGTACCCGGCCGCCAGCAGAGGGACCTCCGGGAAGGCTCGATCCTCGGCCTTCAGTTCCTGCAGACAGACGATGTCGGGCTTGGTCTCGGCTAGCCAGGCCAGGAGGTTGGGCAGCCGCTTGTTGATGTTGTTGATGTTGAAGGTGGCGATCTTCAAGCGGGTACCGCCCGGCGCTTCCGCCCCTTCGACATCAGGGTCGGAAGCGACACCGGCGTATAATCACCGACATCGACGCCCACATCGGCCTGTCGCAGGAGTAGCTCCATGTGTCCATGCAGGTCCCAGCTCCTACGGTGCTGACCGTTGCAGCTGCGGAAGGGATAGTGGCAAGGGACCAGGGTGACGCCGTCTCGCTCGATCTGGGCGTAAGGGCTGACGCTCTGCCACCCGCGCGGCTGGGAGCCCGGATCGTTGTTGCCCAGGACCAAGTGCTTGCGTCCGGCAAGCTGCAGCAGCACCGCGGCGGCGATCGCCGGCGTCCGCGCAAAGTCGCCCAGGTGCCAGACCTCGTCGTCCCGGCCGACGACGGCGTTCCACCGGGCGATCAGCCCGACGTCCATCTCCGTCACGTTGGCGAAGGGGCGCGGGTAGAGATTGAGAACCCGATGATCGCCGAAGTGCGTGTCGCTGGTGAAGAAGGTCCTCACTTCACCTTGCCGAGCCGCTTGATCGCCTCAGCGAGCGGCCGCTCGCCTTCGCAATAGTCGCGCCAGGCGGTCATCTTCTCGACCAGCGCCGGGACGCTGCGGATCGTGAACTTCCTCGGATCAAGCCCTTTGCGCACTTGGGTCCATTCCAGGGGCATCGCCACCGGCGCGCCAGGCCGGCCACGCGGGGACAAGGGGGCGACGGCCGTGGCCATGCGATCATTGCGCAGGTAGTCGAGGAAGATGCGGCCGGTCCGCTGAACCTTGGCCATGTTGATGAGGTAGCGGTCCGGCGCATCGGCCGCCATCACCTTGCAGACGTTCATCGCGAACGCCTTGGCCGTGGGCCAGTCGATGCCTTCGGCCTGCAGCGGCGTGACGACATGGAGACCCTTGCCGCCCGTGGTCTTGCAAAAGCTCACCAGACCGAGCTCCTCGAGACGATCCCGGATCTCGCGCGCACCAGCGATCACCTCCTCGAACGGCAAGTCGGGGGCGGGGTCGAGGTCGAAGACCAGCCGGCCGGGTTGCTCCGGCTCGAAGGGCTGGCAATTCCAGGGGTGCAGCTCCAACGCGGCGACCTGGGCCCCGGCAACGAGCGCCTCCACCCGGTCGAACTGCAGATAGGGCTTCCGGTCGCCCCAAACCGTGACCGAGTCGATGAGGCTGGATTGGCCCTTGCCGGTATGCCGCTGGAAGAACCGCTCCTCGGCGGTGATGCCGTCCGGGAAGCGGATGATCGAGCACGGCCGTCCGCGGATATGCTGGATCAGCCAGTCGCCCACGGCCTCATAAAAGCGGGCCAGGTCAAGCTTGGTGACAGGTTGGCCGTCGCCGGCGTCGGGCCAAAGCGCCTTTTCAGCGTGTGACAGCGTCACGTCCATCACCACGGCCGAGCCGGAGGCGCGAACCCTGGTCGCCCGGACCATCGCGGGGGCCGCCGGTACCTTGACCTTGGTCGAAGCGGGGGCCGGCTCGACCGTCTCCACCTCCTGGGCCGGCTTGTCCTCGCGCAGCGCCTTGAAGGCCGCCTGACGCAGCAAACCGTCGGCGGTGAAGCCTTCGTATTCGATTTCGGCCACGAGCTCGGGTTTGACCCAGTGAACCTCGCCGGTCTTGCGGGGCGACCCCTTGCCCGTGAAGGGGCTCTCCCGGGTCTCGAGCGCCTGCAGCTTGGGCAGGAGGCGCGAGACCTTATCGCGGCCCAACCCGGTGCCAATCCGGCCGACCTCCACCAGCTTGCCGTCGCGGTTCACGCCGCCGATCAACGACCGAAACGTTCCGTTCGTCGTCGTGTAGCCGCCGATCACCACCTCATGACCGGCCCGGCACTTCGACTTAGTCCAGGTGTCGCCGCGCCCCGAGGTATAGGGCGCGTCAAGGCGTTTGGAGACGATGCCCTCCAGGTGCATGCGGCAAGCCGACTGCAGCACCGCATCGCCGGCAGTGACGAAGTGATCGACATAGCGCAGGTTATCGGGCGCCTCGGCCAGGGCATCCTGCAGCCGCGCCTTGCGCTCGGAAAGCGGCTGCGGACGCAGGTCCTCAAGGCCCGCGAACAGCTGGTCGAACAAAAAGAACACCAAGTCCTTGGTCCGGCCGTCGGCGACTGCCGCCTGCAGGGCCGCGAAATCCGGCGCGCCATTCGCGTCGAGGGCCACGACTTCCCCGTCGTAGAGCCCATCGGCAAGTCCAGCCCCCGCCCTCACCACCTCAGGGTAGCGGTCTGACCAGTCGAGACCTTTGCGCGTCCGCAGCAGGGCACGGCCAGCCTCGACGCGCAGCTGCATGCGGTACCCGTCAAACTTGATCTCGTGCGCCCAATTCGGCCCGGCTGGTGGCTTGTCGAGGGGTTTGGTCAACTGCGGCTCAACGAAGTCCGGCAGCACCTTCACCATCTTCGCCTTCGCGGTACGGCTCCCCTTGGCCGGCTCGATCAGGCCCGCCGGGGCCCTGTCATCGCGGTTGCTCTGCCACACGGCGCCGGCCGCGGCGCCTTTGGCGGTCATGAATGGTGTGGCCGCCCTCCCCTTCCCATTGGCGATCTCGACCATGGTCCGTCCGGAGGCGACGGACTGGTCGGCGTCAGAAGGGCCGCCGACATTGCCAGGCTTGGCGAAGTCGTCGCGGTGCTTGATGAGCATCCAGCTGGCCCGGCCGCGATCGTCCCGCTTGGTGCGCACGATCACCCAGGACCCGTGCATGCGTTCGCCTTCCATGACGAACTTCAGCTCGCCCTTGCCGAGCGCGCGACTAATGTTCTCGAAGCCCTTCTCGGGCGCCCAAAAGCCCCGATCCCACAGCATCACCGTGCCGCCGCCGTACTGGCCCGTGGGGATGGTCCCTTCGAAGTCGCCGTAGTCGAGCGGATGGTCCTCGACCTCCATCGCGAGCCGGCGGTCGTTCGGATCGAGCGACGGCCCCTTGGGAACGGCCCAGGAGCGGAAGGCCCCCTCGCATTCCAGGCGCAGGTCAAAATGTAGGTGACTGGCGGCATGTTTTTGGATCACGAAGCGTAGCGCCTGAGAAGGCACGACCTTGTCGTTGCCCGACGGCTCGGCCGTCTTCGAGAAATCCCGCATCTGCTGATAGCGGGCGAGCTTGGCATCGGCCATGACGCTGCTCCACCTGGACCTTGCGTTTGAACGACCAGCCGCGTCGGTCGATCCGACTCGGCTTATGATGCGCCGCTGGGAATCCGATTCTGGCGACCCGCGTTAAGCCGCCAAGGAGTCCGTCATGCCCAATGCCGAGCCGCGCGAGTTCCGGGTCCACGCCCTCCACGTCGATCACCACCATGCCCACCTTGTCCGCGAGACGAGTTTCGAAGCCGCGGCGCTGGCCTACCTGGATGATCTCGCCCCCGCCCCGGACGAAGGGCCCGAAGTCAGTGTCGTTGTCCGCGAGGTGGAGACCGGCCACGAACATTGCTTCCGGGTCGATCTCGATTCCGGCCAGACCGAGCCGTGCCAGTAGAGGTTAGCCCAGGGAGCGGAGCCCCGCGCAGGCCCGCCAACGGGCACACCCGCGCCGTTATGGCTGAGCTCGATCCAGCCAATAGGTCCGACAGAACGAATCGGCGATCGCGTCGTTGAGTCCAGTGAAGGCGCCGGCTGGTGGCGCTTCAGGGATTGCACCATGGCTTACCGTCCGACCTGGCAAGGACACTTGAGGCTCTCGCTCGTCACCTGCCCCGTGGCGCTCTACACCGCCACCAACTCGGGTGGTGAGGTGCACTTCAACATGATC
>Ga0207681_10001343_pt1 | contig 15877 bp, 14 predicted proteins | sample KBSS53metaG_FD_184324 | JGI IMG/M metagenome (GOLD analysis project Ga0207681, IMG submission 184324) | Switchgrass rhizosphere microbial communities from Kellogg Biological Station, Michigan, USA - KBS S5-3 metaG (SPAdes) (version 2) | ecosystem: Host-associated > Plants > Roots > Rhizosphere... | reverse complement strand
CCGCAATAATCCTTCCCAAGAAGGTGACAGGATAATATTCGCCATAAGCAACGGTTGTCATGGTCTCAACAGCCCACCAAAACGCATCGTACAGATTATGGATACTTGCATCAGGGTTTGGAGATTCAGCGAGATAGATACCAAAGGCTCCAAAAATAATAGTTACTACCGCTGCTGCTGAAAGCACAATTATTTCACTACCTTTTATCATAAGTATTAGGTTGTACAGTCTTATGAGCCTGAAAAGAGCAAGATACCTCATGCTCCCAACCGTACTTTGAATGACTGATGAATTATCGGTCAAGCCATAAACGACCAGAGGTATCATTGCCGGAAATTCGTACCAATGCGTAATGATGAATTTGAGTTTTGTATCCGATGATTTTAATCTTGATGTAAAATCTGCAGCCAGTATAATGCTAACAATCAGATCAAATCCGTACATAGCCCATATCTGGCTAGTATCTAGTGTAAGCAAATATTCAGAAAAAATAATAATTATCGAGGCGACCGTCAAGACCGTAATAGTGACGTTTTTTATTAAGGTCCTTCTTTGATTAGGTGCTGAAGATTTCATATCAAGAGACTAAGACAAAGATGGAAATAATAAAGTTAGGGGATCAGTTATTACTAGAAGTCATATATAATACATACAATATTACACTAGGTGCAATATTTTCCGATATTAACTTAAAAAGTATCACTCAGCGTTATTTGGTATGGGAAAAACTATTTATTTATTCATAACAGCCGGCCTGTTCATATTGCTAGGAACCTTTGTCATGTACGGTGTAGAGTCGCTAGTACCCAATTCAAAAATAAAAACACTCTTGACGCATTATGGTGGTGTGTTGCGACAGTAACTACTGTAGGATATGGCGATATCGTACCCGTAAGAACCATAGGACGAATAGTAGCATTATTTTATAAGTTCTTTGGCATATCTATGATAGCAATCCTATTGTCCGTCATTACCAACACTTTCTATAAGAGAAGATTTGAAAAAGAAGAAAGGGAAAAAAGAGAAGAACAATTGAATTACCTCAAAAATGAATTACTAAAGATACTTTCAGAAATTGAGCAAAAACAGGCAAAATGCATAGACCTTATCAATAACTTGAGATAATTCTGGAACCAAATCTAACATAGGCAATAATTTTTAGTATAATTGTTACTTGGAGTTTACTTATGTTAATAACAATGGTTTTAGATACAAACCTGAAAAATTAGGAAAGATAAATAGTATAGCCTCTTGCCTACTTTTACTTGTTTACTTGTGTAGGCTTTCAGACGCTAGGTGCAGTTCTCTGCCTGTAGCACCTGCTACGATCATTTGAATTCCTGCTATCAATAGTCCTATTGCTACTACAAATCCTGCAAATGCAGCACCAAAGGCAGGAGACACAAGAACCATAATTCCTATAATTATTAACAATGCTCCTACTCCAATAAGAAATGCTTTTCTCCAACCAGATCCCTTTCCTGAGAACCCCTGAACTATACTTGAACCACCTGCAAAAAGAAGTGCAATTCCAATAAAGACCGTTATTATCCATGTAGCAAAACCTGGATATGCGACCACTAGACCTGCGAATATGAGCACAAGTATGCCGAGACCTATAGTTGCCCCTCTACCCGTGACAGGAAGGAATATTCCAGTAATAATCCTTTCAATTCCTACAATAATTAAAATTATGCCAAGTATCCATACTAAAGAAACAAACGTAGCTCCTGGATACGCAAGAGCATAAATTGCTAATATAACAACAATAATACCGAGACCTATTTCTACCGCTCGGACCCAACCTTCAGACTTCGTAGATGTATTCATACATTAAATGGTTAGTAATAATACTATAAATGAGTATACTCCAGAAAATCCGTTATTTCAAATAAATATAATCAAAATAACGATAAAACTCGTCATTAAAACCAATCGGCGAGTAAGATTCGATATAATTGCCATAGTGATGACATACTCTACAAACATTCTTCACAACAGAAACATATCCTTTCAGAGTACAGAAGTTGATCATATCAATTAACTACTAATAAAATGATTGTGTCTATGATTATATAATAAAATGATTGTGTCTATGATTATAACCATTACAACCATAGGTCTGTCATGATTCCTTCGTTTGCAATTTCGGTTCATTCGTTACGACATTTTTGATGAACTCCTTAAGCTGGGCGAGGGTTTGCTCAAAATATTTAATGACGTCCAAAGAAGCTTCTGCCGAAAGTAATGAACCATTCAATGAATAATTTCTTAAATCCTTTAACCTCCAGTACGACCCACCTTGCAGATTTGCGTCCTGTAATTTCTTTGCCAATTCTATTCCCTTGCTCTCGGCTTGCAACCCGCTAATTACCGTAGGTATTTCTACTCTATCACTTTGAATACCGGATAATTGAAACCTATCAATTATTCTAAATAGAAGAGAATCAACGGTTCCAATCATTTGCGAAATCAATGAATCTATTTCTATCTCAGCCTTTACTCGTGCATCCTTCGATAATAGATCGCCGTGTTCCAATTTAATATTTTTTATATTCTTCAAATGTTCTTGGCATGCAAACAGTTTGAAGATTATTCTATCTGACTGTAGAAAAGGTAGATCAGGGGCGGTCATCAGCTATCTCTAAAATACTTCTGCTACTTATGGGTTTCTTGTGTGCATAGGTTCTTAAATCAGGATACCATCTCATTCCCATTTATTAGATAACCCAGTTTTGATGGAAATCATAAAATTAATCGGAATGGGAACAAAATAATTCGTACGGTCTAAGGAAGCAGCCAGGCTAAACTAAAAAAATAATAAATAGCAATCAGCAGAACCCGTATACATGCAGGGTTCAAATCCCGACGTCCGAAGACCTGACAATTGTTTAGTATTTGTTTATTGATAGAATAATATTTTTTATTCCTCCTAGAGGATTAGTCTGTTCCCCAGGGATTATCGATAACAAATCGCCAAGTTCCGTCACGCTGTTGACGTAGAACATGTGCAGACTTAGCGGTCATATGAACCTGCTTGCCATCAGATCCAGTTCCACTGAATGACCATTCGGTAGTTACAAGCGCAAGATCATTTGCCTTAAGTACACTCTTTACCTGAAGATAACGAATTCTATCTACCTGTCAGTAGCTCGTCTTAATAGTGACCTTCTTCCAAATATTCCTGCGATAATAATCTGAATACCGGCTATCAGAAGAGCTATTGCTATGAGAATACCAACGAGGGTAGCACCTATGTTAGGAGATACAAGTATTGCTATCGATAGGCCGATTTCTAATGCGCCCACTCCGATTCTAAAACCTCTAGACCACCCCCTGCGCAGTCTATCTCTCCAACCGTGAATTAACCTAGAGGCACCATTAAATAGCAAAGCAAATGCAAGTATGTATATCAGGAGTGCGGTAGTCCCCTTTGGGTATGCAATGAGAATGGATGATAGTATAATAACTAAAACTCCTAATCCTATACTTACAAAACGAGATTTCTGCTTAACGAACAAACCCAATATTACCTGTTCTATCCCTACTATCAATAGAATTATACTGGCTATCAATACAATTGAAACAGTAGCAAGTTCTGGATTAATCAGAATAAAAATTGATAATATAACTGCAACAGCTCCCAAACCAATTTGTACACCACGAATCCAACCGGGGGATTTTAGTTCTTCCATTTGGAATCATGAGGTCCTAGACACATAAAACTGTTTCCCAAGTCAAAGATCATAATTCTAAAAGGAGATACTGAAATTATTCACGTCACCAATTTTATTAGATGATGGTAGAGACATTTCGGTGAATTAATTTGATATTCTAATATTAAAGAAAAATTTCATGAAGAGGGAGTTCAAATGGCTTTTAAAATTTCATTATATTATAGTTCTACTGAAGTGTTTTCACCAGTGAGATAGTTACGGATAATAGAATATTTGGTACGGCGATTCCAACTATGAGTATATTTATTCAAATACAATAAAGCAAGCATTACATGGACTAGAGAAGGTGTAAACCTTAAACAAACTGTAGAGAATCTTTCGAACACAAAATTTAATTCTTGTTTATTGAACTTATATCATGATGGCCACGAAGGTATTGGATTGCATAGCGATGATGAGAAATCAATAGGAGATAACAGCTCCATAACTTCGGTAAGTATTGGAGCGGAGCGAAAATTCTCGTTTAAGCCCAAAATGTGGTATGTGTTATTGGTGGAGTGATTTCACATGTTTTCATCATAACATAAATAACGATCCGCAGGACAATCAAAAAGAAACCTAAAAATATTTAGATTACTTTTTGGATCCGAGTTGTTAACAATACGATTCCCAGGTCCGAGGACCTGAGTAGTTTGGTTTATTATTAATCATTCCAGGACTATCTTTCTGCCTTTACAAGTGAGTATGCCAACGCTCTTGCTGATACTACCAAAGATATTATGAATTCGACCAAGGTTTACTCATAACTCTGAAATTACTGTCAACCAGTATCAAGCAAATAGGTTATCGGAGTGCGTCATCCCTATCAGCCCTCGCATTAGTAACGATCGTTTTTGGAGCTTTTGGTATCTATCTCGCTGAAATCTCCAAACCCTGATGCAAGTATCCATAATCTGTACGATGCGTTTTGGTGGGCTGTTGAGACCATGACAACCGTTGCTTATGGCGAATATTATCCTGTCACCTTCTTGGGAAGGATTATTGCGGGAGTCTTGATGTTTGCAGCTATCGGTATACTTTGGACAGTAGTCGCATTCAATACGGCCAAACTAGTAGAACAGAGTGAAGCCGTCAAGCTCTGGGATCTAATTTAGTTCATGTAAAAAGCCTTGGGATTTTTTTCCACTGTTAGTGTTCTAGTCAACCTGACCTTCTTTGTGGTTGTAGATTATCAAAATATCCCTCTTACTTCTGAAAGTCGTCCATTTATTTGAAATTTCTGGACTTCAAAATACGTGGATCTAATTTGAGAAATAGCCAGCGCTTTAGGTTTGTGCTCGTTGTTTCAACATGAGATAATCAATGAGTTTCACATTGCCTCTTGATATACAATGTAACAACAATGTTTTTGGCCTATTCTAAAAAATTAGGAAAGATAAATAGTATTAGCCTCTTGCCTACTTTTACTTATGTAGGCTTTCAGACCCTAAGTGCAGTTTTCTGCCTGTGGCACCTGCTACGATCATCTGGATTCCTGCTATCAATAGTCCTATTGCTACGATAAATCCTGCAAATTGTGCACCAAAGACAGGAGACACAAGGACCGTGATTCCTATAGCTATTAACAATATACCTACTCCAAAAAGGAAAGCTTTCCTCCACCCAGATTCCTTTCCTGAGAACGCCTCAGCTATACTTGCACCACCGCCAAAGAGAAGTGCAATGCCAAGGAAGACCGTTATCATCCATGTAGCAAATCCTGGAAATGCAATCACAAGACCTGCAAATATGAGCACAAGTATACCGAGACCTATAGAAGCCCCTTTACCCTTGATAGGAAGGAAAATTCCAGCGATAATCTTCTCAATACCTACAATAATTAAAATTATGCCAAGAATATATACTAAGGAAACAAACGTAGCTCCTGGATATGCAAGAGCATAAATTGATAATATAACAACGATAATACCTAGACCTATTTGTGCAAATCTAACCCACGCCGAACTTTTTTCTATAGACAATATTATCTCCTCTAGTCTTTGGATATTTATACTATTCTATAGTAATATTCTATTTTTCTGGAAAAATACTACATACTTATGGAGGTAGAATATGAAAATTCTTAGGTCTTGAGAGTGCCTAGAACATTGAGCGTGTCTTCATAACCATCATTCAGTAGCTTATTAATAGTTCCACAAGAGAAATCAAATGTTTTGTCAGAAATCGTATTTTCATCATTTCTTCTCTCTATTCTTATAATCCTATCTATGTCAAATCTTCCTTCAACGATATCTCTGTATCGTCGGGGCTTTAAGACCTGACCATGGTACTTGGTTTGCTGGTTCAACAATCCTGTGATGACATTATCCTTAACGCCATTGTCTTTTGCAGTCTTAATTAAGTCTCGCACGAGATCTACGTAATCAGATATTAGCAGTAACACTTCTTCTTCTCTCCGACTGCGGTCGGAGAAGGTAATGTCATTATTTCTATTTACAACCCCATCATGATCAGTAGGAATATGTGCTTGTTTTGAAGGATGTACGTTGACTATACATACGGCCAGAGAGGGAACCTTCTCCTTCAGTCCTCTAACTTTGTACCAATACTTCCTGTGGAATAATATAAGTTGCGATAGAGGAGTATTGCTCATCAACCCTCCGTCCCAAAAGGATCGTATCTCCTTCTTGTATTGTTTAGCGGAAGAAGAGCCATGATTCTTACTCATATTACTCCCGTTACTAATTTCGCTTTTCATAACGGCTTTACTTTCGTTAGGATCATAGCTTTCAACTTCTAGTGAAGCATAATCAAAATTTACCGGGTAGGATCCGCTTGCCATAACATGATCCGAGGTGATCCCTTTATCGTATCGGATCACATGCTCAAAACCTATCTCACTATTGTCTTGTGTCCTAATATATCCACCATATTCTGTCTTCCTCGAACCATCTTCCTGAGTGTAACTGTCAAATGTAACTGGCAAACCATCAGCTACGTCAACCGATAACAGTAATAGCCTTGGTTGACTTTTCTCATGGTTAGTTGCTATAGGAAATTTAGCAAATTTTTCCAAAGTTCTCTTTAAGGGCTTATTGCTAAATCGAAACCAAGTGTTATACAAATCAAAAAACTTGAAGTCGAATTTTGGTGCAAGGGGAGAAAATACATTTGGCGCTCCGAGTAAAGCAAATTCCTTTGCTGAATAGTAGCGTCTGATTGCTTCTGATGATCCAGCAAGCCTATTAATACTCTGAAAGTAATCCCACCAGGGCCTAAACCATGGATTAGAATCTACCATCGAGTTCGCAGACAAATATTTCCAGAAATCGATAAGTTTTTCCGCTGAACCTTCGTATGTCCCATTTTCTGTAACGTAGCTTGTCAAGACTGCAGCATTCATAGCACCTATCGATGTACCCGCGATAATATCAAAGGTTGATTTTTTCCCTTTTCCCTCTGTTTCATCCTTCTTAGAAAGAAATTCATAAAGTGCCTTATATGCCCCTGCTTCATAGGCTCCTAGAGATCCTCCTCCCTGAAAAACCAAGGCCCTCTCTTTAACCGGTATCATGTTTTTTCCGTTGCTATTCAATAATATTTTCCACTACTTGTTAGTAACACCTATTCTCTTACGCCGGTTAAATAGGTTCCCGTACATCTGGCAATACCATAATTACTCGAAGCATTTCTTTATTCTTGATTTGTAAACCGCGTCAATTTTCAATTGCCATATATTTTAGTGGTAGAATCAGATAATATTTCGTACTGCAGTCATAAGAAACTTTACCGTATCCTGAAATGATATCTAATGTTTATCCAACAAGTCTTGTTTCAACTTTTAGCATTTTGTTTTATGTTATCTCGAATCTTGCAAATCTTTTGATTTGGCCATATCTCCTGCATGTCCTTCAATTTCTTTTGAAAGTGACCAGCTTAGAGTAATTCGTATTGCAACAACTACTGCAAGTATTATCAGCTCGGTGAATGAGGGGACGAGGATAGTCTTCAATATGTCACTACCTATTTCTAAGTCGAGTGCTAGCAGCAATCCTCTGGCTAATCGTTCTCTTATTGTTCCCCAGTACATTGTTAGGTCCTCTTTCTTCATCTTCAAGTGCTTTAAAAAAGAAACAAATGCTAAAATAGCAGATATTCCTATGACAAGTCCGGCTGCTGCGTCAATTACGAGCGTAATTAAGGTTATGTAATAATCTAAGATCATTACCATCTTATTATTGCTCATATACGGACTTATTTCTAAATCTTTGAATAAAGCGTGGTAAATCTGTATACATTTTCAGAATTTCAGGTTACCTGGGAACCATTTCAGGATATCTTCCAAAAGATGCTAAACCAATAGAAGACACTCCGCTGAGTTATGCGAAAGGATCTCTTAGGAGGTCTCTTAACTTTGAATAATTGCTTTATATTTGGTCAATTAAGACGTACGTATGAATATGGAGATATCCAAAAGTGGCTCAAAATCCTCGTGGTTTTGGGGTTTGCAGATTGCTGTTGGCAGTTTATGTTTACTTCTTTCTGGTGTGATTCTCTTTTATGGCATTGAAACTCCAGCTGGAGCCTACATCTGGCTATTTTTGGCTGGAATTGGCTTAATAACACTTGGAGCAGAGAGGCTGGCTAGTGGATTACTAGCGAAGGGTGTCAAAAGATCATCTCGCTTGCTCAATATAGGTGTAGGTGTGGGTCTCATTATTTATATTGGATCAGGTTTCTTCTATCCGGAATTTGCCACAAAATGGCTTATCATCTTTCTCGGCTTTGGTTTACTAGCTAATGGTGTCATAAGAATAGTCACCGGTTTGAAAAAGAAGGAAGAAGAATCATACGATGTCTCTTCCATTGCGTTAGGATTATTGATTACGTCTTTGGCTATATTGGTCTTGGTATATCCGAAACTTGGCGTAGTGCTTCTTCTTGTCATGACTATTATAGCCCTAGCCGTAAGCGGAATACAAATAATATTAGCAGGACTAAGGGGCAGGCGCAAGGCACTTTCACAAAGACACGGAGCCGAAGCTCTAACAAGAGGGTCTGTGGTAGAACAAGAATCTATTGCAGAAGGTAGAAAAGGAATTTGGAAGAGCGGATCCTGGTTCAGGGATGAAGAGAAAAGATATGTTCTATTTAGAGGAGTGAACTTTGGGTCAAGAAGTAAAATGCCTCCTTATCTTCCAATAGCACCTCTTGACGTTCATGATATATCCAAACTTGATTTGAAGAAGGAAATCGAATCGGTAAAAACAGGATTGGATCTTTTGAAAAACCTTGGGTTTAATATTGTACGTCTCTTAATTTCATGGAAAGCTATAGAACCCCGCCCAAACCCAAACCTAGAAGAGTTACTGCCAGAGGGAAGGAAATATCTTGAATACATGAAGGAAATAATTGACGAGCTGCATGCAAGAAACCTTTACGTAATTTTAGATTTCCATCAGGATATTGCAAATGAAGTATATGGTGGTGATGGGTTCCCTGATTGGGCCATTGTGATTGACGAAGAGCATGAAAAGCCAAAGCCTCCTACCAAGCCTGACAAAAAGTGGCAATTTAAATATATGATTAACAAGTCCCTAAAAGAGACCTTGAAATCATTCTGGGAGAATGATTTGACAAACTTAGATGAGGGTCTTAAAAACTATCCTGTTCGCACGCATTTAGAGAAAACTATTGGGCAGACTGTCAAGTTCTTCAAATCATTAAATGATGGTCTTGGACATCCAGCCATCTTGGCTGTTGAACCCTTTAACGAGCCTCACCCTAGTACTATACCGAAAAAGGAATTTGAAGCCAAGTATCTTATGGACTATTATCGCAACGTAAACTCTGAAATTGAAAAGTTTGACAAGGCGCTCTTTATATTTATTGAACCAAGAGTTGATTGGATTATGCCTGCTGACAGCGGCGGTATGCCCGTGAGTTATGGAGCATCCCCCCTTGATGTCAAGAGCTCATTTAAAATGGACTTTATAAAAAATGTAATGGTAGATAAGAAACTCGTAACTAAGAAATTGGAAACTTACCTGCCAAGTGACCTAGACTCAATTTCTAGATTTGGTAGTAATGGTGTCCTGTCTTTTCATTACTACGATACATTGGCTGTTGCCAGCTCATTTGTAAAAATCCCTGAAAGTCTTTACACTTATAAAATCGAATTTCCCGTGATTTTTAATCAATTATCTCAGGCAGCCACTGAACGTGGACTAATTCCGTTTATAACAGAATTTGGGGCATTCCAAGAGGCAGAGCAGATAAGAGAATATTTGGATCTACAATATAATCAAATAGAAGCCTTTCTTCTTAATGCCACTATATGGAACTACGATCTATACAATACGGAAGATGGCAAGGATAATTGGAATTATGAAAACTATTCACTTCTTGGACCTGACAGAAAACCACGAAATGTAGATGCAGTTGCACGCCCATATCCAATGCGAAGCTCAGCAGAACCTATTCTCATATTTTTTGATATCGATTCAAAATATGCTTCGATTGTTCTAAAGGGGAAAGTCTTCACAGTGGAACCGACGGTCATCTATATTCCTTTTGACATACATTACTCTCCTGAATTTACAGTGTGGTCTACCAGTAATGAATTGAAATGGGATAAGATGAACAATCTTTTATACTGGTATCCTTCAAAGGATCAGGACTATAATCAGTTAGTAATTGGAAAGGGTAAACTTGACAAACTGGAAACTGAATTCCTACCTGGTCAATCAAAAGACTTAGTCGGGAAGACGGTATTCACCAATACTTTCAAATAAATCTAATAAGATAGTGTCATTTCGAATTTTTCCTTACTTATGAGAGTGTTCACTGAAATAAGAGAGCTTACATATCTAAAAAGTAAGATAGGCAAAGATTGCCTGAGTTTGCTAAACTTGACGACGGTGGTCATCCTACGGGAAAACAAGTTATCTGATAATAATGAGGGTCAGACGACTAATTGAATTTAATGAAACTAGAGCCAGGAACTAATTGTCTACGGACTCCAATGTGCTGCTATAGATGTAGCATCAGGACTTGTCAAAAGCAAAAAAGATCGGTATACCAATCAATCGTATTACTATTTTCAGGTTCGTATCAATTTGAATTTGACTATACTCTTAAATACAAAAAGATTTGTTAGTTCTGATGTGTCTTCTGCATCACCAGAAAGTCATCCTGTTACAGAGCAAATATCGTTTAATGCCTGGAAAACTATTCTGATTTTAACTGGTACTATCATTTTGTTTGTCTATCTTAATACTGGGATGGGACCCGCAATTCCGAGTGTAGCCGAAGACTTTGATATTTCTGAAACTTCTGCGTCTTGGGTGATGACTGCGTACATGATATGTGGAGCTGTCATGACGGTGATAATGGGACGGTTATCTGACATTGTTGGAGCCAAGAAAATGCTGATGATGATGATGATATGCTTTTCAGTTGGCACTGTCCTGGCACCTTTTTCTCATAACTATGCAACACTACTTGGGCTCAGGGTACTTCAGGGAGTAGCAATAGCCAGTACCCCGATATCAACTAAATTAATTAGAGACGGTGTTCCAAAAACCAAGTTCCCTATTGGTTTGAGTATATATCTTGCTGGATATTCCTTCGGCTTGGCGTTAGGAGCTGTAATGGGACCGGTAGTAGTTGCTGATGCAGGATGGCAGGGGAACTTTTATTTCTGTGCTCCTATTGCAGTAATTTTGACATTAGTATGTTGGAGGTTCATTCATTCAGATGAAAGTAAAAGGATTTATGAGCATGATCACGTTGACAAAGTACCTCGACCCGATGTCCACAAGGCTAAGAAGCAACGTATGGACTATATGGGTATTGCAACGCTGACTGTGACAATTGTCAGTTTTCTTTTAGCAATAACATTTATTGGATCAATTGCCACCAATTTGACTGCATTTGTAGCGCCCCTTATTATTGGAATTATATCTCTTGTACTTTTTTTAATAGTGGAAAAACGAGTAAAACCGCCGTTGGTCAACTTGAAGTTAGGGTTTAATAAAGCCATTTTAACTGGAAACGTCATAATGTTGATGTATGGTATTTTAGAATATATCGTTATTACAGGTACACCACAGTTAGGAGCTTCGCCTCCGCCATCTGGATTAGGATTAGACCCCCTTCATACTGGATTTTTACAGTTGGCTTTCGGCCTATCATGCATGATCTTTGGGCCGATAATCGGGATAATGGTGGCAAAAAGAAAGGGATATAATTTGAAGTTGTTAGTACCTGGTATAGCAGTTAGTGCCATTTCATTTTTGATTCTTTTGTTTTTCCACTCTGCAGCACCAGGTATTAATACTGGCCTCTTTATTTTTGGTATAGCTAGTGCAATGATACCAAACACGGTCATTGTCACCATCATTGGACTTACACCTACGCAATATACTGGAATCTCCTCGGCTTCTACTAATATGCTTAGAATTATAGGAGGTGCGATAGGTCCGGTGATAACAACTGTAATTATAACATCAGCTACAATTCCTATTACCGTTGATAGTATCGAGAAAAGCTACCCGGATCCCATTACTTGGAATATTCTTTTTGCAATCGGGGCTGCGATGGCAATTGTAAGTGCGATTCTAGCCATCAGAATGAAGCGCCTTGCAACTAAGATGAAGCCTATAACAGCCGAGGAATTAGCCTGAAAGAACAATATTCTTTTCCTCACAGAATTAATTTGCTTATTAACTAGCCAGCTGAACTACAATAATCAGACTTTTGCCTATACTAAAGAGTGCTCTCAGGTTTTGGATAGTGCATGGGTGTGAGGCATTAGAGAAGTCCTCGAGCATCGTTTCTATCAGTCATTTCGTTTAGGCTACTTTCTCTCGTTGGACTTAAATATTGGAATCTAGTGAGAAAGATGTTGCAGAAATTAGAAGAATCTCCCCCTTGGCTCCGAATGTTGCGCATTGTCTTAGGGTCAATTTGTGTTATACTTTCTTTATTCATAATTATTTACATTGGACCTGCTGTTTTCGCTTTCATTGTAATTACTTCTGTGGTATTGCTTGCAATTGGAATCGAACGAGTAGCTATTGGGATAGCACATCAATTATCTACGTCCTTACGCTTCGTTAATATTGGAATTGGATTGTTAATAATTGGATTTTCGATATTTCTAATGCAATTTCCAATATTTACCTTTGGACTGTTGATTTTCCTTGGTGCTATAGCATTATTCCTCAGTGGTGTTTCAAGGATAATTCATGGTATCAGGAGTAATGCTTCACGTCGCTTCAGGGCACTGGGTATAGGCGTAGGAGCCATAAGCATCGCATTTGCTGTTACAATAATGGTAAATCCTGTAAGTGTTGGAGTTCCGTTGTTAGCTATTATAATCTCTATTGCATTTCTGATAATCGGAATCGAAATGATAATAACTGGAATAACTGGGAGATCTAGGGATAGAATAATTAGCTGAACTTAGTCTATCTCAAAATATATCTCTCTATACAACAATGCAATATCTCAAACATACTAATGCAGAATAGTTTTCCAATTTCCTTTCATATCTATCTAAAAGTTTTCTGAAGATGATGTGCCTAGAGCTCGTTCTATTTTATTGCCAATATGATCATAGTCTATGAGTTTTCCATCCGGTAATAGAAATTCCCCTTCAATGTTTTTATTCGTATCATATTATTTATTTTATGCCAAATTGCTGTTCCTTTTATAGGATTTCCTTTTTCATTTTTTGCAGGATTGTATTTGATATTGTCGTCTGTAGCCCGCTTTAGCTCTAGTTGGGGCTATTATTTCACTAAGAGTGGCATTGATGTTTATTATTATGGAACGAAGAGCGTTGAAAATGGGATGCCGTCGACCAAATAAAATGACAAGAGGCCATTATGATATTTTGTATGTGTAAGTACACCAATTAACGTTCGAAGAAAAGGTAAATTAACTGGGTTTTGTGCTAACGCTACTTCAAAATTTTAAACCCGTATGTCACCTATTTGAAGATCTTAAGAATATTCTATAGCCTTGATAAAATTACAGGCTATATAAAAAGAATGGTAGGAGGTATTATTGAGTGCTGTTGTTTCTCAGATCTTGGAGCTTCTGAATCAGCTTGCCAAGGTCAGCACCAGCTTGTTCTTTAAGTTCTTCAGTCTTGTTTCCTTGACCTAGTTCCTGAACCGCTTGTGAAAACTTTTCAGATAACTCTTTGAATGCGCCTGAATCTTTCAATTCCTGTAACTTTGCTGAAAGGTCGCCATTCTGTGGAAGTGTTAGATTTACATTGGAATCTTTGAGGATCTTATTAAATTTCTGAGCCAACTCAAATAGCTTTTCCTGTGCTTGCTCATTTCCTTGGGTTTTATTCTCAGATTGAGAATATGCCATCATATTTGTTGACGGAAATACAAACAGGGATAGAGTTGCAAAAGCTCCTATTGCTATCAAAATCAACTTTCTTTCAGGGTTCATATACATTTCTAACTGAAGATAACATTGTCAATTATAAATGTCTTATGTCTAGTGCCAGTTAAAATCAAGGATGATTATGTGAATGCGATTTTAAAAACGGCCTTTTTTTTAGTTCCCTCTAGAATCCAAGATTATTTGTATAACTTTATATAGAACAGTAGAGGGTATTCATATTATGAAATTAGCTTTAGTTTCTGTTACTATTGCCTTTAGTATTATTGCTGGAGTATTACTGTTAAACAGTCAAGCGATGCAAGTAGATGCGCTAGGAAACACAACTGCTACTCAATCGGGTGCATTACTAGGATATGGTGGACAGATTTTTGGACTTGCAGATGTTTCAACAGATGATCATTGGACGAAGATCAATATTGCATCAAATTTCCTCCCTCCTTCTGGTAAAGTCTTTGAGGTTTGGATGGTGGACGGAAATTATGCTGCTTCCGGATATCCATTGAGCCTAGGTCAAATCTCTCCAACAGGAACGCTGAAATACAATGAAAATTTGGTTTACGCTCCGACCTATACAGATTTAGTAGTAACACTGGAACCACAAAATGATAAAGATCCTAAACCTGCTTGGTCTCAATCAGTAGCAGCTTATTGGATGATTCCTCCCTTTGGACAATAGCTAACATCACCGAAATTGCAGATAGAGTTTTGGAATAATCCGGTTCTGGAACTAAAGATATATTTTTATTTAATGGCTTTTGATATTGGATATTCATAACTTGGATTAATCGAATTAGTCCCACTTGTTGATTATTTTATAACAGTCGATATCTTTCTTCCCGAGAGATTGGGTGAATTATTAAGAGCGAATGATAATGGTGACTTTTTTACTGATGTAAGAAATGTTCTGCAAATCGTCATTTCCTACCCATAAGCCGTCTACAATAAACGATTCATTTTATGATTATTTAGTTGTCAAATAAATCTACCTATTGTATCCGGTAAAGAAATTTAAATGATGTCTGCTGTAAGAAAGATGTGCAGCAGCATAGATTAAAAGTTCTCACAATAATTTCAATTGCAATTTTTGTTGGCGGAATAGTATTCATAGCTTTAGGGATTGGCATGTTTAGCAAAGCTGCGAATTTTTCAGAAACTGTCATACAAGATTATCTCTATAACAAAACTTCTGGAGTCAAGTCTATAATAGCCAAGACGGTAACCGATGCATTAAGCCCCACCATTAAAACATTAACGCATGTTAGCAAGGGAATCACGACATCAATAGCTGCATTCCTAGTTTTAGTGGGGATAGGTATCTGCGTACTTGGAATAGGTTTATTCAAAGCCAAATATTTGGCATGGGTAATAACTGTGGTGTTAATGTTTGTAGCAATAGTAATAGATGTTCTAGGCCTGGGTTTTGTGGGTGGCTCTTTTCCTAGCTCTTCAGATGACAAAGGTATAATGTCAACTGATTTTGCTTACCTGTTGATAGGTATAATGATAGCTCATCTACTTGCCAATGCTTTTATAATATATTACTTGACTAGAAAAACTACAATTTCAATATTCAGGACTTTGTAAAAATGTTTAGAGTTCGCAAAGTACTAGACATTTCATTCCGAAGGAACGAACAGGTACTTTAGCTTAACAATTCTCCGCTTTGAATATCATTAATAGATGATTAATACTTTGTTTACATATACATAGTTCATTGGTTACATTTATGGTAGTAACTAATTAATAAAAAAATTATGGTTAGCCAGCA